>Ga0209023_10001056_pt1 | contig 38399 bp, 36 predicted proteins | sample LakOneMetagenome_FD_187468 | JGI IMG/M metagenome (GOLD analysis project Ga0209023, IMG submission 187468) | Freshwater and sediment microbial communities from Lake Erie, Canada (SPAdes) (version 2) | ecosystem: Environmental > Aquatic > Freshwater > Lentic | place: Lake Erie, Canada...
ACTGATTAGGCAGCCAGCTTGGTCTTGACGGTGTTCACGATAGCGGCAAATGCCGGCTTGTCGTTCACAGCCATGTCGGCCAGGACTTTACGGTCCAGTTCAATCGCGGCTTTCTTCAGGCCATTCATGAATGCGCTGTAGGTCATGCCGTGCGAACGCGAAGCCGCGTTGATACGGGTGATCCACAGTGCGCGGAAGACGCGCTTCTTGTTGCGGCGGTCGCGGTATGCGTACTGGCCAGCGCGCATGACTGCTTGCTTGGCAATACGGAATACTTTACTGCGGCGGCCACGATAGCCTTTGGCAAGTTCAAGAACCTTCTTGTGACGGGCACGTGCAGTAACCCCACGTTTTACTCGAGGCATATTCGCTCCTTAGTGTGAGATTAGACGGCCGACGGCATCATGCGGTAGACGCTCTGGACGTCCGACGCATTGATGTTACGGGTGCCACGCAGCTGGCGCTTGTTCTTGGTGGTCTTCTTGGTCAGGATGTGACGCTTGAACGCCATACCCGATTTGACGGTACCACCCGGACGCACGCGAAAACGCTTTTTCGCGGAGCTTTTGGTTTTCATTTTTGGCATAGTCATCTGCCCTCTTAGAGGCAGCCTCATATGTAACAGGATTGCAGGTGGCAGCGGTTGCTACTCTTGGATGCCTGCTTTCACTTGTTTATGCAGCGGAAGCGAGTCCACTACAGTCTTGCATTCCCGCATCTTACGACGCGAGAACCGCAGATTTTAGCACAGGATTTACCTGCCGTGGGCATGGGATGCCCACCCTGCCCTTAAAACGTAGGGCGGGCACCACGTGGCCCTGCAGCGCGATCGGCAAAACAGAATAGGCCGAGCCCGGGCCGCAGGCAAACCTGAAGCCCGGGCCCGGCCCGGCTTGACTGTCACAGCGAGCGCTGCTATCCCGCGAAGATTACTTCTTCTTCTTCGGCGCGACCACCATGATCATCTGGCGGCCCTCCATTTTCGGGAACTGCTCGACCTGGCCATACGGCTCCAGGTCGCCGCGCAGACGCTCCAGCATGCGCGCACCGATGTCCTGGTGGGCCATCTCGCGGCCGCGGAAGCGCAGGGTGATCTTGGTCTTGTCACCCTCTTCCAGGAATTTGATCAGGTTGCGCAGCTTGATGCTGTAGTCGCCTTCGTCCGTACCCGGACGGAACTTGATCTCCTTGACCTGGATGATTTTCTGCTTCAGCTTCGCTTCGTGCTGACGCTTCTGCTCTGAGTACTTGAACTTGCCGTAGTCCATCAGACGGCAGACCGGTGGCACCGCGTTCGGCGCGATCTCCACCAGGTCGACGTTCGCTTCTTCAGCCAGACGAAACGCTTCGGCCAGGCTCACAATGCCCAGAGGCTCGTTGTCCACCCCGCTCAAACGCATTTCCGGGTGGGTGATTTCGCCATTGATGCGATGTGACGACTTGTCAGTAGCTATGGTGTTTCCTTTTAAAGTTGATTAGATCGGGCCGTCTCAAGGCGCAAGAAACTTACTTCGCCTTGGTTGCTACCTCACCTTGGAGGCGTTCCAGCAGCGCATCGACGGACATGACGCCCAGGTCGACATTGCCACGCGCGCGAACGGCCACAGTATTGGCATCCCGCTCTTTATCGCCGACAACTAAGATGTACGGCAGTTTTTGGACGGAGTGCTCCCGGATTTTATAGGTAATCTTCTCGTTCCGCAAATCAGCGTGAACGCGCAGTCCGGCTGCCTTCAGGCGCGCTTCGACTTCTTTCACGTAGGAAGCTTGTGCGTCAGAAATGTTCAGGATCGCCACCTGCACCGGCGCCAGCCACAGCGGCAGTGCGCCGGCATAGTTCTCGATCAGGATGCCGATGAAGCGCTCCATCGAACCGACGATCGCACGATGCAGCATGACCGGCACCTTACGGGTATTGTCTTCGGCGACATACTCGGCGCCCAGGCGGCCCGGCATCGAGAAGTCGACCTGCATGGTGCCGACCTGCCACGGACGGCCGAGGCTGTCCTTCAGGTGGTACTCGATCTTCGGACCGTAGAAGGCGCCCTCGCCCGGCAGCTCGGTCCATTCCACGCCGCAGCCGCGCAGGGCCGAACGCAGGGCTTCCTCGGCCTGGTCCCAGACTTCGTCGGTGCCGATGCGGTTGTCAGGACGCAGCGCGATCTTGACGTCGATGTTCTCGAAGCCGAAGTCCTCGTACACCTTCATCGCCTGGGCATGGAAGGCAATCACTTCCGGTGCGATCTGCTCTTCGGTGCAGAACACGTGGCCGTCGTCCTGGGTAAAGCCGCGCACGCGCATCAGGCCGTGCAGCGCGCCCGAGGACTCGTTGCGGTGGCACTGACCGAACTCGCCGTAGCGCAGCGGCAGGTCGCGGTAGGAACGCAGGCCGGCGTTATAGATCTGCACGTGGCCCGGACAGTTCATCGGCTTCAGTGCGTACGAACGGTTCTCCGACTCGGTGGTGAACATGTTGTCGCGGTAGTTGTCCCAGTGGCCGGTCTTCTGCCACAGGGTCACGTCCAGGATCTGCGGCGCCTTGACTTCGTTGTAGCCGGTGGCCTGGTAGGTCTTGCGCATGTACTGCTCGACCTGCTGCCAGATGGTCCAGCCCTTCGGGTGCCAGAAGATCAGGCCCGGCGCTTCGTCCTGGAAGTGGAAGAAGTCCAGCTGCTTGCCCAGCTTGCGGTGGTCGCGCTTTTCCGCTTCTTCCAGCATGTGCAGGTACTGCTCCTGGTCTTCCTTCTTGGCCCAGGCGGTGCCGTAGACGCGCTGCAGCATCTCGTTCTTGGAGTCGCCGCGCCAGTAGGCGCCGGCCAGCTTCATCAGCTTGAACACCTTCAGCTTGCCGGTCGACGGCACGTGCGGGCCGCGGCACAGGTCGGTGAACTTGCCTTCCGAGTACAGCGAGACGTCCTCGTTCGCCGGAATCGAGGCGATGATCTCGGCCTTGTAGTCTTCGCCGATCGATTTGAAGTAAGCGACGGCCTCGTCGCGCGGCAGCACCTTGCGGGTGACCGGCTCGTCCTTCTTGGCGAGCTCGGCCATCTTCTTTTCGATCGCCTGCAGGTCTTCCGGGGTGAACGGGCGCTTGTACGAGAAGTCGTAGTAGAAGCCGTTCTCGACGGTCGGCCCGATGGTGACCTGGGCTTCCGGGAACAGTTCCTTGACCGCATACGCCAGCAGGTGGGCGGTCGAGTGACGGATCACGTCCAGGCCTTCCGGATCCTTGTCGGTGACGATCGCCAGGTCGGCGTCGGACTCGATCAGGAAGGAGGTATCGACCACCTTGCCGTTGACCTTGCCGGCCAGCGCCGCCTTGGCCAGGCTCGGGGCGATGCTCGAGGCCACCTGGGCCACGGTGACGGGGCCTTCGAATTGACGGCTGGAGCCGTCCGGAAGTCGCACATTCAGCATTTTGATCTCCTGTTCGGCGCCGCTCGCGCCCGCTGGATTAATAAAATTGAAAGGAAAAGTATAGGGACGAAAAAAAACGCGCACCAGGCGCGTTTTTATCAGTGTTGTCGAGCTTCTTGAGACAAAAGACCACCGTACCGCGTCTAGCGATTCCCCCACAACTTAGTTGTAGTTCGCGGTGTCATAACCGTCGGTGCCTTTCTCGCTCTTACTAAATTACTGCTGAGTATTCTGGTGGGCGGTGCAGAATTCGAATCTGCGACCCCTTGGATGTCGACCAAGTATTCTAACCAGCTGAACTAACCGCCCGTATGCCGCCATTATAGGGGGCCGGCCACAATTGTGCAAGACAACATCGAATTTGCATTCATGACGTGGGCACGGGGTGCCCACCCTACTATACTGTTCGACTTTTCAAGAACCCTATTCCCATGTCCGACCAGTCCATCTCCTCCGCCCACCTGCACGCCCACCTCGACGGCGACGCCCGCCACGGCCACGTCATCGAAGGCCGCAGCCAGGCCGCGATGGGACTGGCGCTGGGCCTGACCCTGCTGTTCGCGTGCATCGAAGCGGTGACCGGCTTCATGTCGAACTCGCTGGCCCTGATCTCGGATGCCGGCCACATGGTGACCGACGCCGCCGCCCTTGGCCTGGCGCTGATGGCCCAGCTGATCGCCCGCCGTCCGCCCTCGAGCCGTCACTCCTTCGGCTTCGTGCGCGCCGAGGCACTGGCCGCCTTCGTCAACAGCCTGGCGATGCTGCTGCTGGTCGGCTGGATCGTCTACGAGGCGGCCCAGCGCCTGCTCAAGCCCGAAGCCGTGCAGGGCGGGACCGTGTTCGTGGTCGCCGCCATCGGCGCCTGCATCAATATCCTGGTGGCCTGGGTGCTGTCGCGCGGCGAGCAGAGCATCAATACCCGCGCGGCCCTGGTCAACGTGCTCGGCGACCTGCTCGGCTCGGTGGCCGCGATCGCCGCCGGCGCCATCATCCATTTCACGGGCTGGGTGCGCATCGACCCGATCCTGTCGATCTTCGTGTCGCTACTGATCCTGAAGTCGACCCTCGGCGTGCTGCGCGAGTCCTACCACTTCCTGATGGAAGGCGTGCCCGAGCAGATCGATTACCTGGGCGTCGGCGCCGACCTGGCGCAAGTAGAGGGCGTGCTGTCGGTGCACGACCTGCACGTGTGGGACATGTCGCCGGGCGAGCCGGCCTTGATCGGCCACCTCGAGATCGCCGACCTGAACGCCTGGCCAGCGGTCCTGCGCGCCGTGAAGGAGATGCTGCTCGACAAGCACGGCATCGACCACGTGACCCTGCAGCCGGAAGTGCACGGTGCTCACTGACCAGCATGTCAGCAAGCTCCGACCCGGCAGCGCGGCGCGCGCCGATAGGTGATATAGGACTGACATGTCGATAATCGGCACATGCCTATTCAAGATCAAGTCTACGACACCCTCATCGTCGGCGGCGGCCCTGGCGGCCTGACCGCCGCCATCTACCTGCGCCGCTTCACCCGCAGCGTTGCCCTGGTCGACAAGGGCAACAGCCGGCTGCGCCTGATTCCCGTTTCGCACAACTATCCCGGCTTTCCGGAAGGCGTGCCCGGCAACGTCCTGCTCGGCAACCTGACGGTCCAGCTGGAGCGCTACGGCGGCACGGTGATGCCGGGCGAGATCCTCGACCTGCGCATCGAGGACGGCCTGTTCGTCGGCGACTACGCCGCGGAAGATGCGCCCGAAGGCGAGCCGGTGCAGATCCGCGCCCACACCGTGCTGCTGGCCACCGGCGTGGCCGACGCCGGCCTGCCGATCGAGAACTGGCGCGAGGCGATCGCCTTCGGCTCGCTGCGGCTGTGCCCCGTGTGCGACGGCTTCGACGTGATGGACAAGCGCATCGCGGTCGCCACCGCCGACACGAACCCGGTCGGCCACGCCCTCTTCATGCGCAGCTTCAGCAGCGACGTCACCCTGTTCGAACGCGGCCCGGCCTCGATGCTGGACGACGAAGACAAGCGCCGCCTGGAAGCCGCCGGCGTGCGCCTGATCGAGTCGCCGATCCTGTCGGTGACCCTGGACGCCTCGATGAAGCCGGTGATGCATACCGAGGATGGCGAAGAATATTCGGCCGACGTGTTCTACCCGATGCTGGGCGAGAAGGCCCGCTCGAACCTGGCCGCAAAGCTGGGCGCCAAGACCGCGCAGTGCGAGGAAATCGTGGTCGACGACCATTACGCTACCACGGTGCCGGGCCTGTACGCGATCGGCGACGTGGTCGTCGGCCTGAACCAGATCGCGGTGGCGACCGGCGGCGCAGCCAAGGCGGCGGTGCGCATCCATAACCAGCTGCCCCCGGCCTACCGCCAGGCGCCGGCGCGTCCCGCGCAGGCGGGATGGACCGCCTCCTGAGCGAAAGGCCCGAGCATGTTCCTCTTCTTCTCCAACAAACTGGGCTGCCTGGGCTCGATCCTGGTCTCTGCCGCCATCACGGTGGTGCTGCTGTTCATCTTCGGCGTGCTCTAGCATGTCGTTCCGATGCTCGGCGACTATAATGACTTGCCATTCCGGCATGATCATTTAGACGAGCCCATGAAAAACCTTCTGCTGTTCGCCTGCGGCCTGCTGTCCGCCGGCGCCGCCTTCGCCGACGATGCTGCAATCCTGAAATGCCGTGCCCAGCCGGATACCGCGCGCCGCCTCGCCTGCTACGACGCGATTCCGGTCGGCGCATCGCCGGTAGCGGCTGCGGCGCCTGCCGCATCTGCCGCTCCCGCCGCTCCCGCCGCAGCCCCTGCTCCCATGGCCGCCGCTGCCGCACCGGCCGCCCCTGCCCTTGCACCGGAACAGAACTTCGGCCTGCGCCCCGTCGTCAAGAAGCAGAAGGATGTCGAACCCGCATCGATCCGCACCAGCGTGGTCGGCCGCTTCGACGGCTGGGCGCCGGGCACCATCTTCACGCTCGCCAACGGCCAGGTATGGAAAGTCACCGACGACACCGACGCCGTGCTGCCCATCATGCAGAACCCGAACGTGGAAATCACGCGCGGCCTGCTCGGCGCCTACTTCCTGCAGGTCGAAGGCCACGTGAATACGGCGCGCGTCGCACGGGTCAAGTAAGCCTCGTCAGCCTTCCGAGGCCAGCGCGATGCGGCGCCGGATCTGCTGCACCGCCGCGGCATCGCCCGCCGCCTGGGCGCGCTGCTCCTGCACACCCAGCCAGGCCAGCAAGGGCCGGCGCCAGCCTTGATTCGACGCTGTATCGACGGCGCCAGCGATGCCGGCCGGCGTGATGCGTCCCGCCTTCATCAATGCGCCCGCCGCCACCAGACGCGCCAGCGGATCCTGCACGCCGGCCAGGCTGCCGGTGCTGACCACCGCGCGGTGCTGCTCCGGCAGCAGGCCGGCATTCAGGCCCTGCCACTGGCCTTCGAGATAAGCAGCATAGGCTTGCTGGGCCGGCGTGGCATCGCCGGCGAGTGCCGCATAGCCGGGGCAGTCATACACCAGTGCCGCCACCTGCGCAGCGCAGCGCACCAGCTCCACCTGCGCCACATTGTCGAAGCGTCCGGTGCTGGCGGTCTCGCGGCGTGCGCGCGCGAATTCGGCGTCGGCGGCTGCGCTGTCGCCGTGCAGCCAGGCGTCCGTGAAACCGTCCAGCGCGCTCTTCGCGTTCGGCTGCCAGTCGGGCGGCTGCGGTTTGTTGCCGGCGCAGCCGGCCAATATCATCGTCAACACCAACGCGATCTTTTTCATGGCAGCTTGATCTCCTCGTCGCGCTTGAACGGCCACTTGCGGTTGATCTCGTCGACCAGGCGGTTCACCTTGCGCAGGCTGGCGTCGACCTCGCCGCGCAGGCGGCCCAGGTCCTGGGTCGCGTTCTTGGCGTTGGCGCCGACCGCCTGGGCTTCGACCAGCACCGCATCGACCTTCTGCAGCGTGCCGCGCGCATCCTTCAGGACGGCGTTCAATTCCTGGACCGCGGCCTGGGCGTCGTCCATCACGCCGTTCTTGCCGAACACGCGGCGGTCGGTCTTGGCCAGGATGGTGTCGACCCGCTGCAGGGTCTGCAGCAGCTTCTGCGCTTCGGCGTCGCCGCCCAGGGCCGTGCCCAGCACGCCGTACTTGCCGGTCAGGCGCCCGCTGAGGGTTTCGACGTTGCCCAGCGTGTTGGCGATGGCCGAGCCTTCCTGGGTCATGTTCTGCAGGTTCTCGAGCAGGCTGCGGGCGGTCGACAGCAGGCGCGGAATCTCGGCGGCGGCATCGCCGCGCAGCACCGGACGCTGTGAGTGGTCGGGCAGCGGCGGATCGGTGAGGATGCCGCTGTAGGCGCGCAGGTGGGTCTGGCCGACCACGCTGCTCTCGAGCGTGAACACGCTGGTGGTGCGCAGCCACTTGGCATCGGCCTTGGGGATGTCGACCAGCACGTTGACCTTGCCGTCCTTGCCCAGGTCGACCTGGCGCACACGGCCGATCGGGAAGCCGGCGAAGGTCATGTCCATGCCGGGGATGACGCCTTCGGAATTGTCGGTCACCAGCACCAGCTGCTGGGTGGGCTCGAACACGCCGCGCGCGTACATCACGTACAGGAAGAAGGCGACGATCAGCGCGCCGATCACGACCAGCAGGATGACTGCCTTCGCTTCGACGTGTTTCGGCTCGTCGGGAATGGTATCTGCCATGCGCAATCCTCGATTAGATGTATTTGACGGCCAGCGAACTGGCCTCGATCAGCAGCAGCACGAACAGCAGCCGCAGCGCGCCGGGCTGCACGTTCGAGCGGTGGCGGCGCCGCCGGCGCAGCATGTCCAGGATCGCCGCGCTCGGGATCACCGCCACGGCCAGGCCGAACAGCACGGTCTTGAAGACGAAGCCGAGAGTCACGGTCGGATCGAACACGCGGCCCACGGTGCGCGTGTAATCGCTCAGGCCCCACGGCGACAGCCCGTACACGTTCAGGTAGGCCAGCACCAGCACGATCACGCTGCTGACCATGGCCAGGCTCAGCACCGAAAAAGCGTTGGCGATCACCTGCGGCACCAGGTCGCGGCGCACGCGGCGCAGCGTCGCTTCGGCGGCATCGCCGGGGTTGATGCCGCTGGCGGCCAGCCCCATCGCATTGGCGTCGAAAGCCATGCCGGCGCGCAGGGCCGCGAACAGCGCCGCCGACAGCGGCAGCAGTTCCAGCACCAGCACCCGCACCATCATCTCCAGCGCGAAGCCGGACAGGCCGTAGCTCTGCGCCGTCACCAGCACGATGCGGATGATGACCAGGCTGACCAGGGCCGTGAGCAGGGTGAACCAGGGCAGCACCGCCCAGGTGCTGGTATAGATGTAGATCGAGGTAGCCCGCCGGTTGCTGCGGTGCCAGGTGGACGGCGACATCGCCATCACCAGCGCCACGGCGCCCAGGTGCAGCATCGCCCACCAGCTGTGCAGCCAGCGCGCGATGCGCGAGCCCCAGTCGCGCGGCTTGATGTAGATGAGCGAGGTGATCGGCATATTTACATGATACATTTTTCGGGGCATGCCCCTGTTCCACGTATCACGTCCGACGCGCTTCCTGCACGCCGCCGACCTCGCCGATCGCCGCCAGCGCCTTCTGCAGCTGCGCGGTGGAGCCGATCTCCGCGGTGAACACCATGCGCGCCGAACCCTTGGTGGTCTGGGTGTTCACGCCGATCACGTTGATCTTCTCGCGCGCCAGCACCTCGGAGATGTCGCGCAGCAGGCCCTGGCGGTCGGAGGCCAGGATGAAGATGTCGATCGGGTAGACGGTTTCCTTGTCGGCGCGGCCCCAGTCGGTCTCGATGACCCGTTCCGGCGCCTTGGACGCCATCTCGCCGAAGTTCTTGCAGCTGGCGCGGTGGATGGACACGCCCTTGCCGCGCGTGACGAAGCCGACGATGGGGTCGGGCGGCGCCGGCTTGCAGCACTTGGCCAGCATGGTCAGCATGCCTTCGCTGCCGACCACCAGCACACCCGACTTGGCGCCCTGCTCCACGCTGGAGGCGCGGCTCTTGTTGACCACCGCCGCATCTTCGGGCGGCGGATTGTCGGCCGGGTCGTGCAGCGCGGCTTCGACGTGGCGCAGGCTGAACTTCTCCTTGCCGACCGCGATGAACAGGTCGTCGACCTTGGCGAAGCCGAGCTTGTGCGCCAAGGCTTCCAGGTTGACCGCGGTCTTGCCCTCGCGCTGCAGCGACTTTTCGACCAGCGTGCGGCCGTGCGCCAGGGTTTCGGCCAGTTCCTGCGCGTGGAACCAGGCGCGGATCTTGGTGCGGGTCCGGCTCGACACCGTGTAGCCGGGGCTGAGCCAGTCGCGCGAGGGCCCGGCGCTGCCCGCGGGGCCCTTGGCGGTGATGATCTCGCAGGTCTGGCCATTCTTCAGCGCCGTGTTCAGCGGCACCATGACGCCGTCGATCTTGGCGCCGCGGCAGCGATGCCCGACCTCGCTGTGCAGGTGGTAGGCGAAGTCGATCGGGGTAGCGCCCTGCGGCAGTTCGATCACGCGCGCCTGCGGGGTCAGCACGAAGATGCGGTCATCCAGCGTGGCCGACTTCAGCTTCTCGACCCACTCGCGCTGCAGGTCTTCCTGGCCGGCGACGGCATCGGCGACCACGTCGCTCTTCCAGGCCAGCAGCTGGCGCAGCCAGGCGATCTTCTCGTCGTACTGCTGGCTCTTGAAGTTGGAGCCGCCCTCTTCCTTGTAGCGCCAGTGCGCGGCCACGCCATACTCGGCGAAGTTGTGCATCTCCTGGGTACGGATCTGCACCTCGAGCGGACGCCCGTCTTCGGCGTTGACGACGGTGTGCAGCGACTGGTAGCCGTTCGATTTCGGCCGCGAGATGTAGTCGTCGAACTCCTTCGGGATCGGGGTCCAGATGTTGTGGACCACGCCCAGCACCGCGTAGCAGGTCTTGACGTCGGCGACGATCACGCGGAAGGCGCGCACGTCGTACAGCCCCGTGAAATCGAGCTCCTTGCCGCGCATCTTCTTCCAGATGCTGTAGATGTGTTTCGGCCGGCCGCTGACCTCGGCCTTGATGCCGGCGCTGGCCAGTTCCGCCTGCAGGCGCTCGATCGAGGATTGCACGAAGCTTTCGCGCAGCATGCGCTTCTCTTCGAGCATCTTGGCGATGCGCTTGTAGGTGTCCGGCTCCATCATGCGGAAGGACAGGTCTTCCAGCTCCCACTTGAGCTGGAAGATGCCGAGACGGTTGGCCAGCGGGGCATACAAATCCAGCACCTCGCTGCCGTAGTTGCGGGTCATGTCGTCGAAGCGCTTGATCTCCGCGAAATAACGCAGCGTGGTGACGCAGGACGCCAGCCGCACCAGCACCACGCGCATGTCCGAGGCCATCGCCAGCAGCATCTTGCGCAGGGTTTCGACCTGCGCCAGCGCCTGCTGGGCGGCGTTCTTGCCGCGTCCGACGGGCGCCTGCGCCGCCGTGAGGTCGCGCAGGCGGATCAGCTGGTGCACGCCATGCACCATGTCGGCGACTTCCTTGCCGAAGCGGTCTTCGAGCGTCTCGGCGACCAGCGGTTCGACCAGGCACAGTTCGAACAGCAGGCCGGCGATGCGGGTCTCGGCATCGGAGCGCAGCAGCGCGAGCGTGACCGCCACCCCGAGCGAGAACTCGAAGGCGCTCTGGCCGGACGAGGCATGACGTTCGCCATAGGCGTCCTGGGCGAAGTCGAGCGCCGCCTGTACCCGCGCGAGGTCCACGGGGCCGAGGCCCTGGACCAGCTGGGTGGTGGCGTCGCCGAGTGCGGCAATCGATACCATGCAGCTCCCTGCTTCTTAGGCCTGGGCGGCCACGACGACGATCTCGACCAGGCAGGCCGGATTCGCCAGCTTCGCCTCGACGGTGGCGCGCGGCGGGGTGTGGCCCTGCGCAACCCAGGCGTCCCAGACTTCGTTCATGCCGGCGAAGTGCTCCATGCTGGCGATGTAGATCTGGCAGCTCAGGATGCGGGTCTTGTCGCTGCCGGCTTCCGCCAGCAGGCGGTCGACGTGGCCCAGCACTTCGCGGGTCTGGCCGCCGATGTCCTGGGTGGTGTCTTCGGCGATCTGGCCGGCCAGGTAGACGGTGCCGTTGTGGATGGCGGTTTCGGACAGGCGCTTGCCTACGTGCAGACGTTGGATTTCCATGTTTCTTTGCTCACTTGGGCCCCCGCCTGCGCGGGGACGACGGTTACATTAATAAAAAATCGCGCACGATCTCGATCTGCTGCGCGTGCATCAGGGTCGGCGCATGGCCGACGCCGGGTATCTCGGCCAGCCGCGGCTGCGGGCCGCGGCGGGTCATCTCTTCCGCCGTCGCGCGCGACAGCAGGTCGGACAGTTCGCCGCGGATCAGCAGCGTCGGGCAGCGGATCGCATCGAAGGCGCCCCACAGCGCCGCCTGATCCTGCTCGGCGCGCTCGGGCGTGATCGCGGCAAAGGGCTTGGCCAGGCCCAGGTCGTAGTGGCGCACCCAGGCGCCGCCGGGTTCCTGGACCAGCACGTCGCGGGCCAGCTTGTGCCATTCCTCGTCGCTGTGCGGGCCGAAGGAGCTTGAGACCTCCTTCACGAAGCGTGCGCCCTCCTCGAAGCTGGCGAAGCGCACGTCCTGGCCGATGTAGTCGCCGATGCGCGCCATCGCGGCGCCGTCCAGCACCGGGCCGATATCGTTCAGCACCAGGCGGCGGATCGGGCTGCCCTCGAGCGAGGCCAGGATCATGCCGATCAGGCCGCCCATCGAAGTGCCGACCCAGTGGACGGTGCCTTCCTCATTATTGGCAGTCACGCGCGCGATCAGGGTCACCATGTCGGCCACGTACTGCGGCACGACGTACAGGTTGGGGTCGCGCAGGCGTTCGGAACGGCCGCGCCCGACCACGTCGGGGCAGACCACGCGGTAGCGGTCGCTCATGGCGCGCGCCAGCGCATCGAAGTCGCCGGCCACGCGGGTCACGCCGTGCACGCACACCAATACCTGCGGATTGGCGGGATCGCCCCATTCCTTGTAGGCCATGCGGTGCAGGCCGGCCGGCGAACTGCATTGCACGCTTTTCAGCCTCGGTTCGCCCATGCCTCCTCCCTCTCGTCTCGTGTGTCTTGAATGGCCGCCAACATTTTAACCGGCGAAGCGATTAGAATTCTACCAAGTCCGGCCGTCTTAGACCGACACAGCACTCCACGATCACACATTTCTGAGAAGAGGAAGCAATGAAATCGACTATGTTAAGCGGCAAGACCGCCCTGGTAACCGGCTCGACTTCGGGCATCGGCTTAGGGTTAGCCCGCTCGCTCGCCGAGCAAGGCGCGAATATCGTGTTCAACGGCTTCGGCGACGCCCAGCAGATCGAGAAGCTGTACACCGACATCGGCCAGGAGTTCGGCGTGCGCACCGCTTACCATAACGCGGACATGTCCAAGCCCGACCAGATCGAGGCCATGATGGCCTTCGCAGCCGAGAAGTTCGGCGGCGTCGACATCCTGGTCAACAATGCCGGCATCCAGCACGTCGCCAACGTCGACGAATTCCCGGCCGAGAAATGGGACGCCATCATCGCCATCAACCTGACCTCGGCCTTCCACACCACTCGCCTGGCCCTGCCCGGCATGAAGCAGAAGAACTGGGGCCGCATCATCAACCTGGCCTCGGTGCACGGCCTGGTCGGCTCGGCCGGCAAGTCGGCCTACGTCGCGGCCAAGCACGGCCTGGTCGGCTTCACCAAGGTCACGGCGCTGGAAAACGCCCACAGCGGCGTCACCTGCAACGCGATCTGCCCGGGTTGGGTGCTGACCCCGCTGGTGCAGAAACAGGTCGACGACCGCGCCGCCCGCGAGGGCGTGAGCAACGAGCAGGCCAAGAAGGCCCTGCTGAGCGAGAAGCAGCCGTCCGGCGAATTCGTCACGCCGGAAGAACTGGGCGCGCTGGCCGTGTTCTTCTGCTCGCCCGCCGCCGACCAGGTGCGCGGCGTGGCCTGGAACATGGACGGCGGCTGGGCTGCGCAGTAATCCACTCTCCTCCCCCTCGAAAGGCGGCGCCTCCTGCGCCGCTTTTTTTCATCATTTTCTAGAATATTCGGTCTAGGTAGCGCTGCGCTATTGACTCGGCAATAACTTACGCTCCAATATAGACATCGTTGTCTATGTTTATTGGATACCTGCATGCCGAACAAGGCTATCGTTCTCGCCGCCCTCGCCGCCGCCCCGCTGGTGTACGCGCAGCAGCTCCAGAACGCCCCCGAGACGCCCGCCGCTGCACCGGTCGCCACCGTCGAGGTCAAGGCCGGCGCCGACACGCTGCGCCGCAACGACAGCGCCAGCCGCATCGTGGTCGGGCACGAGGAACTCGTGAAGTACGGCGATAGCACGGTGCTGGACGCCCTCAAGCGCCTGCCCGGCGTGACCGTCGCCGGCAGCGGCGTGCGCATGCGCGGCCTGGGCAGCGGCTATACGCAGATCCTGGTCAACGGCGACCGCATGCCGCCCGGCTTCGACCTGGAAGCGCTGTCGCCGGAAGCCATCGAGAAGATCGAAATCATCCGCGCTGCCACCGCCGAGTACAGCACCGAGGCAATTGCCGGCACCATCAACATCGTGCTGCGGAAGGCCACCGGCAAGAATGGCGCGGAGATCAAACTGTCGGGCGGCGGCGGCCCCGGCACCACGGAGCAAGGCATCACCCTCGGCAAGTCGGGAAAACGGGGCGACTTCGGCTACACCCTGGGCGCCAACCTGAACCACTCGACGCGCGAATTCCGCCAGTTCGAGCGCTTCTCCGCGCTGGACGCCGGCGGCGCGCTCACCGAACTGCGCGACAAGGACACCCTGTTCCGGCAGCGCTTCACGCCCATGAATGCGAACGCGCGCCTGAACTGGGCGCTGGAAGCCGGCGGTTCCCTGAGCTGGCAGACCTTCTACACGGCCGGGCGCAACCGCGGCACCGAGGACAACCGCACCATGACCTTGTTCGGCCCCGCCTATCCCCAGCCCTGGCTGCCGGTCGACTGGGAGATCGACAGCGACGATGTGCGCAGCGAGCTGGTTCTCGACAAGCGCTTCGACAAGGGCGCGCGGCTGGATACCAAGGTCGCACTCAACCTCTCGCACGTGTTCCGCGCCATGCGGCGCATCGGCTTTCGCGAGCAGGATCGCGCTCAGGATGGAGATCAGATGCGCGTGCTCGACACGCTCGACCAGGACCGTATCCGCGAACAGGAGATCATCACGACCGTCAAATACCTGGTGCCGCTGTTCGAGGGCCATGCGCTGGCTTTCGGCTGGGATGCGGGCCACGACCGCAACCACCAGCAGAACCTGCGCGTCGACCGCGCCTTGAGCACGGCGCCGACCTTGAACGCCGACGAAGGCTTTCGCGCCACGGTCGACCGCCTGGCCGTGTACGGGCAGGACGAATGGGAGGTGCGCCAGGGCTGGTCGGTGTACCTGGGCGCGCGCTGGGAAGGCGTGCGCATGACTACCCGCGGCGATGCCTTCGCCCCAATCGGCGCCAGCTACCACGTGTTCAGTCCCCTGATGCAGACGCTGTGGAAGATTCCCGGCTCGAAGCAGGACCAGCTGCGCTTCGCTCTCACCCGTACCTACCGCGCGCCGGGCATACAGCAGCTGATCCCGGCCATCTTCTACGCCAGCGTGAACACGGAAGTGTCGAGCGATTACGCCGGCAACCCCGCCCTGCGTCCGGAACTGGCGACCGGCATCGACGCCGCGTACGAACATTATTTCAGCGACGGCGGCCTGGTCTCGCTGAGCGCAAGCACCCGCGCGATCCACGATTTCATCCGCGACGAGACCCGTTACGATGGCGCGCGCTGGATCTCGACGCCGATCAACCAGGGCAGCGCGCGGGTGCGCAGCCTGGCGCTGGAAACCAAGCTGCCCCTGACGACCGTCGGCGTATCCTGGCCAGTCGAACTGCGCGCCAACATCAGCCGCAACTGGTCGACCGTGGACGCGGTGCCCGGGCCCGACAACCGCCTCGACCAGCAGCCGCGCTGGTCCGGCAACCTCGGCGCCGACTACGCGGGCCAGCATCTCAGCGCCGGCGCCAGCTTCAACTTCGTGAGCGGCGGCTGGACCCGCCAATCGATGCACGAGTCGTCCTATGGCGGCGTAACGCGCGACCTGGAAGCCTACGTCCTCTACAAGCTGGCCGCGGACCGCCAGCTGCGCTTCACCGCCCGCAACCTGCTGGCGCCGGACCGCGTGTACGGCAGCAGGTACGCGGACACGCTCGGGACCACGGAACGCGAGGCCATGAGCCCGACCTACCGCAGCCTGCGCCTGCAGTTCGAACAGAAGTTCAAATAAGGCGAAAGAACGCGCAAGCGCGATTCGTGGCATGCTGGCGCCTTTGCAACGCTAGAAAGCAAGACCATGAGCGAACGCTTCGACGACGCGGCACTGCAGGACGCCTGCCTGGACCTGGCCCGGGTCGTGCTGGCGGCCGGCCACTCGCAGGTCTCGAACGACATTCTCGAGACCCTGGCCGACCGCTTCCACCGTGAAGTCGCCGACTTCGCACCCGGCATCGCCCGTGCAGGCCGCGACCCGAACCTGCTCACGCGCGCCGTCCATTACATCATCGACGCCCATGCCCTGCCCCTGATGGGCACCGACCTGGAATGGTTCCGCCAGGCGCTGGTGTGCCTGGTCGAGCTGGCGGTGCCGGGGATCGCGCTGTCCGACAAGGGCGGGGCTTTCCTGCGCGACGTGCAGCTGGGGATCGAGCAGTCGCTGGGGGATCTGGAATAAAAAAGGCCGGCGCGGGGCCGGCCTCCGTTCTGCTACGACAGCCCGGTCAGGCAGGGCTGCACGCCCGCCGGCGGCGCAATGCACCCGCTGCCGCCGCGCCCAGTGCCATCAGCGCCAGGCTTGTCGGTTCCGGCACGTCCGCCGCTGCGACGGTGACCGTCCCGGCCAGCGAGTCGACAGCGATGTCCCTGCCCTGGCTGTCCAGGAACAGCACGTCCGAGAAGACGATCGCCGAGACGCCGGCCGCCAGCGTATCGAAATCGATATGCATCAGCAGGCCGCTGCCGCTCACGCCCGGCTCCGGCCCCAGCAAGGTATTGAACGCGAAGGAGATCGTCCCGGCCGCGTTGTCGACCACACCGGGATCGCCGAAAGTGCCTGCTCCGCTGCTGTCCAGGAAATTCCCCAGGCTCACGGAATTAGCCTGCAGCACGGCGGCATTGAAGGCCAGCGAGAACTGGTAGATGTACAGGTCGGCGATGTCCTTCACGACAACGTCCACACCCAGCGCGCTGCCGGGCGCAGCTGTCGCCGGCGTGGGCGTGATGCTTACGGTCGGTACGGCCCAGGCCTGGACACAGGTAGCGCTCAGCAGTGCGGCGCCCAGCAGTTTTTTCCATTTTTTCATCGTCAGTCTCTTTCTTTGGATTAGTTGCAGCTCGTGCCTTTTGGCAGGCGCTGGGTCACATAGGCAAGGTCGCGGGCGTCGATCAGGTTATCCTTGACGAGGTCGGCGCGCGCATCGAAGCCGGATTGGCCGCTGCGCTTGCCATAGGCCGCCTTGACGATCGCCGCATCGGCGCAGCTCACCGCGCCATCGCCGTCGACGTCGCCCGCCACCAGCGCAGGCCTGATGGTGAAATTCACGTTCGACACGTCGAAGAATACGTTGCCCAACGCTTCCACCTTGATGCGCGCGGCGTTGGTGTCCACCCGCGGAAGCATCACGCCGGCGCTGCCGGTGTTGGGCGTGCTGGCGGCCAGCTCGTAAGGCCAGGTGACGCCGCCGTCGGCCGACAGCGTGATCCGGACGTTGCTGGTCGAGACCGGCGCAACGTTGGTATTCGCCACGCTCCAGGTGACGGTCTGCGGACCGGAGTCCAGCGTCACGGCGGTGTTCGGCGACGTGACCAGGAACGGACCTGCCGCCGGGGCCAGCACCAGCCGCGTCGTGGCGTTGTTCACGCCGCCATGGCCGTCGCGCACTGTCAGCTTGAAATTCAGCGACGCCGGCGACGCGTTCACGCCCGCGAAGCCGACATAGGCGGCGGTCGGCAGGTACTCCGAGAAGCACTCGATCTGGGCCGCGGTCGGGGTGCTCGATGCGGTCGGGCAGGCGCCGGTTTCCGCATTGGTGTTATTCGCCAGGATCTGCGCCATGTCCGGGAACACGCGGGTCGGGTTTGCGGTCACGATGTTTTCGCCGGGCGAACCATACTGCAGGGTAGCGCTGCCGACCACCACGGCGCGCTGGCCGAACTGTCGGAACAGCGGGCCGTTGAGCTTGGTGTTGCTGACCAGGCCGGTGCCGGTGGCCGCACCGCGGTCATTCTGCTCCCACATGTAGGTCAACGCGTCGCCGTCGATGTCGGTGGCGCTGCCGGTCAGGGCGAACGGCGTGCGTACCGGGATCGTGTAGGTCCCCGGGACGGTTACCAAAGGCGCCGTGTTGCCGGTCGCGGACACGCTGCCGCGGCGGGTGGTGGGACCGCCGGCGGTGATCTCGCCCACGTAGCCGCTGCAACCGCCGCTGCAGTTCACCAGCGCCAGCGTCGGTACGTTGACGCTGCCCAGGGTGCCGCCATAGGTGATCGTAAACGCGGTATCGCCCACCGCCGAGATCGTCACGGTGCCGCCGGTTGGCCAGCCCGGGATACCTTCGATCGCGGCCTTGATACCGGCGGCCGTGAAGTTGGTGCCGCGCACGATCGGCGCCGACTGATTGCCGTTCAAGGCCAGCCGGAACTGCTGACCGTTCGTGGCGAAGCCGGTCAGCACGCCCATCTGGACTTCGCTGAGGCTGCTCTCCGCGCCCGAGGTATAGGTGGTGATCTCGTCGAAGCTGCGCTGCGACCAATAGGGATCGCTGTGGGTCTGCAGGTCGTCGGTGGTGCAGATACCGGCGTAGGCCATGATCGAGGAACCGCTGCCCGGCTCGACCGAGGTGCCAGGATTGCGGTTGGTGCTTGCGCAATTGACTTGGACCCCGTTGAAGGTATGGTTGCCGGCGAACTGGTGGCCCATCTCGTGCGCCACGTAATCGACCGCGTAGAAGTCGCCGACCGGGGTCGGGATGCCGGTGCAGCCCTGGGCCTTGGACGAGCCGCCCACCACGCCGAGCGAGGCGATGCCGCCGCCGTCCAGGCCGAGACCGATGTGGCCGATGTCGAAGTTGCTGGCGCCCGCCAGCAGCCCGGCGACGACACGGTTGCGGCTGAGCGTGCCGCTGCCGCAGGTCTGTGCCTGTGCAGTGGTGAAGCAGGCGCTGCCGCCGCAGGGCCCGTTGGCGCCGGTCATCTTGGCAGCCGTGTCGAGGTTCAGGGCGTCGGTACCGTTGATCAGTACCAGGCGGATCGCGGTCTCGTCTTCGTAGACCTGGGTCACGCGGTTCATCAGTGTGACCTTGGCGGCCGTGACGCTGTTCGGGTTACCGCCAAAATAGGTCGCGTAGGACGGATCGGTGACCAGCGCCACGCGATAAGTGCGCAACTGGGCGCCGCTACTGGCTGCCGCCGTCACGCCGGCGTCGACGACCAGGAACGCTGCACTGGCGCCGTCGCGCGCGCTGATGTCGTAGGCCCCGGACGTGGTACCGGCCGGCAGCGTGACGCTGAAGCTGCCGTCGGCGCCGGCCGTGGCCGTCACGGTCTGCAGGGCCACACTGTCGCCGTCGGCATGCAGTTCGAGTTCGACGCTGGCACCCGGCGCATACCCGGCGCCCTGCACTTCCACATCGTCCCCCTGGTTGTAGAAGCCGCGCGACAGGGTCAGGCTCGACTGGTCGGGGCTGCCTTCGACCAGCGGGCGGCGCGGGTTGCTCAGGTCGCCGCGGCCGTAGGCGGCGTACACGCTGGTGTCGTCTTTGTAATACGGGTCCACATACCAGCCGCCGTTCGGCGAACGGACCGAAGCGTGCAGGCCGAGCGGGGTGATGTCCATGCGCAGCGTGGCCTTCGGATCGTCGATGCCCTTGCCGCGATAGGTCTTGATCTCGGGGTGGGCAGCGGCCAGGCCGTCTTCCATGATCGGCGCTTCGATCAGCTCGAAGCGCTGGAAGCCGCCGTCCGGGTGCGGCAGCGAAATCGTCAGCGTGCTCGACATGCTGGCGCTGGCGGCATTCAGACGCTCGCGCGGTGCGCCGGCAGTGACGGACTTCATGCCCGGCAGGTCGAGCGTGGCGGCATGGAAGCGTTTCAGCTGTAGCGCAGGAACCTTGCCTAACGCCACAGCGGACCCTGCGGCGGCGCTGACGCCGGCGGATTTAGCACCGGCACTGGCGCCGACCACGCCGTTGCTCTGCCACAGCGCCGCAGCGGGCTGGCTCTTGACCGGCGAACCGGCCTGGGCGTAAGCAGCAGGCGCCGCGCCGAGGCAGGCAAGGGAAATACACAACGCGATGGTGCGGATGGCTGGGGCGGAACGCAGGGTCTGCTGCCTGCGCTGTGCCGCCTGGGTCGAACACTTCGTTTTCATGCGTGTCCTCTCTCGGGATGTGGTCTTGTTGCGTTTGTATTACGCTGACCGAGACATCTGCCAGCGTGCATTTATTGCAAGACAGCAGCTCCATCGTATTGCTAAATTTGCATTAACACAAGCAAATTTATTGCATTTATGCAAATGCTTCTTCTGCAAGCTATTCGGCTGCAGTGTCGGCTATGATGTCTCTTTGCAACTTCTTTAATGACAAGGACATCGAGCATGCCAAGCTGGATCAGGAAAACAGCCTTCACCGTCTTTACCGCCTTCAGTGCCTTCGGGGTACCACACCTGCCGGCCCAGGCCGCGCCCCAGCCGACGCCGCCCGGCCCGGTCCTGATCACGGCCGACAAGGTCTGGACCGGCGAAGGCGCGCCGCACGTTGGCTGGAGCGTGCTGGTGGCCCAGGGCCGTATCCAGGCCGTCGGCCCAAGCGACAAGATGACGGTCCCCAGCGACGCCGAGCGCATCGCCCTGCCCGGCAAGACCCTGATCCCGGGCCTGATCGACCTGCATTCGCACGTGCTGCTGCACCCGTATAACGAGACCACCTGGGACGACCAGGTGATCAAGGAGGCGCCGGCCTACCGCGTCGCGCTGGCCGTGCGCCATGCGGCCGACACCGTGCAGGCCGGCTTCACCACCCTGCGCGACCTCGGCACCGAGGGCGCCGGCTACGACGACGTCGGCATCAAGCGCGCCATCGAAGAGGGACAGGTGCCGGGCCCGCGCCTGCTGGTCGCCACCCGCGCCATCGTCGCCACCGCCAGCTACGGTCCGGCCGAGCGCAGCTACCGCCCGGACATGGAAATTCCCTATGGCGCCCAGCAGGCCACCGGCGTCGACGAAGCGACGAAAGCGGTGCGCGAGCAGGCCTCGCACGGCGCCGACTGGATCAAGTTCTACGCCGACTACCGCACCGGCATCGACGGCAGCGCCCGCCCGACCTTCACGCTGGAAGAAATGAAGGCGATGGTGGCGGCGGCCCACGTCACCGGACGCAAGGTGGCGGCCCACGCCAGCAGCGACGATGCGATCCGCCTGGCCGTGCTGGCCGGCGTCGACAGCATCGAGCACGGCTACGGCGCCAGCGAAGCGACCTTCAAGCTGATGCTGGAGCGCCGGACCGCCTACGTGCCGACCCTGACGGCGCCGGAAGCGATCGGCGAATACTTCCAGAAGCACGTGCGCGGCGGCACGCCGACCCCGGGCATGCAGGAAGCGGCACGCGCCTTCAAACTGGCGCACAAAATGGGCGTGCTGATCGGCAATGGCAGCGACGTGGGCGTCTTCACCCACGGCACCAACGAACGCGAACTGGAGTGGATGGTGCGCCTGGGCATGACGCCGACGGAAGCGCTGCGCGCGGCCACCTCGGTGGCGGCCGGCATCCTCGGCAAGAAGGATCTCGGCGCCCTTCAGCCCGGCAACCTGGCCGACGTGGTCGCGGTCGAGGGCGACCCGACCGCCGACATTGCGGCGCTGCGCAAGGTCGGCTTCGTCATGAAAGGCGGCACCGTCTACCGGCGGAACTGAATCAGGCGCTCCATGAGTGCGACCCCTGACATTCAGGAAGCGTAGGATGGGTTATACGCGCCGGCGTTGCGGTTTTCCACAATAGATGGCGCAGATATTTTCAGTAATGATGACGGCACTATCATTAGCGCATGAAGCCTGATCATGAAAAAACCATTCTATAAAGTACTGTACATCCAGGTCCTGTTCGCGATTATCGTCGGTGTCCTGCTGGGCATCTTCGATCCGGGCCTGGCGACTGCGATGAAGCCGCTGGGAGACGGCTTCGTCAAACTCATCAAGATGATCATCGCCCCGGTGATCTTCTGTACGGTGGTCGCCGGCATTGCCGGTATGCAGGACATGAAGAAGGTCGGCCGCGTCGGCGGCAAGGCCCTGATCTACTTCGAGATCGTGTCCACCTTCGCGCTGGCGATCGGCCTGCTGGTCGCCAACCTGATCAAGCCGGGCGCGGGCTTCAACGTCAACCCGGCCACCATCGACACCCACTCGATCGCCCAGTACACCGACAAGACCAAGTCGCTGACCACCACCGACTTCCTGATGAACATCATCCCGAACACCTTCGTGGATGCGTTCGCCAAGGGCGAGATCCTGCAGGTGCTGCTGATCGCGATCCTGTGCGGCTTCGCCCTGTCGATGATGGGCGAGCGCGGCCGTCCGATCACCCGCGGCATCGAAGCGCTGTCGCACATGATCTTCGGCGTCGTGAACATCATCATGAAGGCGGCCCCGATCGGCGCGTTCGGCGCGATGGCCTTCACCATCGGCAAATACGGCGTCAAATCGCTGGTGCCGCTGGCCTCGCTGGTCGGTTCCTTCTACCTGACCTGCTTCCTGTTCATCGTCATCGTGCTGGGCGCGATCGCTTACTGGACCGGCTTCTCGATCTTCCGCTACCTCGCCTACATCAAGGAAGAGCTGCTGATCGTGCTGGGCACCAGCTCCTCTGAAAGCGCGCTGCCGGCCATCATGCGCAAGCTCGAAAAGCTGGGCTGCCCGAAATCGGTGGTGGGCCTGGTGGTCCCGACCGGCTACTCCTTCAACCTGGACGGCACCAACATCTACATGACGATGGCGGCCCTGTTCGTGGCCCAGGCCACCAACACCGAGCTCACGCTCACCCAGGAACTGACCATCCTGCTGGTGGCCATGCTGACCTCGAAGGGCGCGTCCGGCATTACCGGCGCCGGCTTCATTACCCTGGCGGCAACCCTGGCCGTGGTGCCGACCATCCCGGTGGCGGGCATGACCCTGATCCTGGGCATCGACAAGTTCATGAGCGAATGCCGCGCCCTGACCAACATCATCGGCAACGGCGTGGCGACCATCGTCGTGTCGAAATGGGAAGGTGAGCTCGACAAGGAACGTCTGGCCGCCGAACTGAAAAACCCGAGCGTGGACGACGGTTCGCTGCGCGAGCAGGCCCTGCACGAAACCGCCTGAGGCTTTCCAGCTTTTAGCTATCCTCGTTCAGACGCCGGGTTCGCCCGGCGTTTTTTTTTGCGGGTACAATCCAGTCTATGAAAAACTGGATCAACCGCCTGCGTGGCGGTGCCGACAACCCGCCCGTGGCGGCGCCCCAGGCGGCTGCGCCCGAGGACCAGACCGCCGACCTGGCGATCGAGATCGAAGCCACCTATTACCGCTGGCTGACGGCGGCGCGCGGCTATGCGGCGCCCGACGAGGTCGAGACCCGCATCCTCGACGAGGTGCGGATCCTGTCCCTGCAGCCGGGCGAAGCGGCCGGGCTGGTCCCGCGCGTGCCGGAAGCGATCCCGAAGCTGCTGGCCAGCCTGAACGACGACGACGCCTCCGTGCCCGAACTGGCGCGCCAGGTCGCACAAGACGTGGTGCTGGTGGCGGAAGTCATCCGCGAAGCCAACAGTGCCTACTACCGTCCCATCGCCCCTGTGAAGAACGTCGAGGCGGCGATCATGATGCTGGGCCAGAACGGCTTGCGCATGCTGCTGGCGCGCATCGCCTTCCGACCCCTGATCAATATGCAGGCGGACGGCTTCGCGCGCGAGGCCGCGCCCCAGGTCTGGAACCAGTCGGTTAGTTGCGCACTGGCCGCCAGCCTGATGGCGCCGGGCCTGAGCACCGGGGTGTTCGAAGCCTACCTGGCCGGCCTGATGCAGAACCTGGGCCTGGTCGTGGCTTTCCGCCTGGCCGACCGCGTCTGCGTTGACGGCCGCATCCCCGGCTCGAGCAGCTTCGGCGCCCGGCTGCTGGCCGGCAGCCGCCAGCTGTCCTCGGCCATCGCCCTGCACTGGAAATTCCCGAAAGAAGTCGCCAGCGCCATCGCCCACGCCGGCGAACCGGGCGCCGACCACCTGGCCGAAGCACTGTCCCTGGGCGACCGCATCGCCAAGCTGCGCCTGCTGATCGACGCCGGGGTGCTGGGCGAGGACGACGCCCTGGTCACCGACGGGCTCGACAACTTCCAGCGCCGCTGCCTGGGCAAGCTGGCCAAACTGGAAAGTTAGCGAACACCCCTTGCGCATCGCGTGCCGGCCCCCATACCCAAGCATGGGACAACATCGACCAGGAGCGAGCGTATGAAACCAGGAACGACCCGCGTCGTCATCACCGGCGCATCGAGCGGCATCGGGGCCGCCACGGCGATTGCCTTTGCCCGGCAAGGCGCGCATCTGCTGCTGGGTGCGCGCGGCGAGCCAGGCCTCGACGACATTGCGCGCCGCTGCCGCGAGGCCGGCGGATGGGTCGACACCGTCCCCGTGGACGTGACCGACGCTACGGCGGTCGCACGCTTTGCCCGCCATGCACGCCAGCTGCTCGGCGAAATCGACTTGTGGTTCAGCAATGTCGGCATCGGGGTCGTCGGCAAATACCAGGACGTGCCGATCGAAGACCACCACCGGGTCATCGAAGCCAACCTCATCGGCCACATGAACGACGCCTACGCCGTGCTGCCGATTTTCCGCGACCAGGGCCACGGCATCTGGGTCAACATGATCTCGGTGGGCGGCTTCATCGCTTCGCCCTACGCCGCCGCCTACACGGCCAGCAAGTTCGCCCTGCGCGGCTTCAGCCAGGCCTTGCGCGGCGAGCTGCACGATTACCCCCATATCCACGTCTGCGACGTCTACCCGACCTTCGTCGACACGCCCGCGATCCATCACGCCGCCAACTACACCGGCGCAAGGCTCAAGATGCCGCCCGGCGCCATGGCCCCCGAACGCGTGGCGGATGCCGTGGTCGCGCTGGCCCGCAAGCCGCGCGACACGACGGTCGTCGGTGCACCGGCCAGCGCCCTGGAGCTGGGTCAGTTTGCCGCGCCGCTCACCGCCGGCCTGATGGACCGTTTCATGGACCGATGGACGAAGCGGGCCGCGCCTGCGCCTGATACCACAGGTACTTTCTACGAGCCGGCGGCGGGCGCGAGCGGCCTCCGCAGCGGCATGCGCGGCAGCGGCCCGGATTCGGGCTCGGGCGCCGGCGGCAACAAGGCGATGCTGGCGCTGGGCGCGACCGCGCTGGCTGCGCTCGGGCTGCAGCTGCTGCGGCGCCGCGCCTGATCAGGGCGCCTGCGCCATGCGCTGCTGCAGCAGCCACAACTGCGCATAGGCCCCCTCCTGCTCCAGCAGTTCCGCATGGGTGCCGCGCTCGACGATGCGCCCGTTTTCCATGACGATGATGGCATCGGCGTTGACGATGGTGGACAGCCGGTGCGCGATGATCAGTGTGCTGCGGTTGCGCGCCAGCCGTTCCAGCTCCTGCGTGATGGCGTGCTCGGACACCGAGTCGAGAGCCGAGGTCGCCTCGTCGAAGATCAGGATCGGCGGGTCCTTCAGGATCGCGCGGGCGATGCCGATGCGCTGCCTTTCGCCGCCCGACAACATCACGCCGCGCTCGCCGACCGGGCTGTCGTAGCCTTCCGGCAGCGCCTCGATGAGCTCGTGCAGCAGGGCCGCCCGGGCCGCCGCGACCACCTCCTCCCTGCCGGCCTCGATGCGCGCATAGGCGATGTTGTTGCCGATCGTGTCGTTGAACAGCGCGGCATCCTGGGGCACCACGCCGATCGCGCGGCGCACGCTGGACGGGCTGCGGTGGCGGATGTCCTGGCCGTCGATCAGCACCCGCCCCGCGTTCGGGTCGTACAGGCGCAGCAGCAGGCGCGCGAGGGTCGACTTGCCGGAACCGCTGCGCCCGACCACGGCCAGGGTGGTGCCGGGCGGGATGCGGAAGCTGACGTCGAACAGCACCGGCCGCTCCGGATCGTAATGGAAGCTGACGTGCTCGAATACGACCTCGCCGGCGCCCGGATGCAGCACCGGCGCATCGGGCGGGTCCGGCATTTCCGGGCGTTCGCGCAGCAAGGAAAAAAGGCGCTCGGCATTGACGCGGGCATCGCGCGCTTCGCGGTAGACGAAGCCGAGGGCGTTCAGCGGCAGGCAGACCTGCAGCGCATAGGCGTTGATCAGCACCAGGTCGCCCACGCTCATGCGATGCGCCATCACCGCCTGCCCGGCGAACAGCATGATGGCGGCCACGCCGATGGCGATCACGAAGCTCTGCCCCACGTGCAGGGTGAACAGGGCGCGCTGGTTGCCGACCCCGGCCTCCAGCCAGCCGTCCATGATGTTCGAGAACTTGCGCGACTCGAAGGCCTCGTTGCCGAAGTACTTCACGGTGTCCGCATTGATCAGGCTGTCCGCCAGCTGGCCCTTGGCGCGCGAGTCGAGCTTGTTGACGCGCCGCTGGTAGATCACCCGCCGCGCCGTGAACACCAGCGTGAAGCCGGCGTAGGCAAGAAAGGTGAGGACGATGATGCTGGAAAAGCCGGGGTGGTAGCGGCGCAGCATGATGGCCAGCACCAGGCCGATCTCGACCAGGGTCGGGACGATGGTGAACAGCCCGACCCCGAGCAGGAAGGCGATGCCGTTGGTGCCGCGGTCGATGTCCGGCAGCAGGCTGCCGACCTGGCGCCGGGCATGGAAGCGCGGCCCCAGCGCGTGCAGGTGGGCGAAGGTCTTCTGCGCGAAGTTCGACACCGTGCTGAGGGTGACGCGCGCGAACAGCAGGTCGCGCCATTCGTTGAACAGGGTCGAGGCGAAGCGCAGCAAGGCATAGCCCGCCAGCAGGTAGATCGGCAGGCTGGCGGGCAGCGCAGGCTGGGAAAAGGCATCGATGATGCGCTTGAGCACCAGCGGCACCGCCACCGTGGCGATCTTGGCGACGACCAGCAGCAGCACCGAGGCGGCGATGCGCCAGCGGTAATGCCGGGTCACCTCCCACAGCTCGGCGGCGAAGGGCCGCTTCGGGCCGGGCGAGTCGGGCTCGTCGATATTGCCTGGAATGTCAGCGTTGTGCGCCATGGCCTCGGTCCGGGGTATATCCCTTGGACCGGGCCGGGCGGATTTGGGTCGCTGCGCGCGCCTGCGCCGCCTCAAGCGTGCGCCGGCGCGCGCATGGCTTACTTTGCCGGACGGCTTCTCGCGGGCGCGGCGTTCTCGAGCCGATAGACCATGTCCACCGACTGGCGCAGCTTGATCATCTGGACCATGATGAAGACATCGCGGTCGATCTCCGCAGCGCTCTGGTTGGCGGGGCGGCGGCCCTGCTTGCGCTCGCCCCTGAATTCTTCGCGCTCCAGACCCAGGTTGGTGCCCAGCTTTTTGATGGCATCGCTGGTCATCGCCATCGCCGGCCCCAGGCGGCGCCCGGATGCGGTCGCCATGACCTCCGCATGGTGGCGCGCATCCCGGACCGCTTCGGCAACCATCTCGTCGGTGACCTTGTCCATCGTGCTGAGGTCGAAATCGGCGGCGAAGCTGTCCAGATTGGGCTTGCCCAGCAGGCCGTCGGCCAGCGCGGGCCAGTTGGCGACATTGCGCAGGTTGATCTTCACGTCGCAGCTCAGCTCATATACCGGGATGCCGTCGGCAGCGCGCTGCTTGCGCACACCCTGGCGCACCTCCCGCACCTGCATGTCCTCGACGTCGATGCTCAGCTTCTGCATCAGCTCGCGCACCTCGGCCATCCGTGCATCGATGGTCGCGCGCGCCACCGCCGGGTCGGCGCCCTCAGCCAGGATCTGGAAGTCGATGGACGCGATATCCGGCATCTCGACCCGGTAGCTGCTGCCGTTCACGTGGGTAAAGGGGTAATCGGGAATCGGCGAGGCCAGCGCCGGCCCGGCCGGCAGGGTCAGGGCGGCGACGGCCATGGCACAGGCGGTCAGGATGGGCAGGAAGGGCTTCATGTTCAGCATGGACACTCCATCAGGTAGAAATCATTGTTCGCGCAGGGCCAGCGCAGGCGACACCCGCATCGCCGCCACTGCCTGGCGCACACAGCCGGCCAGGGCGACGGTACCCACGCCGGCGCAGGCCAGCGCCAGCGGCCACCAGCCCATCGGCGCGCGTTCGACGAAACCGGCCAGGTAGCGCTCGGTCCACAGCCAGGCCGGCCCCAGCGCCAGCAGCGCGCCCACGGCCAGCAGCGCCAGCCATTCGCGCGCCACCAGCAGGCCGATGTGGCGCGGCGTGGCGCCGTGCAGCTTGCGCAGCACGAATTCGCGGGCACGGCGGCGGATCGTATAGCTGGCCAGCACGTAGATGCCGAAGCAGGCCAGCGCGGTCGCCACCACGCTCGCCAGCGCCAGCAGCTGGGCCTGGCGGATGTCCTCGGCATAGTTTTTTGCGAACACCGAGGACGCGGTCTCGATGTCCGGCGCGTCGTTCGGGTAGTGGCGCGCCCACAGGGCTTCGATGGCGGCGCGGGCTTCCCGCAGCGGGCCGCGCACGCGCACCGTCAGCACCCCGCCATCCTCGCTCTGCAAATACATGATGGGCCCGGGCGTCTGGCGGAGCGTGGTAAAGCGCAGGTCCGGGGCGATGCCGATCACGCGCCTGTTCTTGTCGACGATCTGGCCGACCGCCGCCTCGGGCGTGGCGAAGCCCAGCGCCAGCGCGGCGCGCGCGTTCAGCACCACGCCTTCCTCGCCCTCGCGCGAGAACAGCTTGCCGGCCACCGGACGCAGGCCGAACACCTGGAAGAAGTTGGCGCCGACCTCCTTGCCTTCGATGGGGATCACGCTGCCGTCGCGCATCGAGACGTTCAGCGTGATCGTGACCTCGTCGCGACCGATCGCTTCGGACATCGCGGTCGCCCCCTCGACCATGGACAGGCGCGCCAGCTCGGCCTTGAAGGCATGGGCCGCGCCCGTAGCCGGCTGGCCACGCTGGCCCGGCAGCTGCAGCACCAGCTGGGACGAGGGATCGAAGCCGGTATCGGCCCCGCTGGCATAGCGCGCCTGCCACCACACGGCCAGGCTGGCGGCGACCAGGCCGATCGCCGCGGCGAACTGCGCCACCGTCAGGATACGGCGCAGGCGCACGCCTTCGACGGTCTCGCCGGCGCGTCCGCCGAGCGCCACGCTGGCCGGCACGCGCGCCGCCAGCCAGGCCGGATACAGGCTGGATGCCAGGCCGGTCGCGATCCCGATCGCCGCCATCAGGGCCCAGGCGCCCGGTCCGAAGGTGGCGGCCACGGGACGGCCCACCAGCGCCGAGAACAGCGGCAGGATCAGCCACGCGAGCGCGCCGCCGATCAGGGTCGCGCTGGCCCCGACCAGCAGGGCCTCGGCGACGAACTGCCCGGCCAGGCCGGCGCCCGAAATGCCGAGGGTCTTGCGCACCGCGATCTCGCGCCGGCGCGCGGCGGTGCGCACCGCCGCCAGGTTGACGTAATTGGTGGCCGCCAGCACCAGGATCAGCACGCCTAGCAAGGCCAGGCCGGCGATCGCCGCCGGGTTGCCGTAGCGTTCGCTGTCGCCGGCGGCCAGGTCCTGGTCGAAAAAGACCTTGGACAGCGGCGTGACCGCGATGCTGGTCAGCGGCCGGGGCCGGCCCTGCGTGATGGCCGTGGGCAGGCTGGCGTCGCGTTCGCGGGCGACCATCTCTTCCAGGGCCGTCTCCAGGGCGCGCGGGGCCAGGCCGGGCGCGGGGCGCAGATAGAGCCGGGTACGCTTGAACCAGGCGTCCTGGGCGCTCTTGGGCGGCGGATCCCAGCTGTGCACGCCCTTGCCGAGCAGGGCAGCGAACTCGGGGCTGGTATTCGCCGGCAAGTCGGCGACGATCGCGCGCACCACGAAGGGGCTGCCGGCGATGCTCACGACCTTGCCGAGGGCATCGGCGCCGCCGAACAGACGCAGCGCTTCGCTGCGGCTCAGCACCAGGGCGTCGGGCCGGGCCAGCGCGGCCCTGGCGTCGCCGGCGAGGGCGCGCACGCCGAAGAAGTCGAGATAGTTGGGCTCCACCACCGACACCTTCAACTGCAGGAAGCGCGTGCCGATGCGGGCGCCGAGGGGCGCGGTCCTGGCGCCTGTCGAGGCCTGCACCAGGCCGGCGGCTTCGGCCTTGCGCATCAGCGGCGCCGGGCCGCTCTCGCCGAACGTCGCGCGCGGGAAGACATTGCGGCGTTCCTTGACGACGTAGATGCCGTCGGCGCCGGCAAGCGCGTCGTTGTAGGTCCAGGCATAGCGGACCAGACCGAACAGCAGGAAGCAGGCGGCCAGGGCGACCGCCAGGCCGAGGACGGCGACCGCCGAATACACGGGCTCGCGGGCCAGCAGGCGCCAGGCCAGGCGCAGGTTACGCAGCGACATCGGCAATCCCCTGATGTAGACAATGCTGTCTATGCTATGCCCATCCTGGCCCATCCGGCAATAGCGAAACGACAAATATTTTTGTAGACTTCGCAATCTAGAACGGATAGTCTGCGCGTGCGTGCACCCAGTTTACGAGGAACCATCATGGCCAAGCCCCCTGCCCCTTCCAAGCCGACACCGGCCGAACTCGACCTGTTGCAAGTGCTGTGGCCGCTGGGTTCCGGCACCGCCCGCCAGGTGCACGACGAAATCATCAAGACGCGGCCGGAGGTGACCTACGCGACGGTGCTGCGCCTGATGCAGATCATGCATGCCAAGGGTTTGCTGATCCGTGACGAGAGCGAACGGTCTCACGTGTATGCGCCGGCCCAGGCCCAGGAATCGCTGCAAACGAATCTGCTGAAAGACCTGATGACGCGCGCCTTCTCCGGCTCGGCCAAGGCGCTGGTGCTGGCCGCGCTCAAGACCGGCATCTCGAAAAAGGAACGCGAGGAAATCGAAGCGCTGCTGAAGGACGAGGTCAAGCCAGGCGAGGGCAAGCAATGAACGCCCCTGCCCTGATCGCCGCCATCGGCTGGACCCTGGTCCATTTCGTCTGGCAGGGCGCCCTGATCGGCTGTGTCGTCGCCGTGTTGCTGACGGCGCTGCGTAACGCGCGGCCCGAGACGCGTTACGCGGTCGCCTGCCTCGGCCTGCTGCTGTGCCTGGCATGGCCGGCCGTCGACCTGGCGCTGCTCTTGAACGCCGGCGCTGCACCGGCCGGAAGCAAGCTGCATACGGGCGGCGCTGGCGTTGCCGCTGCCGGACCGGATGCGGCCGGGCTGCTGCCATGGCTCGGGCAGAACCTGGGCTGGATCGTGGCGCTATGGGCCAGCTGTGCCGGCGCGCTGGGTCTGCGCATGGCGGTCGGCCTGCTGTGGATCGGCCGCGCCGCGCGTCTCGAAACCCAGGATCCGGTCTGGCAGGATCGCCTGTCGCGCCTGGCCGAACGTTGCGGCCTGGGCCGCGAGGTGCGTTTGCGCGTGGTCGAGGGCCTCGCCAGCCCGATCACGGCCGGCTGGTGGCGTCCGGTGGTACTGGTCCCGGCCAGCCTGGTCGCCGGCATGCCGCCGCAGCTGCTCGAGGCCCTGCTGGCGCACGAACTCGGTCACGTCAGGCGTCACGACTACCTGGTCAACCTGCTGCAGAACGTGATCGAGACCCTGCTGTTCTACCACCCGGCCGTGTGGTGGCTGTCGCGCCGCATCCGCGCCGAGCGTGAACAGATCGCCGACGACTTCGCCGCCCGCCACCTGGGCGAGCCGCGCCGCCTGGCGCTGGCGCTGTCGGAACTGGAGAAGCTGCAGTTTTCCCGCCACCACCTGGCCCAGGCCGCGAATGGCGGCGACCTGATGGCGCGCATCCGCCGCCTGCTGCGTCCTGACGCGCAGGCGCTCAACTGGAAGGCGGCAATCCCGGTGCTGGGCCTGGCCGTCGTGTGCGCCGCCAGTGCGCACGCACCGGCAAACCGCAGTATCGATTCCGCTGCCACGCATTCGAAGAGCGTGAAGCAACAGGCGGTTGTCGATTTCAATACCTGCCGCAAGCCTGAATACCCGAGGGCCGACCTCGACGCAGGCAATCAGGGTGTTACGACGCTGGGTTTCATGCTCGATGAACACGGTACGGTCCTGGACGCATTCGTCAGGAAGTCGAGCGGCCATGCCGGTCTCGACGAAGCGGCACGCAGTGCGCTGGCGCTGTGCAGTTTCCGTCCTGCGCGTGAAGACGGCGTGCCGGTGCGGACCATGGTCCCTGTCCAGTACGTCTGGACGCTGGAATAACGAAGCCGCCCACAAGGCGGCTTCGAGCCGCCTTGATGGCGGCTTTTTTCCAGGAAGCGCGGTTTAAACCGCGGACACGTCCAGCTCGGCCGTGGTCGCTTCCACCACCTGCTCCTTGGTCACGCCCGGCGCCAGCTCCACCAGCTTGAGTCCGGTGTCGGTGACGTCGATGACGCCCAGGTCGGTAATGATGCGGTCGACCACGCCCACGCCGGTCAGCGGCAGGTCGCACTTCTTCAGCAGCTTGTGGCTGACCGAGCCGTCCTTGGCGGTAGCGACGTGCTCCATCAGCACCACCACGCGCTTGACGCCGGCCACCAGGTCCATCGCGCCGCCCATGCCCTTGACCATCTTGCCCGGGATCATCCAGTTGGCCAGGTCACCCTTTTCCGAGACCTGCATCGCGCCCAGGATCGCCAGGTTGATCTTGCCGCCGCGGATCATGCCGAAGGAATCGGCCGAGCTGAAATAGGCCGCGCCCGGCAGCGCCGTCACGGTCTGCTTGCCGGCATTGATCAGGTCGGCGTCGACTGCATCGTCGGTCGGGAACGGGCCGATGCCCAGCAGGCCGTTTTCCGATTGCAGGAACACTTCGACATCCTGCGGGACGTAATTCGCCACCAGGGTCGGCAGGCCGATGCCCAGGTTCACGTAGAAGCCGTCCTGCAGTTCCTTTGCCGCACGCGCGGCCATTTCATCACGAGTCCATGCCATGTTGTCGTCTCCTGGTCTTAAGCTTGGCGCACGGTGCGCTGTTCGATGCGCTTTTCCGGCGTCGGGTTATGAACGATGCGGTGCACGAAGATGCTCGGCAGGTGCACCTGATCCGGATCGATCTCGCCGATCTCGACCAGTTTTTCGACTTCCACGATACAGACCTTGCCCGCGGTGGCGACGTTCGGGTTGAAGTTACGCGAGGTCTTGCGGAACACCAAGTTGCCGGCGCGGTCGGCCATGTAAGCCTTGACCAGCGCCACGTCGGGGTTCAGCGCACGCTCCATCACGTACATCTCGCCGTCGAATTCACGGGTTTCCTTGCCTTCGGCGACAATGGTGCCGTAGCCGGTCTTGGTGAAGAAGGCCGGGATGCCGGCGCCGCCGGCGCGCAGCTTCTCGGCCAGCGTGCCCTGCGGCGTGAATTCGAGTTCGAGTTCGCCGGCCAGGTACTGACGCGCGAATTCCTTGTTTTCGCCGACGTAGGACGCGATCATCTTCTTGATCTGGCGCGTGGTCAGCAGCTGGCCGAGACCGAAGTCGTCGACGCCGGCATTGTTGGAGATGGCCGTCAGGTTCTTGACGCCGGAATCGCGCAGCGCCAGGATCAGCGCCTCCGGAATACCGCACAGGCCGAAACCGCCCACGGCGATGGTCTGGCCGTCCTGGACGACGCCCTCGAGTGCGGACCGCGCATCTGGATAAACTTTATTCATACCCGTCCCTTTAGTTGATGATCTGTACAGCAGAGTAGAATTCGAGAATAAAATAGCGCCGTGCAAAGCACAATACCGTAGAACTACCGGCCCCTAAATGAGCGCATCATACGCCATCGATTACGAGATGATTTTCCAGCACGCGCCGGTCGGCATGTGCATCTCCGTCAATCGCATCATCCAGGCCTGCAACCACGCGCTGGCGGACATGTTCGGCTATGACTGCGCCCAGCTCGACGGCAAGTCCTTCGAGGTGCTGTACCCGACCGAGGACGAGTTCCTGCGCACCGGCGACCGCATCGTCCCGATCATGAACGCGAAGGGACGCTACTCGGACGAGCGCATCATGCGCCGCGCCAACGGCGAACTGTTCTGGTGCCACGTGACCGGCCGCGCGCTCGACCCGCAGCAGCCACTGGGCGCCGGGGTCTGGACCTTCGAGGATGTGAGCGAGAAACGCCCGGTGACGGCCGCGCTGACCCCGCGCGAGCGCGAGATCGCGGCGCTGCTGGTCGAGGGCAAGACCAGCAAGGTGATCGCGCGCGAGACGGACTTGTCGCCGCGCACGGTGGAGATGCACCGGGCCAAGCTCATGAAGAAGTTTTCGGCCTCGACGTCGTCGGAGCTGGTGCACAAGCTGGTGGGGGTGGCGCGCTGAGGGCAATAGATTGCGATCGTCCTCAGCGCGCAACTAGACCAAGGCTTTTACTGTGCCAGTCGTTTTTCGATGAACGGTCTGAATCCACTGTAGAGAATAGTACTCTTGCTTCGGCAAAGATCTTCCGCCTGCTTGGTACCGTTGCTCTTGCATGACAGGTTCAGAGTGACGGATGCTATGTCACCGCGCTGTGGCATCTTGAAAATCGATGCACCAACATTGCCAATTTCGGTTGGATTGTATGTTTGGATTACGGAGTCGGTCACAACCTGGATTTTCTGGTCCGTTTCAGTAGCAATATAAATTTGAGCCAGTGAGAAGACTTTTGCGCAAGTCGACTTCAAATCGCAAATGACTTTGGCATCGGCCGCCGCTTGGGCTGCCGCTTCAAGTTCCGCCTCGCGCTTAGTCCTAGCTTCCGCTGCAGCCTTCGCTTCGAGAGCCTGCTGGCGTGCATGTTCTGAAGCCCATGTTTCGTTGTATATGCGTCGAGCTTCGTCGCCAAAGATACCGCCATCTGGCACATCGACGATTACGCCATCTCTTACGTGGAAATTAATAGCACCGTTTGGTGTAGCGTTGTACCGTTGTGCATTACCGCGTCGCCATTCAAGCAGCGTGCCTGTCCGGTTTGTTGGCGACATACCAATCAACGCAATAGCCTGCTCGACGGTCATTCCATTTTTCACAAGATTTGCATTAGACCGAGCGCTTTTGAATTCGGTTGCCGCACAACCTGCTAACAGCAAGCTTACACACAAAGTGACCAGATATTTTCTCAAGTTCAGACTCCAATTTTCTTATCAATGCACTTCAGTATTACTGTCCAGCCGCAGTTAGTCAGCTAAGGCTGGGAGGGAGACCTCTTCCAGGTCAGGGCATCGTAACAGTGCATGCTCGCAGCACAGCACGACCGACAACTCAGGATGCTTGAATTCGAACGTGGACGCAGGCGCCATCCCTAGCTTGAAGCGAGCCTCTACAGTGCTCCACAAATCGTAGAAATGGCGAATCCGGCAGTCCGCTGGACATGAAGCTAGCGACGCTCTCTGCCGCTCGTCGAACGCGTGCTCGCCGAGCATATCGATGTTTCGAGAAGGATCGATCAACTCGATGTCAAAACCGACACGGCTCACCTTGCTGACTGCACATCCAACCCAAGAACCGCTATGCGATATGCTGAGCCCTATGTGCTCCTGATCTGGGACGAGCAAGCTCGGCGCCTGGCCGGGACGCTCAAGCAACGCGATATCGCGTACATTTATGTCGAGCAGCCGTGCAAGTGCCATACGCAGGAGCGTTCGTCCGACAATGAATTGACGCTTACGCGCCGGACGAACGAAGCGCCCGGCACGTTCCCGTTCGGCCTCACTCAGCCTAGATGCGTGGGCTGCGACCGCCGCGTCCGTCAAGGTTCTGGTGTCGTTCAACCACAGCAGACTCTCGCACGATGACGCCGAGTCCACATTCGTATCGCCTTGGATCACTTCGCGAGTTTAACGAACTGACCTTTCAGCGCTACGCCGGACATGAGGGCGCCGTCGTGGCATTCGAACTCGGTCTCGCTCGAGTGCTCGACGTTTTTGTAGTTACTCACGATATTGATCACCGCGTCAGCGCCCAGTTCACGGGCGCGTTTTTCGAGGCGTAGCATCGCCGAGAGGAAAGCCCAATTGCAGGCGCGTTCTGGGCTTTTGCCGAACGAGTTGGTCTTCTGGCTGGTCTGGTCTACAGTAAGACGCTCAAGAACCGGGGGAGTCGACTGTCCACCAAAGTAGAATTTCACGGAATCGCCGAGGCGGCCTTTAGCGTCATTGTCGCTCATCGCACCAGCTATTGGCAGCAACAGCTTGGTATCGCGGGCCTGAGCGGATGCCATTACCCCTGCCAGCGCCAGAACGCACAATAGTGATTTCTTGGTACCTGTCTTCATGTTTCTCCTCCCTTGCGTTGTTAAAAATTCGTTAGCGTGAGTTGACCGCACTTTCATCGGCACCGGTCGGGCCGCCCACAGGCTGATCGAAATTAGCGATGATGTAGTTGCTGGCGAGGGTGGCTACACGGGCCAGCATTAAGTTATCTTGCACGCCGAGAGTAAAGCCACCGCTGAAGGCTGCTGTACGCTGGAAAAATTGCGGAGCCGCTATCACCTTGCCGGACTGGTCGCGGAAGGTCACACGCATCAGTACGCCTGAACTCCCGATAAAAGGACCGAGAACCAGGCGGGCACCAATACGTTTGAACGAAAGGTCTTCTACCACCGGCTCTACTGACAGGACACTTCCGTCATTTGGACGGCTGTTCCACAGCTCAGCCTTCTGCGCCAAGTTCTTCCTTAGGTTTTCGTCAATTTTGGCCAAGCCTGCATAGCTTCCCTCGTGCCCGACTAAGAAGCTTACTGGCTTGACTACAATGCGGCTGTAGGCCGAAAAGGCACGCGTTGGCGGCGGATTCTCCATTGACGAAGCTTTGATGCTGGTTGCGCAGCCCTGCAGCGATCCTGCTGCCAGCATGACGGCAGCCAGGACGGCGGCGTGGTGATTCTTCTTCATTTCTTCCCTAGACTATTGTTATTTGATGGACTCACATTTAAAGATCAGCGACGTATTAATGCCGCCGAACGCAAAATTGTTCGACATGATGTATTCGCAGTCGAGCCTGCGACCCTCGCCGCGGATGTAGTCGAGCTCTCCGCAGGCCGGATCGACGTCGTTCAAGTTGACGGTTGGCGCGAACCAGCCTTCGCGCATCATCTCGATGCTGAACCAGGCTTCCAGCGCGCCGCATGCGCCGAGCGTGTGGCCCATGTAGCTCTTGAGCGAACTGATAGGCACGCGCGCACCGAACACCTCGTTGGTCGCCTGGGTCTCGGCAACGTCGCCCTGCTGGGTCGCGGTGCCGTGGGCGTTGACGTAGCCGATCGCTTCCGGGGCCAGGCCGGCATCCTCGAGCGCCAGCTGCATCGCCACCTTCATCGTCGCGGCGTTCGGCTGGGTCACGTGGGTACCGTCGCTGTTGGTGCCGAAGCCGACGATTTCAGCGTAGATGGTGGCGCCGCGCGCCAGCGCGTGCTCGCGTTCTTCGAGGATCAGGCAACCGGCGCCCTCGCCGATCACCAGGCCGTCGCGCGCGCTGTCGAAGGGACCCGGCGTCAGGTGCGCTTCGTCGTTGCGCACGCTGGTCGCGAACAGGGTGTCGAACACCGCGGCCTCGGTCGCATCGAGTTCCTCGGCGCCGCCGGCGATCATCGCGGTTTGCTTGCCGCTCTTGATTGCCTCGTAGGCGTAGCCGATGCCCTGGCTGCCCGAAGTGCAGGCCGAGGAGGTCGTGAACACGCGCCCGGTCACGCCGAAGAACACGCCGATGTTCACCGGCGCCGTGTGCGCCATCATCTTGATGTAGGTGGTGGCGTTGATGCCGCGCGTGGTGCGCTCTTCCATCATGCGGCCGAAGTCGCCGATCGCGCTCGGCGTGCCGGCCGACGAGCCGAAGGACACGCCCATGCGGCCGCTGGTCAGCAGCGGATGCTCGAGCAGGCCGGCATCCTGCAGTGCCAGTTCGCTGGCGCGCGTGGCCAGCAGCGCGACCCGGCCCATGCTGCGCTGGGTCTTGCGGTTGAAGCGCTCCGACAGATCGAAGGGCGCGGCCGGCGCGCCGAGGCGCGTGTTCAGGCCTTCGTAATCCTCCCACTCCGCCATGCGCACGATTGCGTTGCGGTACTCGCCGAGGCGCGCGCGTATGGTCGCCCAGTCGTTGCCGAGGGGGCTGATGCCGGCCATGCCGGTGACGACGACACGGCGGTTCATGCCAGGCCCCCGTTCACCGAGATCACCTGGCGCGTGATGTAGCCGGCGTCTTCCGACATCAGGAAGCTGACCAGGGCCGCCACTTCTTCGGGACGGCCGACGCGGCGCGCCGGGATCAGCTTGAGCGCTTCTTCCACCGGCGCCTCGTCCAGCATGTCGGTCTCGATCATGCCGGGGGCGACGCAGTTGACCGTGATGTCGCGCTTGGCCAGTTCCAGCGCCAGCGCCTTGGTGGCGCCGATGATGCCGGCTTTCGCCGCGCTGTAGTTGACCTGGCCGCGGTTGCCGATCAGGCCCGACACCGAGGCCATGGTCACGATGCGGCCCGGCTTGCGGCGCTGGACCATGGGCATGCACAGGGGCTTGAGCACGTTGTAGAAGCCGTCGAGGTTGGTGTCCATGACCTGGTCCCATTCCTCGTCCAGCATCGCCGGGAAGGCGGTGTCGCGCGCGATGCCGGCGTTGCAGACCACGCCGTAATAGCAGCCGTGGGCCTCGACGTCGGCCAGCAGCGCGCTTGCTGCGGCGGCGCGGTCGCCGATATCGAACTGCAGCACGCGTGCGATGCCGCCCGCCGATTCGATGTCGGCGGCCACGGCATCGGCCTCGATACGGCGGCTGCGG
>Ga0209023_10001057_pt1 | contig 38388 bp, 32 predicted proteins | sample LakOneMetagenome_FD_187468 | JGI IMG/M metagenome (GOLD analysis project Ga0209023, IMG submission 187468) | Freshwater and sediment microbial communities from Lake Erie, Canada (SPAdes) (version 2) | ecosystem: Environmental > Aquatic > Freshwater > Lentic | place: Lake Erie, Canada...
ACGGTTCTTCACCGAAGCCCAACGCGTCTCCCTCGCCACCCGACACACCACCTGCCTCGCCGACGGCTGCGATCGCCCCTACGCGTGGACCGAGCTCCATCACCGAGATCCCTGGGCCACCGGAGGCAGGACCGACCTCGACAAGGCCGAACCATTGTGCGGGTTCCACCACCACCGGATCCACGACCTCAGCTATCTCCACCGACGACATCCCGACGGCACCATCACCTTCCACCGGCGGACGTGAGGCGAGGCGGGCGGGGGACGAACAGCGGGACGCGCTCGGCATACTCACGGAACGCGGGCCGCTTCATCATCGACCTCTCCAGCAGCTTGGCGCCGGTGACGTTGCGCAGGAAGTGGGTCATCGCGACCGGCGCAACCACGGTCAGCAGCCCCGGGAGCCACCCGGACGCGAGGCCGCCGACGAGCCAGATGCCCCACCAGGCCAGGGAGTCGCCGAAGTAGTTGGGGTGTCGGGTCCAGGCCCAGAGGCCGCGGTCCAGCACCGGGGGACGGGTGTCGCGGGGCATGGCCTGGTAGGCCGCCAGCTGGGCGTCGCCGACCGCCTCGAACAGTGCGCCGACGAGCCAGACGCCGAGGCCGAGCCAGACGACCGGCCACGACCCGACATCGGCCACGGCACCAACCTGGATCGGCAGCGAGATCAGCCAGATCGCCAGTCCCTGGACGAGGAACACCTTGCGGACCGCGACGCCGAAGCCGCCGTCGCCCAGCATCGCCGCATAGCGCGGGTCCTCGCCGTGCCCTCGCGACCGGCGGCCGATGTGCCACGCGAGCCGCAGGCCCCAGGCCGCGACGATCGCGACCAGCGCGAGGGTGCGCCACCACGAGCCGGCCTCGCGCGTGAGACCCACCACGGTCGACGCCGCCGCGACCAGCACGAAGCCCAGCCCCCAGGTCACGTCGACCACGGAGACCCGCCCGAGTCGCCGGGCGACGAGCGCCGTCAGCACCATCGCGAGCGCGATCACCACCGACGAGGCCAGGGTCGCGACGACCCAGTCGATCACCATGGACGCAGTCGCTCCTCAGCGGGGGCGGAGGTACTCGAGCTGGACGACGTCGAGATAGCCGGAGGCGAAGCCGGCCCGCGAGTAGCACAGGTAGAAGTGCCACATCCGGCGGAAGACCTCGTCGAACCCGAGGTCGGTCACGTCGAGGTCCATGAACGTCTCGTCCCACAGCCGCAGCGTCTCGGCGTAGTGGAGGCCGAGCGCGCGCGTGCTGATGGTGCGCAGCCCGGCCTCGCGGGTGACCTCGTCGAGCAGCACGGTCGAGGGGAGGAAGCCGCCGGGGAAGATGTACTTGTGCACCCAGGTGTGGGTGCCGAGGGTGGCGAGCATCCGGTCGTGCGGCATCACGATGGCCTGGATGGCGGCGCGGCCGCCCGGGGCGAGCCGGTCGTGGATGGCCTCGAAGTAGGAGGGCAGGTACTCGTGGCCGACGGCCTCGATCATCTCGACCGAGACGACGGCGTCGTAGGTCCCCTGGGCCTCGCGGTAGTCGCACAGCTCGACGGACACGCGGTCGCTGAGCCCGGCGGCGGCGATCCGTTCCTGGGCGAGCACCAGCTGCTCCTCCGACAGGGTCAGGCTGGTGACCGTCGCGCCGCGGTGGGCGGCGCGCAGCGCGAGCTCGCCCCAGCCGGTGCCGATCTCGAGGACCCGCGTCCCCTCGCCGACCCGGGCGAGGTCGAGGAGCCGGTCGATCTTGCGGTGCTGGGCCTCCGCGAGGTCGGCGCGCGTCGGGGCCGCGGGAGGGTCGCTGGGGAAGATCGCCGACGAGTAGGTCATCGTCTCGTCGAGGAACGCCGAGAAGAGGTCGTTGGACAGGTCGTAGTGGTGGCTGATGTTGTTGCGCGAGTTGTCCACCGAGTTGCGGTGCGCGTGGGGGTGTCGCGCGACGTACCAGCGCCGCCAACGCTGGAGCCGCTCGGGGACCAGCGACCCGATGTCGGCGGCGAGGGCGGTCAGCAGCTCGGACAGGTCGGGGGAGTCCCAGGCGCCGGTCATGTAGGACTCGCCGAACCCGATCAACAGGTCGCGCCCGGTGCGGGCGTAGAACTCCTCGGGCCGGTTGAGCACGATCGTCGGGCCGGCGTCGTTCGGCAGTGGCTGGCCGGGCATGACCACGTGGATGCCATAGCGTGCGGCGATCCGGTGGAAGAGCGAGCGGGTGACCGTGGAGGCCACCCGGGTGCGCAGGCCAGCGGGGGGTGTGGCCAGTCCGGGCCACTGTCCGATGAGGGTCGAGGTGGCGACCGACATGTCAGACACCTTCCTGTCGGGCGTGGTCGGGTCGGGGGCGGATCGGCAACCGCCGCGCCCACAGCCAGACCCCGTGCATCCGGATGAGGACCGAGCCGCGCACCGCGGCCGGAGCGGACCGCCACGGCGAGGTGCGGGCGGCCCGGCGTCCCGAGAGGCTGGCGCTGAACACCTCGCCGTCGTCGGCGCGCAACGTCACCGCGATGTCGAGGCGTTCCCCGGGCAGGGGAACGGCCAGATCATAGACACCGTCGACGCCGTGGAACGGCGAGACGTACATCTGCTTGTCGACGCGGGCCCGGCCCTGCGCGTCGGGGTGGACGAGATAGGCGTGCCGGTCGCCGTAGGTGTTGTGCACCTCGACGACGACGGCGGCCTGCTCGTCCTCGGGAGTGAAGCACCAGAAGACCGAGATCGGGTTGAAGCAGTAGCCGAACGCGCGAGCGTTGGCCGCCATCAGAATCCGGCCGCCGGCGACGTCGACACCGTGCTGGACGAGGAACGTCTCGACGTTCTCCCGGAGGGAGCGTCGCGGGTCGCCGAGATGGTCGCGGGCCTCGAAACGGCCGAGGACCCCGTGGTCGGGCAGCCGGTCGAGGTCGACGAGCCACATCTGGCTGGCGTGGGTGAAGGCGCGGCGGAACGGCGTACGCCGCACGTGGCGGATCGTGGCATCGAAGACACCCGGACGGACGTCGGCGCCGGGACGACTCGACCATCGGGCGCCGAGCCGCTCGGCGGCGGCGAGCCCGGACCGGGCGCCGTCCTCGTGGAAGCCCCAGCCGTGGTAGGCGCCGGCGAACGCGACCCGGTCGGTGTCGATCTCGGGGAGGCGACGCTGGGCCGTGACCGAGGCGGGGGTGTAGAGCGGGTGGGCGTACTCCATCGTGTCGATGACCGTGGACTGGTCGACGAGGTCCTCCCCGCCGAGGGTGACCAGATAGCGGGTGGACGTCGGCAGCCGCATCAGCCGGGTCAGGTCGTAGGTGACGGTGACCCGGCCCCGGGCGTCGGGCCGGCGCAGGAAGTTCCAGGACGCCCGGGCCCGCTCGGCGCGGGGCAGGACCGAGGTGTCGGTGTGCAGCTGGGCGAGGTTCGGGGAGTAGGGGATCGCGCCCAGGACCTCGGTCTGTTGCGTGGTCGGCTCGGCGAGCATCGCCAGCGCCTGGTCGGGGTGCGTCGCGATGACGACCGCATCGACCCGGGTGACCGCGCCGTTGCCGTCGGTGATCTCGACTCCGTCGGGGGTCTCGCGGACCGAGGTCACCTTGGTGCCGGTGCGTACGTCGTCGATCAGCGCGCCGACGCGCCGGACGTACTCACGCGAGCCACCCGTGACGGTCTTCCACGTCGGCGAGCCGAACACGCTGAGCATGCCGTGGTGCTGGAGGAAGGTGAACAGGGTCCGCGCGGGATAGGCGAGCGCGTGGTCGGGGTCGCACGACCAGACAGCGGCGATCAGCGGCTCGGCGAAGTGGCGCCGGAAGTAGGGCGAGAAGCCGCCCTCGGCCAGGAACTCCGCCATCGTCGGTCGCTCGTGGCTCACCCCCTCGGTCGCCAGCAGCGCGCGAGCCCGCCGGTGGAAGCGGGGCACCTCGGCGAGCATCCGGAGATAGTCCGGGTCGGCCAGCCGACGGACGGTCGGGAACAGGCCCTTCGCCCCGAGGGCACCGGCGTACTCCAGGCCGGTCGCGACGTCGCGCACCGACATCGACATCTCGGAGTCCTGGGTGGCGATCCCGAGCTCGGCGAAGAGCCGGAGCAGCACGGGGTAGGTGCGCTCGTTGTGCACGATGAAGCCCGTGTCGATGGCAAGGTCGCCGACCTGGTGGGTGTCGGCATGCCCGCCCAGGCGGCTGTCGGCCTCGAACAGGATCACGTGGCAGTCCTGGCGCAGGACGTAGGCGGCGGTCAAGCCGGCCACGCCCGAGCCGATCACGGCGACGGCCCGTCGAGGCGTCGGCGTGCCCGGCTGAGGGATGGGATGCGTGGTCATCGTGCTCCTCAGGCGACGGGGACGAGCTTGGTGAAGTCGAACAGGGCGATCGGGTCGGAGGTCGGCTGGTCCGAGCCACCGGTGGGCTCGACGGTGATCCCGACCGCGGTGGCCGTGGCGGCGTCGCCGTCGAGCAGCACGGTCTGGTCGGCCTTGCGCGGCATGAGGCCGGCCGACACCATGCCCTCGTCGGGTTGGGCGTACCACAGCTGGTAGACGTCGCCGCCCGGAGCGGACGGCATCGCAGTCGTCACGATCACCGCCTGGTGCAGGGACGCGGATCGCACCAGCTTGGCGCGCGCCCCGCCGGGGAAGGTCAGCGTCTCCGAGGCCGCATCGGGGGCGGCGAGGACGCGCTCCGCCGCCGTCGGCGAGGAGGAGGTCTCGTCGGTCCAGGGGTGCCAGGCGGCCACGCCCACACCGGCCACCGCGAGCACGACCGCCGCGGCGAGGCCGGCCACGAGGCGGCGCCGTGGTGCCCGCGTCGAGCCGATGGAGAACGTCACGTTGCTGACGATGGGCGGCAACGGGCGCACCGTGGCCACCTCGGCGAGCACGCGGTCGCGGAGCTCGGGGGGCGGGGCGAGGGCGGTCTCCTCGGCGAGCAGGGCGGTCGCCTCGACCAGGCCGGCCACCTCGTCGCGGCAATCCTGGCACTCGGCCAGGTGCCGCTCGAAGCGGGCCCGCTCGAGGTCGTCGAGACCATCGACGGCGTAGGCGCCGGACAGTCCGTGCAGGTCGCTCATGCGTGCGCACCTCCCACTCCCATGAAGTCACGCAGCCGGATCAGGCCGTCGCGGATCCGCGTCTTCGCGGTGCCCAGGGGGAGGTCGAGCATCCTGGCGACCTCCGTGTGTGTGTAGCCGTCGAAGTAGGTCAGCTCGATCGCCTGCCGCTGGGGGGGCGTGAGCTCCTGAAGGGCGTGGCGCACGCGCCGGGCCTCGAGGGAGGCGTGCGCCGCCTCGGCGGTGGTGTCATGCGGCACGTGGTGCTGACGAGCCTCGTAGGTCTCCTCGCGGCGCGTGGAGGCCTCGGCGGAGCGGACCCGGTCGACGGCCTTGCGGTGGGCGATCGTGAGGATCCACGAGCTGGCGCTGCCGCGGGCCGGGTCGAATCGGCTGGACTGCCGCCAGAGGTCCAAGAAGACCTCCTGGGTGACCTCCTCGGCCTGGGCCCGGTCGCGGACGACCCGGACCGCCAGCCCGAAGACGCGGCTGGCGGTGGCGTCGTACAGCGCGGCGAAGGCCTCGCGGTCGCCGAGGGCCGAGCGCTTCAGCAGCGCGGACAGATCGGGTCCCGTTCCGTCTGCGGGGACGCCGGAGCCCTCCTTCGACCCCGGAGGGGGGCCGTCGGAGGGCGCTGGGCGAAGTGGTTCCACGTGTTGATCCTTGCCGGTGATGGGTGACGACGGGGTCGTCAGGGCATCAAGACGGTGTCGATGACATACACAGTCGCGTTGGCGGTCGGAATGTTCCCGCACAGCACCTGGGCCTTGTCGGCTCCGACCGTGAAGTCCTCGCCGGAGCCCATCACCTTGATGGTGTCCCCGTTGAGAGTCTCATGGCTGCCCGCGAGCTGGTCGGGGGTGAGCTGGCCCGCCACCACGTGGTGGGTCAGGATCGCGGTGAGGGTCTTCTTGTCCTTCAGCACCCCGTCGAGCGTCTTGGCGGGGATCTTGGCGAAGGCGTCGTCGGTCGGCGCGAAGACCGTGATGCCCTCGGTGCTGTTGAGCGTGTCGACCAGCCCGGCCTTCGTCACGGCGGCGACCAGGGTCTTGAGGAGCGGGTTGGCGCTCGCGGCGGTGGCGACCGGCTCGGTGGCCATGCCGTCGAAGGAGCCACCACCCGTCGCCGGGATGGCGGCGCAGCCGGCGCCGAAGGTCTGGGCGGCCGGGTCCATGGCGGCCTCCGAGCTCATGTCGTCCGACGGGCTCATGCTCTCCGTCATGCTCGGGGAGGACGACATCGAGGAGTCGGTGTCGGTGGCGGCCGTGTCGGAGTCGCCTCCACAGGCGGCCAGGCCCAGCGACAGGGTGAGCGCGAGGGTGGCGAGCCCCGTCGTACGGCGGATGGTCGTGCGGTTCATCTGAGCACCTCTCGTTTCGTCATGTTCGGCTGTCTCGTGCTGTGTTGTGACGGTGATTCGGAGCCGCCGGCGGATCGGATGGGGCGGGGGCGGGACGTTGCGTTGCGCGGCCGCCGGGTTCAGGCGACGTTGACGACGACCTGCTGGACGCCGCTCGATCCGTCAGGGAACGGGGTGGCGCGGCTCGCCGTCTGCACCTCGCCGTCGAGCGTGGTGGCGCGCGTCGCCAACGTGTGCTGCCCCGACTCGGCGGGCCACCGGAAGAACCACTGACGCCAGTAGTCGACGCCGACGTCCGGCCCGAGGGTCGCCTGCTGCCAGGGGCCCTCGTCGATCGAGACCTCGACCCCGCCGACACCGCGATGCTGGGCCCAGGCCACCCCACCGACGACCACCTCGCCGGCCTCGACCGTCGACAGTGGACGGGGCGTGTCGATCCGGCTGGCGAGCTTGATCGGGGCGTCGGTGGCCCAGCCGCGGTCGGTCCAGTAGGCCTGGGCGGCGTCATAGGTGGTCAGGGTGAGCCGACTCAGCCACTTGGTCGCGCCGACGAAGCCATAGAGCCCCGGCGTCACCAGGCGGGCCGGGAAGCCGTGCGTCTGCGGGAGCGGGGCACCGTTCATCCCCACCGCGACCAGGGTGTCGCGCCCGTCGAGGGCGACCTCGAGCGGTGTGCTGATCGTGAAGCCGTCCACGTCGGTGGACAGGATCTGGTCGGCGCCGGTGGACCCGATCCCGGCTCGGTCGAGGACGTCGCGCAGCGGTACGCCGAGCCAGCGGGCCGCGCCGACGTATTTGCCGCCCACCTCGTTGGACACGCAGGTCAGCGTGATGTCGCGCTCGACGAGCCGCATCGCGAGCAGGTCGTCGAAGCTCAGGTCGACGGTGCGGTCGACGTCGCCGTCGATGGTCAGCCGCCAGCCGTCGACGGCGACGCTCGGGAGGACCAAGCGGGTGTCGACGCGGTAGAAGTCAGCGCTGGCGGTCTGCAGGTCCGAGATGCCGCGGAAGCGGGTCTCGAGCCCTTGCGGGAGCGCCGGTGCGGGGTCGGTGGGGGGCGGCAGGGTCACCGACCCCGGCCCACCGCGCACCCGGCCGACCCATTCGCCCGCGCCGGCGAGGACGGCCGCCACGCCGAGGCCAAGGGCCAGGAGGGTGCGGCGGCTCGGGCCGACGGGCCCTGTGGTGGCCGGCGACGTGCGCGGACCAGGGGCCCGCATGAACGTCAGGAGCGCGAGGGGGCCGACGACGACCGTGGCCAGGGCGGGGAGTGCGTCGACCGCCGAGGCCGACGGTCGGGACAGGGCTGCTACTCCCGCCATGACGGCGAGCCCCACGAGCAGCCCTGCCCCTGTCCCCCGACTCCGTCGGGCCACCAGACCAGCAGTCGCAGCGAGCAGCAGCGTCACCACCAGGACGGAGCCCACCAGGACGGGCTTGTCGGCGGTCCCGAGCCGGGCGACCGCCCACTCCTTCACCGGGGTCGGGGTCAGGTCGATGACCGTCGAGCCGACCGCCAGCACCGGCGAGGCCGCCGGGTCGACGAAGGCCGCGACCAGGTGCCCCGCGGCCGCGCCCAGGAGGGCTGCGGTGGTGCCCGCGAGGGCCGCCGCCGCGCGGCCGACGTGCGTCTGCTGGTCCATGTGGGGTGGTTCGGCGCCGACCCGGCGGACGGATGTGTCCGCTGCGCCGAGCGGCCTTCTACGATGAGGCCATGGGCGATGACCAGGAGCTGGTGCACTACGAGGTGGCCGACCGGGTCGCCATGATCACGCTGGACTCCCAGCACAACCGCAACGCCCTGTCCCGCCAGCTGGTGACCGAGCTGTTCGCGCACCTCGAGGCGGCCGCCTCCGACGACGAGGTCGTGGTCGTGCTCGTCCAGGCCGCGGGGCGTGTCTTCTGCTCCGGCGCCGACCTGTCCGAGGCCTCCGCCCAGAACATGGCCGAGGCCACCCGGCGCATCGTGGATCTCCAGCGGCTGATCGTGGCGATGGACAAGCCCGTCGTCACCCGGGTCGCGGGAGCCGTCCGGGCCGGCGGCATCGGCATCGTCGCCGCCTCCGACATCGCGATCGCCTCCGAGGACGCCACGTTCGCCCTCACGGAGGTCAAGCTGGGGCTCGCCGCAGCGATCATCTCGCTCACCGTCCACCACCGGATGAGCCCGCGGGCCGCCTCCCTCACGACCCTCGGCGGTGAGGTGTTCGACGGCGCCGCGGCGGCGTCCTACGGGCTCGTGACCAAGGCCGTCCCCGCCCACGACCTCGACGCGGAGGTCGGCCACGTCTGCGCGTCGCTGTCGACCGGAGCGGCCCAGGGGCTGCGCGAGTCCAAGCGGCTGCTCAACGCCGACCTGCTGGTCCGGATCGACGCGCGCGGCGAGGAGATGTCGGCGCTCTCCGCCCGCCTGTTCGCCTCCGACGAGGCCCGCGAGGCGATGACCGCGTTCCTGTCACGCGGCAAGTAGGTCCCCGCGCCGGGCAACCATCGCGCCTGCCCGGCGGGTAACACGGGTATGACCATCACCGATGCGATCGGGACGGGGGAACGGGTGGCCAGCGACGTGGACTTCGACGACTTCGTCGCGGCCCGGTCACGCGCGCTGCTGCGGACGGCGTACCTCCTGACCCACGACCACGCCCTCGCCGAGGATCTCCTCCAGACGGCTCTGTCCAAGGCGTGGTTCGCGTGGAAGCGGATCGACGGCAATCCCGAGCCCTACGTGCGCCGCATCCTGGTCAACACCTATGCCACCTGGTGGCGCCGCCGCTGGAACGGCGAGCTGCCGACCGACGAGCTCCCGGAGCCGGCGGCGACCTCGGCCGGCGACGCCGAGGGGCGCAGCGACCTGTGGGACGCGATGGCCCGGCTGCCGCGGCGGCAGCGGGCGGTCGTCGTGCTCCGCTACTTCGAGGACCTCACCGAGGCCGAGACCGCCGAGACGCTCGGCTGCTCGGTCGGCACCGTCAAGAGCCAGGCCTCCAAGGCGCTGGCCAAGCTCCGCATCGACCCGGCTCTCGCCGATGACCACACCTCTGCCGAGGAGGGACGCGCATGAACACCATCGAGGACCTGCGGGCCACCCTGCACCACCACGCCACGGACCTTCCCGACGAGGCCGACCACATCCGCAGCGCCGCGGTCCACCAGCGCGTGCGCGTCGCGCGCCAGCGCCGTCGTACGGCGGTCGCCGGCGGCATCGCCGCGATCGTCGCGCTCACGGTCGGGGGCGTCGCCCTGGTGCGGATGCCCTCCACGCCGTCCGTGGCGGATCGGACCCTCGCCGGTGAGGTGGCCCCCGGACACCTGACGTCGCTGGGCTTCGGCTACGCCTTCGACGAGGGGCGGGACGGGACGGGTCAGGTCAGCGTCGACCTCGACACCAGCGACAGCCCCCGACTGGTGAGCTGGGCCGGCGACGGGGACGTCACGGTGACGACACCGTCCCGGACATTCACCGATGGCACGGACTTCGAGGACTTCACCGTGGTCTACGGCGGCGAGTCGGGTGAGGTCACGGTGGCCGGTGAGGGGCGGGTGGCCCTGGCCGTCTACACGCTCGACGAGCTCGCTCCCGGCGTCTCCTCCGACGGTGTCGTGTTCCGTGACGAGGTGGCGGGCGATCGCCTGCTCGAGGCCGCGTTCGGCGACGACGGTCACCCGGTCGACATGCAGGTGAGCAGCCCCACCGGCCGGCTGCGGCTGGCCTCGGTGTGCCGTGGCGCCCAGGCGGGCAGCTTCTTCACCGTCCTGGTGGACGGTGGGTTCCTCTCCGGCGGCGAGTGCGGCGACCACTGGGACCTGGACGCGGGCGCCGGCGGCGGCACCTTCGACATCGGGCGGGGGGTGCACACCGTCACGACGACCGTCACCCGCGGTCACGACGGCCCCGAGGTGTCGGACCCCGGCATCGAGTTCGGCGTGGGCGTCTATGCCGCGGCACGTCCGGCTCGGTCGGCGGCACCGTTCTCCATCGAGGCGGAGCTCGAGTACGACGGGCACGTCTGGGGGTTCGTCGGGTCCGAGTCCGGTGCGCCCGGGGCGGCCAGCTTCAGCACGCGGATCGACCAAGGACCGCTCTACGTGGTGGCCCACCACGTCCACTTGGCGGAGGACGCGATCATGTGGCCTGCCCTGGACGGCGAGCAGGGCACCGGGTTCGGCGGTGCCGGCGCCGGCTCGGGTGGCATCGGGGTCGCCGGCGCGGGGAGCCGGGTCACGATCCGGGTGGACGGTGACCCGGGACCCCGCGCGAGGCTGGGCATCGCCTTGTATCGCCTGGTCGAGTGACGCTCGTCGCGACAACGTCATAGGGATCGGTCGCTGGGACAGCCGGTTCGTATGACGCTCCGCGTCTCGGGAGGTGGTTCTGCTCCGGTGGGGCCGGGTGCGGAGTTACGATTGACGACTTGCCGGATCCGTTGTCAGCCAGTCCAGGAGAGTCAGTGCCCCACGAGCCGATGCCGGCCGACCTCGAGCGCGAGGTGGCGTCCGAGCAGGCCTTCGTCGACCGCGTCTACGTCCAGCTGGACCGGTCGGCCAAGGCTGCGCAGGCGCTGGCCCGCGAGGGCTACGGCCGGGCCAAGCTCGGGCACGAGGGTGGCCTGGTCGAGCGGGACGCGATGGTCTTCCAGGCGGCCCGACGGATCGCCCAGCTCGACGCGGCCCACGAGGGCCTGGTCTTCGGCCGCCTCGACCTGCGGGCCGAGCTCGACCCCGAGCCGCGCTACATCGGCCGGATCGGGCTGCGCGACGACGATCGCGACTCCCTGCTGATCGACTGGCGAGCGCCCGCGGCGGCGGTCTTCTACCAGGCCACGGCGGCCACCCCCCAAGACGTCGTACGCCGTCGCGTGCTGCGATGCACCGGCTCGACGGTGGTCGGGGTCGAGGACGAGCTGCTGGACGCCGAGGCCGAGACCGACCTGCCGATCGTCGGCGAGGGTGCCCTGATGGCCCAGTTGTCTCGTGCCCGAGACCGCTCGATGCACTCGATCGTGGCGACGATCCAGGCCGAGCAGGACCGCGCCATCCGCGCACCGGCCAAGGGCGTCGTGGCGATCAGCGGCGGTCCCGGCACCGGCAAGACCGTGGTCGCGCTGCACCGAGCGGCCTACCTCCTCTACACCGACCGGCGCCGCTACGAGGGCGGGGGAGTCCTGGTCGTCGGCCCGTCCGGGGTGTTCATGCGCTACATCGAGCGCGTCCTGCCCTCCCTCGGGGAGACGGCGGTCGCGTTGCGCTCGCTCGGCGAGGTCGTCGACGGCGTCCGGGCCAGCCGCCACGACGATCCCAGCGTGGCCGCCATCAAGGGGTCCGCCCGGATGGCCGAGGTGATGCGTCGTACGGCGCGTCAGCAGGTGCCCGGAAGCCCCCAGGAGTTCCGCATCTTCTGGCGCGACGACACCCTGGTCCTCGAGCGCGGCGAGCTGGGCCGCCTGCGGCGCAACCTGATGTCCCAGGGCCGACGCAACCGGCAGCTGCCGCGCGTCGCGTCGATGCTGCTGGACTCGCTGTGGCGCCAGGTGCGCAGTGAGCGCGGCCGCGAGCGCGGGCGCGAGGCGTTCAACGACGACCTGCTCTCGACCCAGCGTTTCGTCGAGTTCGCGCTGGCCTGGTGGCCGCCGCTGGAGGCCGCCGAGGTCCTCGGCTGGCTGCGTGACCCGGAGTTCCTGGCCCGCGTCTGCGAAGGTGTGCTCTCAGCCGAGGAGCAGCTCGTGCTCACCAAGTCGTGGGCCGACTCCGCGCCCCTGTCGGTCCAGGACGTCCCGCTGCTCGACGAGCTGCGCTACGCGCTCGGCGACGTGCCGGTGCGCCACGAGGAGGACCACGAGCTCGACGACCATGTGGGTGGTGACCTCCAGGAGCTCACCACCGCGTCCGACCGCGAGTACGCCCCGGCCGGCCGGGCCTGGACGCCGCCCACCTTCCGCATCGACGACGACCCCTTCGCCCACGTGCTCATCGACGAGGCGCAGGACCTCACCCCGATGCAGTGGCGGATGGTCGGTCGCCGTGGTCGCGCCGCGACCTGGACGATCGTCGGCGACCCGGCCCAGTCGTCCTGGCCGATCCCCGCCGAGGCCGCCTCTGCCCGCACGGCGGCCCTCGAGGGCAAGGAGCTCCACGAGTTCCACCTCTCCACCAACTACCGCAACTCCGCCGAGATCTATGCCTTCGCCGCCGACTACGCCCAGCGGGTGGGGCTCGACGCCGACCTCCCCACGGCCGTGCGCTCGACCGGGGTCGACCCCGTCGCCCACACCGGCGTCGCCGACCTCGAGGCGGCCACGCGTGACGCCGTACGCCGGATCGCCGGCGAGGTCCGCGGCACCATCGGCGTCGTGGTCCCGGTGGCGCGGCGCTCGGAGGTCAACGGGTGGCTCGCGTCCTGGCCGGAGCTCGCCGCGGATGCCCCGTCGGCCCGCCACGCGGTCGACTCGTCGGTCCCGCCCTCGGGTGAGGACCGGGTCGTGGTGCTGACCGGCCTGGACACCAAGGGCCTGGAGTTCGACGGCATCGTCGTCGTACGGCCCGACGAGATCGAGGCCGAGTCGCCGACCGGCCGGGCGACCCTCTACGTCGTGCTGACCCGCGCCACCCAGCTGCTGACCACGATCTCCTGACTGCCTCAGACCGATCGCGGCCCGCTGTGCTCGGGGTCACCGGTGATCCGGCTTCCAGCCCCGACCGTCGCCCGCGCACGATGACGGTATGACGACCCTTCGTCCTGTTCGTGGTCGAGCCGCGTCGCTCGTCGCGGCGCTCCTGGCCGCCGGGCTGACGGCCGCCCTGGCCCTCGCGGGCCCCGTGCAGGCCGGGCCGAGCGACTCGCGGCAGGCGGGCCGGCCGATCCCTGCGGCCACGCCGGAGGCGCGGCCGAACATCGTGCTCGTGCTCATGGACGACGCCTCGATGGACCTGGTGGCCTCCATGGCACAGGCCCACGAGATGGCGGCCAGGGGTGCGAGCTACCGCAACGCCTTCGTCGTCGACTCCCTGTGCTGCGTGTCCCGGACAGTGATCCTGACCGGGCAGTACCCCCACCAGACCGGCGTGCTGACCAACACTGCCGGTGACGAGGGTGCGCCGCGCGGAGGGTGGACGGCGTTCACGGTCTACGGCAACGGGCCACGGGCGGTGAACGTGGCCCTGCACGAGGCGGGCTATACGACCGGGTTCGTCGGCAAGTTCCTCAACCAGTACCGGCCGCCGGGCGGTGGCGGTGCGCCCGTCCCGCCCGGCTGGTCGGAGTTCGGGCCCCTGCTCGAGGGCGCCTACGATGGCTGGGACTTCAACTACGGCTCGTCGCAGGACGGAGCCGCCATGTCGCTGGCGCACCAGGGAGCGCCGGCCGCGACGGCGTCCGACAGCCGCAAGGACGCGGCGTACACGGGATCTTTCATCCAGCGGCAGGCCCTCGACTTCCTGGCGCGACACCACGACGACACGGCGCCCTACTTCCTCGAGATCGCGGTCTATGCGCCTCACGACCGCGCGACGGCGCACCCCTACTACGCGCAGACGCCGCAGTTCCCGGCGATGTACCGCGACCGGCCGAGCCCGGCGCAGCCGGACGGCAACTGCGGGCCGGTGCCCTGCACGGCCGTCAAGCTCGTCGACCTGCCCGGGTACGCCGACCCGCGCGGTGACAACCGACCGCGGCGCGCGGACGGGTCGCTCGCGCCGACCTGGCAACGGACCGCGTTGCTGCCGCCCGCCCAGGCCCGCCGCTACCTCCGACAGCGCGCGAGGATGGTGCAGTCGGTCGATCGGCTGCTCGAGAGGGTCCTGGCGAGCACCGATGCGGACACCTATGTGATCCTCACCTCCGACAACGGCTTCCACCTCAACCAGTGGGGGATGGCGCGAGGCAAGGGCACGGCCTACGACAGCGACATCCACGTCCCGCTCGTCGTGGTCGGGCCCGGCGTGGCCCCTGGCGTGAGGGAGGGCGCCGTGTCGAACCTCGACCTCGCGCCGACGCTCGAGCAGCTGGCCGGCCTCCCCGAGGCGTCCTACCGCTCCGGCACCTCCTTCGCGCCCTCGTTCACCGACCCGTCGGCGTCGGGACACCGCTACGTCTTCATCGAGCACAGCTGGTCCGGCGAGCAGCCGGGCGACCCCGATGCCGCGGACGCCGAGCTCGCCACCATCCCGACCTACGTCGCGGTGCGGAGCGAGGACGGGCTGCTGGTCCGCTACGCCGAAGACCGCAGGCCCGACCACACGTCGTATGCCTGGGAGCTCTACGACTACGCCACCGGGACGGGCGAGGCGACGAACGTCTTCGGGACGCCGGTCGCAGCGGCACTGCAACAGGAGCTCCGGGCTCGCCTGCGCGCGTTCCTGGCCTGCCGGACCGCGACCCGGGACGACGCGGTGTCGCAGGAGTGCCGGCGGGTGGGCGAATAGGGAGGGAGGGCCTCCACTCGTTAGGGTTTGCCCATGCCTGACCAGCCCTCCGCGCGCGACGCCCTGGCGGCGTTGCAGCATCACGAGGCCTGGGCGGTCATCCGTCGCTCGACCCGGGCCGGTGACCGCGACACCGTCGGGCTCGTCGGCGGTCGCCGCCATGTCGTCGAGTCGCTGCTCGACGTACCCCTCGAGGAGGGGGTCCCGGAGGCCGGCCACATCGCCGACCGGCTGCTCGCGATCCCCTTCCGGCAGGTCCGGGAGCGCGGCTTCGCCGCCCACGACGACGGGACGCCGCTGGTGGTCGTCGACGTGGAGAGCGAGGAGGAGTACTCGGTCGCCGAGATCGTCGACGCGATCGACGCGGTGCCGGTCGAGTTCGCGGACCGGGGCGGGTTCGACCTCGACGACGAGGACTACGCCGCGCTCGTCCGCGCCGTGATCGACGACGAGATCGGCCAGGGCGAGGGAGCCAACCTGGTCATCGGACGCCACTACCGTGCGCGCCTCGCCGACTGGGGCCACGCCGCCGCACTGACCGTGCTCAAGCGCCTGCTCGAGCGCGAGCGCGGTGCCTACTGGACGTTCTGCTTCTTCACCGGCGACCGCTACCTCATCGGTGCCACCCCCGAACGCCACGTCTCCATCCATGACGGCGACGTCCGGATGAACCCGATCTCCGGCACGTTCCGGATCCCCCGCGAAGGTGACGTCAAGGGCCCGCTGCTGCAGTTCCTCCGCGACGAGAAGGAGATCTACGAGCTCTTCATGGTCGTCGACGAGGAGCTCAAGATGATGTGCGACATCTGCAACGAGGGCGGCCAGGTGCTCGGCCCGTTCCTCAAGCCGATGAGCCATCTCGTCCACACCGAGTACCTCCTCGCCGGGCGCACCACCCGTGACCCGCGCCAGATCCTGCGGGACTCGATGTACGCCGCCACCGTCACCGGCAGTCCCGTCGAGAACGCCTGCCGGCTGATCGCGGCCTACGAGCGCGAGGGTCGCGGCTACTACGGCGCGGCGCTGGCCATCCTCGGTCGCGACGACCTGGGCGGGCCGATGGTGGACAGTCCGATCGTCATCCGCACCGCCGACATCTCCGTCGACGGCGTACTCACCGTGACCGCCGGCGCGACGCTCGTGCGCGACTCCGACCCCGCCTACGAGGTGGCCGAGACCCACGCCAAGGCCGGGGGCATCCTCAGCGCCTTCGGCCTGGTTCCGCTGGCGCCGGCGCCGGACGTCAACGTCGCCGAGCTGGTCAGCGACGAGGACGTCCTCATCGAGCTGAACGCCCGCAACCGCCGGCTGTCGTCGTTCTGGCTCACCGACCAGGGCGGCGCCCAGCCGGACCCGGACCTCCAGGGCCGCTCGGCGATCATCCTCGAGGGCGAGGACGACTTCGTGAACATGCTGTGCCACGTGCTCGGCGTGCTCGGCATGACCTCCACGGTGCTGCCCCACGAGGACTACCGCCCCGGTGTCTTCGACGGCCACGACCTGGTGATCGTGGGCCCCGGCCCTGGCGACCCGCGCGACGACGACGACGCCAAGATCGGTCGGATCCGAGCCGCCATCGACGACCTCATGACGAGCGGCCAGCCCTTCCTCTCGGTGTGCCTGGGCCATCAGGCCCTCTGTCACCACCTCGGCATCCCGCTCACGTTCAAGGACATCGTGTTCCAGGGCACCCAGTCGCCCGTGACGATCGGTGGCCGCACGGAGCGAGTAGGTTTCTACAACACGTTCGTGGGTCGCCTCGGCGACCAGCCCGCACCCGAGGGGGTCACCGTCGAGGCAGATCCGACCACCGGCGACATCCACCTGCTCGCCGGCCCTCACTACCGCGGCATCCAGTTCCATGCCGAGTCGATCCTGACCGAGCACGGGTTCGACATCATCCACGCCCTCGTGCGGGAGCTCCTCGTCTGAGATGAGCACCATGAACACCGGGGGCGACCGCGCCCCGAAGATGTCGGTTCGCCTGAGGAAGATGGGCGCGGCCCTGCATCCTGGACACATGCGTGCGCACCGCGTCCTGGCGGTGGTGCTGGCCGCGGCGTTCCTTGCGCTCCTGGCGGTCGTCACCACCCCTCCCGCGGCGACCCCGCTGAGCGGCGCGGCGTCCTCCGTCGAGCCCACCGCACGGCCCAACATCGTCGTCGTCCTCATGGACGACGCGTCCTTCGACCTGCTGCCGACCATGGCGGCCGCCCAGGACATGGCCGCCCAGGGCGCCGACTACACCTCGGCCTATGTCGTCGACTCGCTGTGCTGTGTCTCCCGCACGACGATCCTCACCGGCCAGTACCCCCACCAGACCGGTGTGCTCACCAACGTGGCCGGCAGCCGGTCCCGGCCGCGGGGCGGCTGGTCGGCGTTCACCAAGTACGGCAACGACGACCGGGCGGTGAACGTCCGTCTGCACAACAACGGCTACACCACCGGCTTCGTCGGCAAGTTCCTCAACGGCTTCGCGGCCGCCGGTGGCGTCAGGACCGGCCCGCCGCCCGGGTGGTCGGAGTTCCTCCCGGTCTTCGAGTCGGCCTACGACGGGTGGGACTTCACCTGGGCCCACTCGATCGACGGGGCGCCGTACACCCAGCACCACCAGGGGGCACCGCCGGCCTCGGCATCCCCGCAGCGCAAGGACGCCGCCTACGCCGGCACCTTCATCCAGCAGCGGGCACTGGGGTTCCTCGACGACCATGCCGGCGACAGCGCGCCCTACTTCCTCGAGGTGGCCGTCTACGCCACCCACAGCAAGACCACCGGCAAGTCCGCCTATCCGCACGAGCACCGGTTCCCGGCGATGTTCCGCGACCAGCGGTCCAAGGCCCGCCCTACCGGCAACTGTGGCGCGGTCTCGTGTGAGGACCTGAGCTCGGCCGACCTTCTCGGCTACGGCGATCCGCGCGCGGACAACCGACCGGTGCGCGCCAGCGGCAGGCCCGGCCCCGTCTGGCAGCGCCACTCCAAGCTCAAGGCCGACAAGGCCAGCGCCCTGCTGCGGGACCAGGCGCGGATGGCGCAGTCGGTCGACCGCATGCTCCAGCGCATCCTGGCCACGGTCGACGACAACACCTACGTCATCCTGACCTCCGACAACGGCATCCACACCGGCCAGTGGGGCCTGATCCTCGGCAAGGGCAGCGCCTACGGCAGCGACGTGCACGTCCCCCTCGTCATCACGGGTCCCGGTGTCACACCCGGCACCCGACTGGGCTTCGTGTCCAACCTCGACCTGGCGCCGACCCTCGAGGAGCTCGCCGGCATGCCGCCGGCGTCGTACCGCTCGGGGGTCTCCTTCGCGGACTCGCTGACCGATCCCACTGAGGCCGACCGGCGCTACGTCTACACCGAGCACACCTGGTCGGGCAGGGGCGGCTTCGATCCCGATGCCGGCAACACCGAGCTCATCACGATCCCGACCTATCTCGCGGTGCGCAGTGCCGAGGGACTGCTGATCCGCTACGACTACGACACGCGACCCGGGCGCTCGTCCTATGCCTACGAGCTCTACGACCTGACCAAGGGCGTGGGCGAGCGGACCAACGTCTATGGCCGTCCCGAGGTCGCTGCGCTGCAGCACGAGCTCGAGGCCAAGCTCGCCGAGTTCCGCGCCTGCGCGCCCCAGCGGCGCGACGCCGACGTGCCGCAGACCTGCCGCGACATCACGCGCTGATCCGGCAGTAGGTTGTGCCGGTGGCCGTCCCGGACGTGGTGGTCGTCGATCACTACGACTCCTACACGTGGAACCTTGTGCACCTCATCGCCGAGGTGACCGGTGTGCTGCCCTCGGTGGTGCAGCACGACCGCGTCGAGCCCGACGAGGTGCTCGGCCACTCCCACGTCGTCCTGTCGCCCGGTCCGGGTCACCCGGCGGTCGCCGCCGACTTCGCGGTCGGGCGTGAGGTGCTGCGGGCAGCCACCCGGCCGGTGCTGGGCGTCTGCCTCGGCATGCAGGGCCTCGTGACGGCGTACGGCGGGAGCGTGGAGCGCGCCCTCCCCGCGCACGGCGAGGTGGCGCGGATCAGCCACGACGGGCTGGGGGTGTTCGCGGGGTTGCCGCAGCACTTCCGGGCGGTCCGCTACCACTCGCTGGCTGCGGTGGCCCTGCCCGACTGCCTGGTCACCACCGCGGCCTGCCCGGGCGCCTCCGAGGAATCCGGGTGGACGGTGATGGGCGTGCGTCACCGCGAGCTCCCGCTGGAGGGTGTGCAGTTCCACCCCGAGTCGGTGCTGTCCGAGCACGGCGCCGAGATGGTCGCCAACTTCCTGGGGACCCGATGAGCGCTCCCATGGACCCCGCGTCCTACCTGCGCGAGCTGGCGGCCGATCACCGGCGCTGCTTCTGGCTCGACGGGGGCGGGGCGCGCGCGTGGTCGGGGCGCCGTTCGATGGTCGGCTGGCTGGAGGACGACGACGTCTCGCTGACCTATGACGCAAACCGCCGGGTGGTGACCAGACACGCGAGTGGGCGTGCTGAGGAGATCGGTGGGGACCCGTTCGCCGCGCTCGAGGCCGAGCTCAAGGCCGGGCCGCCCGACGCGCACTGGGTCGGCTACTTCGGCTACGCCTCACGACCGGACCTGCCGGCCAGCCCGGACCGGCACCTGCCCGACGCCGTCTGGATGCGGCCACGGGGGCTGGCCTTCTTCCAGCACGACTCAGGAGGGCCCGCGCTCCCACCTCGAGGGGCCGCGAGTCCCACCTCGAGGGGCCGCGAGTCCCACCTCGGGGGGCCGCGAGTCCCACCTCGGGTGCCGGGGGAGTACGGGGAGGCGTTCGGGCGGGTCCAGGAGGAGCTGCACGCCGGCAACTCCTACGAGGTCAACCTGACCTATCGCGAGGAGGTGGCGGGCGACGTCGGGAGTGCGGCCGCGGCCGCCTACCTGCGGCTGCGGGCGCTCAACCCCGCGCCGTACGCCGGGTTCTTCCAGCACGACGTCGAGGGTGCGCGGGCGTGGTTGCTCAGCTCGTCCCCCGAGCGCTACGCGCTGGTCACCGAGGACCGGGTGCTCGAGACCAAGCCGATCAAGGGCACCACCCCTCGCGGGGCGACCCCCGAGGAGGACGAGGAGCTGCGTCGGCACCTGGCCAGCGACCCCAAGTTCCGCGGGGAGAACCTGATGATCGTCGACCTGCTGCGCAACGACGTGGCCACCGTCTGCGAGCCGGGCACGGTGACGGTGCCGCTGCTGATGGACGTCGAGTCCTACGCCACCGTCCACCAGCTCGTCTCCACCGTGCGGGGCCGGCTGCGCGACGACGTCACGACCGTGGAGGCGCTCCGCGCGCTCTTCCCGGCCGGTTCGATGACCGGCGCCCCCAAGCTGCGCACGATGCAGATCATCGACGCCGTGGAGGAGACCCCGCGCGGGGTCTATGCGGGCGCCTTCGGGTGGGTGGCCGCCGACGGTCGCGCCGACCTGGGCGTGGTGATCCGCAGTCTCACCACCGACGGGTCCGGTGCCTGGTGGTTCGGCACCGGCGGGGGCATCACGGTGCGGTCGGACCCTGCCGAGGAGTACGCCGAGACGCGGTGGAAGGCCGACCGGTTGCGGCGAGTGTTCCGGTAGCCGCTTCGGCCGTCAGCGCTGGTGCCTGCTCGAGCGCCCGCCCCGGGATCGACATCGTCAGCCGCGCGCCTCCGCCGGGCGCCGCCCCGGCGACCACCCAGCCGCCGTGCCGCTCGGCGACCTGACGGACGATGGCCAGCCCGAGCCCGGAGCCGGGCATCGAGCGCGACTCGTCGGCGCGGTAGAACCGCTCGAAGACGTGGGGCAGGTCGGCCTCGCCGATCCCGGGACCCTGGTCGTCCACGACGAGGACCCCCTCGGCGAGCCGGGTGGTGACCGTCCCGGCGGCGGGGCTCCACTTCGCGGCGTTGTCGAGCAGGTTGGTGACCGCCCGCTCGAGCGCGGCGGCGTCGCCCAGGAGCCACCACGGCCGCAGCTCGGTGTCGAAGGCGATGCCGGGGGCACGGCGGCGTACGCGGGCCAGCGCGCGGTCGACGACCTCGGCCAGGTCGAGACGCTCGACGCCCTGGCTGGCCTGCTCGTCGCGCGAGAGCTCCATCAGGTCGCCGATCAGGGTGGTCATCTCCTCGATCTGCGCGCGCACGTCGCCGAGCAGCTCCTGGCGAGCCTCCGCGGGCAGGCCGTCACCGGCCTGGGCGAGCAGGTCGAGGTTGGTGCGCAGCGAGGTGATCGGCGTCCGGAGCTCGTGCCCTGCGTCGGCCACCAGCTGACGCTGCCGGTCGCGCGAGGCGGACAGGGCGGCGAGCATCTGGTTGAACGCCGACGCGAGCCGGGCCACCTCGTCGTCGCCTTCGACGCGGAGCGGGGCGAGGTCCTCGGTGCGCGCGATCCGTTCCACGTCGGTGGTCAGCCTCCGGACCGGTCGCAGGCCGTTGCGAGCCACGGCCCAGCCCGCCAGGCCGGCGATGGCGACGCCGAGCAGCCCGAAGATCGTCATCACCAGCGCGAGCCGCGCCAGCGTCTCCTCCTGGGCGGCCAGCGGCTGGGCGAGCACGAGCGCCTCGTTGTCGCCGGAGCGCACCGTCGCCACGCGGTAGCGCTCCCCGTCGGCCGAGACGATCGTGCGGATCGAGTCGCCGGTCGCGCCACGTGCCACGTCGAGCTCGGGCTGACCGAGGGTCATCGACGGGAAGTAGCCGCTGGTGGCGAAGGCGCGGTCGGAGTTGATGAAGACGATGCGCACGTCGGCAGCACCGAACACGGCCGGGGGAATGCCACGGGTGACCGCCTCGCGCAGACCGTCGGTCTGCACCGCCTTGTTGGCCCGGTTGAGCAAGGAGGAGTCCAGGGTCGACTGGAGCTGCATCCGCACGGTCATGAAGGCGCTGAGCGCCACCAGGGCCACGGTGATCCCGACCGCCATCGTGGTGAGCAGGGTGACCCGGGAGGCCAGCGAACGGCGGTAGTGCCAGCGCCGGTCCTCCCACGTCAGCGGCCCGGGGCGGGCCGCGCCGGCCGCCGGCTCCGTGGGCGGGAGTGGCGGCGGGACCGGCGGCGGGACTGGGGCGGCCGGCGGCGGCCCGGCCTGGCTCATGACTCCTTGAGGACGTAGCCGACGCCACGCACCGTGTGGATCAGCCGCGACTCGCCCTCGGCCTCGGTCTTGCGGCGCAGGTAGCCGACATAGACCTCGAGTGAGTTGGCGGTCGTGGGGAAGTCATAGCCCCAGACCTCGTCGAGGATGAACGCTCGCTCGAGCACCCGGCGCGGGCGGCGCAGGAACATCTCCAGCAGGGTGAACTCGGTCCGGGTGAGCTCCATCTGGCGCTCACCGCGGCGGACCTCGCGGGTGGCGAGGTTCATCGTCAGGTCGGCGAAGGCGAGCTCCTCGTCGTCGCCGTCCTCGCGGGGCACCACCCGGCGCAGCAGGGCGCGCAGCCGGGCGAGCAGCTCCTGAAGGGCGAACGGCTTGGTGAGGTAGTCGTCGGCGCCGGCATCGAGTCCCTCGACCCGGTCACCGACCGCGTCCCGGGCGGTGAGCACGAGGATCGGGACGTCGTTGCCGGCCGTGCGCAGCGCCCGGGTCGTCTCGATGCCGTCGAGTCGCGGCATCATCACGTCCATCACGACCACGTCGGGCTTCGACGTGCCGATGCCGGCCAGCGCCTCGGCGCCGTCGGCCGCCATCGCGACGTCGTAGCCGTTGAACTCGAGAGAGCGGCGCAGCGACTCGCGCACCGCCTTGTCGTCATCGACGACGAGGACACGAGGACGCGGTGCACCCGCGCCCGCGGCTCCGGAGGACCCGTAGGTGGCAGTCATCACGGGTCAACTGTGCCAAATCACTCTGAACCGCGCCTGAGAACCGCCGGGGGGATCACCGTGGATCCGGCTCAGGCATAGCGCGCCGCCACCTCCGCCGCCCGGGCGCCGTAGCCGCCACCGAAGTGGCAGGCGTGCACGAGCAACGGGTGGAGCTGGAGCAGCCCGAGCCGGTCCTGCCAGCCGTCGGCCAGCGGGGCGGCCTCGGCGTAGGCGGCCGTGACGCGTCCCAGGTGGGGCAGCCCGAACAGCGACAGCATGGCCAGGTCCGACTCTCGGTGACCGCCGTGGGCGGCGGGGTCGACCAGCCACACCCGTCCGTCGTGACCCCACAACACGTTGCCGTTCCAGAGGTCGCCGTGGATCCTGGCCGGCGGCTCCTCCGGCACCAGCTCGCCGAGCCGTGGGAGGACCGACTCGACCCTCGCGGCCTGGTCGGCGTCGATCGCCCCGCGCTCGCGGCCGAGCTTGAGGTAGGGCAGCAATCGACGGGTCGCGAAGAACTCCGGCCAGGTGTCGCTCGGCTGGTTGGGTAGCGGCAGCCGCCCGATGAAGCCGTCCTCGGCGGCGCCGAAGGACGGTGCCCCCGCGGCGTGGGTGGTGGCCAGGTCGTGGCCGAAGGCGACCGCGGCATCGGTCGTCGGCTTGCCCTGCTCGACCCAGCGCACGATGACGCAGTCGTCGTCGGCGCCCAGGACCTCGGGGATCGGGGCCCCGCCCGCGTCGGCGAGCCAGTGCAGGCCGCGCACCTCGGCGGCGAAGAAGCCGTCCGGCGGATGGGGGTGGGTCTTCATCAGGGCGGTGGTGCCGTCGGAGAGCCGGAGCTTCGTCGCGGTGGCGATCTCGCCGCCCGCCACCGGGGCCGTGGCCACCACAGCCGTGCCGAGGAGAGCCTCGGCGCGCCTGGCCACGACCGGCTGGCGGGTCATCGGTCCGTGATCTCCCGCTGGAGTGCCGCCACGATCGCGACGCTGGTCCGCTCGACCATGCCGAGCACCTCCTCGAAGCCCTGGGGACCACCGTAGTACGGGTCCGGCACCTCGCCGCCAGGGTCGACGGGGTCGAAGTCCCGGAAGAGTCGGACCCGGCCGTCCAGGTCGGGCCGCGCGGCGGAGGTCTCGAGCAGGTCGTCGAGGTGGCTGTTGTCCATGGCCAGCACGAGGTCGTAGTCGTCGGCCCAGTCCTCGGGGACCTTGCGGGCACGGTGCACGTCGGGGTCGTAGCCCTCGGCGGCCAGGACGGCGGCCGACCGCGCGTCCATCTTCTCGCCGATGTGCCAGGTGCCGGTGCCGAAGCTGTCGACGTGCACCTCGGCGGCGAGGCCGGCGCGGTCGAGCAGCTCCTCGAGGACGACCTCGGCGGTGGGCGAGCGGCAGATGTTGCCGAGGCAGACCACCGCCATCCGATAGGGACCCGGGGCTCGCGGCTCGGGCAGGGAGACGGTCATCGCGTCAGTCCTTGTCGTCGACGAGATTGTCGATGACCGCGGTGACGATCGTGATGATCAGCGAGCCCCAAAGCGCCGGCCAGAAGCCGTCGACGTGGAAGCCGATGTCGACCTGGCCGGCGATCCAGCCGGTCAGCATCAGCATCAGGGCGTTGATCACCAGCAGGAAGATCCCGATCGTGAGGATGATGACCGGGAACGAGAGCAGCTTGACGACCGGTTTCACGAAGGACGTCACGATCCCGAGGATCGCGGCCACGACGAGCAGGGGCACGATCTTGTGCTCGAGCTCGGCGCGCCCCGATGTCGGTCCGGAGAACCAGATGCCGTCGATCAGCCACGACGCCACGGCCAGCGCGACGGCGTTGGTCAGCAGCCAGGTGATCAGCCTCATGGCGGTCAGCCTAGTGATCGGCCGGTGACGCGGCCGGTGACGTCCAGGTCGCCAGGGCCTCGCGGATGGCCACCTCGGCATCGGCGAGGTGCCGTTCGAGGTCGTCCGCGGCCTCGTCGACGCGGTCGGCATCGAGCAGCCCCAGCAGGTGGGCGTGGGAGCCCGCCTGGTCGTGGGCATTGCGGCGGGTGCGGTCGATCTGGGCCAGCGCGACGCGCAGCTCCGAGACCAGCTGCTCGGCCATCGCGACCAACCGGGGCGACCCCGACAGCCCGACCAGGGCGAGGTGGACGGCGAGGTGCCGCTCGTTGAGACGCTGGTAGGACGCCCCGGCCTCGACCGCCTCGAGGTAGGCCGCCAGCGCCTCGCGCAGGGCGGCCCGGGCCTCGTCGGTGGCGGTGGGCCAGCTGCGCACCCCGGCCAGCTCGAGCACCCCGCGGGCGCGGACCACGTCGGAGATCGCCTCGGGGTCCGGAGAGGTCACGGCCACTCCCCGGTTGGGTTCGCGCGTGGCGATCCCCTCGGCGACCAGCAGTCCCAGGGCCTCGCGAACGGTGGACCGGGCGACCGCCAGCGAGTCGGCGATGGCCACCTCGCGCAGCGGGGTGCCGGCCTCGAGCTCGCCCTCGAAGACGGCTCGGCGCAGCTCGTCGGCGACCCGGTCGACCGTGGACGAATGGGTGACCGAGAGCGACTGGAAGGGCGAGTCGCCGGGCGTGGCCATGTCGCCATTCTTCCCGGCGACGGCGAGGACTTGCGCCCGGCGTCCGCGAACCCCACAATTCCCTCACGGATTGTCCGACAATCAGGCAATATCGGGAGATCGTTCCGACACACGCAGAGACGCCGACGCGAGTCGTCGTACCGAAGGGAGGTCATCGCAATGACTCAGTCGCAGGATGCCGCGCTGCCGTGGGGCTACCGCTACGTCAAGGTCGAGCCCAGCCACTTCCGGGTGGAGTACCAGATCAACCCCTTCATGGATCCCAGCGTGCAGCCCGACCCGGCCCGCGCCCGGGTCCAGTGGGATGAGCTCGTCGCCACCATCGAGCGGCTCGGTGGCACCGTCGAGGCGATCGCCCAGCGCGAGGACGCCCCCGACATGGTCTACGCCATGAACCTGGGCCTGGGCGTCGAGACCGCGGACGGCCGCCCGCACGTGGTGCTCAGCCACATGCGCTACCCCCAGCGCCGGATGGAGACCCGCTCGGCCGAGGAGTGGTTCCTCGAGCGCGGCTTCACGACGTCCTACGTCGGTGCCGACGGCGTCGGCGCGCACTTCGAGGCCGGTGACGCCTTCGCCTTCGGCGACGCCCTGCTGGTCGGCTATGGCCCGCGCACCGACGAGCTGGGGCTCAAGGTGCTCGCCACCGACCTCGGGATCCGGGTGCGCGGCTTCCGGATCACCCACCCCGGCATGTACCACCTCGACCTGGCGTTCTGCCCGCTGAGTGCGACCCGGGCGATGGTCTGCCCCGCGGCGTTCGACGAGGAGTCCGCCGCGGCGATCCTCGCGCTCGTCCCCGAGCCGCTGATCCTCACCGAGGAGGAGGCGCTGACGACGTTCTGCGCCAACTCGATCGTGATCGGCTCGACCGTCGTGATGCCGGCGTGCCCCGAGCGGGTGCGTGCCCAGCTGGAGGCGTGGGGCCTCGAGGTCGTCGTGGTCGACGTGTCGGAGTTCCACAAGGGGGGCGGGTCGATCCGCTGCATGACCAACCCGGTGGACCTGCGGGTCGGTCGCGACCTGGCCATCGTGCCGGGCGGCGAGGTGGTCCTCCCGCCCGAGGAGTCCCCCGGCGCTGCTCTCGTCGGCTGACGACGAGGGCCTCTAGGCGGCCAGCGGCGGCAGCTTCCCGAGGCGCCGTCGACAGTTGGCGGGCGAAGTCCGGGACCGGGTACGTTGGACGCGCAGCATGTGGTCGAGGTCACGGCGCTCCCACCATCCCGAGGAGTCCGCGGACCGGCCCCACCCGCGGTCCGGTGATCCCGGAAAGCCGCTCGGCAGCAGAAGGAGTGCAGGCGTGGTCTACCTAGCAGGTCCCGATGAGCTGATCCAGCTCCTGACACCTGAGGGCGAACGGGTCGAGCACCCGGACTTCAGCTTCGGCGACGGACTCACCGCCGAGGAGGAGGCCGAGCAGATCCGCGGCTTCTACCGCGACATGGTGCTGACCCGGCGTCTCGACGTGGAGGCGACCGCCCTCCAGCGTCACGGTGAGCTCGGCCTATGGGCCCAGCTACTCGGCCAGGAGGCCGCCCAGATCGGCGCCGGCCGCGCCCTGCGCCCGCAGGACTACGTCTTCCCGACCTATCGCGAGCACGGCGTCGCCTGGTGCCGCGGGGTCGACCCGCTCCAGCTCCTCGGCCTGTTCCGGGGCGTCGACCAGGGCGGCTGGGACCCGGCGGTCCACAACTTCCACCTCTACACCGTCGTCATCGGGGCCCAGACCCTGCACGCCACCGGCTATGCCATGGGGGTCCAGCGCGACGGTGCGGTCGGCACGGGCGAGCCCGGACGCGACACGGCCGTGCTGGCCCACTTCGGCGACGGTGCGTCGTCCCAGGGCGACGTCAACGAGGCGTTCATCTTCGCGGCGTCCTACAACGCGCCGGTCGTGTTCTTCTGCCAGAACAACCAGTGGGCGATCTCCGAGCCCATCGAGCGGGTCAGCCGCATCCCGCTCTATCAGCGGGCGCGCGGTTTCGGCTTCCCCGGCATGCGGGTCGACGGCAATGACGTCCTCGCCACCTACGCCGTCACCCGCCAGGCGCTCCAGAACGCCCGCGACGGCCAGGGCCCCACCCTCGTCGAGGCCTACACCTACCGCATGGGTGCGCACACGACGACCGACGACCCGACCCGCTACCGGCTCTCGGGCGACGTCGAGCGCTGGAAGCTGCGTGACCCCATCGCCCGGGTCGAGGTCTATCTGACCCGCAACGGCCTGGCGTCCACGGAGTTCTTCGACGACATCCGCGCCGAGGCCGACGACCTCGGCCGGATGCTGCGCGACGGCTGCCGTGCCATGGCAGATCCCGCCCCGCTCAGCATGTTCGACCACGTCTATGAGGAGATCACCGACGAGCTGGTCCAGCAGCGCGACTGGTTCGGCGACTACCTCGCCTCGTTCGAGGACGCCCACCATGCCGGCGCCGACGCGGGCGGAGGTGGTCGGTGATGGAACGGCCCACCAAGCTCACCCTGGGCAAGGCGCTCAACCTCGGCCTGCGCCGTGCCATGGAGCGCGACCCCAAGGTCCTGATCATGGGGGAGGACGTCGGCCGGCTCGGCGGCGTCTTCCGAATCACCGACGGGCTCCAGAAGGACTTCGGCGAGGACCGCGTGATCGACACGCCGCTGGCGGAGTCCGGCATCGTGGGCACCGCGGTCGGCCTGGCGCTGCGCGGCTATCGCCCCGTGGTCGAGATCCAGTTCGACGGCTTCGTCTATCCGGCCTATGACCAGATCGTCAGCCAGGTCGCGAAGATGCACTTCCGCAGCCAGGGCCGGATCAAGCTCCCGATGGTCATCCGGATCCCCTTCGGCGGTGGCATCGGCGCCGTCGAGCACCACTCCGAGAGCCCCGAGGCGCAGTTCGCCCACACCCCGGGCCTCAAGGTCGTCGCGTGCTCCAACCCCGTCGACGGGTTCTGGATGATCCAGCAGGCCATCGCCAGCGACGACCCCGTGATCTTCCTCGAGCCCAAGCGCCAGTACCACGCCGAGAAGGCCGACCTCGACGAGTCGGTCGACCCCATGCCTCTCTGGACATCGCGCGTCGTACGCCGCGGACAGGACGTCACCGTCCTGGCCTACGGCCCGACCGTGAAGGTCGCACTCAAGGCCGCCGAGGCGGCCGCCGGTGAGGGTCGGTCGCTCGAGGTCATCGACCTGCGCACGCTGTCGCCGCTCGACATGGGCCCGGTCCTGGAGTCCGTACGCCGGACCGGTCGCGCCGTCGTCGTCCACGAGGCCCACGTCAACCTCGGCCTCGGCGCCGAGCTCGCGGCCCGGATCACCGAGCAGTGCTTCTACTGCCTCGAGGCCCCCGTGCTCCGCGTCGGCGGGTTCGACACGCCCTATCCCCCGGCCCGCATCGAGGAGGACTACCTGCCCGACCTGGACCGGCTCCTGGATGCCGTCGACCGCACTTTCGACTTCTGAGAGGACCCGCCACCCCCATGGCCGACTACCTGCTGCCCGACGTCGGTGAAGGACTGACCGAGGCCGAGATCGTCTCCTGGAAGGTCAAGGTCGGCGACACCGTCGTCATCAACGAGGTGATCGTCGAGATCGAGACCGCCAAGTCCCTCGTCGAGCTCCCGTCGCCCTTCGAGGGCGTGGTGACCGGGATCCTCGTGGCCGAGGGGACCACGGTCCCCGTCGGCACCCCGATCATCGCCATCGCCGACCCCGCCGCGGCGCCGCCGCCCCCCACCCCGGACTCCTCCGGGGCCGGGGAGATCGACCTGTCCAATCCGGGGGCCTCCGGCAACACCGAGGGAGAGTCCCTGGTCGGCCGGGCGCGGCCGGACCGCGCCGCCACGCGCCGCCAGCGGCGCCGGGCCGGTGCCGAGCGGGCTGGCGAGATCGCCGCCCATGCCGACGTGATGGACTCCTTCAACATCGGCGGCAGCCACCAGCACGAGCATGCCGAGCGACTGATCGCGACCCTGCTGACGCCCGAGGAGCAGGCTGCCGCCGACCTGGCCAACGCCGTCGACGACGTCGCCCGTCCCCAGGCCAAACCCCCGGTCCGCAAGCTCGCCAAGGACCTCGGCGTCGACCTGGCCGCCCTCACCGGCTCCGGACCGGACGGCGTGGTCACCCGCGCCGACGTGGAGGCCGCCGCCTCGGTCGTCGAGGAGCGGCGCGGTCCGGTGGTCGAGGATCGCGCGTCGGCGAGCGTCGCCCGACCACGGCACGCCAGCGACCGTCCTCGCGAGTGGCGCGAGCCGATCAAGGGCGTCCGCAAGATGATGGCCCAGGCGATGACGGAGTCGGCCTTCACCGCCCCGCACGTCACCGAGTGGGTGACCGTCGACGTGACCCGGTCGATGGAGTTCGTCGAGCGCCTGCGCCGGCACCCGGACTTCGCGGACACCAAGGTGTCCCCGATGCTGGTCCTCGCCTGGGCCTGCCTGCACGCGATCCGTCGTACCCCCGAGATCAACTCCACCTGGGACGAGGCCGCCCAGGAGGTCGTCTTCAAGTCCTACGTCAACCTCGGGATCGCGGCGGCCACCCCACGTGGTCTGGTCGTGCCCAACATCAAGGACGCCCAGGACCTGTCGCTGCGCGGGCTCGCCGACGCCCTCAGCGCGCTCACGGCCACGGCCCGCGAGGGGCGCACCCAGCCGGCCGAGATGAGCGGCGGCACGTTCACGATCACCAACGTCGGCGTCTTCGGGATCGACAGCGGGACCCCGATCATCAACCCGGGCGAGTCGGCGATCCTGGCGTTCGGGGCCGTGCGCAAGCAGCCCTGGGTGGTCAGCGGCCCCGGGGGCGACGAGATGGCCATCCGCCAGGTCACCACGCTGGCACTGTCCTTCGACCACCGCCACATCGACGGTGAGAAGGGCTCCCGGTTCCTCGCCGACATCGCCGACCTCATGGCCGACCCGGTCGCGGCACTCCTTCCCTGACAGCTCCTCAGGACGCCTGCCGACCGGACAGGTTCCGGCCGACGGACACGAAGACCGAGGAGTAGGCCAGCAGGGCTGCCTGGGCAACCAGGGCGGCGACCCAGGTCGCCGTCTCGCCCTTGCCGTCCCAGCCGGCGAGGCCCAACACCACGGTGCCGAGACTTCCCCCGATCGCCCCGATCCAGAACACGCGACCGGTCCGCCCGCCCGTCATCAGCGTGGTGACCCGGCCGGCGAGCGTCGAATGTGGGCGCCCCGTGTGCCCGGTCAGCACCATCAACAGGTGGACGACGGCGGCGGTCACGAAGGCTTTGGCCAGCAGCTCGCGGCCGCCCTCATGGGTGTTCAGTGCGGGGGTGAGGAGATACAAGGCGGCGGACCCGGCCAGCACGGCCTGGACCGACAGGTGCCAGAAGAGCAGGGGTGACTGGCCCAGATCGCGGTCGGGCCGCGAGCCGAGTGCGTACGCCGGAAGTCCCGCGGCGACCAGGGCGAGCGCCGCCGCCGGCCCGGAGATCCAGTCCACCATCGAGTGGTGCCTCAGCACGCCGCCGGTGAGCCACAGCGCCGCGGCCCCCGCGGCGAGCATCAGGGTCGCGCCGACGCGTCGTCGCCAGACGGCCGGGAAGCCTGACCAGGCCGACCGGGCCGAGGCCGCCGCGACGGCGGCCGCCACCAATGCCACGCCGGGGGCCGCGAGCCGCCACAGGTGCCCGTAGAGGACGTCGAGGTAGAGGGCGACCATCGCCACCACGACCGCGCCGGCGGCCACCGAGCGGGCCCACAGGTGAACCGTCAGCATCTGGCCACCCCCCTATTCCCGCACGGCCGGGCCGAGCCTAGGTCCCCCGCTGCCGCCCTCACAGGCCCCGCGGGAGATCCTCACCAGACCTTCACACCGGCCGCCAGGGGCCGGCGAACCGGTGAGGCGAGGCGAACCTACGAAAAAGACGCAAAAAGTACGTACATATCCTTTACGCCCCGGGGTATCCCTCGTAGGCTCGGTGCCCGTTGTCCATGAGCGGGAGGTTCGGGTGCAGTACGGCTTCGCCATCGATCAGCGCACCTGCATCGGGTGCCATGCGTGCACGGTCGCCTGCAAAACCGAGCACCAGGTGCCGCTGGGTCAGTTCCGGACCTGGGTGAAGTACGTCGACTCCGGGGAGTTCCCCACCACGACCCGAGACTTCGGGGTGATGCGGTGCAACCACTGCACCGACGCCCCGTGCGTCAAGATCTGCCCGACCCAGGCGCTGTTCAAGCGTGACGACGGCATCGTCGACTTCGACAACAGTCGCTGCATCGGCTGCAAGTCCTGCATGCAGGCCTGCCCCTACGACGCGATCTACATCGACGAGGACACTCACACCGCGGCCAAGTGCAACTTCTGTGCACACCGCGTGGACCAGGGCCTCGAGCCCGCCTGTGTCGTGGTCTGCCCGACCGAGTCGATCTGGGTCGGTGACCTCGACGACCCGGAGAGCGCGATCTCGCAGTTCGTGGCGAGCACCCCGACGCAGGTCCGCGCACCCGAGCAGAAGACCGGGCCCAACGTGCACTACGTCGGCGCCAGCCCGATGGTGCTCGAGCCGCTGGCCGCTCCCGTGGACGACACCTATATCTGGGCGCAGCCCGACCGCCTGCGGCTGGCCGTCAAGACCGACCTGGTGATGGACCCCGAGACCAAGGCCCGCACCACGCTCAACACCGCGCACCCGCGTCCCTGGGGCTGGATGGTCTCGACCTATCTGTGGACCAAGGGGGTGGCGGCCGGGGCGATGATGCTGGCCGGGCTCGCGCTGCTCTTCGGGGTCACCGGCGGGGCGGTCGGCGACGTCGCGGCCCCGCTGGTGGCGATGGCCGGGCTGCTCGCGACCGCGGTCCTGCTGATCGCCGACCTCAAGCGCCCGGAGCGCTTCTGGATGCTGATCTTCAAGCCCAACCCGACGTCCTGGCTGTTCCGTGGCGGCGCGGTCCTCGGGATCGCGGCCGCCCTGACCTTCGGCTGGTTCGTCTCCGGACTTCTCGGTGCGGACTCGATGATCCGTTACCTGGCCGCTCCCAACGTGCTGCTCGGCGTGCTGACCGCGGGCTACACCGCCTTCCTGTTCAAGCAGGCCGAGGGTCGCGACCTGTGGCAGAACCCCCTGCTGTTCTGGCACCTGCTCGCCCAGGCCTTCATGGTCGGCTCCGGCGCCCTGCTGGTCCTGTCACTCGTGCTGTCCTACGGCGACCTGGGGACCACGATGCTGGTCGGCCTGCTCGTCGGCGCCGTCGCCCACCTGGCGTTCGTGGGGCTCGAGCTGCGCGGACACCACAGCACCGCCAACGCGGCGGCGGGCGTCACGATCATGACCGGTGGACGCTACGGCCAGACCCTCCAGACGAGCATCGGGATCGCCGCCCTGACCGCTGTGCTGGCGCTGGTCGGCCTGGTCACGGACACGCTCTGGCTGGGCGCCGTCGGCGGAGTGCTCGCCCAGGTCGCCCTGCTCATGTATGAGCACGTCTTCGTCCGCGCCGGCCAGGAGGTCCCGCTGTCATGACCATCGAGAAGGACGCCGAGTCGACGCTGAGCGGCGTACCGCTTCCGGGCCAGCGCAGCCGGTGGGGGCTGAGCAACTATCCGCCGCCCGAGGAGTGGGACCGGCACTCGCAGAACGACCCCAAGACCCGCGAGCCGCGCGACTACATGCTCATCCCGACCATCTGCTTCAACTGCGAGTCCTCGTGCGGCCTGCTCGCCTACGTCGACCACGAGGACCTGTCGATCCGCAAGTTCGAGGGCAACCCCGCCCACCCGGGCTCGCGGGGCCGCAACTGCGCCAAGGGCCCCGCCACCGTCAACCAGATCACCGACCCCGAGCGGATCCTCCACCCGCTGCGCCGCGTCGGTGAGCGTGGGTCGGGCCAGTTCGAGCAGGTCACCTGGGACGAGGTCCTCAAGGACATCGGCGGCCGGATCCGTCAGGCCATCGTCGATGGCCGGATGGACGAGGTGATGTACCACGTCGGGCGGCCCGGTGAGGACGGCTTCGCCGAGCGGGTCCTCCAGGCGTGGGGCGTCGACGGCCACAACAGCCACACCAACGTCTGCTCCAGCGGCGGGCGCACCGGCTACACCCACTGGATGGGCTTCGACCGGCCGTCGCCGGACTACACCAACGCCAAGACGATCCTGCTGCTCTCCAGCCACCTCGAGACCGGCCACTACTTCAACCCCCACGCCCAGCGGATCATGGAGGCCAAGAAGAACGGCGCCAAGGTCGCCGTCCTCGACCTCCGCCTGTCCAACACGGCCTCGCACGCCGATCTGTGGATGGCGCCGTGGCCGGGCAGCGAGGCGGCCATCTTCCTGGCGGTCGCCTCCCACCTCATGCGCCACGGCCACGTGAACCGCGAGTTCATGGAGCGCTGGGTCAACTGGGACGTCTATCTCCAGCGGCTGCACCCGGACGCCCCGGTCGACTTCGACACCTTCCTGGAGCGGCTGACCGAGGACTACGCCCACTACACCTTCGACTACGCGGCCGAGGTGGCCCATGTCGACGCGGCCCGCATCGAGGAGCTCGCCGAGATGGTGGCGTCCGCCGGTACGGCGTTGGCGACCCACACCTGGCGCTCGGCGACCGCCGGCAACCTGGGGGGCTGGCAGATCGCCCGCAGCCTGTTCTTCCTCAACGTCCTCACCGGAAGCGTGGGGACACCCGGCGGCACGCACCCCAACGGCTGGGACAAGTTCATCGCCCACTTCCCCCAGATGCCGCCGCCCAACGAGGCCTGGAGCGAGAAGCTCTGGCCGATCGAGTACCCACTCACCACCAACGAGATGTCGATCCTGCTGCCGCACCTGCTGCTCGACGGCGACCGGGGCAAGGTCGACGTCTACTTCAGCAGGGTCTACAACCCGCTGTGGATCAACCCCGACGGCTTCACCTGGATCGACGTCCTCAAGGACGAGTCCAAGATCGGCCTGCACGTCGCCCTGACCCCGACCTGGAGCGAGTCGGCCACGTTCGCCGACTACGTGCTGCCGATGGGCCACGCCTCGGAGCGGCACGACACGATGTCCTTCGAGACCCACACCTCCAAGTGGATCGCCTTCCGACAGCCGGTCGGTCGTGTCGCGATGGACAAGAAGGGCATCCCCTACACCGACAGCCGGGACGCCAACCCCGGTGAGGTCTGGGAGGAGAACGAGTTCTGGTTCGCGCTCTCCTGGGAGATCGACCCCGACGGGTCGCTCGGCATCCGTCAGTTCTTCGAGTCGCAGGAGCGACCCGGGGAGCGGATGACGATGGACGAGTACTACGACATCCTCTTCGACAAGGCCGTCCCCGGCCTGCCGGCGGCCGCGGACGCCGCAGGGATGTCTCCCCGGCAGTACATGCGCAAGTTCGGGGCCTTCGAGGTCGCCAAGGACCAGTACCGCCTCGACGAGCGCCCGCTCACCGAGGCCGAGCTCGAGGGTGCGGTCCCCGACGAGAACGGAGTGCTCCGCAAGCCGGTGACCCTCGAGTCCCAGCCGCCGCTGGTCGGCGAGGCCGGCGCGGTCGGACTCCAGCACAAGGACGGCAGCAAGGTGTTCGGCTGGCTCTCGCCGTCCCGCAAGCTGGAGCTCTACTCCACGACGCTGGCCGACTGGGGCTGGCCCGAGCAGGCGACCCCCAACTACATCGAGTCCCACGTCTCGGCCAACCACATCGACCGGGCCAACGACGAGTTCGTCCTCATGCCCAACTTCCGGCTGCCGACCCTGATCCACACCCGCTCGGGCAACGCGAAGTACCTCAACGAGATCGCCAACACCCACCCGCTCTGGTTCAACGCCGACGACGCCGCCGCCATGGGGCTCACCACCGGCGACCTGGCCCGGGTGAGCACCGAGATCGGCCACTTCGTGGCCCGCGTGTGGGCGACCGAGGCGATCCGCCCGGGCGTGGTCGGGATGTCCCATCACATGGGCCGCTGGTACCAGGATGGCCACCCGGGCAGCCGCTGGGTGATGGGCAAGGTCGACCTGACCCGCACCGACGAGGGGGTCTGGAACCTCCGCTACAAGGAGGGCATCAGGCCCTTCACCAGCGATGACCCGGACTCCGAGCGGATCTACTGGGACGACCCGGGAGTGCACCAGAACCTCACCTTCCCGGTGCAGCCCGACCCGATCTCGGGCATGCACTGCTGGCACCAGAAGGTGCGCATCGAGAAGGCGCACCCCGAGGACCAGTACGGCGACGTCCAGGTCGACGTGACGAAGTCGCGCGAGGCCTATCAGCGATGGCTGTCGATGACGCGGCCCGGGCCCGGCCCGGGCGGGCTGCGCCGGCCGGAGTTCATGATGCGGCACGTCACGCCGCGCCGGAAGGCCTACCTCTACGAGGCGACGGAGGCCTGATCAGCCGACGAGCGGCCGGACCACCAGGTCCGCGAAGATTCCGAGGCCGACCAGGGCGATCACCAGCGCGGTGATCAGCGGCGGGGACTGGCGGACGACGCCACTGTCGGCGCGCACGCTCGTGCGCGCCGCACGGTAGCGGGCCGGCGCCAGGACGAGCACGAGGGCCGCGGCGGTGGCCAGCATCGCGGCTCCGAGCGCGATCATGGACGACGCCTCGTGCCGCTCGTGCAGGAGCAGGGCCCCGACCGAGGCGACCCCGATGCCGGTCCGTTCCCAGGCGAGCGCGGTGCGCTCCAGGGCGGCGGCCCGGTGGATCAGCTCGTCGTCGTTGTCGTCGGCGGTGGCCGAGATCCGCACGTTCATCGGGCTCAGATCACCACCAGCGCGAAGATGATGATCACCACGATCGCCAGGCCGCCCGACAGCATCTGCAGGAGCAGGTGGGGTGCGGGCAGGGCCCGGCCGGTGCGGATCGCCTGCTCGGTGAGCCGCCACCGGCGATAGGCCAGCAACGCGAGCACGACCGAGAGCAGCACGAGGGTCGCGCCGGCCGTGTGCTGGAGCCAGGTCGGGCCGAAGTCGGGGACCAGCGAGACCAGGGCGACCCCTCCCGCGAGGAGGGCCAGGGCCGTGCGGATCCACGCCAGGAACGTGCGCTCGTTGGCCAGGCTGAACCGGTAGTCCGGGTCGCTTCCGATGGGGTCGTTCTCCCGCGGCATCTGAGCCTCTCACTTCTCACCAAGGGTTCCCTCACCACGGTATCCTGCTCCCATGGTTGTCCGGACAATTCCTGGGGTGATTCGCGTCCCCGCCGAGTCGGGGGGCGCTGGTGGTCCGGCCCACGAGGGGTGACCTGGTCGCCGGCATCACCGTCGCGTTGGTGCTGGTCCCGCAGGCCATCGCCTATGCCCTGCTGGCCGGGGTCCCGCCCGTCCACGGCCTCTACGCCGCCGCGGCGGCGCCGATCGTGGCGGGGCTGATCGGCTCCTCGCCCTATCTCCAGACCGGCCCGGTCGCGCTGACCAGCCTGCTGACCTTCGGTGCCCTGGCGCCCAGCATCGCGGTCGGCACCGAGGACTACGCCGCCCACGCGGCCCTGCTCGCCCTCATCGTCGGAGCCACGCGCTTCGCGGTCGGTGCCTTCAAGGGCGGCTTCGTCGCCTACCTCATGAGTCAACCGGTCGTGGCGGCGTTCACACTGGCGGCCGCGGTCCTCATCGCGGGGTCCCAGCTGCCCGCGCTCCTCGGCGTCAGCGTCGCCTCGGACAACCCCCTGGTCGCCGGGGTCGTCGCACTGTCGAAGCCAGGCCAGTGGGCCTGGGTGGGCATCGGGATCGGCGTCGCCGTCCTGCTCGTCACGGTCTTCGGCAAACGCCTCCACCCGGCCTTCCCGGGGGCCCTCGTCGGCTCGCTGGCGGCGCTGGTCCTCGCCAAGCTGGTGACGCTCGGGGTCGCCAACGTCGGCTCGCTACCCAGCGGATTCCTGGTGCCGAGCCTCGACCTGCCCTGGACCGCCACGCCCTCGCTCCTGCTCGCCGGGGTGGTCATCGCCCTGGTCGGCTTCGCCGAGCCGGCCAGCATCGCCCGCCAGTACGCCAGTGCGGACCGCCGCCACTGGGACCCCGACCGCGAGTTCATGGGACAGGGGCTGGCCAACCTGGGATCGGGACTCTTCGGCGGCTACCCGGTGGGGGGCTCCTTCTCCCGCTCGGCGCTCAACCGGCTGTCCGGGGCTCGCACGCGCTGGAGCGGCGTGGTCACGGGGCTGGCGGTGCTGGCCACGCTCCCGGCAGCGCCCCTCCTGAGCGACATGCCCAAGGCGGCCCTCGCGGGCCTGATCATCGCCTCGGTGGTCCCCCTCCTCAACCCCGACCCGGTCTGGCGCACGCGCAGCTTCTCCCCGGCCCAGTTCGGCGTCGCGGTCGTCACGTTCGGGGTGTCCCTGGCCGCCGCGCCGCGCGTGCAGTGGGGCGTGATCGCCGGTGTGGCCTGCGCCTTGGTCGTCCACCTCTGGCGAGAGCTGAGGCTCGACATCGAGACCTGGCGCACCGACGACGTCCTCAATGTCCGCCCCCAAGGGGTCCTCTACTTCGGGTCGGCGCCCCTGCTGGAGACCAGGATCCTGGCCGAGCTGGCCGACCATCCGAGCCTCGACCGGGTCAAGCTGCACCTCCAGCGGCTCGGGCGGATCGACCTCACGGGGGCGCTCGTCCTCCGCGCGATCACCCGCGACCTGGCCCGGGCCCACGTGCCCGTGGAGATCCAGGGTGTGCAACCGCACTGCCAACGCCTCGTGGAGTCGGTCTTCTCCCGCGACGAGGTTGGCTACACTCGGCGCCCGGAGAACGACCTCGCCCATGACCATCGTGTGGAGGACACCGATGACTCGTCTCCGCGGACCGCGGACGCTTGAGCGTGATGCGGACCGACCCCTCTGGAGCCAGCTGCGCGACGACCTGATCCGGCGGCTGGAGGGCGGTGAGTTCGACCCGAAGTTCCCGGGCGAGCTCGACCTGGTGGTGGAGTACGCCGTCAGCCGGCACACCGTGCGCGAGGCGCTGCGACGGCTGCGCGCCGACGGACTGATCGAGTCCTCCCGCGGCCGCTCCTCGGTGGCCCACCGCGGCGTGATGTCCCAGCAGCTCGGCGCGATGTACTCCCTGTTCCACGAGCTGGAGTCGCGCGGCTTCGAGCAACGCAGCCAGTTGCTGGCGTTGGAGAGGCGTGCGGACGCCCAGGCGGCCGAGCGGCTCGGCCTGCCGGCCGACACCCCGCTCGTCTATCTCGAGCGGGTCCGCCTGGCCGACGACGAGCCCATCGCCTGGGACCGCGCCTGGCTGGACCCGCAGCTGGCCGAGCCGCTGCTCGAGGTCGACTTCACGCACACGGGTCTCTATGA
>Ga0209023_10001058_pt1 | contig 38346 bp, 24 predicted proteins | sample LakOneMetagenome_FD_187468 | JGI IMG/M metagenome (GOLD analysis project Ga0209023, IMG submission 187468) | Freshwater and sediment microbial communities from Lake Erie, Canada (SPAdes) (version 2) | ecosystem: Environmental > Aquatic > Freshwater > Lentic | place: Lake Erie, Canada...
ATCTGCATTATTGCCCCACTGCCACTGGCCGTTGCGGTCGAGAATGTTTTAGTAGTACCTGCAAGGTTAACACTTAACGAAGTGCTTGGCGTAGTGCTTTTCTTTTTGCACCCTATTATCGAAACACCTATAATAGCCAGCATTACAAACGTGATCAACTTTTTCATAAGATTTGTTTTTGGTTTAAAGTGGTGAAAATAAACGGATTATGCTCATAAACAAAGCATTTTGTTCATATTTCCTTATTACAAGGAATATCGCCTCCTTAATCTTGCCCAGCACACCATGAGATTGCTTCGTTCCCCACAATGACACGAACGTAAAATGAACCATCAACTATTCCGGCTGTGTGGCTTTAATAGCTAACACATACTTATAGATAGCGTCCTTTTGTGCCTCAGTGATCTTTGCCTCTTTAGCCATAGCGGTAAGTATCTCCGGCCATTTGGATACAGGACGCTGGTAGATGCTTTGTGCCTGGTGGCAATTAGTACAGACACCGGTATACAGCTTATAGCCTAGCTTCAATGTCTGCATGGTAACATCTTTGTGCGTTTGCTGCAGGGCTGTTAACTCGGCAGTATCAGGAGGATAGATACCGTCGGTGGAGTGAACACTTGGCGCCATGCGAGGAGCGGTGGTTACAACAGGTGCGGGAGCAGAAGCAACCTTGGGTGGCTTGTGCGCACTTTTCTTAGCTACACTACAAGCCCCGATAGTGAATACGGTAATAACTGCGCAGGAAACGATCAGCGTTCTCATTTTTTGTGTTTTTATTGGTTACAGAATTAATCTACGATTACAATCGTAGTAAATGTACGATAACAATCGTAATAGGAAAATCATTAGTGATTCTTTAAGGAATATTTAAGAAACAGGAGGCAGGAGTAAGCAGCGATAATGGCTTGCAGGAAATGAACTACTTTTGCGCACATGAAAATAGCTATCATAGGTGCAGGAGCGGCGGGATGTTTTGCGGCGGCGAATATCGCCTTCCGGCCGGGCACAGAGGTAGCTGTATTTGAGAAGACGGGCAAGGTGCTGCAGAAGGTAAAGGTATCGGGCGGTGGCAGGTGCAATACTACCCATGAATGCTTTGATATACCGGAGCTGGTGACCAGGTACCCAAGGGGTAAGCAGTTACTAAGAAAGTCTCTGTACCAGTTTGGCCCGCAACAAACGATAGACTGGTTTGCACAAAGAGGCGTACAGCTAAAGACCGAGGCTGATGGGCGTATGTTTCCCATCACGGATGATTCGCAGACCATTATTGACTGCATATGGCAGGAGATGATGCACCAGAAAGTGCAGATGTTTTATCATAAGAGCGTAGCGAAGATAGAGCCACCTAAAGGAGGCTCCGGTTTTATCCTTACATTCAGCGATACCTCTGTGTATGAGGCTGATAAGGTGTTAATTGCTTCAGGTGGCTTCCCGAAAGCGGAGCAGTATAAGTGGATAGAGGCGTTAGGCCATACCATACAGACACCGGTGCCATCGCTGTTCACATTCAATATACCGAAGCACCCTATCACTGAGCTTATGGGTGTGAGTGTACCAATGGCAACCATAAAGATAGCAGGCACGAAGATCACACAGAGCGGGCCGTTGCTCATTACCCACTGGGGCATGAGCGGACCTGCAGTGCTGAAAACATCGGCCATAGGGGCTCGTGAACTGGCAGACAGGAACTATGAATTCCAGGTGCTGGTGAACTGGCTTCATGATGTGACCGATGCAGACATAAAGGAAACACTGGTGTACCTGCGCAAGGACCAGGGCAAGCAGTTCGTGCACAATAAGAATCCCTTTGATCTGCCGAAAAGGCTGTGGGAATATATACTGGAGCGGTGCGGCGTAAAAGAAGATGTGCGCTGGGGAGACCTGCCTGCAGCAGCACAGAACAAACTGATAGAACACCTGCTTAGGGATAGCTATAGCGTGAAGGGCAAGACGACATTTAAAGAAGAGTTTGTGACGTGTGGCGGTGTGAACCTCAGTGAAATAGACGCGCAAACCATGGAGAGCCGCAAGGTGCCGGGGCTGTACTTTGCCGGTGAGATACTGGACGCAGACGGTATAACAGGCGGCTACAACTTTCAGCATGCGTGGAGCAGCGGATGGATAGCAGCGCAGAGCATGGCAGAAGAAGTCAAAGGGCAAAAGTGAAAACCTAAAAGTTCTTTGCGATCTTTGTTCTCTATTATAACAGTAAAACTTCAGGGTTTTAACTTTTAACTTTTAACTTAAAAAATGAACATCGCATTAATAGGCTACGGTAAGATGGGCCACACCATAGAGCGTATAGCGCAGGAGCGCGGGCATAATATTACGCTGCGCATCACATCTGCCAACAGGCATGAAATGACCGCTGAAAATCTGAAGCTTGCTGATGTGGCTATTGAGTTTACCAAGCCGGAATCGGCTCGCGAGCATGTGCTGCTGTGCCTGGGTGCAGGCACCAGCGTTGTATGCGGCACAACAGGATGGAACGAGCATGTAGCAGAAGCAAAAGCAGCTGCGGCGGCAAATAATACTTCCTTCTTGCAGGCATCTAACTTCAGTATAGGAGTGAATATATTCTTTGAAGTGAATAAGCTGCTGGCAAAGCTGATGAACGGCCACCCGGAGTATAATGTGAGCATAGAGGAAACACACCACACCCAGAAAAAGGACGCGCCAAGCGGCACGGCCATAACCCTTGCAGAACAGGTCATTGATAACCTGGACAGCAAGCAGCACTGGGCGCTTAATGAGGCAAACACAGCAGATACCTTCCCGATAATAGCACACCGCAAAGAACATGTACCGGGCACACACAACATCAAGTACTCCTCCCCTATTGATGATATAGAGATCATACATACTGCTCACAACCGCGATGGCTTTGCATTGGGCGCTGTGCTGGCCGCAGAATATATAGCCGGTAAGCAGGGTGTATTTACCATGAAAGATGTATTGGGGATAACCAAATAAAACTTACTTTAGTAAACAAAATTTCAACATGAAAAAGCTGATACTTCCGATAATTGCAACAATGATAGTAGCCATCTCTTCCTGCAAGGATGATGTCGATTATACTCCGTTTGAGAATACGATGAAGGACAGCATTTTTGCAGCATATCCTACCAGCGTAGGTTCTGTGCGACTGCATGCCACTGACAAAACGGATCTGAGGATAGTGCTTGGCGGCCAGAAGCTCTACGCCACACCACCACAAGACCGTCAGAAAATGGCTGACGACCTTGGGAAAATGGCCATACGAATTTTCGGCAAAGACAGCTACTTAAGAACAGGCGTTCTCGTTTTGACAAAAAACGAACAAAATACTGAGGATAGCCCTGCGGATGGCATCAGCACTAAAATAGATATAGAAGCGCTGAAGAAATAAAATAACAAGGGCTATACACTGTATAGCCCTTGTTATTTGCACTTTTATTTTTTAAGATAATCATCGAAGTAATTACTGATCTTCTGCATGAGGTGGGCACGATCTTTGCCGCGAACATTGTGCTCGTAGCCGGGATAAACGAAGTAGTCCACCTGCACATTTTCGTCCACTGATTTCTTGATAAAGTCTATGCTGTGCTGCCACACTACTACATTGTCGTTGGTACCGTGAATAAGCATGAGCTTGCCTTTCAGGTTCTTTACTTTGTCCAGCAGGTTATTACCAGCATAACCATCAGGGTTTTCTTCGGGGGTGTCCATGTAGCGCTCGGTGTACATTATTTCGTACATCTTCCAGTCCATAACAGGGCCGCCTGCAACACCTACTTTAAATACGCCGGGGTATTTCAGCATCAGTGATGTGGTCATGAAACCACCGAAGCTCCAGCCATGAACGCCCATACGATCGGCATCTACATAGGGTAAAGACTTAAGGTAGTCCACGCCTTTCAGCTGGTCTTTCATCTCTTCATCGCCGAGGTGGCGGAAGGTAGCCTGCTCGAATGCTGTGCCACGGTTCCAGCTGCCGCGGCCATCCATAGTAAAGACGATGTATCCATGTTGCGCCATGTATTCATACCACAGGTTGCCGCTCTCAGGGAATGAATTGTGAATGATCTGTACATTCGGACCGTTGTAGAGGTATACGATGGTCGGATACTTTTTATTAGGATCGAAGTGTGTCGGGAGAATCAGTTTACCATATAATGGGGTAACACCATCTGCAGCTTTTATGGTCACATCTTTTATTTGCGGACGGTCATATTCGGCAAGCGGGTCGTCTGCTTTTATGAGCAATTTTGAGAAGGTACCGCCGGTAGCACGTACATAAGTGTTCTTAGGTATGCCGGCACCAGTGACAACATCGAGCACATATCTGCCATCCTGACTGCAAGTAGCGGAGTGCATGCCAACCTCTTTGTCTATACGGGTAATGTGGTCATTTTCGAGGTTAACGGAATAGATGTGTTTTTCGAGCGGAGATTCCTTTGCTGCTGTAATGATGACGCTTTTGTTCTCCTTGTTTATCCCTACTATCTCGTTCACCACCCATTTGCCGGAAGTAAGCTGATCCTGTAGCTTTCCGTCAGTACTATATAAGTATAGGTGTTCATAGCCATCACGCTCACTCCACCAGATGAACTGGTTGCTGTTCCATGGCAGGAATGTAAGCGGATGTGTAGGATGTACATACTTAGCGTCGCGCTCTTCGAACAGTGTTTTTATTTTTTCGCCGGTAGCTGCGCTGTATTTATTCAGCATAAGGTGATTCTGCCCGCGGTTGAGGATGGCGATGTAGATATACTTTTCATCGGGGCTCCAGGTAACGCTGGTAAGGTAGTGGTCACGATTCTTTTCGCCGGTCTGCATTGTGACTGTCTTACCGGAAGCAGGGTCGTACACGCATAATGTCACTTCGTGAGAGGTGCCACCTGCCATAGGATACTTGATGAGATCGGCTTTGGCAGGGGTTACATCCCATTTAATGATGGGATAATCCTTTACCATACTTTGGTCCATACGGTAGTATGCGAGGAAAGTGCCCTTGGGTGAAAAGAAGATACCACCATCAATACCAAACTCATCACGGTGTACTGACTGACCGCAAACTATATCCTTATTAGCTTCATGGGAAACCTGAGCGCTGCCCTTGCCCTGCTGCCACAACCAGAGGTTATTGTCAACAGTATAGGCTATCTTTTTGCTTTTATCAACCGTAACGTGCTCCGCATTTTCGGGCATGAAAGCCAGAGATGACCACGAAAATTTGTTGCCTGACAACGTACCTAGCATAATGTCTTTGTCTTTTGTGAACCAGGCACTCTCTTTGTCCAGCCATTTAATCGCGGGTAATGCACCACCGCTGCCGAGATAATCGCCGGGCTGTATTGCTATTGTTTGGCGGTCGCTAGAAGCGGCATAGTCCGTAACTGACCAAACATCCTGGCCATTTGATTTTGTAGTATTCCATAAATTATCTGTACCGGGCTGCCACATTGCACCTTTCAGGCTTTTTGGCGCAAAAACGGACGACATGCCATTTGTTGCCTCGGCTATAGTGAATTGCTTTTTCTGTGCAAAGAGCTGCATAGACACAATTACAGTGCCTGACAACAGCAGGACAACTTTCTTATTGTAATTCATAACTATTAATTAATGGAACAAACATAATTTAAAAATCCGGTTGGCGGTAGGCCCCGGTTATCATTAACCCTAAATATCCCCTTGGACCTGTACATAAAAAAACTGTCCCGAATATCGGGACAGTTCATATAAAGTAAGTTTAAGCATTAAAGCTGATCATAGATCGGCGCATCAGCGCTTCTCTGTACACCATAGTACTGATATGTCTTATGACGATATCCTTTCTTGATGTATGGATCTGTATCCACATCATCAGTGATAGTAACCCATGCATGACGCTTAGGCAATAACCAACGATAAACACAAACTGCATTTGCACCACGACGAGTTAATGCATAGAACTGGAGGTGTTTACGCTCGTAGCCATTCTTCAGCATCTGGTCATCTGTAAATTCGTCTTCGCAAACGCTGATGTGCGCCCTGCTCACCGGATTCTGCCAGCCGTTAACAGCTACACGACCAGGACCCGGAGTGCGGTATGCCCAGAAAATGAGTGTCTTATCAGACCAACCCCAGTTTAACAATTGTCCATCCTGGTACTCACCTTCTGCTACAGTTACATACTGCTGATCTTCAGGAATGTACCAGCGAAAAACCCTCACAAGGTCATCTTGCGCAAAGCTCTTAGTGGTAAATAATAAAGCTACTAATACTGTTGTAAATAGAATGACGGTTCTTTTCATGTTTGGTCTCTTTTTCAAAATTGCATCCAAAATACATAAAAATTTTGTTGCCCTGCAAATTATTAGGGCTTTTTTTTTAAAATTTCTATTCAAAGCAGAGGGGTATTCTTTCTTAAAGTCTTACCGAATAAGGGTTTCAGCCGTTTACGTCTATTTTGCCTCCATGCGTATACAACTATAAATTTAGCTATCTGAAACCATATATTGCCGTTTAGCATGGATTTTGCCCTGCCGGACACCAAACAGTAATATTATTACAGCGTTAATTTTCACCCGCCGGGCTATACTCTTTCCATGTTATCACAAACCATCATATGAGCTTGCTCAAATCCTTGGTTTGGCGTACATTTGCCGCCCTTTATGTGTCATCGTGGCAGTTAATAAAAAATTGCATGGCTTTTGATATGATAGAGGAGGATACGGGGGCTTTTTTTGTTCTGTATTTCAATATAAACAATATTACAATCAGTATTTAATTAATAACATTCCATGATCGGTATCCTTTCGAAAATATTTGGCGGCAATAAGTCTGATAAAGATGTAAAGAAGCTACAGCCAGTTGTAGGTGAAATAAACCGTTTTTACGCTGAGTACCAGTCTCTATCAAATGACCAGCTGCGTAATAAAACCCAGGAGTTCCGCAAGCGTATAGGCGACCACCTGTCTGACATAGACAACCAGATAGCAGAGCTGAAAAAAACAGCAGAAGCTGATACGGAAGACATTCAAACGCGCGAGGCTATATATAATGATGTAGACAAGCTGATCAAGAAACGTGATGAGCAGATAGAAGAAGTGCTGCGCACTATACTTCCGGAGGCTTTTGCTGTGGTAAAAGAAACGGCACACCGCTTTAAGGAAAATAAGGAGATCATATCTACTGCTACAGAGCTTGATAAAGAGCTGGTAATTGAGCGTAAACACATCACTATAGACGGAGATAAATCTATTTACCAGAATACATGGGATGCAGCCGGCATCACCGTAACCTGGAACATGCTGCACTATGATGTGCAGCTGATAGGCGGTATGGTGCTGCATGACGGCAAGATAGCGGAAATGGCAACGGGTGAAGGTAAGACGCTTGTGTCTACCCTGCCTGCATACCTGAACGCGCTTACTGGTGAAGGGGTGCATGTAGTAACAGTGAATGACTACCTGGCCCGTCGTGACCAGGAATGGAATGCGCCGATATTTGAGTGGCTGGGACTGACAACAGATTGTATAGACAAACACCAGCCAAACTCTGAAGAGCGCCGCCAGGCTTATCTTGCAGACATCACTTACGGTACCAATAACGAATTCGGCTTTGACTACCTGCGTGACAATATGGTGCACCACCCATCTGAAATGGTGCAGCGTAAACATCACTATGCAATGGTTGATGAGGTGGATAGCGTTTTGATAGATGATGCGCGTACACCACTGATCATTTCAGGCCCAATACCTAAGGGTGATGAGCAGCAGTTCCATATACTGAAGCCAAGGATAGAAAGGCTGCTTGAAGCCCAGAAAAAGGTAACCAACCAAGCCCTTACCGAAGCGAAAAAACTGATAGCAGAAGGTAAAACCGATAAAGATACCGGGGGACTGTACCTGTACCGCGCACTGAGAGGCTTGCCTAAGAACGGCGCGCTGATCAAGTTCCTGAGTGAGGAAGGCAACAGGCAACTGGTGCAGAAAGCAGAGAACTACTACATAGGCGAGCAGCAACGCAATATGCCTAAGGTAGATGAAGAGCTCTACTTTTCAATAGATGAAAAGAACAATAGCGTAGACCTCACAGAAAAAGGTATTTCGCTGATAACAGGGGCAGGCGAAGATCCAAACTTCTTCGTACTTCCTGATATAGGCAGTGAGCTTGCAGAGATAGAAAAACAGGGTGTAGCCGCTGAAGAAAAAGTACAGCGAAAAGATGCACTGTTGCAAGACTATGCAATAAAGGCAGACCGTATCCACTCCATACAGCAGTTGCTGAAAGCATATACATTGTTTGATAAGGACATTGAGTATGTGGTAATGGATGGCAAAGTAAAAATAGTAGATGAGCAAACAGGCCGTATACTTGATGGCCGCCGATACAGCGACGGACTGCACCAGGCAATAGAAGCGAAAGAAAATGTGCAGGTGGAAGCCGCCACGCAGACATTCGCGACAGTGACACTGCAGAACTACTTCCGTATGTTCCACAAGCTGGCTGGTATGACCGGTACGGCCGAAACAGAAGCGGGCGAGTTCTGGGAAATATACAAGCTGGACGTAGTGACCATACCTACGAACCTGCCTATAACACGTAAAGACCAGCAGGACCTTGTATACAAAACAAAGCGTGAAAAGTATAAGGCTGCAATAGACGAAATAGAAGCACTGCGTGGTGTGGGCCGGCCGGTATTGGTTGGTACCACATCAGTAGAGGTATCTGAATTGCTGAGCCGTATGCTGCAGCAGAAAAAGATACCACACAATGTACTGAATGCCAAACAGCACGCAAGCGAAGCACAGATAGTAGCTGAAGCGGGCCTGCCGGGCGCTATAACCATAGCTACCAACATGGCGGGACGTGGTACGGACATCAAACTGGGACCGGGCGTGAAGGAAGCGGGCGGACTTGCCATCATAGGTACAGAACGCCATGAGAGCCGCCGTGTGGACCGCCAGTTGCGTGGCCGTGCAGGCCGCCAGGGCGATCCGGGTTCTTCACAGTTCTTCGTATCTCTTGAAGATGACCTGATGCGTTTGTTTGGCTCTGAGCGTATAGCCGGGCTGATGGACAAAATGGGCCATAAAGACGGAGAAGTATTGCAGCATGGTATGATCTCTAAATCGATAGAGCGTGCACAACGCAAAGTGGAAGAGAACAACTTTGGTATGCGTAAGAACCTGCTGGAGTATGATGATGTAATGAATGCACAGCGTGATGTTATATACAAGCGCCGCAGCCATGCATTGTTTGGAGACCGTCTTGCGATAGACCTTGACAGCGCGATTTATGCAGTGAGCGAGAGCCTTGCAGAAGAGTTCATCAACCATCGCGACATGGCTGCCTTTAAAGTGGAAGTGATGAAGCACCTGGTGATAGAGCCGGAATTCAGCCCTGAGCTGACTGCAAAACCAGACGTGAATGTACTGGCAGAGCACCTATACCACCAGGTAAAGGACTTCTACCACCGTAAGGTAAGCGCGATACGCGAGCAAATGACTCCAACGCTGACTCAGATACTGAACGAAAGCGGCGGCAGAGTAGAACAGATAGTAGTACCATTTACAGATGGCATACGCGGCCTACAGATATACGTAGATCTGAAAGACGCCGTAGCCAACCAGGCATTGCCTGTATTACAGTCCCTGGAGAAGAATATAACCCTGAGCATGATAGATGACGCATGGAAGAACCACCTGCGCGCTATGGATGACCTGCGTACTTCAGTACGTATGGCCTCTTACGAGCAGAAGGACCCATTACTGATCTATAAGTTCGAAGCGTTCAAACTGTTCAAGCAGATGATGCTGGAAACCAACAGAGATATCATCTCATTCCTGCTTCGTGCGGGCATACCTATCCAGCAGGACGGGCCACAGCAGCCACAGGCGGCGCGTGTGCCTGAAGCGCCAACGGATATGAGCCAGATGCGTGTGAACAAGGAAGAAGTAGATGCAAGAGGACAGGCCTATGCAGCAAACGAAGAAGACTACTATACAGAAACACCTGAGCCACCAAAACGTACGCCGGTACAGGCAGGGCCCAAGATAGGCCGTAATGACCCTTGTCCTTGCGGTAGCGGCAAGAAGTACAAGAGCTGCCATGGGCAGGGGTTGTAGGTTCTTTGGAATTGGGAATTAGTAGTTTGGAATTAGGTTATTACACACAATATATAGAGCGGCTGTTTCGGAAGAGACAGCCGCTTTTTTTGCATCAGATATCCAGGTTAAATTAATTAGCACACTTTTGCGCCTCAATCACCAGGAAGATCAGCCTTTGACTTCCATAAACACATCTTTATTTGATGTGGATAAATTATGGTTTGCACCCTATCAAGTAATGTACTTATTCAAATTCTTTTAAGTATATTTACCAAATCTTATGAGATATTTTGCTACTATTTTATTTTTAGTGGGATGCCTATGTATTTCACTGAATCCAACATATACCTACGGGCAACTGGCACCTGTGCAAAAAAATGCAATGGTGAACGAGCCAAGGAACTATAAAACCTTCCCTGTTCCGGTTGCAAATGCAAGTAAAGAAGCGCTGGAGAGCAATAAAGGCTACGAGCATCACCCTGAAATGGGCAAGCTATTTGCAGATGCGCCTTGCGATAATTGTTACGAATTGATCGGGAAGCGTACAGAGGTATCTAAAACATTCATCAAGGAAGGAACGAACGGCGAAAAGATCATGCAGCAATCATCGAGTGCACCTATGCACTACCGTGATGCGCAGGGTAACTGGAGGACCATAAAAACACAACTGGCTCCTGATCAGGTATCGAAAGGAATATATTCGGCAACAGAACAGGAAGTACCGGTAACTATCAATGCAGCCAATAAAGCAGTTTCGCTCGGTAAGGCCGGGCAAAGCATCAGCTTCAATAACAACCTCGAGCTTGTGTTTGAAAATGCCGGTGGGAAGGAAGTATCGTTGGGCAATGCCAACTGGAGCAAGTATACCGCCGGAGCAGACGGTGTATATGTGACCAATGCGTGGCCGGGTATAGACATTGAAATGTTTGTTGTTCGTGGGGCCGTGAAGACCAACTTCCTGATCAATCATGCACTGCCTGCTTATGCAAGTGGTAAACTGCTGGTAAGGGATCATCTGAAGATGGATGCGGGGATGGCGGTGTACGCTGACGGTCAGAAACACTATACAGGCAACTTAGCGATAAAGGACAAGGCGGGATCTAACGTATTTGTTATCTCTGCGGCAACAGCATTTGAACAAAGAGCAGCAAGAAGTACGCTGCAGCTGCTGGAATACTACACTAACGGGAATGTGCTGGATATAGCGGTTCCGGGAAAATTACTGAACAAAACGGCATCATCTTATCCGGTGGTCATAGATCCATTAGTTTCAACGACCACTTCAATAACAGCAAATGCATCTTCCTACAGCCCTGCATTTACGGTTGGCTGTGTTTACGTTAATCCAGCTACAGTGCCTGCTAAAGTGACGATAACAGATATCCAATTCTCTTTCCAGTACATAGCCAGCGGCGGTGCATTATTGCTTAATGGCGCTTACGACTTTAAACTGGGCACATGCAGAAGCCCGACACCTACCTCTCTATACTGGAATTGCAACAGTACATTATCAGGAACATGCAGTGCTACGGGTGCATCCATATTCACATCATTATCACCTTGCCTGCCACCACCACAGTGCGCACCGTTTGACCTGAACATAACGATGGATTTCTACCAGAATTATCTTTCTGTTCCGGCATGCAGCAATTTATACATCAGCGGGGGCACCCCATTGAGTATTACGGTATTCGGTACGACGATTACTTCAGGATCAATAACGTCAAGCGCATCACCTGTTTGCCAGGGACAGTCCACTACTTTGACGACTACCACAACCAGCGGTGTACCCCCATATACCTACTCGTGGATGCCGGGCAGCTATACAGGTGCATCAGTTACGCTGACACCAAGTGTAACTACAACGTACACAGTAACAACAACGGATATATGCGGGTCGGCAATGACCGCAACAAAAACGATATCAGTCAATCCAACAGCGCCTATAGGCGGAGGATTAACAGTGTGCACAGGCCTTACAACAAATCTAACGAATTCGGTAAGTGGCGGTACATGGGGCAGCAGTAATACAGCAATAGCAACAATAGGCAGCACATCAGGTATAGCCAGTGGCGTTGCTGCAGGAACCAGCACAATAAGCTATACGACAACAGCAGGATGTATTGTGACTGCAACACTTACTGTGCCTGCACCAGCCGCTGTAATAACGGGAACAAAGACTTTATGCCAGGGCAGCCTGACCAACCTGAGTAATGCCGTAAGCGGCGGCACATGGAGCAGCAGCAATACAACTGTAGCATCTGCCTTTACGGGTGGCCTTATTGCAGGTGTGTCAGGAGGAACGGCAGTAATAACCTATACAGCACCTGCAGGATGTGCGGCATACGCAACAGTGACTGTAAACCCGGTAGCGCCCATAACCGGCACGACAACAGTATGCGTAGGCGGCACAACCAAACTGAGCAACGCAATAAGCGGGGGCACGTGGACAAGCGGCAATACTGCTGTTGCAACCATTAACAGCAGTACAGGCATAGCGACCGGTATGGCTGTGGGCACAACAAGTATTACTTATACGACAAGTGCAGGCTGTTCCGGCACTATAACGCTGAATGTAAACCTGCTTACACCGATAACCGGCAGTATGACCGTTTGCCAAGGCAATACTACCTCTCTGACGAATGCTACCACCGGCGGGACATGGGCGAGCTCAGTAACCGGCGTAGCTACAGTAAGCAGTGGCGGCGTAGTAACGGGAAGCGGAGGCGGCACAGCGACTATTACCTATACGGCACCAAGCGGCTGCTATGCGGTGGCCACCGTTACAGTCAATCCGGCGGCGGCGATAGCCGGCTCTGCGACTATTTGCTTTGGCAATACAGTAACATACACTAATGCCGTACCCGGGGGTACATGGACCAGCAGCAATACTGCAGTGGCAACAATAGGAAGCTCTACAGGTGTGACCGCTGGCATAGGAACCGGAACAAGTATGATACAGTACACTACGGCAGCGGGCTGTGCAACAACCCTGACAGCAACAGTAGTGAATGTGCTGCCTATAACGGGCATAACCACTATCTGCCAGGGCACCACAACGACACTCAGTAATGCCACCCCCGTAGGTACATGGAACAGCAGCAATACCGGTGTAGCGGTCGCAGGTATTTCATCTGGCATTATCAGCGGCGTAGGCGGCGGTACTGCAACCATATCGTATGTTTTAGCCAGTGGTTGTATGTCTACCATCACCGTAACGGTGAATCCGATCGCTCCGATAACGGGTGTGGCAACAGTTTGTGTAGGCAGCACAACAACACTTAGCGATGCGACACCGGGCGGCACATGGAGCAGCGGGAATAGCGGCATAGCCACAATAACTCCGGGAACAGGAGTAGTGACCGGTGTAGCTGCGGGAACATCATTGATACAATACATTACATCTATAGGCTGTACTGCAACAATAACGGTGAGCGTTAATGCACTATTCCCGATCACCGGCAGCACATCAGTTTGCCAGGGCAGCGCAATGATATTGAATAATCTTACACCGGGCGGCACATGGGCTAGCAGTAATACATCTGTAGCAACAGTTAGCTCAACAGGAGTAACAAACGGTATAGCTCCCGGCACTTCGGTGATCACCTATACGACCCCGGGCGCATGCTTTACGACGGTAACAGTAACCGTAAATCAGTTGTTGCCCATAACAGGCCCGACCAATGTATGCCAGGGATATACCATCACGCTAAGTAATGCTTCACCGGGCGGTACCTGGAGCAGCGGCAATACCGCAGTTGCTACTATCTCATCAACCGGTGTGGTAACAGGATTATCGGGCGGACCAGTACTCATACAGTACGTGACACCGGCTGGGTGCGTAGCAACGGCAATCATAACTGTCAATCCTTTGACCCCGATCACAGGTACGCTGACCGTATGCCAGGGTAGCACCACAACACTTACAACAGCAACACCCGGAGGCTCATGGAGTAGCAGCAGTTCGAGTGTAGCGACCATAGGGGCAACAACGGGCGTGGCACTGGGCGTATCAGGCGGCACTGCAACGATCGTATATATCACATCTGCCGGGTGCAGTGTTACCCAAACGCTTACTGTTTACCCGATGACACCGATAACAGGGTTCACTACATTGTGCCAGGGTTATACCACTACCCTTTCTAACGCAACAACCGGCGGTACGTGGAGCAGCAGTAATACTTCAGTGGCTACCATAGACCCGGTAACAGGATTGGTAACAGGCGTATCTAACGGCACCACAACGATACAATATACTGTAATAAGCGGTTGCATTGCATCTATCACACTGACCGTGAATCCGCTTGCACCTATAACAGGCGTAACTTCTTTCTGCAATACAACGACACTGAGCAATACAACACCGGGAGGTACATGGAGCAGCAATACGCTGCCTGTTGCAACTATTGGCTCTACTTCAGGAATAGCGACAGCAGTATCTGCAGGCACCTCAGTGATCAGTTATACCACAGCGGGTGGTTGCTTTACTACAACAACCGTTACCGTGTTTCCGAGCCAACCTGTAACCGGCGCAATAACACTTTGTGCCGGTAGCACAACGACCTACAGCAATGCCATAAGCGGCGGTACATGGAGCAGCAGCAATACGGCAGCGGCTACAATAGACCCAGCGACAGGTACAGCAACGGGAATAGCCGGAGGTACTACAACGATCTCCTACACTACATCGTCCGGTTGTATCACCTCACTTAACCTTGCCGTTAACCCGCTACTTCCATCATCGGGCCCATTGGCTGTATGTCAGGGCAGCAGTGTAAGCTTTACCAACCCGGTAACAGGCGGCACATGGAGCAGCAGCGTTCCTTCTGTCGCAACTATAGGCATATCATCCGGCACGGCTACGGGTATAGCTTCGGGTACTACTTCCATTACCTACACAACAGCAGCAGGATGCACTACAACAAATACATTGCTGGTAAATCCTATCACGCCTATTCTCGGCGCTGGTAGCATCTGCCAGGGGACTATGACTACCTATAGCGATGCTACACCGGGCGGTACATGGAGCAGCAGCAACACTGCTACTGCAACCATAAACGTGTCAACAGGCGACATTACGGGTATAGGCGCAGGAACAACTATTATTCAATACACAACCGGCGCAGGATGCACTGCTACAAAAACGCTGACCGTTAACGCCATATTCCCTATAGCCGGCAACAATACCGTATGCCAGGGCAGCACTACAACCCTTAGCAATGGAGCAACGGGTGGCACATGGATGAGTACCATCACTGCAGTTGCCCCGATAGGTGCAACAACCGGAGTTGTTAGCGGATCAACAGCGGGCACAACGAATATCACCTATACGACTGCAGCAGGATGCACCGCAGCAACAACGGTTACTGTTTATCCGCTGTCGGCTATAACCGGCACTACGTCTGTGTGCGCCGGCAGTACTACATTGTTCAGCAATACAACTCCTGCAGGCACCTGGAGCAGCATGAACACCGCCATAGCAACGATAGATGCGGCAACAGGGCTGGCGACCGGCTTAAATGCAGGCACTGTAACCATAGCCTATACAACTAATGCAGGCTGCGTAGCGAATATCACGCTGACCGTAAATCCATTCCCGGGAGCAATTACAGGAAATGCATCAGTGTGCATGGGCAGCACTACAGCCCTGGGCAATTCGCTGGCAGGCGGTACATGGAGCAGCAGCAACACGGCTGTGGCTACGGTTGGTCTTAGTTCAGGCATAGTTACCGGAGTATCTGTAAGCACGGCTACCATCTTTTATACCACAACGGGCAATTGTTGGATAAGTATCACCGTAACGGTGAATCCATTACCGGCAGCAATAACCGGCATCACCAATATCTGTTCGGGAGCGACAACAACACTCAGCGACGCCACACCAGGTGGCACGTGGAGCAGCGCAGCTACTTCAGTTGCCACCATCAGCAGCACGGGAGTTGTGAGCGGACACGCACCGGGTATTACCAACATTGTTTACACTACAGCACAGGGCTGTACTACAAGTATCCTCTTTACCGTATCTTCTCTGCCGTCTGCCATTACAGGAACAAAGACAGTATGTGAAGGTGCAAGCGCTACGCTTGCCAATACACTGACCGGCGGTACATGGAGCAGCAGCAACAGTATTGTTGCATCTATTGGCGCAACAACGGGCATATTTACAGGAGTAAATGCGGGCAGTGCAACCATAACTTACAGCACTCCCGCGGGATGCTATGCTACTACGACAGTACAGGTAAATCCAACTCCGGTCATCAGTGCTACATCTTTTACAAATCCTACAACGTGCGTGGATGCTAACGGCACCATTACCTTAAAGGGATTGACAGGAGGAGCAACATATACTGTAAACTATACAGCAGGAACCACAGCTGTAACTGCTACATTGACAGCAACAGGAACCGGTGATGTGGTCATCATTAACCTTGCTGCAGGTACTTATACCAATTTCAGTGTAACAACAACGCTGGGTTGCACATCAAATGTGGTGAGCGGGCCAATAACACTTGTGCTGCCTCCATCGCCAGCTACACCTACCGCGAGCAATAACACTCCTATATGTGCAGGACAATCACTGAATCTTACTTCTGCTGATGCAACAACGGGTGTAACCTACATATGGACAGGACCAGGCGGCTTTACATCTACTTTACAAAATCCATCTATCAATCCATCAGCAGTTGCTTCATCCGGTATTTACACGGTTACGGCTGTAAAAGCAGGCTGTTTATCTGCCCCTGCATTCACTACCGCTGCAGTACATGAATCGCCGATCATCAGCAGTGTAACATCGACCGATCCGCAGACGTGCTTCGGTACAGATGGTACAATAACCCTAATCGGCCTGGTGCCGGGAGTACAATATGAACTGACCTATACCGTAAGCGGTGCTACCTATACCATCAATGCAACCCCGACAGCCGCTGGCAAGATCATTATGAGCGGACTTCCTGCAGGTGTGTATTCAGGCATCTCTGTAACCTACAGCTGTGCGTCCAACACAGTAGGTCCTATATCGCTTAAAGACCCGTTGCCGGCACCGGATCCAATACTTGGAGCTAATAGTCCAATATGCACCGGCAAAACACTGAAGCTGACTTCGACCAACCAGGTAAAAGAACTTACTTACGAATGGACAGGGCCAAACGGCTTCACATCGAACCTGCAAAACCCGGAGATACCCGATGTGAGCATGGCAGATTCCGGCGTTTACTCGCTGACCATTAAATACAAGAACTGCGCCAGCTATGCAGCAGAAAATGTGATCGTGCATCCGCCAACAAAACTGACAGATGTAACACCAAGCCAGATCATACCACTGGGCAGCAGCCTGCAGTTCCATGTAAGCGGTGCTCAGTTCTATACCTGGACGCCTAATGATGGTTCGCTCAGCAATCCGAATATAGACAGTCCGCTGGTGACACCGACACAAAGCACTACCTACACAGTTGTGGGCATCAACAGGCACGGATGCAGGGATACTGCAAGCATTTCAATTGTTGTAGATGATAATATATCTGAGTTTATCCCTAACGCATTTACGCCTAATAATGATGCCCAGAATGACATCTTCAGGATAGGAAATATGAAGTATGACAAGCTGGTACAGTTCAACGTATATAACCGCTGGGGACAACTGATCTACCATAATACATCTGACCCGAATGCAGGATGGGATGGAACATTCAACGGAGTGCCACAGGATATGGGCACTTATTCATACAGCATTATTATTACCACCCCGGCAGGAAAGGATAAAGTGCTGAAAGGAGATGTTTTACTGATTCGATAATGATCAAAATAATAAGGTAATAGAAACGCCGCTGTAGCAGCGGCGTTTCTATTACGTGAACAATATTCTTACTATGGCTTCTGCTGCGATTTAATCAGTAGTTGATTATAGTATTGGGTTTTGGCGGAGTCACCGAGGATACGGTAGATATTGGTGAGGCTACTAAATACATTTGGTGGCTGGTTTGGTTCAATACGCAACGCCATCTGGTAGTAGTAAATTGCTTTTTGTAAGTTACCTGAATTGCCATAAGCTGCGGCGAGATTACCGAGTATGTCTGTTTGCGTAGAGTCCTTTAGCGCATATGGTTCAAGCATCCTTATTGCGGAATCGAACATGTTTTTGCGCAGATAAATGGAGCCCATATTATTGACAGCTCCATGGTTCATTGGATCAGACTTCAAAACGAGACGATAACACATTGCAGCAGAATCATCCTGACCGCCGAAGATATAGGCAAAGCCTTTAAGTACGAGCGCTTCAGGACTAGGTAGTATTTCGATGCTACGACCAAGATGATAAACGGCTTTGTGGTAATATTCTTTTTTAAGAATCGGATCCTTCTCGCTATTAATTAGCTTAGTGTATTCGGAACCCAGTAAGTTATTTGCACGCCAGCTATCAGGTGCGGTCTGTATACCACTTTCGTATAATGTCATATTGTCTTTCCAATCTGCATTACGGGCAAAAGTCTTTACACCATACATCGCGGCAATGGCGATAAATACAGTAAAGGCTTTGGATGCATTGGGAGGTGAAGGGGTAACAAGATCGACCTTCAGCAACTTGCCGATAAGGAATACCAGTGCAATACAATAACCTAAAGAAGCCATGTACACAAATCGCTCTGCCATGGTGGCACCTATATCAACCAATATATTAGCTGTTAGGGCCACCAGCGCTGCATAAAACAGAATACTGTAAGAGAAAACGTCTTTCTTTTTGAGGTTTTTAAATGCATAGAAGATCAAGGCACCTAGTACAACGACTGCGGCAATTGCCTTAATGTTTGCGAAACCAATAATAGGTATCTGGTTGTAGGAATAGTCGTACGAAAGCGGATGCGGGTACACCAGCAGCATGATGTACTTCAATTGAATATACAGCGCTGTCGCCAGCTTATCTGCATAGGTAGTAGCAGCCATAAGGGCGTTGTTGTTGGTCAGGATCACCACTTTCTGTCCGTCGCTTTCTATGAACGCCATACGCATAGCCATGTAGACCGCAGCCACCAACAGGTATGGGACAACAGCCGTTACGATCTGCTTCACCTTTGCATCCCTAAAGAAATAGATAGTCAAAGGAACAATGGCTACAAAACAGATAGGTGTTTCCTTGCACATCAATGCACAGAAAAAGTAAACACCAGAGAGAACAAGATTAAGCATCTTACCATTGTCGATGTACTTAAAGCTCTGGAGCATACACAATGATGTAAAGAGCAGGGCCAATATCTCATCACGGCTCTTGATGCTGGCCACTACCTCTGTATGGATAGGATGCAGCTCGAAGAGCAATACAATAAAGAACGGAACGTAAACAGAGTATTTATTGAATACCCGACGAAGTAGTACAAATAGCGCGATTATCTGGCCGCAGAATAATAGCAAATTGACCAGGTGGCCAACTTTGGCACTGAAATCACCTACCAACTGTTTCTCAATGGCAAAGCTGATGAGCATGAAGGGGCGATAAGAGGCATCATGGTTCTTAAATACGCCATAATATGCAGCATGCTTAAAAAACTCAGGAATGGAAGCAGTACCCTGCTTTACCAAAGGATTCTCCCGAGTAAAAAAAGGATCATCTAATGTGTATCCATTATTAATGGTGGCTGCATTGACCAGGAATGCAATAGCAACTAATATGACTATATACCAATGGTCGGCCAGTACCTTCATGCCAGATTGAGCAGCAACTACCGGTCGCTTTGGTTCACTTACTGGTTTAGCAGTGGCCGGGGCAGCTTTAGGGGTTTGCTTATTTTTGGCCATGGAATGCTTTATTGAAATTAAATTGCATGAAGCAAAGTAAAAATAAAATCAATACTGACCAAACCCTTCGGTTGTTACTGGGGAATTTGGAATTGGGTAGACTATTTGGTACTTTTCAAAAAATGTAATGATACATGGAGCAAAACAATAATCCGGCGAAACAGCAAACAAGTTCGGGAGCGCTATCTACCCTTGTTACCGTATTTTTCTTCTGGGGATTTATAGCGGCAGGCAATGGCGTATTCATTCCCTTCTGCAAACACTACTTTCACCTGGACCAGTTCCAGTCGCAGCTTATTGACTTTGCATTTTATGTTGCCTACTATCTGGGTGCTTTGGTATTGTACTTCATTGCGTCTTTTTTCAATAACGACATTATAGCGAGATGGGGGTACAAGAACAGTATTGTATACGGACTGTTGTTTTCTGCCTTCGGAGCAGTGATCATGATACTGGCAGTGAATGCCAATACGTTTCCGGGTATGCTATTAGGATTGTTTACGGTCGCACTTGGTTTTTCATTACAACAAACAGCAACGAATCCTTTTGCCGCACTACTTGGCCCGCCAGAAACCGGGGCACATCGTATCAATCTCGGAGGTGCAGTAAATTCTTTCGGCACTACGATAGGTCCGATAGTTGTTGCCCTTGCGTTGTTTGGCGCTGTTAAAGCAAGCGATGACCAGATCAATTCACTGGGACTTGGTAAAATAACTACGCTGTATATATTCGTAGGTGCGCTGTTCCTTGCTGCTGCTGCATTGTTCTTCTTTTCTAAAAAACTGCCATCAGGTAAATTCGAAACAGAAACGGAAAAATCGCCAAAAGCATTGACTGCATTGATGATCATGACCGTATTGATCATTGCGGTATTTGTGGCTGTGTTCCGGACCTATATGGTAGAAACAACAGACAAAGCCATGATTCAGGAACTGGAAATGGTTCGTTTTAAATGGCTGCTGGTAGGCCTGGCAGTGATCTGCGGTACGCTTCTGGTTTCATTCTTAAGCGCCAAAGGCAATTCTAAAGGATGGGGCGCAATGAAGTATCCGCAGCTGGTGCTGGGGATGCTGGCGATATTCACATATGTAGGCGTGGAAGTAACTATACAGAGTAATATGGGCGCCTTGCTTGCCCTACGCGACTTTGGCGGTTATACCTCTTCACAGGTGGCGCCATTTATATCTATGTACTGGGGTAGCCTCATGATAGGCAGGTGGACAGGATCGATAAAAATATTTGAACCTTCGCGCAGCATGAAAAACATATTACTGTTCGTGGTACCGGTGGTAGCATTTGTTGTGGTGCTGGCGGTGAATGCAATAGCACAAAATGACATAAAACCATTGTACTGGTACATAGTTTGCATTATGATACAGGTAGTTGCATTTTACCTGGGAGAAGATAAGCCGGCCAAAACACTGCTGATATTCTCTTTGCTTGGTATGATCTGCATGCTTACGGGTATTTTCACAACTGGCACTATTGCTATTTATGCATTTTTGAGTGGCGGGCTTTTCTGTTCTATTATGTGGCCGGGTATATTTGCATTATCAATTGCAGGCCTTGGCAAGCATACGTCGCAGGGGTCAGCATTCCTGGTAATGATGATTCTTGGCGGCGCCATAATACCCCCAATACAGGGCAAACTCGCTGACCTTCAAAGCATTGGCATCCATAACTCTTACTGGATACCCGTATTCTGCTTTGCTTATCTCGCTCTGTTTGCAATAGGCGTGAAGGGTATACTGAGCAAGCAGGGCATAGATTATGACTCGAGCATAGCAGGAGGACACTAAGGAGTATTTTAATGTACAAACACGTAACTTTGCATAAAAACAACAAATATGACTTTAGCACTGGTTATCCTGTTCAAATTTTTCGCATTTTTTGCTCCGCCAAAAGCAGCGGAAGTACCGGCAAGTATCTATGATTTTAAAGTGAAGGCCCTTGATGGCAGCACCATCGATTTTGCAAAATACAAGGGAAAGAAAATACTGATAGTAAATACTGCGTCGCAATGCGGCAATACACCACAGTATGCAGAACTGGAAACCATGTATAAGAAATACAATGGCAAACTGGTTATAGTAGGTTTCCCGGCAAATGACTTTGGCGCGCAGGAACCCGGCAGTGACAAAGAAATATCCGCGTTTTGCACAAAGAATTATGGCGTTACCTTCCCGATGGCATCAAAGATCACGGTGAAGGGTGACGCTATGGCGCCTATCTACAAATGGCTGACCAGCAAACAATACAACAAACTAAAGGACAGCGAGGTAAAATGGAACTTCCAGAAATACCTGATCGATGAAAAAGGTAACCTGGTAGCTGTGTTTGCTGCCGGCATGAAGCCTAACAACCCGGAAATTGTTTCCGCTATAGAAAAGTAACCTTTTACAAATACTCATATTAAACCGGTTCACCTTCATTAGTTGAACCGGTTTCTTGTTTTAGCGCAAATACCCGGTCTTCTATTGCATTATTCCCCATAATCCTTATCTTCAACTTCTAAAATTATCTTATGTCAGACACAGCATCAAAACCATTTCCTTCGGACATTGAAATATCGAGGGCCACAAAGCTGAAACCAATTGCAGAGATCGCAAAGAATCTCGGGATAGACCCGGAAGATATAATACCATATGGTAAGTATAAAGCGAAAGTGCCGCTTTCATACATCAATGAAGAAAAGATAAAGACCAGCAACCTGATACTGGTAACTGCCATCACCCCTAATAAAGCAGGTGTGGGTAAAACAGTAACAAGCGTGGCCGCATCACTTGGCCTTAACTATATAGGCAAGAAAGCAGCGGTAGCACTGCGCGAACCAAGCCTTGGCCCATGCTTCGGTATGAAGGGTGGTGCAGCGGGTGGCGGCTACTCACAGGTATTGCCTATGGAAGATATCAACCTGCATTTTACAGGCGACTTCCATGCGATCACGTGTGCGAACAATATGATATCGGCGCTGCTGGATAACTACCAATACCAGAACAGGAATACGCCACTGGCACTAGACCGTACGGTATGGCGCCGCGTACTTGACGTAAACGACCGCTCACTTAGGAATATGGTATCAGGCCTTGGCGGCAGCGCTAATGGCATACCTACAGAAGCGGGCTTTGATATAACACCTGCATCTGAAATAATGGCGCTGTTCTGCCTGGCTAGTGATGAGGCAGACCTGCAAGCAAGGATAGAACGTATTGTACTTGGCTATACACAGGATAAGAAACCGTTTACTGTAAAAGACCTTGGTGTAGCGGAAGCCATAACTGTATTGCTGAAAGATGCTTTGCTGCCTAACCTGGTGCAAACAACAGAACAAACAACTGCATTTGTACATGGAGGACCATTTGCCAACATTGCACATGGCTGCAACTCTGTACTGGCCACTAAAATGGCACTTAGCTGCAACGATTACGTTGTAACAGAATCGGGCTTCGGCAGTGACCTTGGCGCTGAGAAGTTTCTGGATATCAAGTGCCGCTTATCAGGATTGCGTCCTAAGGCTACGATCATTGTTGTAACATCCGCAGCACTGAAACTGCATGGCGGCGTAATAGCAGCCGACATCAACAAGCCAAATATGGAAGCGCTGATAGCGGGCTTGCCTAACCTGCAACGCCACGTGGAGAACATGAAGAACTTCGGACAGAGTGTTGTAGTTTCTTTCAACAAGTTCAAACATGACACTCCTGAAGAAGTAGGCCACCTGGAAAACTTCTGCGAACAACAGGGTGTGGTATTCGCTATCAATAATGGCTTTACCAAGGGCGGCGAAGGCGCTGCTGAACTGGCACAGAAAGTGGTGAATATGGTAGAAAATCATCCGTCGAAAGATATCAACTTCACTTACGATCTTACGGACAGCATCAAAACCAAAATAGAAAAGATAGCAACGAAAATATATCGTGCTGGTGAAGTAGTATTTACCGGACCGGCTGCTACAAAGATGAAACAATTTGAAGCGAACGGCTGGGGCAACCTTCCGATATGCATTGCGAAGACACAGTATTCTTTCTCTGACAACGAAAAGAACATTTGTGCACCGTCAGGCTTTACGATCAATGTTCGTGACCTGGTGATCAATGCAGGAGCGGGCTTTATAGTAGCAGTGGCTGGTGAGATCATGCGTATGCCGGGTTTGCCAAAGGACCCACAGGCTATGAGGATCAAATTGGTAAATGGCGATATTGAAGGGTTGAGCTAATGCTCAATGGCTGAATTGCGTAATGGCTCAATGAACAAAATCCCGGCACTTATAGTATCGGGATTTTTTATTTCACTTCGCTTGTAGTTACAAATACAGGAGTTTCCGTAACAGTTATTTGCAGTTTACCTGCTACAGTTTTTTGTTTTGTCATGTCCATTTGCTCACTACCTGTTTTGAGCTTGTAGATACAAGCTGTCTCAACATTGCCGAGATCGAGCGAATAGGAAGCTGAACTTCCCTTTTCATCCGGCATCATTAACACGAACATTGGCTGACCATCATAGGAATACCTGTCCACCAGGGGAGTATTACTTACTGTCATCTCGTAAGTGTATGCACCAAACAGCTTATTTACCTGGAACATAAAATCAGCAGCAGGCCGCCTTGTTCTATCATCATTAATGAGGCCACTGGTAGCAAAGTTGTTGTCGCTCTTCGGATTATCATCGAACAGTTCGTAGAAGAACACTTTTTGTATACCGGAACGTGCATAAAGCAGGGATGTACGTAGACTCCAGTCGCCCTGAGTTTCCAGCACTGAGCGGTTACCGATAGCAGGCGCCTTTTGCACACTGCTTTGTTTTACATCATAGCCTGTTTCCGTCACCCATACCGGCATATCGCTCGCGAATTGGTGCGCCATGTTTATAAACTTATAGGCAGTTGATGCGGCATTTGTAAGTTCCGGTGCTTTGCCGGTCGTTTGCTTTTTATCAGTGTAGTCTGCGTCATTACAATAGTAGTGATAATTGATAATGTCCCACGGCAGGTCTACAGAACCATCACTACGAAATCCACGATGCTCCTTGCTCCAATCTATCATGCCCATTACGTAATCCGTAGATGGAGCTGCAAGACCAGCCATTACAACCTTCATAGATGGGTCTGCATTTTTCACGCCCACACCCGGCCCCATGGTGTTTTTGTTACCATCATAGAATGCCGATAAGTTAGCAGCATACTCACGGCCTGTCTGGTAGGCTCTACGCCCCTGCCACCATTTATCCCGCTCATTGTCACACTCTATATAGTTGATCAATCCAAGCCCGATCTTTACTTTATTCTTCGGACCATTAGGCCATGGCATCATAGCTGTGTCTACCTTAACCAACTTTGCATCTATGTTTTTATTATTGCCATACCGTGCGGCATACTGAAATCCAAGCCTTGCCTGCTCAATATAAGATGCGGGATCTGACAGATCCTTACCATAACGCGCGGGGACATTCTCATTTCCCTGCTGGTCTTTAGGATAACCTGACAGCAGCCAGTCAGGAACTGTCTTTATACAGGCCAACACATCAATACCCTGCGCCTTGCACCATTGGTACATAGTATCATAATTCCAGCTACCACTCTGTGCAGGAAAGAAGGTATAGTTGCCTTCGGTATGCTCCAGCTTTTCCCAATCCAGGTAATGACGAACGCCGGTAAAGCTTTTGATCGCATTAAGCCTGACAGGGTCAAGGTTCAACGGATCAGGAGGATTGATAAAGTCCCACTCAAAAGCATTAATACCGAAGTAGTTGCGGAGCGGTGTAGCATGTTTCATAAACATGTCCGTGGGTGGACGAGGGGTATAGTCGCCGTAAAATTCTATTTCTCCCGGGAAATCACCCCAGCTATTGATAACGAGATAGCGGATGTTGGACACAGGCGTCTTGAGCGCATATACATCCGGTTTTGCTGGGTCAGGGCCATTCCATGCATTATAACGCATACCTGTAAACACTGCGATCTTTACTTTCTTCCAATCGTCAAGTATTGCGTAGATGGTTGTAGGGTGATCAGCATTCGTACCTTCCCAGTCGAACATCATGATGCTGTCAATAGTCATGCGCTCACCTTCCAGTAACGGATACCACGAATCATAGTTATTAAATATCCTGCCGTGTCCTGCATCTATCTTGTCATACTGCTTATTATCAAATAGCTGACTGATACTTTTTGATGGTGCATTGAGCTGATACCACCTTGGCCCGTCAATTGGTATTTTATTCGGCCTGAAAAAATCATGCTGATCGTCCTGAGAGCAACCATTCAGGTAAATGAGGATAAACAAAAAAGTGAGCGAAGATATTCTCATATGGTGCGCGTTCAATACGAAAGTACAGCTAAAAATACTAGATTTACTATATACCTAATTGTACCGTGGTCTACCTACATATATTGGCGTGGTTTTTATAGTGATAGTAAAAAAAACGAACTAAAGTTATTTATCATGAAAAGAATAACCTATTGCGCCGCTGTACTATTTGCATTGTCAATGGCTGCCTGCAAGGACGCTCCAAAGGCAGATGAAGCGCAAACAACAGAAGCAAAAACTGTAGAACAACCAGTGGCGGCTGCGGCTGCAAATAATGTGGACTTGCAGAAAAGCAACGTGCAGTGGATAGGCACTAAACCCACCGGCAGGCATCACGGAGTACTACTACTGAAAGAAGGTACTATTAAAATGGACGGCAACAATATACAAGGTGGCCACTTTGTAATTGATATAAACAGCCTGACCGCATTTGATGAGGACAATTCGGCGAATGAGAAACTCCAGGGTCACTTGAAGAGTCCGGACTTCTTTGACGCCGCAAAATACGGCACGGCAGAATTTGACATAACCAATGTAACCGCTGGTATACCCGCTTCTGATAAAGAGGTGATCATGAAAGGTGCTACGCACACTGTGACCGGCAATCTGAAAATAAAGGATGTGACCAAAAGCATAACATTCCCGGCAAAGATCGAGATGGCTGATGGCCGAGTCGTGGCACATGCTGAATTTAATATAGACAGAACACTTTGGGGAATTAGCTATAAGAGCGATAAATCACTTGGGGATAAGGTCATTAATTCTGATGTAAATATTACGATACACCTGGAAGCCACGAAGTAGTTTGCGGATTATTTTACTGAAGGGACGTTGCTCAGGCAGCGTCCCTTCTTTCATTATTCAAACTCTATATCAATATCGTATTTGCTCAACAAGCCAGCAATACCGTGATAAGAAAATTTCGCCTTCTTTATTTTATTTAGTTCGGGATCAAAAGCATAGTTGATGGCTGTGCGGAAATCTGCCTTCTCCAGTATGGTACGATCGAAGGTGGCGTTTTGCAGGTCACAATTATTGAAGACCGCCATGGATAGGTCTGTTTCCTGGAAATCTGCTTCCTTAATGGAGCAACTGGTAAATACAGCCTTCTTCATTTTCTTCTGAAAAAAAGAAGAGTAGTCCAGCACACAATCAAAGAAAGTGACAGAGAAAAGGAAACTGTTGCATGCGCTGAAATTGACGCCCATCAATTTGCATGCGCGGAACGTAACATTTTTCAGGCCCGTATTATTCAACACGGCCAAAGAAAAATCGCAGCCGGTGAAGGTACAATCCATAAAATCGGAACTGCGCAGATTGCTTTTGGAGAAATTACAATTGATGAATGTACATTTTACGCACTCGCGCTCAAACAACTCCTGCTCTGAAAAGTCTTTGTTTTCAAATTTTATTCCTTCATGCAGTTGGGTGTCCATATGGTGCCGTAAATGTTTGTTTGACCGCACAAATGTACTATCTTTAATATACCTAAATCTTACTTCCTATGAAAAAGAAATTATCATTTTTAGCACTCTTGCTTTGTGGCACTTCTTCCTTTGCTCAAAGCGGCTTATATATTAAAACCGGTTTAGGAATTGGATCTTCAAGCGCATCTTACAAAACAACAGGTAATACAAAGGAGATGAAGGGGAAAAGAGTATCATCCCATAACGCTATAATAAATGTAGGTTATCAAATAGGTTACTGGCAAATAGAGTCCGGAATGAACTACTGGCAATCAGGGATGCAATTCGAAAAGAATTTTGGTACAAGTCCAAATTTTGGTCCCTATGGTAACCAATCAAAAAATTACCTGCTGAGCTACGACATAAACGGTGCTCATTTGCTAATGCCAATTAATGTAGGATTTGTGCTCAATAAAAATAAAAACGTGTCGATCATTCCTTCAGTCGGGATTGCAACTGTATATAATTTAAAGAAAAAGATCACAACGGAGGGCATTTTTCAACAAACGGCATTAAAAACAATTACGTATAGTGCAAATGACATAAGCCTTATGTTGGCGGCAAGCATGGAGGTTCGATACAAGATAAGCAAGCACTGCGATTTTTGGCTTAGGCCCACTTATCAGCGCATGATATCGCCATCGATATCATCATCACCAATAAATTATATGTCCAGCATGTATGAATATGCCCTGCTTTTTAACGCAGGAGTTACATACACAATAAGAGAGCAACAGTATAATGTCATTATTACCCATGACGACTAGCTCATAATTTTCAATCCTTATGCTTCCTGATCTTGAGAATGATCATTTTTGATGTAGGCGTATTACTCTTGTCTGCTGTACTGCCTATCGGCACCAGTACATTTGTCTCAGGGAAGTAAGTCGCGGTACACTGCTCAGGTATGCTGAACGGCACAATAATAAACTTACGGGCCACACGCTCTATATTATCATGATAGTTGAATAGATCGACCACATCGCCATCTTTGAATCCAAGGCGTGTAATGTCCTTTTCATTCATGAATACAATACGGCGCTCGTTAGTGATGCCACGATAGCGGTCGTTAAGGCCATAGATAGTTGTATTGAACTGATCGTGACTGCGTAGTGTCTGCATCATCAGCTCATCATCAGCCAGCTTATGGAAGGTAACATCTGATACGTTGAAGTTAGCCTTGCCGGTAAGTGTATTGAACTTGCCTTCACGTGCTCCGTTAGGCAGATAAAACCCACCCAGATGACGGACACGCTGGTTATAATTTTCAAAGCCGGGAATAGCCAGCTCTATATCGTTGCGGATAAAATCGTAGTCTTCTTCATACAGGTTCCAGTTGATCTTGGAACGGGAACCAAGTGTAGCCTGTGCCATACGGGCCACTATTACCGGTTCACTGAGCAGGGTATCGGATATTGGTTTCAGATTGCCTTTCGACATCTGTACCACACCCATTGAGTTTTCACAGCTTACAAACTGCTCCTTGCCGTTCATGATGTCTTTATCACTACGTCCATAGCAGGGAAGTATCAATGCCTCTTTACCGTGAATGAGATGGCTGCGGTTCAGCTTGGTAGATATATGTACAGTAAGGTAGCACTTCCTCATTGCATCGGCAGTGTACTCTGTATCTGGTGTTGCTGACAGGAAGTTACCACCCATTGCGATAAACACTTTGCCCTTCTCCTGGTGCATAGCATGTATAGCATCTACTACATCATAACCATGATGGCGTGGCGGTTCGAAACCATATGTTTCCTTCAGCTTATTGAGAAATTTCTCAGAAGGCTTTTCGTAGATGCCCATGGTACGGTCGCCCTGCACATTACTGTGGCCACGTACAGGACAAGTCCCTGCACCCGGTTTGCCTATACTACCCTTCAGCAGCAACAGGTTCACCACTTCGCGAATAGTATTTACTGCATTCTTATGCTGCGTAAGCCCCATGGCCCAGCATGCTATTATCTTGTTCTTCTTCTTAAAGACTTCTGCAGTCTGCCGTATCTGCTCCATGGAGATACCGGCGGCCTCAGCCAATTCTTCAACCTTATATTTCTTTATACTGCTGACAAACTCAGCATAGCCTGTAGTATTAGCTTTTATAAACTCATGGTCAAATACTGAGCCGGGCTTCTTTTCTTCTTCTTCCAGCAATAGCAGTTCTATTGCTTTCAGTAAAGCCATATCTCCATTCAGCTTCACCTGCAGGAAAATGTCGGTAAGTTTTGCCTTGATACCCAAAGCACCCTTAACGGTCTGTGGGTTCGTAAAACTGATCAGCCCTGTTTCCGGCAATGGGTTTACTGATATAATGGTACATCCATTCTCTTTCGCTTTCTGCAATGCGGAAAGCATACGGGGATGGTTTGTACCCGGATTCTGGCCAAGTATTATGATAACCTCAGACTCGTAAAAATCTTCTAGTGTCACAGACCCCTTTCCTATGCCAACAGACTCATTGAGCGCTACCCCACTTGATTCATGGCACATATTGGAACAGTCCGGCAGGTTGTTGGTACCGTATTCTCTTACAAATAACTGGTAGAGATATGCCGCCTCATTACTTGTACGGCCAGATGTATAAAATATAGCTTCATCGGGTGAAGCAAGTTTGTTTAAATGTTGTCCTATTTTTTTGAAAGCATTGTCCCAACTGATGGGTTGGTAATGTGTAGCACCTTCGGGCAGATACATAGGTTCTGCCACACGCCCTTTCTTACCTATTTCATAGTCATTAAGATTTGCCAGAGAAACAACAGAATTATCAGCGAAAAATTTAGCAGTCAGTTTTTTTGTGGTTGCCTCTTCGGCAATAGCTTTCGCACCGTTTTCACAATATTCCGCAATAGCTGAACGGTGACCATCAGGATCAGGCCATGCGCAACCGGGACAATCAAAGCCGTCCTTCTGGTTAAGCGCAGCCAATGCCTTTAATCCCCTGCCTACACTCATTTCACTGAATACATGCTTTGCGCTGGAAAGTACCGCTGTCATACCCGCGGCTACTACCTTGGGTTTAGACAATTTCATATCCAGGAATTCTTCAGGATTTTCGGCGTTGGGTATGTTCTGCTTATTCTTATCCATAAATGCTGTGTAGGCTATTACAAAGATAAATAATGTGGTGGTAAATACCGTGAGTTCGTGATAAGATTTGCATCAGGCTTTGGGGCCATTCACAAAGTACATACCCAGCTTTCCCTTATTTTTGGCCTCTATTTCACCTCTGTAGGTAAACTCAAATTTATCTTTGACCAACTCATAGGTGTTTTGAGATATATTAACCTTTCCCGGTTCGCTGTTCTGTTCCATCCGCGCAGCAACATTTACCGTATCTCCCCATATATCGTAAGCGAACTTTTTGATGCCTACAATGCCTGCCACAACGCTGCCGCTATGTATGCCTATGCGAACATCGAATGTAAGACTACCCAATTGCTGCGCACGGTTACTCATAAACATGCTGATCTCTAAAGCTGCCTGAACGATCCGGGTAGCATGGTTCGCGTCAGATTTAGGAAGGCCGCACACAGCAAGGTATGCATCGCCGATCGTTTTAATTTTCTCTATGTCATGCCTGCCAATGATCTCGTCAAACGCTTTGAAACATGCATCAAGTTCATCTATCAGCTGCTGCGGTGTCATCTGTTCGCTGACCTTTGTGAAATTGACAAAGTCAGTGAACATTACTGTTACGTGATCAAAATATTTCGCAGCCGCACTCCCTTTGTTTTTTAGTTCTTCGGCTACTTCTGAGGGAAGAATATTCAGCAACAGGTCGTCTGATCGTTTCTTTTCCTCTTCAATTATTTTATTACGCAGCAGTATCTGATCGTTACTGTTCTTCAACTCTACATTCCGGAGCCGGTAGATCTCAGAGTCCCGCTCCTTTACATCCAATTGCCCCTGCAACTCTGCACGCTCTTTTGCCTTTTCAGCAATAACCAGCTCCTCATTTTTCTGAATAAGTATGGCTTCGCTGCGATGAATGGCTATAGTAATGAAAATACCCCATGTTGCTATGAACATGAAACAGAAAATGATATTGGAATAGTTGAATCCACTTATAGCTGAGGCATTTAAAGCATAAACAGGAACTGCATTTTTTAAAAACACTTCGAGGTATAAGAAACTTAGCATACAGCATAAGACCAATAATGCTTTGATCATCAAACTTCCATCATGCTTTAAGAAGGGGAACAATGCAATAGCGGGTATTATGTACTGGAAACCGGTAGCCCAACCAAGCAGGTACACGGCAATGATCTGGTGCCCTACAACCTCCAACATACCAAACATCATTGCAGTCTGGTGATTTCCTTTACGATTAAGCACAATTGCGATAACATGACATGCTATACTTATTAACTGAAGCCACATCATCTGATATTGTGCGAGGCAGAAAAAAGCAATGAACCAGGCAGAATGTATCATCCACCCAACGGTATATCCGATGTTGGAAATAATATAAAACCGGTAGTGTTCCAGTTTAATGGAACGCGGAATGGTGTCGAAATGAGTAAATATGCGCATTACCAGCCGCCCTACAGCATTGTTGACCAGTAAATCCTTTAGATGCATATGTCTGTTTTCGGCTGCCAAAGTAACTACGTATCCGTAATTATACAAATCAACTTATATGTAAATCAATTGCAGGTCATGGTGGGATGTTCGTAGTTATCTGACTGGTCTTCGTGAGGGGGAGCATCGATGCATTTAAAGTCCTTTTCCAGTAACAGGAAGAGTTGTTTGCCGTGACCTATGTCCACCAGGCTATCATACCCTACTTTTTCAGTCGTTACCCATTCATTGGTCGTTACCGCAGGTACCTGCATGGTTATTTTTCCTTCCGCAAAGGTTGCAGATAAACCATTGCCATCTTTTACGCTTTGCAGGGCGTAAGTGAATGCCCCGTTACCGAATTCTGTCTTTTCTTCAAGATATCCTTCCCTCCCAAACTGATCAACCTCAGAGCGGGACAAACGAACACGGATGGAATTGCCTTTTATACGGATCTTCATAATTAAGTCAAAAGTTAAAACCCAAAAGTAGTGTTTCAGCTAAATTACTATTCTTTCTGCACCTGAATAAATATTGAAACGCTCACCACGCAAAAAGCCCATGAGCGTAATACCCCACTCCTCTGCCATTTGCACAGCAAGGCTGGATGGTGCCCCTACAGCTGCAACTACCTTTATTCCGGCCATAGCTGCTTTTTGAATTAATTCAAAACTCGCCCGGCCACTTAGTAATAGCAATTGGTTGTATAACGGCAACATGTTACTCTTGAGTGCAGCGCCAATTAGTTTGTCTAAAGCGTTGTGTCTACCTACATCTTCCCGAGACAATATTAATGCTCCGTTCGTATCAAATAATGCACAACCGTGCAAGCCGCCGGTATACTCAAATACATCCTGGTGCTTACGGAGGGTGTCCGGCAACTGCTGCAGTATTGCTGAAGAAAATCGGAGCTCATCTTTTGTATCAAGAATATTGCAAGCTGCAAACACCCCTTCAATGGATGCTTTACCGCAAACCCCGCAACTGGATGTAGTATAAAAATTACGTTCCAGGCGGCTGATGTCAGGTTGTATTGAGTCATTCAATACTACTTGAACGACATTATCGTTTTCCTCTGATGCATGACCGACGGAAGAAATATCGTCATTAGAAGAGATAATTCCTTCGGTATAAAGGAAGCCGGTAGCCAGTTCTATATCGTGACCCGGGGTGCGCATGGTGACAGAAATACTCTTGACTATCCGTTTACCGGCAGTCTTATATTCCAGCCTTATTTCCATGGGTTCTTCGGTAGCAAGCATGTCATCAGTATCAGCAATGCCTGATGCTGTTACTTTCTTTACCTGCACATGTGTCACTGAAGACCTCGCCATGCCCCAAAATTACGAATTAATCAGGGCACTATTGCTTTACAAAGGATTGCCTGCCCAGTATGTTTCCGTTCCCATCCTGTACTGTTGTCCAGTAAACACCCGGAACCAGGTTACGCACGGGCAATTGCACTTGACCACCCCAGTGAAGCCCTGAGCGACTAACCACCTGACCTGCAGCGTTTATCAGTGTTATCAATACTGAAGAATTCAGCGGCACATCTATACCTGATATTGTGATCTGATCTGTAGCCGGGTTTGGGAATACCACCATGTTAGCTAAATTCTTAACCGTAGCCGGAGCTTCAACGGTGTTCAGGTAGGTCCCGTAATAGTAGGTAGTAATAAAATCAGGTAAGCCCGGAAAGGCAGTGAAATTATATTCATAATCCAGTAACCGTTGAGGATCATGATTTGCATTGTAGACCATTACATTCATTGTATGAGGCACCCACTTATTCAACAGGCTGTCGAAACCATCTATATATACCGTATCCGGCTGGTTGGTGGAAGTGTTAATGGCTTTGTGCATGTAGAACATAGGCGCCCAGTAACCGTTAATAGGATCAAACTGATGTTCTTTCCATGAACTATGATATGTCAATGTACCTGTGTATGCAAATGTATCCCGTATGGAAGGAATAAGTGCTGTACCATTATAGATACTGCTGGCAACGGTCAGCAGCCTGCGGCTTGCATCGTACGTATTTACGTATTTGAATTTCTCCGTTAAAGGCAATAAGAAACTTGTATCTGTAGTATTCGCATAGTTATCTATCTGTATAAGGTTGCCTGTACCATCATACGTATATGCTGTTGCTGATGCCAGGCGCCAAACACCCAGGTGCAATTCATAGATACTGTCAGCGGATAGCACATTTGCAGCAGTGTAAGTATAGAATTGCCTGAAGGTATTATCTGCAATACCGCTGTGCCACCTGTAGGTATAACCTGTATCAATATTCTTTGCTTTATTGAATTTATTGGTATAGCGGACATTAGGATTAAATACAGAATCAGCAAAAAGATCTGTATATTCTATAAGGTTATGATTTGTATTGTATGTTGCATAAGCAGTTTCATAATAGCCATATGTAAGCGTATTAGGATCTATCTGCCACCTGGTCATAGTATCATACAATACCTGTGGCCTCGCAAATATTCCTTCGGCATTATTGAAAACAGGAGATGAGCCGTACTGGTAATTATAAGGGTAAAGCATTGAATTATAGTCATAAATAGAGTAGTGAGTGCCCGCGTATCCGATTTTTATAGAATCCGCGACAGAAGACCCTAGTGTAAAATCCCATGTGCTTTGCGCTATTACCCTGCTCATAGAAACACCGGCCGTTGTTTTAGCCGCTGCTGTTGAGGTGTTACTACTTTGCCCCAGCAAAACCGACAATGTATGATTATGAGCCGAAGGCGTGACAGCCCTTTTGGCAATATTCTGCGCAAAAACAACATTTATCACCAATAAAGCGCCAATAAGCACAAGCAATCGTTTCATCAGTAAAATTAAAAAGTGATCGATATATTATGGAAAGTTAACGATATTGATCAATATCCTGCGCTTTAGCGGGAAAATAAATACTTTTTGGTGGTAAATAATAAAATATGTATTTTGTGTGTTCCTGCGCTCTTTATAAAGTAAAGGAGGTAGCATAAATTTCATTTTTATAAAAATACTGCGATGAAAAGACCAGGCACAGGCAGGAAAATATCCCTGACAGCATTCGTATATATATTATTAGTTGCAGGTACTCTTTCCATTGCAGATTCCTGCAAGAAAAGCAAGCCTTCCGTAAATGGAACAACTACGACTACAGACCCCGGCGTAAAAACACCGGCGGCTCAACAGTACAAAACACTTACACAAACTGTTACCGTAGCAAAGATCCGCAAATCAGGAGATGGTAGTGTAACTAAGGTGATGTTCAACCAGCTGGCCGAGTTGTTTACTGTTAGTGACGCTACTTTGGTTGGCGGGCTGCAGGCGGCTTTAGAGTCACACAGTGCAGTAACTATAACGTTCGACCCTTGGCAGGGTAAAGTAATATCCATGGGTGCAGGTAAACAGACTGCGGTAGTAAAAAGCGAGACAAAAGGAACTGCACTAAAAGTAGACCTTACAAAAATGTCGGATGACCAGGTAAATGATTTGCCTGCCGCTGCAATGATCAACACAACATTTGACAGCCTTACGAGTGTTATACCTGATATGGCTACCGCTCAAATGATGTTTGACTTTATTACTTACCAGGCATGTGCTTTACCCGGCCCTTATGGTATAGACCAATGTATCTCTTTTCAGTACTGCGAAGACGGCTGCTATGCCCGTGCGCACAAAATGTGTTGGATCATCAACAACAAATATCACTATGCAACACACAAAATATTCAGTTTCGCAAATGCCGGCAGCGATCAGTTATGCGTACAAGCTCAGAAATGGGGTGGTTGCTGCGTGAACTGGTGGTACCATGTTGCGCCGATTGTGAATATCAAAACCCCGTCGGGGACAAAAGCATATGTATTTGATCCGGCAATGTTCGACCAACCTGTACTGCTGGCTGCATGGCTGCATGCACAGGAAAACCCCGCATGTGTACCAACTGGAGATGTTCCTAATGTATCTATGATCAACATCCAGCCTACTTCATCTTACTGGCCTGCGGATGCTACCGGATATACTTTCGGCACAGATCCTTTATATACCAGTACCAATAGCACTATGGTAAGCTACAGCACATTGATAACATGTCCATAAAACATACTTTCCATAAACTACATATAAGCTCAGTAAACGCAAGCCGTTTATTGAGCTTATTACTTTTATGTCTTTCACTGCATGCCTGCGCTGCTGTAAAGAAACACAAAGCTAAAAGCAAGAGTGTAGTCTATTCTCTGACCGTAGCCGGCATACGTCCGGAAAACAAAGGAGATACTTTTGTCAGGGTCAGTTTCCTGCAGTCTGCAAGGTTTTATAAGTTGCCGAAAGACGCTAACCCTGAATACCTGATATTATTGAAGGAATCTGAAAAAAGCCACAAACCTGTAATGGTTGAGCGGGCAAATGAAACATCAGATGTGATCATCAGTGTAACGAAGCCTAAGTAGATGACTTTTATAGAATAGCGGCTGTTTCCTTTTCTGCCCAATCTTTACAAAGACCGAACGTTTTGCGATGATATGGAGAAAGTCCGTTGGCTTTGATTTCCTTCCTGTGCGTTACTGTGCCATAACCCTTGTTCTCATTCCAGCCATACTGCGGATATTCGGTATGAATACGCTGCATATATTCATCCCTGTGTGTTTTAGCCAGGATACTGGCCGCGGCTATAGAGGCATAAATAGCATCGCCATGGATAACACACTGATGCACGATACCAAAATAAGGAGCGAACAGATGCCCGTCTATTAGCAGTAGATCAGGCTTTTGCTGCAACTGGTCTATAGCCAGGTGCATTGCCTTGAATGATGCTTTTAAAATATTGATACGATCTATCTCTTCATGGTCAACCATAGCCACCGCCCAGGCAATAGCTTTCTTTTCAATGATAGGACGCAATTTGTTACGATGCTCTTCGGTGACCTGTTTACTATCATTAAGCAATGGGTGGGAGAACCTTGGAGGCAAGATGACCGAAGCGGCAAAAACAGGCCCTGCGAGACATCCCCTGCCCGCTTCATCACAACCTGCTTCAATAAGGCCTTTTTGAAAAAATCTTTTCATCCTGCTGCTATCAGCAAAATAAGAGAAAAAGCACTAAACAGACGTATCTGACACTGAATATTTTTCAATACAATCCGAATCCGGCTTTTGTTTTGTGTTGTGGCACAATTCTATTAGGTTTGATAATAAATCCATTATATAGAACCATGAGTACGGTAAAACTTCCTTTTTACGCAAGGCTGGCGCTTACGCTGCTGGCAGTGGTACTTATATTTTTGATACTCCGTGCCGCAAGTAATCTGTTTATACCGCTTGTTTTCGCCCTACTACTCTCAATACTGTTATTTCCGCTAACCAAATTCTTTGAAACAAAAGTCCATATTGGCCGCGCGGGTGCCGCAATGCTGTCTGTCTCACTTTTCGTATTCGGGATGTTGGGATTCGTGTATTTTCTCACAGTACAGCTCATTGGCTTTTCCGGTGATTTACCGTTGTTGAAAAAGCGGTTCCAGGCAATGTTTGATAACCTGCAAAACTGGATGTCTTATAAATTTCACATCACCGGTAGTCAACAGGCAGAATACATGAACAAATCTATGAACAGCATGATGGAATCCGCCGCTCGATCGGTAAGCAATGTGTTCCTCTCCGTTACAGGAGTATTACTGCTCATCCTATTTGTTGTCATCTTCACTTTTTTCATGCTTTACCATCGCAAACTGCTCATGCGGTTTGTACTCCACCTGTTCAGCGCACCCAACCGCGGTAAAGTGAGTGAAGTAGTGCACGAAACAAAGACCATGATCAATGCCTATGTATTGGGGTTGGTAATAGAAATGGCATTCATGAGCATAGTTATATCTGCCATGCTGGCCATTATGGGCGTGCAATACGCATTACTACTGGGCGTGATGACTGCTTTACTCAATGTGATCCCTTACCTGGGCATTTATACATCAATAGTGATCTGCATGCTGGTGACTTTTGCCAATAGCAGTGCGAACATGGCGTTGGAAGTTGGTACCGGCATGATGATCATTCACATTCTTGACGCCAATGTCCTGTTCCCGCGTATAATAGGCGGCAGGGTGAAAATGAATCCATTCATAACTATCATAGCTGTAATAGTCGGTGAATTTTTAT
>Ga0209023_10001059_pt1 | contig 38332 bp, 28 predicted proteins | sample LakOneMetagenome_FD_187468 | JGI IMG/M metagenome (GOLD analysis project Ga0209023, IMG submission 187468) | Freshwater and sediment microbial communities from Lake Erie, Canada (SPAdes) (version 2) | ecosystem: Environmental > Aquatic > Freshwater > Lentic | place: Lake Erie, Canada...
GCGCCAGGACCGTGCTGGCGGCGATGGCGGACGCCAAGTTCATTACCGATGCGCAGGCGCAGGCCTCGATCGGCCATCCCTCCTACAACGTGAAGCCGGTCGGCGCCGGCACCGTCAACTACGTCGCCGACTGGATCGGCGAAGTGCTCGACGACCTCGTCGGCCAGATCGACCAGAGCATCGTGGTCGAAACCACGATCGATCCGAAACTGCAGAGCGTGGCGGAAGCCGCCATCATCGACGAACTGGCGGCCAAGAGCGTCAAGTTCAACGTCAGCCAGGGCGCGCTGGTGGCGATGACGCCCGACGGCGCGGTGCGCGCCATGGTCGGCGGCCGGAACTATTCCGAGAGCCAGTATAACCGCGCCGTCACCGCCAGGCGCCAGCCCGGCTCGGCGTTCAAGCCGTTCGTCTATCTCACCGCGATCGAGGCCGGGCTGACGCCGGAGACGATCCGCCAGGACGCGCCGATCGACGTCAAGGGCTGGAAGCCGGAGAACTACACCCACGAATATTTCGGATCGGTGACGCTGACGCAGGCCTTGGCGATGTCGCTCAACACGGTGGCGATCCGTCTGGGGCTCGAAGTCGGGCCGAAGAACGTGGTGCGCACCGCGCACCGGCTCGGCATTTCGTCCAAGCTCGACGCCAACGCCTCGATCGCGCTCGGCACCTCCGAAGTATCCGTGATCGAACTGGTCGGCGCCTATGCGCCGTTCGCGAATGGTGGCCTCGGCGTCTCGCCCCATGTCGTGACCAAGATCCGCACCAACGAAGGCAAGGTGCTCTACGCGCGCGCCGACGACAATCTGGGACAAGTCATCGAACCGCGTAACGTCGCCATGATGAACACGATGATGCAGGAGACGCTGATATCGGGCACCGCGCGCAAGGCCGAGATTCCCGGTTGGACTGCCGCCGGCAAGACCGGCACCAGCCAGGATTATCGCGACGCCTGGTTCATCGGCTATACCGCAAACCTCGTCACCGGCGTCTGGCTCGGCAATGACGACAACACGCCGACCAGGAAGGCAACCGGCGGCGGCTTGCCGGTTGAAGTCTGGACCCGTTTCATGAAAGCGGCCCATCAGGGCGTGCCGGTGGCAAGCTTGCCAAAGGCACAGCCGGGCAACCCGTTTTCGAACTTGATGCAGGCGGCATCGCAGATCAGCCCGCCCTCGCCGTCCTATCAGCCGCCGCCTCAGAACACGCCGCAGCAAACCTATCCGCAGCAGGCGTACCCGCAACCGGTGCAATCACAGGCGCCGTTGCCGGCCGGTGGCGGCTATCGCGCACCGCCCCCGGTGCGCACCTCGGCGCCGCCGAATCCATCGGCGCGGCCGGAATCGGCAGCCGGACTCGATGGCGGCTGGCTGTCGGAACGGCTGTTCGGCGGGAGCAGGTAGAGTGGGCCGATTCTTCGCGGCTTCATCCTTCGAGACGCATTGCTTCGCAATGCTCCTCAGGAAGAGGTCGTGAACTCCTCATGGTGAGGAGCGCGTCTTCGCGCGTCTCGAACCATGAGGCCCACAGTAGTGTCAGGCGGTCTCCGCGATCGCTTCGCGTCCCGACGACAGCAGGCGCCTGATATCTACTGAGGCCAGCGGTTTGCTGAACAGATAGCCCTGCATTTCCGTACATGCGAGCCGGCGCAGGGCCGCGAGTTGCTCTTCGGTCTCGACGCCTTCGGCGGTCGTCGTCATCGCGCGCGCGGCGGCGATGTTGACCACCGCCTGCACGATGCTGGCCGAGCCATCGGGTTCGGCGACGTCCTTGATGAAGGCGCGGTCGATCTTGATCTTGTCGAACGGGAAACGCTGCAGATAGCTCAGCGAGGAATAGCCGGTGCCGAAATCGTCGAGCGCGATGCGCACGCCGAGCCCACGCAAATGATACAGCATCGCCAGTGCCGCATCGTCATCGCGGATCAGCACCGCCTCGGTGATCTCGAGCTCCAGCCGCTTGGCCGCAAGACCCGATGTCGCCAGCGCCATCGCCACCTTGAGCGAGAATGCCGGGCTGCGGAACTGCACCGGCGAAACGTTGACCGCGATCTTGATATCGTCGGGCCAGGACGCCGCTTCCTGACAGGCCTTGTTCAGCACCCATTCGCCCAGTGCATTGATCATCCCGGTCTCTTCGGCCACCGGGATGAATTCGGCCGGCGATATCATGCCACGTACCGGATGGCGCCAGCGCAGCAGCGCCTCGCAGCCGGTGACGCGATCATCCTTCAACCCGACCAGCGGCTGATAGACGATCTCGAATCCGCCATCGGTGATCGCCTGCCGAAGGTCGAGCTCCAGCGTGCGCAGCGCATGGGCGCGGGCGCCCATCCCGGCCTCGAAGAAGCGATAGGTCCGCCGTCCGTCGGCCTTGGCTTCGTACATCGCCAGATCGGCATTCTTGAGCAGGTGATCGAGGTCGATGCCGTCCTGCGGCGCCACCGCGATGCCGATGCTGGCGTCGGTGGTCAACAGATGGCCGAAGCACTCGTAGGGCTCGCGGATGGCGTGATAGATCCGCGTGATCAGGTCCATGATGTCGGCCTGAACATTCACCCCGGTCTGGATGATCGCGAATTCGTCGCCGCCGAGCCGGGCTACGACGTCGTCGGCCGCGACACAGGCGCGTAACCGGTTCGCGACCGCCTTCAGCAATTCGTCGCCGACGGGGTGGCCGAGCGAATCGTTGATCCGCTTGAACTCGTCGATGTCGATATAGAGCACGGCCAGTTGCCGGCCGGGCGTGAGCGCCCGCAGCCCATGATCGAGCCGTTCGCGGAACAGCACGCGGTTCGGCAGGTCGGTCAGCGCATCGAAATGCGCCATATGGGCGATACGCTCGTCAGCGCGCGTGCGCTCGGTGATGTCCTCGACCGTCGCGACCCAGCCGCCGGCCTTGATCGCGCTGCCGACGATCTGGAGGGTGCGCCCCGCCGGCGTGGTGATCGCGCGCGGCGCATAATCTCCGACCGCTATGCCGCGAAGAAACGCTTCGCGATATTCCTCGACACCCATATCCAGCGATCCGGTCTGCCTGCGATGCGCGAGCACCTCGCGGAAGGTGCAGCCGGGCCTGATGACATCGGGCGACATTCCCATCATTTCGAGGAATTGCTGGTTATGGACCACGACGCGCTCGGAGGCGTCGTACAGGATCAAACCCTGGGTCATGTTGTTGACGGCGGTATCGAGCCGCTGCTTGTCGATGGACTCCAGTTCCTGCGAAAGCTGCAGCCGCGCGTTGAGGTCCTCGATGTCGCGGCGCTGCACCTCGAGCGAGGAAGCGGCGTGGTTCAAGACCAGCATCAGGCTGCCGAGTTCGCCGCGCGGATAAGGCGGCGCAACCCGCGCGGAGAGGTCGCCGGCGCCGAGAAGCGCCGCCATTTTCGCGATCCGCGCGATCTGGGCGCGGATGCCGAATTCCGCGAACAGGCTGACGCAAGCAAACAGCAGGACCGAGACGATGCCGAGCACAGTGGCGTCCTGGGCGAGGCGCCGGTTCGCCGCCGCGACCAGTTGGGATTTCGGCCGGCCGACCATGACGTGCAGATTGACCCCGCTGATCGGCAGCGTGTCGGCGACGGCCCAGACCTGGGTTTCGCCGCCGGCCGGGTGCAATTCTTTGGTATTGCCGGGATGCCCGGCCGCCAGATGGAACAGTTCGGAATTGGCGATGTTGGTGCCGCGCCGGTCGGAGTGGGTTTGCGTCGGCGACCAGTCCAGGATCATGCCGTTACGATCGGCCAGCACCACCTCGACGCCGGGCGGCAGGTTGCGGATTTGCTCGGAGATCAGCCGATTGAGATCGAGCGAGGCCAGCAGCACGAATTTCAGACGTCGCGCCTCGTCGCGCGCCGGATAGGCGATCTGCAGCACCGCCTGACCGGTCAAGCGGCCAAACACCGGTTCGATCACCGCCATGCCGTCGGCCTTCAGCGCCTGCTGGAAGTATTTGCGGTCGCGCAGGTCGAGCGTTCGTCCGCTCAACAGGGAATCGCAGAACAGGCTGCCGTCGGGCGCGATGGTCAGGATGCCGGTGTATTGCGGATTCTTCGCCCGAACCTCGGACAGGAAATTCGAGCAAGCCGCCTTGTCGCCGGCGGCGAGATCGCTGGCGCGTGACAGGCCGAAATGAAGCTGGATGGTGCCTTGAACCTTGGCGTCGAAATTCGATGCGATGTTGCGGGCCGTGACCGCGAGACCGGCGATGGAAGCGTCGATCTCCTTACCGCGATCCTGGAAGTAGCGACCGCCAACCAGAAGAGCCGGCAGAAATACCGTTCCCAGCACCAGCAGCAGCAATCGAAAACGAATACTCAAAACAACGCGCCCCGTTCTGAGCCCCAACGGGCGCACTGGTGCAAAGCCGAGCCTTCGAGAGCGCTGGCACCTGCCCGCCATCTAGCCCGAGATTGCTATGCGGCCGGTTAACCCCGGGTTCCGTAGGTTTACGGAAGGACGCGGTAGAGGGGTGCCGCCGAACGAAATCGCCCGCTCCAGTGCGCAATTGCGCACAAGGCGGGCGACGGCGACGAGTCGTGATCGGCTTGCGGCTAGTCCTGGATCCCGTAGCGGTGCAGGTCGTTGCCGTGGGTGTCGAGCCAGTTCTTGGCGCGCTCAACCTGATGGCAAACCCGGGCGACGACTTTCCAGAACCGGGCCGAGTGGTTCATCTCGATGAGATGGGCGACTTCGTGGGCCGCGAGATAGTCCAGCACATAGGGTGGCGCCAGGATCAATCGCCAGGAGAACGACAGCGAGCCGGCCGAGGTGCACGAACCCCAGCGGCTGGATTGGTCGCGCAGCGATACCCGCTTGACCTTGACGCCGAGCTGTTCGGCATAAGCGAGCGAGGCCTTGTGCAGGTCCTTGCGCGCTTCGCGCTTGAGGAAATCATGCACGCGCCGGTCCATGTGCTCGAGGCCGCCGGCCACACACAGGATCTTCTCGCCGGAGTCGCGGGTTTCCGTCCATACCGTGCCGCGCTCGCCGGAGCGATGCACCAATCGGTGCGGCACGCCGCGCAACGGCAGCACCGTACCGGCCTGAAACGGCGCTGCTTTCGGCAAACGACCGAGACGGGCGGCGATCCAGCCGCCGTGAAGCTGCGCAAAGTCGCGCGCTTCGGCGAGGTTGCCTCGCGGCGGCATGGTCAGGATGGCTTCGCGATCGGTCGGATGTATTCGCAGGGTGTAGCGGCGCGCGCGGCGGTGCCGGCGCACGCGGATCGCGAAATGTTGCGAGCCGTGTTTGACCATAAGGGTCGCGGGTTCGGCGGGGCGCCGATAGAGGAGCGCACGAGTGGCCATGTCTGACAGTCCGGGGGGCAGGAGAACGCCCGGATTCTGCCATATCCGCCGCCAGTGAAATCGCTCGGCGCAAAAACAAATCATTTGCCCAATATACAGGGGCTTAGGGGTGTTCCACCTCTACCGGCAGGGGCTGGAACCAAAAATTTTCGAGGGAACCGGCGGTGCCGGATACCCTCAAAGAGTGAGGATAAACTCATTCTTTGAGGGCGCAGCGAATCTGGATTCTTTTAATCAATTCAGACGCTTACCCACCCGATCGAATCGGGGGGCTGACTGCCGCTATTCAGCGGCAGCGACCAGTTTCAGCTTGGTATCGGCGGCCGACAGCATGAAATCGGAAATGCGCGGCACGATTTCCGAACGGAATCGCGAACCGTTGAACACGCCGTAGTGGCCGACGCCCTTTTGCACGTAATGCACGCGGCGATGATCGGGAATAGCCGTGCACAGCGTGTGGGTGGCTTCGGTCTGGCCGAGGCCGGAGATGTCGTCGTTCTCGCCTTCGACCGTCATCAGCGCGACGCGGCGGATCTTCGACGGATCGACCGGCTTGCCCCGGTGCATCATCTCGCCTTTCGGCAGCGCATGCTTGACGAACACGACGTCGACGGTCTGCAGGTAATATTCCGCAGTCAGATCCATTACCGCGAGGTATTCGTCATAGAATTCGCGGTGCTTGTCGACCAGGTCGCCGTCGCCCTTCACCAGATTGTTGAACAACGCCTTGTGCGCGTCGGTGTGGCGATCGAGATTCATGGTGATGAAGCCCGAGAGCTGCAGGAAACCCGGATAGACGTCGCGCATCACGCCGGGATGCGGGAACGGCACCTTGGTGATGACATGGTTGCGGAACCAATCGATGCCGCGCTCGGCGGCCAGATTGTTGACCGCGGTCGGATTGCGGCGGGTGTCGATCGGGCCGCCCATCAGCGTCATCGACAGCGGCACGAAGGGATCGTTGTTGGCTTCCATCACCGAAACGGCGGCCACCACAGGCACCGAAGGCTGGCAAACCGCCATCACGTGCATGTTGCCGCCGAGCGCCTGCAGCATCTCGATGACATAGTCGACGTAATCGTCGAGGTCGAAGCGACCTTCCGCCAGCGGCACCATGCGCGCGTCGGCCCAATCGGTGATGTAGACCTCATGCGTCGGCAGGAAGGCTTCGACCGTGCCGCGCAGCAGGGTGGCGTAATGGCCCGACATCGGCGCAACGATCAACACCCGCGGCTGGGGCGCACGCAGCGGCCGCAGATGCTTGCGATCGAAGTGCAGCAGGCGGCAGAACGGCTTTTCCCAGATCGAACGGACTTCGACCGGGGTACGGACGCCGTTCACTTCGGTGAAGTCGAGGCCCCATTCCGGCTTGCCGTAACGGCGCGTGGTGCGCTCGAACAATTCGCAGCCCGCGGCGATCGATTTGCCGAGCTCGGTGTGCGACCACGGATTGAGCGGGTTTTGAAACAGGATCTTGGTCGCGTCAGTCACGGCGCGTGCCGGATTGAGCGACGCGTGACCCATTTCGTACATCCAGTACATCGGCGTCGTAAGTGCCGGACTGCCTTCGGCCACCAGTGGCGGTGCTCCGCCAAACTCACCAATCGGCATTGATTTCAGACCCCTGTTTTGCGCCGCAGCATACTGCCGAATGCGTAATTAAGCGTCAATGCACAGATCGGTATATCTACGCGCAGAATGGGCCCAAAACCCCGGATTTACACGGGAATTGTGACTTATTCGCCACCCCCGAGCAGCGATCCGTGGCGCTTGGCGCTGCGCAAAAGGGCAAGAAAGATCGCAAAGGAGGCAGCCAGCAACACGACGTTGATGAGAAGCGATTCGATCATCAGATCGGCCCGGAAGACGTGGTCGATCAGCAGCGCCCGCATGCCCTCGAACACGTAGGTCGGCGGCAGCACCCAGGCGACATGTTGCAGCCAGACCGGCAGCACCGCGACCGGATAGTAGATGCAGGCCAGCGGCATCATGCCGAACATCAGCGTCCAGACGATGCTTTCGGCACCGAGCCCGTTACGCAGCACCAAACCCGACACGAAGATCCCGACCGACCAGCTCGTGAAGATCAAATTGCAGAAGAAAGCGATCAGCGGCAGCCCGATGGCGAAGAAGTTGAACTTGAAGAAGAACAGCGCCAGCAGCGTCATCGGGATCACCCCGATCGCGAGCCGGATCAGGCTCATGATCATCAGCGAGATCAGGAACTCGATCGGCTTCAGCGGGCTCATCATCAGGTTGCCGAGATTGCGCGCCCACATCTCCTCGAGGAACGAGATCGAAAAACCGAGCTGACCGCGGAACAGGATGTCCCACAGGATCACGGCGCCGATCAGCGAACCGCCGGCGCGCGCGAAGAACCCCGATGTCTGCGAAATATAGCCCTGCAGAAAGCCCCAGGTGATGATCTGCAGCGCCGGCCAGTAGATCAGCTCCAGCAGCCGCGGCCAGGACGACATCAGGAGATACCAGTAGCGCAGCACCATCGCATGGATGCGATGCGGCGAAATTCCGCGATGGCTGACGAGTTCGCTCACGGTGCCCCCTCCGCCGTCCGCCCGCGTGCGACGTCAAGAAACACTTCCTCCAGAGTGGCGCGGTTGTAGCGCGCCATGATCTGATCGGGGCTGTCGTCATCCTCGATCCGGCCGCGCTTCATGATGATGACGCGGTCGCACAGCCGCTCCACCTCCAGCATGTTATGCGACGCCAGCAGGATGGTAGCGTCATGGGCCTTGCGATAATCTGCCAGGTGCTGGCGCACCCAGTCGGCGGTGTCGGGATCGAGCGACGCCGTCGGCTCGTCGAGCAGCAACAGCTCGGGCTGGTTGATCAGCGCCTTGGCCAGCGCAACGCGGGTCTTCTGCCCGGCCGAGAGCTTGCCGCTGGCGCGGTCGAGGAAGTCATCGAGGTCGAGGTCGGCCGCGAGCTGCGCGATCCGCTCGCGCAGGTTTTCGACCGCATAGAGCCGGCCGAAGATGGTGAGGTTCTGCCGCACCGTCAGCCGCATCGGCATATCGACGTAGGGGCTCTCGAAATTCATCCGGCCGAGCACCTCGGCGCTCTCGTCCGGCATCGGATGGCCGAGCACCTGGATGCGGCCCGAAGTCGGCAGCACCAGCCCCATGATCATCGCGATCGTCGTGGTCTTGCCGGCGCCATTGCCGCCGAGCAGGCCGGTGATGCTGCCGCGGCCGATCCGGAATGTGACATCGTCCACCGCCCGGGTCGTCTTGTAGAGCTTCGTCAGATGCGCAACGTCGATCGCGGCCGCCTGCGCTGGCGCGGCGTCGGTCGATCCCTCGGTCGATGATGCTGCAATCGCGTCGCTATTGACCATCTCGATCCGTTCATTGCGGCATCGCCGCGGCAAGCGCAAGGCTTGGTAGGTCAAGGCTTCTTAGGTCAAGGCTTCTTAGGTCAAGGCATGGACCGCGGCCGGGGCGTGACACACTGCCCTATCCCGCTAATTTGTGATCGCGTCCCCGCACGGCTAAGCTGCCGCCATGAGCGACGTTGCCGCCTCCGACTTCCGAAATCCGAACCGTTATGTCCGCCTCGATACGATCTTGCGGCTGCGCTGGCTCGCGGCGCTCGGCCAGCTCGCCGCCATTTTCATCGTTGCCCAGGGGCTGGAATTCGACGTCCCCGTCATTCCCTGCGTCACCATTGTCGGCCTTGCGGCGCTGCTCAATCTGACGCTGCAGACCGTGTTCAACCCGATGCAGCGGCTGGAACCGGTCTACGCGGCAGTCCTGCTGGCGCTCAACATCGTCGAGCTCGCCGGTTTGCTGTTCTTTACCGGCGGGTTACAGAATCCGTTTTCATTCCTGTTCCTGGCGCCGGTGCTGATTTCGGCAACCGCGCTGCCGATCCGCTTCACCATCGCGATCGGCGTGCTGGCGGTCGCCTGCGCCTCGGCGCTGGTGTTTTTCCATTTTCCATTGCCATGGGACGGTGACGACCCGCTGGTGCTGCCGCCGATCTATCTGCTCGGCGTCTGGCTCTCGATCCTGCTCGCGATCGGCGTCACCAGCCTCTATGCGTTCCAGGTCACCGAGGAAGCGCGCAAGCTTTCCGATGCGCTGGCCGCGACCGAGTTGGTACTCACCCGCGAACAGCACCTGACCCAGATCGACGGCCTCGCCGCTGCGGCTGCGCACGAACTCGGCACCCCCTTGTCGACGATCTTCCTGATTTCGCGCGAGATGGAGAAGCTGGTCCAGAGCGATATTCCCGGCAACGAACACCTCGCCGCCGACCTCAAGACCGTGCGCGAGCAGGCGCAGCGCTGCCGCGACATTCTGGCCAAGATTACCCAGCTTTCATCTTCCGGCGCGCCGTTCGACCGCATGCCGCTGTCGACCCTGATCGAGGAGACCGTGGCACCGCATCGCGGGTTCGACGTCGCCATCAAGGTGCGGCTTGCTGTCGCAGCCACACGCGAGCCGGTTGGCGCGCGCAATCCGGCGATCCTCTATGGCGTCGGCAACATCCTGGAAAATGCCGTCGATTTTGCGCGCAGCACGGTTGAGGTTAACGCGTGGTGGAACGCTGAAAGCGTCGAGATCGTGATCTCGGACGACGGGCCGGGTATCGCACCCGACATGCTGAAACGGATCGGCGAGCCCTATTTATCGAAGCGCCCGAGCGCAGACGAGGCCCAAAACGAGCATTCCGGGCTCGGGTTAGGCATATTCATCGCCCGCACGCTGCTCGAACGCACCGGCGCAAAAGTGTCCTTTAGCAACCGGATCTTCCCCGATCACGGCGCCGTGGTGCAGATCGCCTGGCCGCGCGACCGCTTCGAAGCGGATGAACCTGCAGGCGGAACCGAGGCTTAAGACCGTTCCTGAGAGCCGTTGGCATGAGGGATGGCGCCCCCGTCCAACTATAGGCGGCCTTGGCAGCGCCACCTTGCCACGCCATATCTTTGGGTGTCCGCAACACAGGGAATATCAGACCTTGAATGCCATCGCCGAACTGAACGATCACACCGACCGCTCACTGTTGATCGTCGAGGATGACAAGCCGTTTCTGGAGCGCCTGTCGCGCGCAATGGAAACCCGTGGCTTCGCGGTGAAGTCCTGCGACAGCGTATCCGACGGTCTTGCCGAGATCGGGCGCTCCGCGCCGGCGTTCGCCGTGGTCGACCTGCGGCTCGGCGACGGCAATGGCCTCGACGTGGTGTCGGCGCTGAAACGCAAGCGCCCCGAGGCGCGCGCGATCGTGCTGACCGGTTACGGCAATATCGCCACCGCCGTGACTGCGGTGAAGATGGGGGCGGTGGATTATCTCTCGAAGCCGGCGGACGCCGACGACGTCGTCGCCGCCTTGCTTGCCAGCGGCACCGAAAAATCCGAACTGCCTGCAAACCCGATGTCGGCGGACCGCGTGCGCTGGGAACACATCCAGCGCATCTACGAAATGTGCAACCGCAACGTCTCGGAAACCGCGCGGCGGCTCAACATGCACCGCCGCACCCTGCAGCGCATTCTGGCGAAACGCGCGCCGCGCTGATTTGGCGTCATTCCGAGATGGTCCGAAGGACCAGACCGCAGATGCGCAAGTGCGCATCGGGGAAGTTCGAACTTCCGGATTCGCGCTTTGCGCGCCCCGGAATGGCAGCAACCTAAAACTCCCCGTGCCCCTGCGGATCGACCAGCCGGTTGATCCGCAGCGCTGCCGCCATCGCAAATCGCACCGTCATCGACTTGCGCGTTGCCGCCGGCAGCTTGTGTTCCGGCGCCTCGCAGTGCAGATGCGCGCCATAGGCGTCGGCGATGATCAGCCCGGTATCTTGCGGAAAGATCTCGCACGGCAGATCCTGGGTGAAGGCAAAGAACAGCCGGTCGCAATGCATCCGGTAGTCCTGCCACTTCTGGTCGGCGCGCAGATCCTCGACCGACGACTTGATCTCCACGATCCAGATTTCGCCGCGTTCGTTCAGCGCCACCAGGTCGGCGCGACGGCCGGACGGCAGCGGCAATTCGCTGATGCAGGAGAAGCCCAGCGACCGCAACAGCCGCGCGGTGCCGCGCGCGACCGCGAGCGCGGTCTCCGACTGACGACCGTCGGTTGGGGGGACCAGCGCGATCTGGCGGGCAGGCGATTCCATCGGTTCGAACCATAACCGATTCCGGACCGTCCAACAGCCGTCGCCCGCTCTGTCAGAGCGAAAACCCGTTCGCCCCCTTTTCGGACCGCGTCCGAGCCGGCCACAAATCCGACCCCGGCCCGCCTTGTTTCGGACCACACGCCACCGCGAAGCCGGAGGAACTTCGGTTCCAGGGGACGAAACACTGGAGGAGAACGATGAAGTCATCCACCACGCTTCGCTCACTTGCTTTCGCCCTCGCGGCCCTACCCCTGTCCGCCGGGCTCTCGGCCGCGTCCGCCAAACCTACCGTCGAAGTCGCCTTCGTGCTCGACACCACGGGTTCGATGGGCGGGCTGATCGAAGGCGCCAAGCGCAAGATCTGGTCGATCGCGACCGCGATCGTCGACAGCAATCCCGACGCCGACGTGCGCATGGGCCTCGTCGCCTATCGCGACATCGGCGATGACTACGTCACGCGGAAGATCGAGCTCACCACCGACATTCAGGATCTCTACGCCAATTTGCTGGAACTGAAGGCGCGCGGCGGCGGCGATTGGCCGGAAAGCGTCAATGAGGCGCTCGATGTCGCCGTCAACAAGATGCAGTGGACCCAGGGCGGCGATACCCGGCGAATCGTATTCCTGGTCGGCGACGCGCCGCCGCACATGGACTATGCGCAGGACACCAAATATCCGGTGACGCTGTCGGTGGCGAAGCAGAAGGACATCATCGTCAACGCGGTATTGGCCGGCAACGCGCAGGATACCGAGCGGGTCTGGCGCGACATCGCCCAGCACGGTAACGGCCGCTTCATTCCGATCCCGCAGGACGGCGGCCAGGTCGTGGTGATCGAGACGCCCTATGACGAGGACATCATCATCCTGCAGCGGGAGATCAACGGCACGGTGATCCCCTACGGGCCACGCGCGATGCAGAAGCGCACCGAAGAACAGACCAAGCAACTATCGAAGGTCGCGGCTGCCGCGCCGTCGCAGGCATCGGAGATGGCAAGCTACATCAACAAGCGCGCACGATCGACTTCGGAAGCCGTCACCGGCGGCGGCGACCTCGTCGCCGACATCGGCGCCGGCCGCAACAGCTTCTCCGCAATCAAGGACGAGGACCTTCCCGACAACCTGCGCGTCATGAAGCCGGAAGCGCGTGTCGACGAGGTCAACAAGCAGATGAACCAGCGCAAGGCGCTGAACGAGAAGCTCGGCGCACTCGTGGCCAAGCGCGACCAATACGTCGCCGAGCAGCGCGCCAAGTCCTCACCCAAGGCGTCCTCGTTCGACCGCGTCGTCGAGGACACACTGAAGGCGCAGATCAAGCGGTAGGTTCCGGAGTTCAACCGCCCTCGTCGTCCCCGCGAACGCGGGGACCCATAGCCACCGATGACTGTTGTGAGAACGGCTGATTGCTCCAGCTTCGTACCACACAAACTTCAGTGGTTATGGGTCCCGGCTCACGCTTCGCTTGGCCGGGACGACAATGCAATTTTCCCTTGGCGGCAGGCCAAAAATCGGCAATCTGCCGCCATGACACAGCAAACCGATACTTCCCCCGAGACCCAACCCAACACGCCGCCCAAGGCCGGCGCGATCATCGTGCCGGTGACGCTGTTCGAGCAGAACTGCACCATCATCTGGGATGAGCCGTCCAAGAAGGCCGTGGTGATCGACCCCGGCGGGGACGTGCCCAAGATCCTGGAAGCGATCAAGCAGACCGGCGTCACCGTCGAAAAGATCTGGCTCACCCACGGTCATATCGACCATGTCGGCGGCGCGGCCGAGTTGCGCGACGCGCTGCAGGTCAAAATCGAGGGCCCGCACATCGCCGACAAATACCTGCTCGACAACGTCGTCTCGAGCGGCGAGCGGTTCGGCATCACCGGCGTCCGCAACTTCGGGCCGGACCGCTGGCTCGACGAAGGCGAACAGGTTTCGATCGGCGACCTGACCTTCGACATCCTGCACTGCCCCGGCCATTCGCCCGGCAGCGTGGTGTTCTTCTGCAAGGCTTTGCGCTTCGCCCATGTCGGCGACGTCCTGTTCGCCGGCTCGGTCGGGCGCACGGATTTGCCGGGCGGCAGCCACGCCATGCTGATCAGCTCGATCAAGGAAAAGCTGCTGCCGCTCGGCGACGACGTCGGCTTCATCTGCGGCCACGGCGCCGGCTCCAGCATCGGCCAGGAGCGGATGACCAACCCGTTCATTACCGGCGAGATGTGATCGCGCCAAACGCGATCAACACGTTCTACTTCATTAGACCGGCGGCCGTGAGCGCGCGGGTGATCACGGCGCCGACATCGATGCCGGCGCGTTTCGGCTTGCGCGACGTTTTGGTTTCGCGCGACTTGCCTTCTCTCGGTTTGGCCTCCCGAACCGGAATGGCCCGCGGCCATAGCGTGGCGGCGAGGTCCGGTGACTGCAGCGATACGGTCGCCGCCGACGGAATGACCGGCGCCGCCGGCTTCGCGGCTTCGTTGGGCTGGCTGACACGTTCGGTCAGGCCGAAGAAGTTCGCGATGTGATAGGACGACGAAATCCCGGCTTCGATCAGGAACGCGCCTGCCGTGCCGTAGCTTTCGTCCTGGCCGGCCGTTCCCAGCGGGGTGCCGTGAGCCATGTCGGTGATGGTGTAGGATTCGACCACGGTCTCGCCGTCTTCGTTCCACCAAACCTCTCGCGGATAGCCGTCGACGTCACCGGTCGACATCGGCGCCGATGGCAGCCCGTGTACGTCGAGCCACTGCTTGACGATCTCATCGGCATTGGCCGGATTGACCGTGCGGTCGGCGCTGCCGTGCCACACCGAAACTTTCGGCCAGCGCCCCTTGTAAAGGTTGCGCGTCGCCTTGCGCACGAAATCGCCGAGTTCATGCGCGGGACGCGGCGATGACTGCATCATGCCGCCGAGCGCTTCCCGCACGTTGCTGGCGATGCCGAACGGCAGACCGGCGATGACAGCGCCGCCGGCGAACACGTCCGGATAGGTGGCGAGCATCACCGACGTCATGGCGCCGCCGGCGGAAAGTCCGGTCACGTAGATGCGGCGCGGATCGATTTCGTGCTCGGCAACCATCCGCGCGATCATCTGCCGAATCGAGGCCGCTTCGCCGCGACCACGCGCGACATCGCCCGGATTGAACCAGTTGAAGCAGGTGTTGGCATTGTTCGCGGCCTGCTGTTCCGGCATCAGCAGGACGAAGCCGTAACGCTTCGCCAAAGTCGACCATCCGGCGCCGAGATCATAGCCCGCCGCGGTCTGGCCGCAGCCGTGCAGCACCACGACCATCGCGGGCGCGCGCTGAAGGTGCTCGGGTACGAAGGCAAACATCCGAAGTGCGCCCGGATTGGTGCCGAACTGGTTGATTTCCACCAGCGGGCTCGGAACGGCAGCAGACGCGCCGCGGCCATAGGCTCCCAAGCCGCTGAAGCCGCTGAGCTTCGAGAATTGCCGCATGAATTCGACGTTCTGGGCGAGAGACAATTGCAACTCCTGGGGAGGCGACCATTTTGGCAACGCCACTCAAACCAGATAGTTGCTGCACTGCAAAATGAAAAGGCCGTGTGCTGTCATTCCACTGAATCATATTTTCGCCGTTGACGTTAATTTGTCACGGTCGCGTGACGCATCCAGGTCAGAAATGCGGCACAGGTGATGATCGACAGCGCAAACAGCGCCGATGCAGCCAACAGTGCCGGCCGCGCTGCGTGACTTGATTCAACCGCAAAGAATACCGCGCCGATCGCCGCAACCCCGGCCGCGTTCGCGATCTGCGCTGTGGTGCCGTACATGCCGGAGCCTGCGCCGGCGCTCGCGGGCTTCACCGACGCGAGCACCGCGCTCGACAGCGGCGCCATCACCAGCCCCTGGCCGTAACCGAAGATCGTCAGCACCAGCGCCAATGACAGCGCCGACGGCGCACTGATCGTTTCGATCATCGCGGCCAGCGCCGCAAGACCGGCGAGCTGCACCATGCAGCCCTCGATCGGAACCAGCGTGCCGCGATGACGGGCGCGCGCGCCGGCGTGACGCGATGCGATCACGAAAGTCAGCGCCAACGGCACGAAGACGAGACCTGCCTGCAACGGCGGAATATGCAGCCCGCGCTGCATGAAGATCGTCATGACCAGGTAGAACGACAGATTGGCGAAGAAGAAAAAGAAGACGGCGGCAAGCCCGCGCACGAAGGCGGCATCGCCGAGCAGCGACAGATCGATCAACGGCATGCCGCCAGCGCCGGCCATCGCACGTTCGAGTTTCACGAAGCCGACTAGGATCGCCACGCCCGAAGCCATCGCCAGCCAGACCCAGGCCGACCAGTGCAGGTCATGGCCGAACAGCAGCGGGCCGATCAGGCACAGCAGTCCGAGAAACAGCACGACCGCGCCCGGAATATCGAGCCGCGTGCCGGCACGGCGCGGCGCCACCGGCATGATCCGCAGCGCGGCGGCAATGATCACAATGCCGAACGGCACGTTGACAAAGAACACCGCGCGCCAGCCGAATCCTCCGAGATCGAGCGTCACCAGAATGCCGCCGAGCAGGAAGCCGGCGGCGCCAGCGAGCCCCAGCACGATGCCGTAGACAGCGAAGGCGCGAGCGCGCGAAGCGTCGGCGAACAGCAGATGGATGGTCGCCAGCACCTGCGGCACCATCAGCGCCGCGGTCGCGCCCTGCGCCAGCCGCGCCGCGATCAATTCAGACCCTGACTGCGCCAGGCCGCACCACAACGAGGTGATCGTGAAGCCCGCCACACCTGCGATGAACACGTTACGGGTGCCGTGGATGTCGCCGAGCCGGCCGCCGGTGACGACCAACGTGGCATAGGCGATCAGGTAGATGGCGATGACCGCTTCGATCTGCGCCGCGCTGGCGTGCAGCTCGGTTGCTACGGTCGGGATCGCGACGTTGACGATGAAGGCATCGACCCCGAACATGAACTGCGCGGCGACGACGGTCGCCAGCACCCACCAGCGGCGCGAGGAATCAACCGGGGTGGAAACGATCTGATGCATAGGCGCTATCCCGAAATCTGCTGGATCCGACGATCACAGATTTCGGTCATCCCGGCGATTACCCCCGAGGTAAGGGAATTTGGCCCGATTGCTGTCGGCCTATTTCAGTATCGGGCGACGATCGGCTGGTCGGCGCTGAACTTGTAGGAAATGCCGGCGCGCACCAGTTCGATGGTCTGGCGGCCCCGGCGTTCTGCGAATGGCACGTCGCCAGCCCGGTTGGAGGTGAAGACGGTCGCATCGCGGAACTGGCCGAAATCGTAATGCAGATATTCCAGCCGGCCGATCCAGTTCGGCCCCCACGGCATCCATTCCGCGCCGCCGCCGATGACACCGCCGAAGCGATCGGTGGTGGTCCTGAACACGTCGGTCTGGGCGAAGTTCGCGGCAACCTGCGCATCGGTGTTGGTTCTCTCCAACCGCTCCCAGGCAAGGCCTCCGGTGGCATAGAGCAGCACGGTATCGCTCGGCAGCCAGCCCAGCCGCGCCCGCGCAGTCGCGAGATTTTTCACGCGATCGCTCAACACGATGGTCTCGGTGGTGCCTCCAGCCACGCGTACAACCGGCGCGGAGTTGCCGCGCAAATCGCTGAAGCTGAAGTCGGTCTCGAGGCCGGCGACGATGCGGCCGTATTGCCAGTTGTAGCCGCCGTGCCAGCCCGCCACCCAGCCGCTGGCCTTGATGCCGCCGGTGGTGATCGGGCCGAGAACGGTTTGGGTGAAGTCGTCATCCTTCCAGGCGTAACCGCCATGGCCGCCGAGATAGAAGCCGGCCCAGGTGGCCGCAGCAGGCGCAATCGCCGGCGCCTTGGCGTAGCGCACCGGCGCCGCGGCTTGTTGCTCGCCGAACTTGTAGGATACGCCGGCGCGGACAATGTCGACGCCGTGGTGACCGGCAGCCTGAGTGAAGGTACCGTTCGGCGCTACGACCGTCCCTGATACTTCCGAGGTGGCGAAATCGTAGTGCAGATATTCGAGCCTGGCGAGCCAGTTGCTGCCGCTGATCCTGGTCTCGGCGCCGACACCGGCGACCCAGCCGAACGTATCGATCGAACTTTCGTTTTTGAAGGTCGCTGTGCCCGACGCGTTGGTGTCAGTGTTGACCGTGTTGCGATCGAGCCGTTTCCAGCCGAGGCCCGCGGTGCCGTAGAGCAGCACCGATTCGAGCGGCAGCCAACCGATCCGGGCGCGGACCGAACCCAGATAGGTGGTCTTGTCGGTCAGCGAGTAGGTGGTGTTCGATGCGAGCACACCGCCTCCGGCCGGAGTCGCAAACACGGATTGTGACGTGCCACGGATGTCGGTGCCGCTGAAGTCGAGTTCGAGGCCGGCGACGGCGCGATCATACTGCCAGTTGTAGCCGGCGTGTCCGCCGACGACGCCGCCCGCGCTGTGCGGTCCCCAGATACTGACCGCCGGCGCCAGGCTGAGCGGCATGCTGTACTTGTTGTCGCCCCAGCCATAGCCGCCATGGACGCCGAGATAGAAGCCCGCCCACGAGGATGCCGCCGCCAGCACCGGTGCCTTGGCATAGACCGGCTGGTTCGCCGAGACCCGCGAACCGAATTTGTACGACAGGCCCGCACGCACGATATCGTAGGTCTGGCTGCCGGACCGGTCGGAGAACGACGAGTTGGGAACGGTGGAGGTCGTGCTTTGGAACCTGTTCACCGAACCGAAGTCGTAATGCAGATATTCGACGCGGCCGACCCAGTTGGAGCCGGGCAGCATCGCCTCGGCGCCGACGCCGGCGACCCAGCCGAACTGATCGGAGGGTTGTTTCGCGACCTGCGCGAAATTGGTCGGCGGCCCGACGGCGATATTGAGGAGTTGGTCGTAGCGCTCCCAGGCCGCACCCGCAGTACCGTAGAGCAGCACATTGTCGGCCGGCAACCAGCCCAGACGCGCGCGCGCCGTTCCCAGATATTTCAGGCGGTCCGTGCGATCGAACGTGAGGAGGCCCTGCTGCGGGAGGACGCCGGCCACTCTCGTGCCGCCCTCGAGGTCGGTCGCGCTGAAATCGATTTCGAGGCCGGTCACCGCACGGCCGTATTGCCAGTTGTAGCCGGCATGCCCGCCGTATACGCCGCCACGGGACTTGATATTGCCGATGCCGTCAAAGGTCGTGGGAATGGCGACCTGGAAGAAGTCGTTCTTGCCCCAGCCGTAACCGCCATGGGCGCCAAGATAGAAGCCGGCCCAGGATGAGACGACAACCGGGGGCGCGCTGACCGCGACCGGCAGGTCCGCTGCCGAGGCCGCGGCGGCGAGCAACATCCAGGACGACGTTCCGAGAACGAATTTGCGTAGCACGATTGCGGCCTCTCAGTTCAAAGTCGACCCCGCTCAACCGGGGAGCGAAGCCGACAATAGCCGGGGCTCCGGCTCCATGCTGCATTTTTTACGGAATGAATTGATCTTTCCGTGTTTATTGTGGTTTTATCGGCACATTCCGAAAAATATGCGGGTTTATTTACGTTGGCATCGGCCCTACCCGTGATGGACGCGCCACAAGCAGACAGATTCCGGAAGACTTACGAATTTACCGGGGAGGCCCGATGGCAAAGCTCGACGATACCGACCGGCAACTGCTGATGCTGCTGCAGGAAGACGACCGCCAGCCGCTGGCGGCGCTGAGCGAGCGGACCGGGGTTGCCGTCTCCACCATTAACGATCGCATCAAGCGGTTGGTCCGATCCGGGGTGATCACCGGCTTTCATGCGCGGATTGCGCCGGAGGCGCTGGGGCTGAACCTGCTCGCCTTCATCCTGGTGAGCTGGAGCAATCCGAAGGTCGAGTCCGTGTTTCTGAAACGCGTCAAGGAATCGTCCGATGTGCTGGAGTGCCATCACATCACCGGCGCGTGGAATTATCTGCTGAAGGTTCGCGTCGGGACCACGCGCGACCTGGAGCGATTCCTGACCGAAACGATCAAGGCCGTGGACGGCGTGGAGCGAACCGAAACGCTGATCACGCTGTCGTCCGCAAAGGAAACCTGGCAGGTCGGCCTGGCTGCCGAGCCGGAACGTGCGCGATAAAAACGAGAGGCGCCGTCTGAGAAACGGCGCCTCTCGAAAAGGCGAAGCGCTGGTCTAACGCCCTGATCGGTTTAACTGAAGAACCCGGCTCGACCGCCACACGGATACCGGGCTCTTCGCGTTCTGTTCTGGAATGCTGGAACCAGAGTTAGTCAAACTGTCTTAAATGTTTATGCATCGCGTTCCGTAGAATTACCGGCACCCACGGAAACGTTTTACGACGCGGCCGGCTCCAGCGAACCGGTCAACGAAGCGCGCTGCGACAGCTCGATCCAATTGCCATCGGGGTCGCGCACCATCGAGATCCGCGCCGTCGTGCCCAGCGTCACCGGCGCGCGGGCTTCGCGACCGCCATGCGCCAGTACATGTGCATGCTCGCGATCGACCTCGAAGACCTGAAACGTAATGTAGCGCCAGCCTTTGCCCTCGAAGGCGGCATCGGAAGGCGCATTCGCGTCATGTTCGACGATCAGCACGGTGTCGCCCGCGAGAAAGGTCATCGCGCCATCGGCCGTCGGTGCGCCCTGCGACAACCCCAACGCCTCCGTGTAGAAGCGGCGATGCGCTTCGACGTCGCGAACGCCGAGACGGATACCAATGCGCTCGATCCCGCACATGCCTGTCGGCACCAGCGTCACGCGATTGCCTTCCGGATCGCTCATCGGTTGCGGTGCCGTGATGCCGTCGCGCGCAATCAACAGCTCGCGATAGCCCGACGGCGGATTGTCCGGCAAGGTCTCGTAGACCTGATTGATCTTCAGGATCGAGCCGCAGAGATCGTGACGATGCTGCTTGTAACCCCGACGTATCGGCTGGGTGTAATCGAACGGCAGCCCGATCTCGTTCTGCCAGAACGCCAGCGCCGCGGGCGCGTGGTTGGTCGCGAAGCCGATATCGATGCGGGGCTTTGCCAGTTTCATGATGCCATTTTCCTTGCCCGGCGCGGCGGGCCAATTCCGGGCGACGGTATGTCACGCAACATCGCGCGACAACCATGCGCAGGCCGCGGGCTTCGAGCATTGCCTTGCCCTGCCCTACCCCGTAGTTTGGCGACAAGCCCCTTCAAAGAACAATAAATCCGGAGAGAAACCCCTATGGCGCGCCTCAAATTCGGAGCCTTCCTCGCCCCGCATCATCCGATCGGCGAGCACCCGATGCTGCAATTCCGTCGCGATCTCGATTTCGTCGAACAGATCGACGCGCTCGGCTTCGACGAGTTCTGGTGCGGCGAGCACCATTCCTCGGGCTGGGAAATGATCGCCTCGCCGGAAATGTTTTTGGCGGCTGCCGGCGAACGCACCAAGCGCATCAAGCTCGGCACCGGCGTGATTTCGCTGCCCTATCACCACCCCTATAATGTCGCGCAGCGCATGGTGCAGCTCGACCACATGACCGGCGGCCGTGCGATCTTCGGCTCCGGCCCCGGCGCGCTCGCCTCCGACGCCCACACCCTCAACATCGATCCGATGACGCAGCGCGACCGCCAGGACGAAGCGCTCGGCATCATCCGCCGGCTGTTCAAGGGCGAACGCGTCACCGCCAAGAGCGACTGGTTCGTGATGAACGACGCAGCGCTGCAGCTGCTGCCGTTGCAGGAAGAAATGCCCTGCGTGGTAGCCTCGCAGATCTCGCCGTCGGGGATGACCTTGGCCGGCAAATACGGCATCGGCATCATTTCGCTGGGTTCGATGTCGACGCAGGGCCTGATGGCGCTGCCGACGCAATGGGGCTTTGCCGAGGACGCGGCGAAGAAGGCCGGCACCACCGTGAGCCGCAGTGATTGGCGCGTGCTGTTGTCGTGGCACATTGCCGAGACCCGCGAGCAGGCCTATCGCGAAGCGGGTCCCGGTCTGATGCGCTGGCACAACGAATATACCGTCAAGACGCTGCAGCGGCCGGGCGTGGAGCCGTTCTCCTCGCCGGAAGATGCCGTCGAGAAGACCGCCGGCGGCCCCGGCGCCGCCTCCACCATCGGCACGCCCGATGATTTGGTCCAAACCATCAAGAACCTGATCGACGTGTCCGGCGGCGTCGGCACCATCGTCGGTTTCGTGCATGACTGGGCCAATCCGGAAAACAGCCGCCGGAGCTGGGACATGGTGGCGCGCTATGTGGTGCCGGAAATCAACGGCTATGTCCGCAAGCTGCGCGAGTCGCAGAACTTCCTGCGGGAGAACCGCGCCGTGTTCGAGCGGGCCGGACAGGCCGTGATGGCCAAGATCATGGAAAACGAAAAAGCCGCTGCGGCGTTGCCGCTGACCGGGCCCGGACGGTTGGCGATTCCGAGCGTCAATGCGCCGGACCTGCAGAAGGCGGCGAAGCAAAAGGTCTGACCGACGCAACGCTCAGACAAAGCCAACGGCGCGGATGCTCTCCGCGCCGTTTTCATTTTTGCCAGAGCCGTGAAGACTACCTCCCGAAATAATGATACACGGTCGCCCAGGCGACGTTCCGCAGGAACGCCGTCGTCGGCGGATCGATGCCCGCCTCGCGACTTTGTGAGGCAAATCGGGTGCTGGCTTGGGGGCTCGCGATCGGAAAACAAAGGGTTGTTTACCCGTTCCGCGCTATGACGCACCGGCGCGGCAATATTGAGCCGCGACAAAGCCGCCGTCCCGGTGGATAATATTCGTCGCCCGATTTTCAGCCGGAGCAATTGCCATGTCGATGCCGTCTGTGGCTTCCCCCGTTTATACCTTCACCCCGCCGCGGCGTAATACGCTGACGCATATTCCTGGTGACGAGGGCTGGCCGCTGATCGGCAAGACACTTGAAGTGCTCGCCGACCCCAAGGGGCAGGCCGAGCGATGTTCTGCCAAATATGGCCTGATCTATCGCAGCCACCTGTTCGGCGAGACCAGCCTGGTCCTGCTCGGCCCCGACGCCAACGAGCTGGTGCTGTTCGACCAGGCCAAGCAATTCTCCTCGACGCTCGGCTGGGGACGAATTCTCGGCCTGCTGTTTCCGCGCGGCTTGATGCTGCTCGATTTCGAGGAGCACCGCCTGCACCGGCGCGCGCTGTCGGTGGCGTTCAAGTCCGGTCCGATGAAGTCCTATCTCGGCGAGCTCGACACCGGGATCGCGGCGCGGGTGGCGCAGTGGAAAGCGAAGCCGGGGCCGATGCTGTTCTATCCGGCGATGAAGCAGCTCACGCTCGATCTCGCGGCAACCTCGTTTCTCGGCGCCGGGATCGGTCCCGAAGTGGACGAGATCACCAACGCCTTCGTCGACATGGTGGCCGCGTCGATCGCGGTGATCCGCAAGCCGCTGCCGGGCACGCCGATGGCGCGCGGCGTCCGCGGCCGCAAGCGCATCGTCGCCTACTTCTCCGAACAAATCCCGATCCGCCGCGCCAAGGGCGGCGGCGAGGACCTGTTCTCGCAGCTTTGCCATGCGACCCATGAGGACGGCGCGCTGCTGACGACCCAGGACATCGTCGACCACATGAGCTTTCTGATGATGGCCGCGCACGATACGCTGACGTCGTCGCTGACGTCGTTTGTCGGTGAACTGGCCGCCCACCCCGAATGGCAGCAGAAACTGCGCGACGAAGTCTCAGGCCTCGGGATTGCCGCCGGCGCACCGATGAACTTCGACAATCTCGAAGCGATGCACCTGACCGAAATGGCCTTCAAGGAAGCGCTGCGGTTGAAACCGCCGGTACCCTCGATCCCGCGTCGCGCCATTCGCGACCTCACCTTCAAGGGCTACGCGATCCCGGCCGGGACGATGGTCGGCGTCAACCCGTTGTTCACCCACCACATGGCGGACATCTGGCCCGAGCCTGAAAAATTCGATCCACTTCGCTTCACCGAAGAAGCGCAGCGCAACCGCCACCGCTTTGCCTGGGTGCCATATGGCGGCGGGGCGCATATGTGCCTCGGCCTGCACTTTGCCTATATGCAGGCCAAGTGTTTCGCGCGGCACTTCCTGCAGAATCTTAGCGTCTCGCTGGAACCGGGCTATAAGCCGGACTGGCAGATCTGGCCGATCCCGAAACCGCGCGACGGGCTGCGGGTGGTGATCAAGCCGCTGTAGGATTCGGTCATTCCACGAACGTCGTGAGCTGCGCGCCTTCGTCGGCGACGAACACCGCGATCAGCTCTGCCGGCTCGGTGTTGCTGGCATTGGCCGAGACCAGATGCGTGGCGCCGGGCGGCTCGAAGAATGACTGGCCAACCCCGAAAGTCTCGACCGGACCGCCGGCAAGCTGCGAACGGATTTCACCCTTGGTGATGTAGGCGGTGACGGAACCGGCGTGCCGGTGTGCGCGGGTGAAGCCGCCGGGACCGTAGAACACCCGCACGATCGTCACACGTTTGCCCGGCACGTTCGGCAGCGCGTGGGAGGAAATCGGCTCCACGGTATCGAGCGTCGAGCCGGCGGCAGCGTTGTTCGCGCAGAGCGGTTCGACGATCGCCGAGATCGCGTCCATCGTTGACGGCAACGTTTTGCCGATGACCATGGCACAGGCGAGACCGGCAATGATGGCGAGACAGAACGGGCGGGGGTCGGCGCGCTGTTGCGACCCTGACATGACGGACATGGCGGTCTCCCCGATGATCTTATCGTTGAAGCCAATATTCCCGTATGAGGCCTGCAACGCAAGCGAACCGGTTCCAGCCGGCTCGTCGTCGCTCATTGACCCGCTGCGTCCGATCACGAAGAAATCCCGGGAGTTCCGTCAGGGTCGGCCTTATTTTGGATTCCCTGATCACGTGAAGTGACCACAGCGATGACAAATTTGATCGACGAATTCAGGCGCGGCTGGCAGGGAATTTCCCAGCCCTCGCCGCTTTTCAGCACCGGCTTTGCGGTATTCTGCCTGGCACTGGCGACCGTGGCGCGGTGGGGACTGGCCCAGATTCGCCCCGATGTCTTCTTCACACCGTACTTCCCGGCCGTATTCTTTGCGACCGCGGTCGGCGGCTCGCGGATCGGTTTCGGGACCGCTATCGCCGGCGGCTTGCTCGGTGTCGTGATCAATTTCAGCGGCACCCTGGCCGATTCCGCCCGGTTTGCCCTGTTGCTTATCTTTTGGGCGGTCTGCGGCCTCACCATTTGGGGTGTCGAGCATTACCGGACGATCGTGACCCAGCAGCGCGAGATCGCCAAACGACTGATCGCGGAAGAGGAATACCGCAAACTCGTCGTCGACGAGTTGCAGCACCGGTTGAAGAACAAGACGTCAACGATTCACGCGGTGCTGCACCAGGTGCTGCACGAACAACCGCACGTCTGGGACGGCATCGATCACCGCATCCGCGCGCTGTCCGCGACCGACGATTTGATCGCGCGGGTCGATGGCAGCGGCTGCGATATCAAGGACTTGCTGCGCTCGGAGCTGGGGCCCTACGGCCACGTCCGGTTCAATCTGAACGGCGATCCATTGTTTCTTCCGGCCAAGCTTGCAGTCAGTCTGGCGCTGGTCTTCCACGAATTGGCCACCAATGCCGGAAAGTACGGCGCGTTTTCATCTGCCCGCGGACTGCTGCAAGTGTCCTGGTCGGTATCGGACGATCGCCTCAACGTGAGCTGGGACGAGACCGAAGGGCCCTCGATCGAACATGTCGGCGCGGCAGGTTTCGGCACCAGACTGTTGCAATCGGCATTACGCGCCTTCGACGGCAAGACCGAGGTCAGCTTCCTGAAAACCGGCATCAACTGCACGATGCAGTGCCGGATCCCGGCCAACTGACCGCGACTGCGGCGTTCACCCGGAAGCACTACAACAAAAGCGCGAACCACAACCGCGATCGCAAGTCCGGGGTGAACCGCGTTGACGTTCTGTTAATGACGATCGACGCGACTTGTTTGAATACGTCGACAAGCGCGACCGTCATGGCTTTTCCCGGTTCCACTTAACGAAAGCTATAAGGGACTTTGGCAATCTCTGTCGTCATGCACAGTCCCTATAAACATGACTTTCAGGCGGCCGAAATCGCGGCCGAAAATGAAAGCGCCGTCGATTCCGAATTGAGCATCCTGCGGGATGTGTTCAGGCTGCTCCCGGCCGGCATCACGGTTCAGGACGATCGCGGCGAATTCCTGCTGGCGAACGATGCTGCCAAGCCTTTGTTACAAACCGCCTTGTTGCAGATGACGGCGGCCTCCCCATCACCTTCGTACGGCGGCGACCGCCGCGAGACCTGCCTCGAATTGCTGCGCTCCGGCCGAGGCGCGGTGCTGGAAGAGGCGGTGAACAGCGGTCAGACCAAGCAGGTATTCCTGACGGCGCACCGGCCGGTGCGGATCGCCGACCGCAATTTGCTGCTGTCGAGTTCGACCGACATTACCGAACAGAAGGCCTTCGAGGACCAGCTATTCCGTTCGGCCTATTATGACGAACTGACGGGGTTGCCGACCCGCCGCGTGATCGAGCATCGCGTCAACAGCCTGCTGCAGCGCGACGGCCGTCAGGATCATTTCGCTCTCGCCTTTCTCGACGTCGACAATTTCAAGCACATCAACGACTATTACGGCCATTCGATCGGCGACGCGTTGCTGGTGGAGATGGCCAAGCGGCTTGGGCTCGACCTGCGCGAATCCGATATCCTGTCGCGAATCAGCGGCGACGAATTCATGTTGCTGCTGAACCCGATCCAGAGCGCGAGCGAGGTCGCGGAATTCATCGATTTCATGCTGCAGCGGATGAAGGCGCCGTTCTTCATCGACGACTCCGAAATCTTCGCATCGACCTCGATCGGCGTCAGCCTCTATCCCGAACACGGGCGCAGCTATGACGTGTTGCGCCAGAACGCCGACATCGCGATGTACCGCGTCAAGAACAGCGGCCGGGGAGCTGCGGCCTTCTTTGATTCCAGCATGGAACGGGAAGCCCAGGCACGGACCAAGGTCGAGCAGTCGCTGCGGCTGGCCATCCTGGAAAAGCGCTTCTGTTGCGCCTTTCAGCCCAAGGTCGACATCCGGACCAGGGACGTCAAGGGCATCGAGGCGCTGGTGCGGTTGAAGGACGACGAGGGCGTGATTCAGGCGCCCGGCACCTTCATCAACCTCGCCGTCGAACTCGGCCTGATCGACGAATTGACCCATCTGGTGCTGGCGGAGATCGTCAAGTCGATCGACCTGATCAACGAGACCTTCGGCCCGGACACCACGATCAGCATCAACGTCGCGGCCAAGCAGGCCGGCAATCCCGAATTCATGCGACCGTTCGCGCAGGCGCTCGAGTCGACCGGATTTCCGAAGCGCTTCATGGTCGAGGTGACGGAAGACGCTTTCGTCACCAAGACGCATTTCCAGGACGAGATCCTGCCGATCTTCCGCAAGCTCGGCGTCGGCATCTCGATCGACGATTTCGGCATCGGCTATTCGTCGCTGTCGGCGCTGGCCGACATCACCGCCGACGAGATCAAGATCGACCGCTCCTTCATCACCGACATTCATAAGCGTCCGCGCAGCCAGGGTATCCTGCGGGCGATCGAATCCTTGAGCGAAGCGCTCGGCATGACCGTGATCGCCGAAGGCATCGAAACCTATGAGGAACTGGCCTATCTGCAGGCCGCGACCAAGATTCGCTACGCGCAGGGCTATTACTTCTCGAAGCCGATTTTCCTGGAAGACCTGAAACCAGCCACCCCGCTCGCCAGCGAAGCGCGCGCCAGTCTCGCCAGCCGCCCGGCCCAGGAAAGCCGCCCGGCCTATTCGCGCAGCGGCGGCTATCGGCGCTGATTTACCGCATACCGACGGTGCGGTCATGACCAGCTTTGCCCCATGGTTTCAGCAAGCCACGCAAGCAAGGCCGCGGCGCAGCCGGGTGCCCTTCCGCGTCTTGGTCACGAAGCAAGTTCCCGATTAAGCTTTAGGTAACCGGTTTTCCTAACCGCTTATGATATCGACGCATTGTATGCATGTCCCCCGGGGAGTAGGGGGAAATGCGCGATCTCATTCAGTACGTGCGGGGCAGCATTGCCCGGGCCCAGGCGGTCGGACGGCATCTGGCCGCGACGATCCGGGGACCGGTGCTGTGGCTGACGTTCTGCGGCGGCCTGCTGGTCGCGGCGATCTTCGTCGGCACCATCATGATGACCGCCGAATTCCGCGAGCGCGCGCTGGTCAACGGCGAGCGCGAGCTGGAGAACACCATCCAGTTGCTCGCTCGCCACTTCGATCAGCAGTTCGAGGACTCGGATGCGATCGCCGCCGACACCATTGCGCGCCTGCGCGTCTCCGACATCGACTCGCCGGTGATGTTCAAGTACCGGATCGAGAGTCTCGATGCACAGGAGATATTGCGGGCCAAGGGCGGCGCGTTGTCGTACCTGGGCGACCTTTCGATTTTCGACGCCGACGGCATGCTCATCAACTGGTCCCGGCCATCGCCCCCGCCCAAACTCGACATTTCCGGGCGCGCGTATTTTCAGACCTTCAAATCCGATCCGCGGGCGCCGTCGCCCCTGACGGAGGCGGTGCCGAGCCTGATCAGCGGCAATCTGAACACGGTGATTGCGCACCGGCTGACCGGCGCCGGCGGCGTATTTCTCGGCGTCATGACGCGGCGCATCGATCCGGCCAACTACGAAAAATTCTTTGCCAGCATCGCGCTCGGCAACGGCGCCACCATCTCCATGTTTCACAACGATACCACATTGCTGGCGCGCTATCCGCGCGCCGAAACGTTGATCGGGCAGAAGTTCAAGAACGGGCCGTTGCTGGGACGCGTCCTGGCCCACGGCGATCCGCAGACGCTGCGCCTGATCAGCCCGATCGATGGCACCGAACGGCTCGGCTCCGCCACGCCGTTGAAACATTTCCCGGGCGTCATCATCGCCACCAACACGGTCGCCGCCGCACTGGCCGACTGGCGTGAGCAGACCCGTTTCCTGGTCGCCGCCGCCGCGCTGTCGGCGATGGTGATCGCATTCATCCTGTTCCTGATCATCCGGCAAATCACCCGGCAGAACCGCCAGGCCCAGCAGCGGCTCGAGGCCGAACGACGCCAGCTCGACACTGCGCTGAACAACATGATCCAGGGCCTGGTGATGTACGACGCCTCCGGGCGCGTCGTCACCTTCAATCGCCGCTACGTCGACATGTACGGGCTATCGACCGAGATCGTGAAACCGGGCGCGACGTTGCGTGACCTGGTGCAACATCGCAAGGACACCGGGTCGTTCTCCGGCGATGTTGACGAATTCTGCTCCAGGGTCATGCAGAACATCGCCGCCGGCAGAATGGACCAGAGCACGACGCATTGTGCGGACGGACGATCTTTTTTGGCGATCAGCAAGCCGCTGGCGCATGGCGGCTGGGTCGCCATGATGGAAGACATTACGGAGCGCTGCCGGCTCGAGCGGGAACGTGACCGCAACCAGGCCTTCCTGAGCGAAATCATCGATCACATTCCCTCGCAGATCACGGTGAAGGGGGTGCACGATCGGCGCTATCTGCTGGTCAACCGCGTCGCCGAGGCCCAGTTCGGCATTTCACGCGACTTCATCGTCGGCAAGACCGCTTTCGATGTGTTTCCAAAGGCCGGCGCCGACATCATCCAGGCCGACGAGGAAGCCGCGCTGCGATCCCCCGACGGCGGCCTATTCAAGGACGAGCACCTCTGGGAGAGCCAGGCCAAGGGCAAGAGCTACATTACCTCCAGACGTCTCGTCATTCGCGACGGCGCCGGCGAACCCAGCTACATCGTCAATGTCGTCGACGATGTCACCGAACGCCGTAATGCCAACGAAAAGATCGCGCATCTCGCGCATTACGACGCGCTGACCGACCTGCCGAACCGGGTACTGTTCCGCGAACAAATCGAGCGCGAGCTGCAGAAGGCCGCGCGCGGCGACCAATTCGCCCTGCTCTATATCGATATCGACGAATTCAAGGGCATCAACGACTCGCTGGGGCACCATGTCGGCGACGAACTGCTGAAGGCTGTCGCGGCCCGGATCCGGGATTGCCTCAAGCCGACCGACCTGATCGCCCGTCTCGGCGGCGACGAGTTTGCCGTGATCCAGACCGCGGTCAAGGACCGCGCCGACGTGGTGGAATTCGTGACGCGGATTCACGGCGCGATCCGCCAACCCTATCAGTGCCTCGGCCATCATCTCTCGACCGACGCCAGCATCGGCATCGCGCTGGCGCCGCAGGACGGCACCGAACTCGACCAGTTAATCAAGAGCGCGGATCTGGCGATGTACGGCGCCAAGGCCGAAGGCCGCCGCACCCATCGTTTCTTCGAACCTGCGATGGACGCGCGCGCCAAGGCGCGGCTCACCATGGAGCAGGATCTGCGTCAGGCGATGGTCGATGGCGGTTTCGAAATCCACTACCAGCCGCTGGTCGATCTCGGGAGCAATGAGGTCAGCGGTTGCGAGGCGCTGCTGCGCTGGCGTCATCCCGAACGCGGCATGGTATCGCCGGTGGAATTCATTCCGCTGGCCGAAGACACCGGGCTGATCAACGAACTCGGCGACTGGGTGATGCAGACCGCCTGCGCCGAGGCCGCCGCATGGCCGGCGGCCGTCCGGCTCGCGGTCAACGTCTCGCCGGTGCAGTTGAAATCGCCGACGCTGGCGCTGCGGATCGCCCGCGCGCTTGCCGCCTCCGGCCTGTCGCCGGACCGGCTGGAAATCGAAATCACCGAGGCGGTGCTGATTCACGACGACGAGACGGCGCTTGCAATCCTGCATCAGCTTCGCGCCATCGGCGTGCGCATCGCGCTCGACGATTTCGGCACCGGCTTCTCGTCATTGAGCTACCTGAAGCGGTTCCCGTTCGACAAGATCAAGATCGACCGCTGCTTCGTCAGCGACATCGAGGTCGACGGCTCGGCGGCGATCGTGCAGGCGGTGGTGAACATCGCGGCCGCCCGCAACATGACCACCACGGCCGAAGGTGTCGAAACCGAAGCCCAGCGCGAAGTGTTGCGCAACCTCGGTTGCACCCAGATGCAGGGCTATCTGTTCAGCAAGCCGCGGCCGGCTCCCGAACTGTGGCCGCTGCTCGGCATGCACGACGCAAAAACCCGCGTTTCGGCCTGAAGCGAGCCGCGCCTCTCACGCCGCCCAGCGGTTGCGGTTGTTCTTGGCCAGGACAGGCCGGATCAGCCGTCCGAACCGCTCGGCTTCCTCGTCGTGCAGATAGCCGGACAGGCAGAACGAGTGACAGCCGGCATCGATGAATTGCTGCAGCGTTTCGGCGCATTGGGCGGGATTGCCGACCACGGCAATGCCCGCGCCGGGACGGACCTTGGTGATCCCGGTCCATAGATGCGGCAACAGCAGATCGCCGTGTTCGCGGGCGAGCTGCTGCACGCGCTGGTTGGCCTCTGATTTGTTGTAGAGCGTCTTCATTTCCTGCTTCTGGCGCTCGGTGGCGTGGCGCACCAGTTGATCTGCGGCCTCCCAGGCATCGGCTTCGTCTTCGCGGCAGATCACCTGCAACCGCATGCCGAATCCGATGTCGTTCTCGCGGCCGTGCACCTTCGCCATCTGCCTGATCTCGGCGATGTTGGCCGCAATCTTTTCCGGCAGGTCGCCCCAGAACAGATGCACGTCGGAATGTTTCGCCGACAACTCCCAGGCCTGGCGCGAGCCGCCGCCGAGATAGAATTTCGGAAACGGCTGCTGCAACGGGCGCGGCCGGATATGGGCGCCGGACAGCTTGTGAAACTTGCCGTCGAAGCTGACCGGGCCGCGCGTGGTCCACAGCGCTTTCAGGATCGAGACTTCCTCCTCCATCAAGGCGTAGCGCTCTTCCTTCGGGTAGCGGACGCCCTCGCCTTCGACTTCGCTCTCGTTCTGGCCGGCGATCAGGTTGATGCAGATCCGTCCGCCCGACATCTGGTCGAAGGTCGAGATCATCTTCGCCAGCAGCACCGGATTGATGTAGCCGGGCCGGGCCGCAATCAGCGGCTTGATGGTCGACGAGCGCGCCGCCATGAAGGCACCGGAGATCCAGGCTTCCCAGCAGGTCGAGCCGACCGGGATCAGCAGATATTCGAAGCCGGCCTTTTCCGCCGCCTGCACCACGCGGTCGCACAGTTCGGGCGAGCCGGGAATTTGTGCATCCATCAGGCCATAGGCGGTGGTGTCGCCATGTGTGGGCAGATACCAGCCGAATTCGAGCGGACGCATGCGCTTCTCCCTGTGCGTGCCTGTCTTTTGATCTTCTTGATCACAGGTTACGGGAGCAGTCTAGCGACTGTGCCATCCGCGGCAATCCGTTCCCTGCGCCGCCCGGTTCTGATTTGTATCAATGTCCACGGCGGCGTATCCTGATTTCAATCGGATCCTCTTCAAGCACAGTCTCGGCAACACAGAGTTGAAAGCCATGTCACCGGTCTCTTTACTCCTCAACGTCCTCTGGATCGTGCTCGGCGGCGCGTGGATGGCGTTCGGCTGGCTGATTGCCGCCGTCGTCATGGCGATCACGATCATCGGCATTCCCTGGGCACGGGCGGCGTTCAATATCGCCTCCTACACCCTGTTCCCGTTCGGCTCCCGCGCGGTGTCGCGTGCCGAGGTTACCGGACAGGAGGACATCGGCACCGGCCCCCTCGGCGTCATCGGCAACATCATCTGGCTGGTGCTGGCGGGATGGTGGCTGGCGCTGGGCCACGTCATCACCGCCGTGGTGATGGCGGTGACCATCATCGGCATTCCCTTTGCCTGGGCGCACCTGAAACTTGCCGGCATCGCGCTGTGGCCGATCGGCAAGGTCATCGTGCCGGCGTGAACCAGATCGGGAGCGCCGGGGCTCTTTTTTGACGCGTTTTCTTCAAGCGAACCGGAAGCCCACTTCGCTCGAAAACGCTATCAGGCCGCCTTCTCCGGCGGCTTCAGCCGTTCGAACTCGTCGTCGCTGATCTCGGTCTGTCCGACCAGCACGCTGCAGCGCAGTCGCTTGACCAGATAGCTGCCGATCGAGCCGAACCAGCGTGCCAGCGGCCCCTGCGGGCGGTGCCCGACGACGACGAGATGGGCGCCGATTTCCTCGGCGACTTCGGCGATCTTCTGGCCGGCGTCGCCGACCTCCAGCCGCGCGGTGGGCGCAAAACCCAGCGCCCGCAGCCGGTCCACGCCCTCGTTCAGGATGGTCCGGTAGTCCTCGGTCTGCAGCTCGATCGGGATCGTCAGCCCGGCCTCGGGCGTCATGATCGAGGAAACCTCGACCACCGCCAGCAGAAACACGTCGGCCCGGCAGAGCTGCGCCAGCTTAGCACCCTCGCGCAACGCACGCCGTCCTTCGACGGAACCGTCATAAGCGAGAAGAACCTTCTTATACATCGGAGTCCCCGTCGATGGTGAGAAGATCAACAGCGGCAAGATTAGCACCAATTGACGGAAACGGATCAGTTTTTTGGCCGGGAACGCAGCGCGAACCCTGCCGCCTTTAGTCGTCCCCAGCCCCGGAACGGCCGTTGCCCCTGCCCGGCCAATCGGCTAAATGAACCCCTGTTGCACCCGTAGCTCAGCTGGATAGAGCGTTGCCCTCCGAAACTGGACCGGTGACAGACCTGATCTCTCGAAAACTGCAGGTTTCTGAGGACCGGCGCGTCGTTCCCTAGCTATAGGCACAGCCGGGCCACTCAGCACCGCTCCCCCGCGCGTTCTCGCTTTAAGATTCTAGTTGGTGGCCTATACAGGCCCAAGAGCCCCATTCGAATCCAGAGCAAACTATGGCAGGGTCGTAACTCCACTTTGCCCGTAAGGCTCCCAAGCCGACCCAATGGATGCGTCAAGCCCCGATACGCTTATGCGATTGGCTGCCTTCGAGCACGTTCGAGGTCTGAATGAGATTCATGACCAGCTGACTGCGACAGAGCTGAACCCCGGATTTTTCTTTCGGGGAGAACGCTACCCGTTGGTCAATCCCCAGCGAGGCATCTTCAAGCCTAAACAGATGCGGTTCTTACTGTCGATCAAGACGGTGTTTCCAAAGCCGGGTGGCAAGGTCTGGTATGATGACCAAAGGGAGGTTCATCGCCAGATATTTCACGGTGATGAGACGGTGGATTACGCCTTCATGGGTAAAAACCCGGATGCCGCCGATAACCGGTGGCTGAAAGAGGCTTACGAAAACCAAATACCTATCATCTATTTCCTTGGAATAGCGCCAGGCCGCTACCAAGCGCTTCTTCCGACCTTCATCTCCGGCTGGGACGGCCACGCTCTGAAGACCAGCGTAACGTTTGGAACCGACCCGGATACGTTTGTTCCACCCACGGACAGTGTTGAGCGTCGGTATGCACTCCGCACCGTCAAGCAGCGGCTACATCAAGCTACGTTTAGAGAAGCGGTGATATCAGCTTACAACGGACGTTGCGCGTTTTCTGGCCTTCCCGAGCCTCTATTGCTCGATGCTGCGCACATTATCGCAGACAAAGAGGAACACCTTGGTCAACCGGTGGTCACGAACGGAATTCCCCTCTCCAAAATCCACCACGCAGCTTTCGATGCGCACCTAATAGGAATTGACCCTGATCTCCGGATGCATGTGTCTAATCGACTGCTCGAACAAAACGACGGTCCAATGCTGGAAGCATTAAAGCTGCTAAACAAGCAGAAGCTTCGCTTGCCCGATCGGCCGAAGGACTACCCTGATCGAGACCGCCTAGCTGTGCGCTTTGAGCGCTTCAAGTCGGTCGCGTGACGGGGTTTAATGAGACGACGCATCTTTGACCTGCATGTCGTGCAAAAGAGCCGCTAGTCGCGCAATCCTCTGCTCAATCTCTCCGCACTCAAGAGCTAGAATTAGGTCTTGTCGGTGCATCAGCTCAAGCATGGTCTCGAAGACCTCGCGATTGTATCGAGCCAACACAAGCAAGTGCTCGCCACTCGGACCATATTGTCCAGAAAACCAATTTTTTACAGTTCGCTCGTTCGCTCCTGTCCACCCTGCGACTGTCTTGATCTTCAGACCGCCCTTCGCCGCAGCACGCTGAAGCGCCGCCGCTATCTCCGTGGCAAATCGGCCTTCTTTACCATCCATGGACGCGCCTCGCAGACGGAAACGACTTGCCCTTCTTCGGAAACGACATTCCCTAAGTTTCTAACCAAAATATCGCCGTCTGGGCGCAATCTTGGATCGTTAAAGGTCAGCATGTGATTAGGCGAATCAATCGCCCCACTGACAAGAACGGCATCGACGATAGGCTCTCCCCAGCAGCAGCCTACGTGAGGATGTCCACTGACCTTCAAAAATATTCAACAGAAAATCAACTCGAGGCAATTCGGCGATATGCCGAAAAACATGGCTTCGAAATCTGTCGAATTTACGAAGATGCCGGACGCAGCGGCCTGACCGTAGGCGGACGCGACGGATTGCAACAATTGATGAAGGACGCCCAATCGAGCGTTCGCGATTTCGCGGCGATCCTCGTTTATGACGTGAGCCGCTGGGGTCGCTTTCAAGACGCTGATGAAGCTGCTTACTATGAACATATTTGCTCTCGGTCAGGAATTCGAGTGCATTACTGCGAAGAGCAATTCGACAATGACGGAAGCATTGGCTCAATTCTATTGAAAAGCGTCAAACGCGTTATGGCGGGGGAATATAGTCGTGAACTATCCGTCAAAGTCTTCGCGGGCCAATGCCGCTTAGTTGAGCTTGGCTACAGACAAGGTGGGTCGCCAGGTTACGGCTTGCGCAGAGAACTAATAGACGAAAATCGCTTGTCTAAGGGTGAGCTTCTACGAGGCCATCGAAAGAGCCTCCAAACAGATCGAGTTATCCTAACTCTCGGTCCTCCGGACGAAATCGAGCGAATTCGCCAGATATACGCCCTATTCGTTGATGAAGGCTTCTCCGAACAACAAATCGCAACCCGTTTAAACAGTGCGGGCACCCTTACTGATTTAAATCGCCCGTGGACCAGATCATCTGTGCATCAAATTCTGACGAACGAAAAATACATCGGAAACAACGTCTACAACCGCATTTCTTATAAGCTAAAGCAAAAACGAGTCGTCAATAGTCGCGACACTTGGGTCCGTGCAGATGGTGTATATCCGTCAGTGGTTTCACGCGCTTTATTCGAGAGGGCTCGCACAATTATAGACGCCCGGAGCAGGCATTATTCGGATGAGCAGCTCTTATCCATGCTCAGAACGACGCTCAATGAGGAAGGTTACTTGTCTGGTGTGATTATCGATGAGCGAGCCGATATGCCCTCGTCAAGTTCGTATCGAAATCGATTTGGCAGCTTAATTCGTGCTTATCAGCTCATCGGGTATACTTCCGAACGAGATTATAGATACATTGAGATAAATCGTCGGATCCGGTCCGCTCACCCGCAAATCCTTAGAGATGTCATTTCAGGGTTCGAGCACGCAGGCGGCATTGTGAATCACAACGCAGTGAGCCAGCTATTGACTGTCAACGGTGCATTCACGGTAGCGCTCATTCTTGCGCGAGCGCTCACGACAAACAGGGGTCTTTTACGTTGGCGTATCAGGCTCGATACGGGGTTGGTGCCTGATATTACAATTGCTGTGCGCCTACGTGCCACAAGCTGTGACCCATTAGATTACTATGTTTTTCCGAGCATCGACATGACGATGCCGCAGTTGCGGTTGGAAGCAAATAACTCGCTATGCCTAGATGCCTACAGATTTGAGAAATTAGATTTTCTCTATTCGCTTGCCCAGCAGTGTTCTTTGGGAGAAGCAGCATGATGAACGCAGGTCAGGCGACTGGCGAAACGCGAGTTTTGCGCGAGATCTTTATTGATAAGATACGTATTTTGAATCCACGCGACAGAAATCGCGCTATATTTCTGGAAATGGTCGATAGCATCGCCAAAGTGGGATTGAAGCGGCCTATAACCGTAAGTTCGCGAAAGTGCGACGCCGACCCTTTTGAATATGATTTGGTGTGCGGACAGGGGCGCATTGAGGCCTTCAAGAAGCTCGGACAAACGACAATACCAGCGATTATCATACAGGCAGAGGAAAGCGATTGCTTGGTAATGAGTCTCGTTGAGAACTGCGCTCGTCGGCAGCATCGTGCTATCGATTTGTTGGAAGATATTAGCACCTTACGAAACCGGGGATACAGCGACCTGGAAATTGCGAGCAAGATCGGCTTAAGTGTTGACTATGTGCGCGCGATTAGCTCCCTGTTAGCCAAGGGGGAGGAGCGTCTGGTTAGCGCCGTCGAGAATGGCATTCTCCCGCTGAGAACGGCCATCGAGATAGCCAAATGTGACGACGCAGACGTTCAGCAAGCGCTCACCCACGCGTATTCCGAAAACAAACTCCGTGGAGGAAAATTGATGGCGGTCCGGCGCATAATTGAGCAGCGACGACGCCAAGGCAAACATCTCCACGGACAAAGTTTCGGGCGGCGTGATAGCTCTAAAAGGCCAGTCACAGCTGATTCAATGGTTCGAATGTTTCGTGAGGAAGCAGATCGTCACCGTCTTTTGCTAAAAAAATCAGAAATGACCCAAAGCCTGTTAATGTTTGCTATTGAGGCGATTGGATCTCTACGAGAGGAAAGAGAATTTGTTCGCCTCCTGCGACTTGAGGATCTTTTGCTGATGCCCGCTTTCCTTGAAGAGCGCCTAGCTAAGAGATCCACGCAATGAATGAAGCCGTGCTTTCTCCAAATTCTGAGCGCGTCATTCAGGCGTTCGGTTTGAATACTGTAATTGTCCCGATCGATTCCATACTTCCAGTTCGCGCAATAAGCAAAACAGTTAAGGTAAGCCATAAGTATCGGCAGATTGCTTGCTCAATAGAGGAAATTGGACTTGTTGAGCCGCCCGTAGTTTTTCGAGACCGACAGAAGGCGGACCTTTATCTGCTTTTGGACGGCCACTTGCGTGTCGAAGTTCTCAAGGACCTTGGCCATTCAGAGGTGGAATGTCTGCTTTCGAGTGACGATGAGGCTTTTACTTACAATAAGCGAATTAGCCGCCTTTCGGCCATTCAAGAGCAACGGATGATTGCCAGAGCATTAGAAAGGGACGTTCCGAAGGAAAAGATTGCCAAGGCGTTGAATCTTCACATCGATAGTCTAAATCGCAGAGCTAATCTGATCGATGGAATTTGCGAGACGGCCGTAAACCTCTTACGCGACAAAATTTGCCCGATGGCGATCTTCGACATTTTTCGCAAAATGGTTCCGCAACGTCAGATCGAAGCCGCAGAGCTCATGGTAAATGCGAATAACTACTCGATAGGCTACGCATCGGCGATCCTAGCAGGAACTCCACAAGCTCAATTGACTAGTCTTAATAAACCGAGGCGCGTGAAGGGGATTACTGTCGAAACTCTAAGTCGATTGGAGAGCGAACTCACCAAACTCCAACAGGCGACTTCCTCTGTTCAAAATACTTACAGCCAGGACCACCTACACCTAATTATCGTCAGAGGATATCTCACCAAGCTCGTGAACAATCCGAAAGTTTCTAAGTATCTCGACGATCATCATCCGGAGCTGTCATCCGGATTTAAGAAGATTGTTGAGTTGACCTCAACAGGTTGAGTAACAGTTCCGCCCAATTTCTCATGCTGCGCCGTAGGCCGGGCGTCCCGAGGATTGACCGTCACTCGCTGCCAATCAATCGACAGCAGCAATCCAGTAACGAAGGTCGACATCTCGACGCGTCTTAATGGACCGCGGCCCCGGCAAGGCAACGCTCTGTCGCATGATTTTCTTATAGAAATCAAAGGCCTACCCGATGAACGCGACCTATGAGTCACAGTCCGTCACAATTGCGGCGCAGAGGATTGGGTCGAGGCTATTGGAGGCGAAGCGATGAAACGATCCATCCTTATGGAAACATAGCATTTTTCGCGACACAATTTGACTTCACCCGCCACTCCATAGGACGCGTTCCGACCAATTAAGGCCTCAGTAAAGAT
>Ga0209023_10001060_pt1 | contig 38306 bp, 31 predicted proteins | sample LakOneMetagenome_FD_187468 | JGI IMG/M metagenome (GOLD analysis project Ga0209023, IMG submission 187468) | Freshwater and sediment microbial communities from Lake Erie, Canada (SPAdes) (version 2) | ecosystem: Environmental > Aquatic > Freshwater > Lentic | place: Lake Erie, Canada...
CTCAGATTCTGGCGATTCATCGCATGGCCGGGCTTGGTCATCACCTGCCTGGTGCAATGCCTCGTTTTCACGCCCCTGGGTGTGACCGTGGCCGGAAACACCAACTGGCTCTCCATCGGCAGCTTCCAACTCCAACCCTCGGAAGCGATCAAAGTCGCCCTGGTCATCTGGCTGGGAACGTTCCTCGGCCGCAGGGAAACCAAACTCGACGACTGGCGTCGGGTGCTCCTGCCCGTTTTCGGTGTCGGTGGCGGCGCTATCATGCTCGTCATGGTCCGCGGAGACCTGGGCACCACCGTGATTCTGGCCGGCATCCTCTTCGGCTCCCTCTTCTTCGCCGGCGTCCGACTGCGAGCGCTCGCCATCCCCCTGGGTATCGGCGTCGTCGGCGCCATCGCGGCGGCGATCGCCAGCCCGAATCGGCTGGCCCGAGTCCTCAGCTTTTTCGGCACCGGATGCGACGGAGCAACCGGCACGATCTCGGCGTCCTGCTGGCAGCCCCTGCACGGCACCTGGGCCATGGCCAATGGCGGCGTCTTCGGGGTGGGGTTGGGCAACTCCGCGGCGAAATGGTCGTGGCTTCCCGCCGCCGACAATGACTACATCTTCGCCATCATCGGCGAAGAACTCGGCCTGATCGGCGCCGTCGTGGTGCTGGCCCTGTTCGCGCTCCTCGCCTGTACCTTCATCCGGATCATGCACGCCACCACCCACCTCCAGGCCAAGGTGACCACCGGCGCCGTGATGGTCTGGATCATCGGCCAGGCGTTCGTGAATGTGGGCGTCGTTCTCGGTTTCATCCCGGTCCTCGGGGTCCCTCTTCCACTCATCTCTGCCGGTGGAACGGCCCTGCTCACCACCCTTGTCGCCATTGGCATCGTCCTCTCCTTCGCCCGCGCCGGCCTCCCCGCACAAGCCGGCACCAGGAACGTGAACACCTCCAGGTTCCACCGGCCGAGCACAACCAGTGCGCACAGCTTCGCGCACCGCAGAGAAGGTTCCACCGGCGATGAGTAGTCCCAAAACGCCAGCGCTGGCACTGCGCGGGATTCGCCATGCCGGGCTTCGACGTCCCTCCCTGTCCGGGCCCCACTGGGTTCACTGGTCGTTGCTGGGACTGCTCATCACCTCGGCCGCCCTGTACAGCTGGAACATTGACTCGAGCGGATTCTCCGACTACTACGCAACCGCGGCCAAGAGCATGTCGGTGAGTTGGAAGGCGTTCTTCTTCGGCGCCTTTGATCCGCAATCGACGATCACCCTCGACAAGCTCTCGGGTTTCCTGGTCCCTCAGGCCCTTTCTGCTCGCATTTTCGGCTTCAGCCCCTGGGCGCTGGCCCTGCCTCAGGTGATCGAGGGGCTCGTCACGATCAGCGCCACGTATTACATCGTCTCCCGATGGCTGGGAGCCCGGGGTGGGCTGATCGCAGCGACCTTCATCGCGTCGACACCCTTGCTCGTGTCCCTGTTCGGCCATGCCATGGAAGACGCGATGCTGACGATGTGCACCACGCTGGCGATCGCGGCTTGGCAACGGTGCATCGAGACTGACCGGCAGCGTTACCTGATTCTCGCCGGCGTCCTGGTGGGGGTGGGCTTCCAAGCGAAGATGATGCAGGCGTGGCTCGTCCTTCCGGCACTGGCGCTCGTGTACGTGCTGATCGTGCGTCAGCCGTGGCGGCAGGCACTCCGACGAATCCTGGTCGCAGGCACGGCCGCATTGCTTGTCTCTGTGTCCTGGATGAGCGTGGTCGCCCTGGTACCGCCATCGCAGCGACCGTATATCGACGGAACCACGAACAACGACATCTTCACGATGGTGCTGGGGTACAACGGCATCAACCGTTTCCTCAGCAATTTCGTTCCGGGCGCGCTCGGCAGCGTTGCTCCGCCGACCGGAACAGAGACCACCAGCGGTGTCGGCCTCTTCCCGGGACAACTGGGACACTTGGCGGTGAAATTCTTCCTTCCCCAGTATTCGAGCCAGATCGGTTGGCTGTATCCCTTGGCGACAGCCGGCTTGATCCTGGGCTTCGTCGCGCTCCGCAACCCGGGATCCGCAACGACGGCCGGCCGGGAATTGCGAGCGGGTGTCCTGCTCTGCGGCGCTCTGCTCGTCACGGTGGGAACGGTGATGAGTGTGATGAGTCTTCCGCATACGGCTTATCTCGCGAGCCTGGCGTTCCCGCTGTCGGCTTTGAGTGCAATCGGTGTTGTGCTCCTCTGGCGGAGCCGGAAAGAGTTCACCTCGAGGTGGAGGTTTGCCCTGCCCGTGGTGGTGGCCGTGCAGACGGGATGGACGCTGAGCGTGATCGCGAATTACCCGCCATTCAACGTCTGGTTGGTGGGTCCGGTGTTTGTTCTCGGATTCGGGGCGGCCCTGGTCTTCCTCTCTCACACGCTCGGGGCCCGGCGTGCCACCCGACTCGTCGCCGTCGCCGGAATCGCAGCATTGGCCGGGGCAATGCTGTGTCCTGTTGTCTGGTCGCTGTCGACGCTGAATGAGGCGTATGCGGGGACCGCGAATGACGCTTATGCGGGCCCGACGACGGGCATCGCGAATCCGACCGAGTTGGGGGGCGGATACGGAATCGGTCTCGATTCCGACCGCGAGATAGCGCCGACAGCTGCCATCGAGGAACGGATCTACGACTACGCCACCGCGCACAGCACCACTCAGAAATACGCGCTGGCATCGGACAGCTGGAGAAGCGCGGCCCCCATCATCATGCGCGGCGATGCCGACGTGTTGCCGATCGGCGGATTCACCTCGCGAGTGCGGTCACCGAACCTCGTGGAAGTGCAGCGGCTTGTTGCCGGCCACGAGCTGAACTTCATTCTGTTGACCGGCCAGGGCTCCAAGAATGACGCCCATGCGGCGGACCTCAGCGAGCTGCAACGCTGGGTGTACGCTTCGTGCCGCCTGGTGCCACCCAATGCCTACAACGACGGGGCACGCAACACACTGGTTGCTAATGTCCCGCTTGACCATCTGTATGACTGTGCGTCGTAGCAGGTGACAGGGGGCCCGGCCGCCCCTGTGCTGGAGCACGCACACGGAGCAACTCGACGCCGATTGGAACTCGGAAGTTCACTGGAGCCGCCTGTCAGAATCGAACTGACGACCTTCTCATTACGAGTGAGATGCTCTACCAACTGAGCTAAGGCGGCGTTACCAGAACACCCCGTAGGGCAGTCGGTCACACAAGAATAAGCCTAGTCGGTTCGACGGGTCATCTCGTACACGTCGTCGAAGGAGGCCCGAACCAGCTCCGCCAGCGTGGGCGTTCCGGAGCCGTCGGTCCAGCGGCGCCAGGCATGCCGGATGGCGGCCGCGGCCACCAGAGTGAACAAGAGCGCTCGGTCCTCGAGTCGTTTGGGGTCATCGGCCAACCCGGGCTCATCCGCCAGGAATCGCCGAATGACGACCTCCTGCAGTTGTGACTCGAAGTCGCGAAGCGTGGCCATCCGCATGCCCAACAGGTAGGTGCTGTCCTTCATGACCTCGCGGCGCAGTTGGTACAGCTCATGGTCATCTTCCGTACGCTGCATGGTGGCCGCGAGCAACACGGCCAACTGTGTGAGCATGTCGCCCTGGCAGCCGCCGTTGACGAAGGTGTCGACATCCGCTTCCGACGCGATACCGGGCGCATCGCCCACGAACGCGGCGTCCTTGGACGGGAAGTAGTTGAAGAACGTGCGTGGCGACACGTTGGCGACCCGACTGATGTCTTCCACGGTGACCTTCTCGATACCGCGCTCTTTGGCCAGGCTCAGCACCGCGATCTGGATGGCGCGGTGGGTCGCCCGGCGCTTGCGCTCGCGCAGGCCGGGCTGTTGGGTGTCAGACATGCTGTGATTCTTTCATAGCCTGCAAATATGCACAAAGCTTCTGACACCAACCGGTAAACCCCCCAGCGCGGTCAACACATCGGATCAGCGCTGGGAACCGTTCCCTTCACCAGGTAATCGTCGACAGCGCTGTTCACACAGGCATTGCCCTTGTTGTAGGCGGTGTGGCCTTCACCGGTGAATGTCACCAAGGCGGCGCTGTCGAGCTGCGCAGCGAGGCTTTGCGCCCAAGCGTACGGCGTGGCCGGGTCGTTCGTGGTTCCCACGACGAGAATCGGAGCTGCGCCGGTCGCGTGGATTTGGCCGCGCTCACCGGTGAACTTGTACGGCCAGTTCGCGCAGCCGATGTCACCGAAGCTCATGTACTTGCCGATGATCGGCGCCGCGGCGTCGATTTGCGCCGCCTGAGCACGCATGGCGGCGGGGTCATCGTTGTAGGCGTAGTCGATGCAGTTGATGGCCGAGAAGGCCTCACTCGAGTTGTCAAGGTACGTACCGTCGGTCTGGCGGCCGTTGTAGGAATCAGCGAGCTGGAAGGCGTCCACGGCCTGATTCTTCATGACGCTCGTGAACATGCTCGTCAGCAGTGGCCAGGCGGCCTCCTGGTACAGCGGGTAGATGATGGCGGTGAGCAGCGAGTTCGAGCCGAGCCGCCGACCGTCGGAGTTGGCGATCGGGCTCACATCAACGGATGCCAGCAGCGCTCCGACCCTGTTCATCGCGTCGTCGACCGTGCCGGAGAACGGACAGTCCGAGCCGGCCAGGCAGGCCGCAAGGTAGGCGCGCAAGGCGCTTTCAAAGCCCTTGGCCTGCAGCTCGGTCACCTCGAAGTTCGTGGTGGCCGGATCGAGGGCGCCGTCGAGCGCAAGACGCCCCACCTTCTTCGGGAACAGTTCGGCGAAGGTGGCCCCGAGATAGGTTCCGTAGGAATAGCCGAGGTAATTGAGGGTGGTGTCGCCCAGCGCGGCGCGCAGCACGTCGAGGTCACGGGCGGCGCTCTCCGTGTCCACGTGCCCGAGCAACGCGCCGGTGTTCGTCTTGCACGCTTCCCCGAAAGCGGCGGAGGAGGCTTCGAGCTCGGCGATCCAGGCATCCGATCCCCGTGGGGCGGACGTGAGCCCGTAGAGGTATTCGTCCATCGCGGCCGGTTCGTAGCAGGCCACGGCGGAGGAGCGGCCGACGCCGCGAGGATCGAAGCCCACGATGTCGAAGTTGGACTGCAGCGTGTCGTCGGTGATGAAGCTCAGCGAATCCTTCACGATGTCATAGCCGGAGGCCCCCGGTCCCCCGGGGTTGACCAGCAGCGACCCCACGCGGTTGCCGCCGGTGGCCACATGGCGCACGAGTGCCAGGTTGACGTCCCCGGCACCGGGATCACTGTAGTCAAGCGGAGCAATCGCGGTGGTGCACTGCATGCCGTCCCCGCAGTCGTTCCACTTCAGAACCTGGCTGTAGAACGGCTCCAATGCGGAATCGACCGACTCGCCGGTGGGTATCGACGTGGACGGCGCCGTCTTCGGCACGAACGCGGACACACAGCCGCTCAGTCCCAGAGTGAGCACCATCGCGCCCGCCACGGCCACGATCAGGCGAGTTCGGTCAGTCATCGGTTTCCTTCGATTGGGCGTCAGCGCCGGATGGCGGAGACAAGCATGGCCTCAAGGGCCAGGGCGGGGGCGACATTCGACTGGATTCTGGTGCGGGCCAGCGCGATGGCATCTATTGTGGCGACCGTAGCTGCGGGAGCGCTGGACGCTCCGGCAGTTCGCAGTTCGGCGCCCAGTTCCAGGTTGATCACAGCCTGTTCCCGGCCGAGCTGCACCATCATCACGTCACGATAAAGCGAGCCCAGGTCCACGAGGATACGGTCGATTCCGTCGCGCAGGCTGCGGACAGCGCGACGCTTCTGGTCGTCTTCCAGAGCTTTGACCTGGCTGCGCAGACCGGCCGGAACGGACTGCCCCGGCTCGACGCCGAGCGAGCGCAGCACGCCCTCCCGCTCAGCGGCATCGCGCTCGATGGTGATGGCCTTCGCGTCGTCGCCGGCGATGGCCAGCAGGCGGGCGGCAGCGTTCACCGCGGATGAGACCGAACGGATGCCGAGAGCCGTTCGCAGGGTCTCCTCGCGCCGCAAGCGCGCGTCAGGGTTGGTTGCAAGGCGCCGAGCCATGCCGATATGGCTCTGCGCCAGCCGCGCCGAGAGCTCGGCGACGATCGGGTCCACGCCGTCGCGCTTCACCAGCAGCTCGGCGACATCATCGATACTCGGGACCCGCAGGCGAACCGTGCGCACCCGCGAGCGGATGGTGGGCAGCAGGTCGGCCTCGCTCGGGGCGCACAGGATCCACACGGTGCGTTCCGGGGGCTCCTCGAGGGCCTTGAGCAGAACGTTGGAGGTGCGCTCCACCATGCGGTCGGCGTCCTCGACCACGATCACCCGATAACGGCCCACCGAGGGCGAGTATTGCGAGCGGGCGACGGCCTCCTTCACGGTGGCCATCTTGATGATCACACCGTCGGTCGTGAGCACGCTCAGGTCGGGATGCGTGCGCGCCTCTACCTGGCGGAGGGCGTCCCGGTCGCCGTCGGGTGTGCCCGGGCACAGCAATGCGGCGGCAAAGGCGAAGGCGAGGTTGGACCGGCCGGAACCGGGCGGCCCGGTGATCAGCCAGGCGTGCGTCATCGAGCTGGCGCTGCTCGAGATGGCACTGCTTGAGATGGCACTGGCGGCACGGAAGATCTCGATGGCCTCAGCCTGTCCCGTCAGGTTTTCCCACACTGCCATGGAACAAGGCTACCTTCCGCCGGTGACACCGTGTGCCTCGCGGCACCCGGAAGCAGGTTCAGAGCAGCGACGCCACCCGTGAGCGGATCCGGGCGGCGACAGCCTCCACGGACGCGGACGCATCGAGCACCAGGAAGCGTTCGGGCTCAACGGCGGCCAAGGCCAGGAACGCGGCGCGCACCCGAGCGTGGAACTCGTTCTTCTCCGCCTCGAGCCGGTCGAAACGCTTGTTCGCAGCGTCGAGCCGACCCCGGGCATCCGCTTCATCGAGGTCGAGCAGGATCGTGAGATCGGGCAGCAGTCCCTCCGCTGCCCACAACGACAGGTTCCGAACCTCGTCGGCGCCCAGCACCCGGCCCGCGCCCTGGTAGGCCACAGAGGAATCGAGATAGCGATCCTGCACGATCACCTCGCCACGGGCCAGCGCCGGTCGCAGCTTGGTCGCCACGTGCTGGGCGCGGTCGGCGGCGTAGAGCAGCGCTTCGGCGCGCGGGGCGATCTCGCCGCGGTGATGCAGCACGATCTCCCGGATCTCCACGCCCACGTCGGTGCCACCCGGCTCGCGAGAGCGCACGACGGTGCGCCCCTCGGATTCCAGCCAGTCGGTGAGCAGCTGGGCCTGCGTGGACTTGCCGGTGCCGTCTCCGCCCTCGAGGGTGATGAAGAGTCCGGTCACGCCCCCGTGCCCGTCGCCTTCGGCGCTGCCTTCGTGGCCGGCGCCTTCGTAGGGACCTTCTTGGCTGCCACCTTCTTTGCCGGCGCCTTCTTGACGGGCACCGGGGTGGTGCCCGCGGCGGCGGCCTTCTTCGCGGCGTTGGCGGCGCGGGTTGCCGCCGCCTTCTTCGCCGTTGCCGCCTTTGCGGCAGCGGTCGGAGCCTTCTTCACGGCCGGCTTCTTGACCGCGGCCTTGGCCGGCGCCTTCTTGGCGGGCGCCTTCTTGGCCCGCGGTGCGGCGGGGCCCTTGGCGCGCTTGTCGGAGAGCAATTCGACCGCGCGGTCGAAGTCGATCTCCTCAATGCTTTCGGACTTCGGGATGGTGGCGTTGGTCACACCGTCGGTCACGTAGGCGCCGAACCGGCCGTCCTTGATCTTGATCGCCTTGCCGCTGTCCGGGTCGGGTGCTTCGAATTCCTTGAGCGCACTCGACGCCCGGCGGGCACCGTACTTGGGCTGGGCATAGAGTTCGAGGGCGCCGGTAAGGTCGATGTCGAAGATCTGGTCTTCGCTCGTGAGCGAGCGGGTGTCCACGCCCTTCTTCAGGTACGGGCCGAACTTGCCGTTCTGAGCTGTGATCTCCGCTTCGGTCTCCGGGTCCACGCCCACGGTGCGCGGCAGTGCCAGCAGCCGCAGCGCGGTCTCGAGGTCGACTGTGGCGAGGTCCATGGACTTGAAGATCGACGCCGTGCGCGGCTTGTCGGCGGCAGCGACCTTCTTGGCCGCCGGCTTGCGCTTGGGCTTGGGCTTGGTGACGGTCACTTCGCCGGTGACCGGATCGATGGTCTGGGTCTCGACAGGCTCGACCACCGATGCGGCCGCCGCCACGGCGGGGTCGATCACCGGTGCCGGGTCGAGCTCGGTGACGTAGGGACCGAATCGGCCGTCTTTCGCCACGATCTCTTTACCGTTCTCCGGGTTGATCCCGATCACGCGGTCAGTGATGACGGGGGCATCGATGAGCGCGTGCGCCTTCGCGGCTGTGAGTTCGTCGGGGGCGAGCTCCGGCGGGATGTTGACGCGGCGCGGCGGCGCATCCGGTGCCGCATCGGGGTCAATGACCTCGAGGTACGGGCCGTACTTACCGATGCGGAGCGTGATTTCATCGTCGATGCGCACCGAGTTGATGGTGCGCGCATCGATCTCGCCCATGTTGTCGATCACGTTGCGCAGGCCGCGGTGCTTGTCGCTGCCGAAGTAGAAACTCGTCAGCCAGTCGAGGCGGTTGGCCTCGCCGCCGGCGATGCGGTCGAGGTCGTCTTCCATCTCTGCCGTGAAGTCGTATTCCACCAGGTCGCTGAAGAATTCCTCGAGCAGGCGCACCACTGAGAAAGCGATCCAGTTCGGAACGAGCGACTGCCCACGTGGGGTGACGTAGCCGCGCTCGGTGATGGTGGAGATGATGGAGGCGAAGGTGGAGGGACGTCCGATACCGAGCTCTTCGAGCTTCTTCACCAGGCTCGCCTCGGTGTAGCGCGCGGCCGGAGTGGTCTCGTGGCCCTTGGCCTCCAGCTCCAGCAGCGCCAGGGTCTGGCCCTCTTCAAGCGGCGGCAGTTTGGACTCGGTCGCGTCGGTGGGCGCGTTGCGTTCCTCGTCGCGACTTTCCTCATAGGCCAGCATGAAACCGCGAAAGGTGATGACGGTGCCGCTGGCAGTGAATTCGGCAAGGGCGCCGGATGCCGCGGGGTGCGACGACGGACCGGTCGGCCCGGCCGCGATGGTCACCGATGCCGTGGAACCGGTGGCATCCTTCATCTGCGAGGCGACGGTGCGCTTCCAGATGAGGTCGTAGAGCTTGAAGTCGTTGCCGCGCAGGCTGGAGGCGAGTGACGCCGGGGTGCGGAAGGTGTCGCCGGAGGGACGGATCGCCTCGTGCGCTTCCTGGGCGTTCTTGCTCTTGCCCTTATACGCACGCGGCGCGTCCGGAACCGTTTCGGCGCCGTACAGCGCGGCGGCCTGGGTTCGGGCCGCGGTCAACGCCTGCTGACCGAGCGACGGAGAGTCGGTTCGCATGTACGTGATGTAGCCGTTTTCGTACAGCGACTGGGCCACGCTCATCGTCTGCCGGGCGGTGAAGCGCAGCTTGCGCGCCGCTTCCTGCTGCAGGGTCGAGGTGGTGAACGGGGCTGCCGGGCTGCGACGGTAGGGCTTGGAGGCGACCTTGGTCACCGTGAGGGCGACACCCGGTTCCTGCAGCGCAGCAGTCAGGGCGACAGCGGATGCCTCGTCGAGCGTGACCGCGCTGACCGTGGGCTTGAGCGTTCCGGAGTCGTCGAAGTCGCCGCCGGTGGCGATGCGTTCGCCGTTCAGGCGCACGAGCTTGGCGTCGAAGCCCTGCTCGGTGTCGGCGGTTGAGGCGGCCAGCCGGGCAAGCAGGTCCCAGTAACCGGCCGACACGAAGGCGAGGCGTTCGCGTTCGCGGTCGACGACCAGGCGGGTGGCCGCGGACTGAACCCGTCCGGCGGAGAGGCCGGGGCCCACCTTGCGCCACAGCACCGGGGAGATCTCGTAGCCGTAGATGCGGTCGAGGATGCGCCGGGTTTCCTGGGCGTCCACGAGCGCGGTGTCCAGTTCCCGGGTGTTGTCCTTGGCCGCGAGGATGGCGTCCTTGGTGATCTCGTGGAAGACCATGCGCTTCACGGGAACCTTGGGCTGGAGCACCTGCAAGAGATGCCATGCGATGGCTTCGCCTTCGCGGTCCTCATCAGTTGCGAGCAGGAGTTCGTCGGCGTTCTTCAGCGCACGCTTGAGTTCGCTGACCGTTTTCTTCTTGGCATCGGAGACCACGTAGTACGGTTCGAAGCCGTTCTCCACGTCTACCGAGAAGCGCCCGAGGGTGCCTTTTTTCAGTTCAACCGGCAGGTTCTTCGGTTCGATGAGGTCCCGGATGTGTCCGACCGAGGACAAAACCTCGTAGCCGTCACCCAAATACGCCGCGATCGACTTCATTTTCGTCGGCGACTCGACAATGACCAGCTTCTTAGTGCCTGGCACCAGACTCCTCTTTATACGTAGTGACCGATTGAACGGCCAAGGCACACCATACACACAAGTTAGGAGTACCCGCCTAATTGGGGGGTCGCGTTCAGACCCCTCGGAGCCGCCTCACACCGTCCCGGCCGGACCCCGGGGATGCGATTGGGCCCTTGCGGGTTTCCACGCCCTGAGGACAATGGTGCCATGGGAACAACGAAGGACACATATACCGCAAAGCTGGTGGATGGCCCACTGCAGGGAAAGACGCTCACCACTGAGTTCCTCGCTTCCGGAGATCCGCAGCCGCGGCTTGAAATTCCGGCCGAGGCCGGCAAACGCTATCTGTATTCACGCGGGTCAGGCCTCGAGTTCGAGGAGTCGGCGACATCGACCGGAACCGTGCGCCCGACAGCGGTGGAATACCGCTTCCTCGAAGCCACTTTCGGGTAGCTCAGCCGGCCTGCCCCTCCGGATCGACGAACGCGTCGGGCGGTCCGGCGCGCGCCCGAGAGGTCAGGTCGAAGACGAGCACCTGCCGTTGCACGCTCACGGCCGCGATGAGACCGTCCAGGGCGCAGGCCGTGACGGATACGCCGTTCAATGCCGCTGCCTCGGCCGCCGCCTCGCAGGGGTAGCCGGCCACGAGCCCGGAGGCGGTGTCTGCGGCGGCGAGCGCGGCGGCATCCGCGGCATTCTGCACGGATTGGTGGAGGCTCAGCACCGCCAGCAGCGGGACCAGCAGCGCGGTCAGCGACATCGTTGCGCCGAGAATGGCGATCGCCAGCATCGACCCGGCCCCGCGGTCCGGCACCGGCCGGCAGCTGCTCCTGGCCGGTCGGCGGCGCATCAGCGGCCACCGCCGAGGGCGCAGGAGGTGGCGGCGAGGGTGAGTCCCCATTTCGCGAAGAGTTCCACGGAACTCACGGCGTCCAGCCGAGCGCAGACGAAGTCACCACGGGGTTCGACCGACAGCCGGGTTCCCGGGACCGCGCCGGCCACGAGCGCGGCCGCCTGGCCCACGCCGTCCCCACGGGACAGGACGCGGGCGGCATCGGCCGCGGCATCCGTGAGGCGCACCTGCTGGCCGATCACCGTCACGGCTCCGAGACAGCAACCGAGCACGAGAATCACGGCGGGCAGCACGGTGGCGAACTCCGCAGTGACCGTTCCCACCTCACCGTTGTTCCGCTCAGCCCACCGAGAGCGCACGGCGCACCAGCTCGGTGAGGATCGACCGAACCTCGTCGCCGCGCAGGATCACGATCAAGAGGCCGGCGAACCCTACGGCGGCCATGGTGGCCACCACGTACTCGGCAGTGGCCGCCCCCGCCTCCTCGCCCAGCCGGGCGAATCGCGCTGGCCACCGGCGTTGCGGGTCGGCCCGGGTGGGACGAATGCTCTTCAGCTCGGCGGCTGGCTGTATAAGAGGCATGGCCTGGTCTCCTTCTGCGTTGTGAAACGCGTGCGTGGGCGGCGCGAGTACCACCACTGTGCCGCGCAGGAGACCCCGGGTGACGGGAGCGGAGCGGACCGGTGCACAGTCGACCGCGGACGCCGCCGGTGGAGGGCCGGTATGAGCTATTCGTTCACGAGCACCGGCACCCCGACCGCAGCCGCTACCGCCCGGCCGGCCAGCGCCGCGGGCACCGGGACGGTGAAATCGATGCGTTCCTCAGGGGTCGACTCCGGGCCTGAATCGGTTTCGACGAGGTGGTGCACGAACCGACCGGTCCCTAGAAAAGTGCCGGTCGCGTCGTAGAAACCGGCCACCACCTCCAGCTCCAGCACCGCGCTCACGTCGCTGGTCACGCGCACAGCGCCGGTCACGACGGTCCCGTCGAAGCCGGTGTCATCGAGTGCGAACCGATCGTCGAAGGGCCCGTCCGCCCGCAGCACCTGGCCGGCAGCAGGATGCAGCCGGTCGAGGCCGGCCAACTGCGCCTCGCGCTCGGGTGCGGGGAGGCCCGGGAAAGAGACCTGCAGGGCAGCCGCGGGCGGCGACCCGTCCGCGGGCCGGTCCACGGGCGCGCTCAACGCGAAGATACCGATGCCCAGTGCCGCCCCGGCCACCACCGCGCACAGGGTGACCATGATGCGAAAACGGGAGAAGGGTGAACGGGGTGTCATGAATTCGTCCTGTCTGGGCGGGGGCCCGGGACAACTTTCCCCGGGCCCCCGCCGGTTGGCGCGGTTGCGAAACTGGCGGGCTGGTCGGCTGCTAGCCCACCAGGTTGAGAGCACGGGTGACGATACCGAAGAGGTCCACGTTGTCGACCGTCCCCTGCAGCTGTTCGGAGCCCGGTCCGGTGGCGTAGACCGGCACATCCGCTCCGGTGTGGTTGCCCGAGAGATAGCTCAGCCAAAGACCGGCATCCGGCGACCCGTCTTCGACTCCGGCCGGGTCGGTGGGGGTGCGGAAGGTGGCCGGCCCGAAGTTCTTCTTGTCGGCGGCGCCGGCACCGTTGACGATACCGGTGGAGCGCGCCAGGTCCTTCGAATTCGAGCCCCGTGACGGCACGGAGTTGTTGGCAGTGTTGCCGCTGTCCGTGTTGGCGGGCGGCGCTGAAGCCTCGGCGTTGGTGAAGGTGCCCTTCTCGATGATGTTGAACCCGGCACATTCGTGGTCGGCGGTAACGATCACGAGGGTGTTGCCGTCTTTCTTGGCGAAGTCCCGAGCCACGGCCACCGCGTCATCGAATGCCTTGATCTCAGCCAGGGTCTGGGCGGCGTCGTTGGCGTGGGACCGCTTGTCGATCAAAGCCCCCTCGATCTGCAGGTAGAAGCCCGCAGCTGCCTTCTCGCTCTTCTTTCCGCGGGGAGCAGCCGTCTTGGCGTCGAGCAGGGCAATCGCCTTCGTCGTCATCTCGGGCAGGGTGGGTTCCTGAGCCTGCACCGATGTGGGATTGTCCTGCTTGGCCTTCTCGATGGTGAGGTTGCCCCGATTGAACAGGCCGAAGACCTTGGACCCGCTTGCCGACGCGAGGTCGGCGGCGTTCGCGATGGTCTGCGACGCGGGCGAACCGAGCACGGAGTATCCCTGGGCCACGAGCGCCGCTTCGTCGGCGGCGTCAAAGCGGCTGAGCCCGCCACCGAGAATGACATCGGCCGTTCCGTTGCGGGCGATCTGGTCCGCGATCGGGGTGACCCGCAGGTCACTGGTCGGCAATGCCGCGCCGGTGATGGCAAGGTCCTGGCAGGCCGCATCGGAATAGACCGGTCCCTGGCAGCCGCGGGCCAACGCGTGACTCATCTGGCCGGCCGGAGTGGCATCGGTGATCTCGGCCGTCGACACGTTGCCGGTGCGCAGTCCGGCCTTCTTGGCCAGCTCCATCACCGTGGGCGCCAGATTCCCCTTCGCGTCCACGCCGAGGGCCGCGTTGTAGGTCTTGACCCCCGAGGACCAGGCTGTGGCCGCCGAGGCCGAATCCGTGACGGGGTTCGGGCGGAAGTCGCTCGTGCCGGGCTGGCCGGAGAGTTTCTCCACCGCATAGGTGCTGACGTACCCCTGCGCCGGCAGGGATTCCATGGCCAGCTCGCCGTCGGCGCCGTAGAAACGTTCGCGGGCGGCGGTGACATGCGTGCGGCCCATGCCATCTCCGAGCAGGTAGATGACGTTCTGGGCCCGACCCTCGCGCTCGTGGGCGGAGGCGTTGGGCACGAGTCCGCCGAGTGCGGTGACCGTGGCGACCGCCGTCACTGCGGTGACCAGCGTCAGGGCGGTGAGGAACGGTACTTTTCTTCGCTTTATCAAGGATCTCCTGGTTTTGTGGAGCGCGCCGGGCAGCTCGTGCTGGCCTGCCCATACCGTAGGTGTCGCGAGTGTTCCTCAGGCAAACAGTGGGTGAACGTTCACAACGACCGCAGGGTTGACGACAGGATCGACAGGACCAAGGGCACAACGCCCACGAGCATGAAGGCCGGCAGCACGCATACGCCGAGCGGAAGCATCAGCGTCACCGCCAGCGCCTCCGCACGACGCTGCCCCATGTTGCGCGCCTCCCGGCGCAGCTGCCGGGCCTCGCTGCGCAGCAACTCGGCCGTTGGAACCCCCGCCCGTTCCGCCAGCCGGAGCACGGCCTCCAGCGCGTCTCCCCCGCTGCCGGCCGTCGAGTGAATGCCGAATCGCTCCGTCGCCTGCTGCACGATCACCCGCGCCCGACTGAGGGACCCGCCGCCGGCCATGGCGATAGCCATCAGGTCGAGTACCAGGCCGGGACTTGCATCCGCCGCACCGGCCACCCGCACAAGTCGCCGGCTCCAGCGGTGCGCCAGTACCATCAGTGCGCCACTCGAAGCCAGGCACAGCCAGCCGGGAACGGTAAGAAAGAGCATGTGCACGGCGTTGAATCCCAGCAACGCCCCCACGAGCAGGCCGCCCAACGGCAGGGCCATCACCAGTCGCGCGGTGGCGCGCGGTCCGGCCAAGGCCACCTGCAGGTCCCGGTGCAGCTGGCCCAATTGCCGAAACGTGGCCGCGAGCTCGCGCAGGCAGCCCGCGAGCGGCGCCCCCGCCGTGGTGGCCACTTCCCACGCTGCGGCCAGGCCCAACCAGGCTGCACCGGCTTGCCCTCCCAACTCGCGGGCATGGGCCGCGACCGCATCCGCGATGCTCTCGCCCGTGACGCCGGCCTGGGCAGCTGCCCGGATGATGCGCTGCGCGGGCGGGTTCCGCGCTGCCTCGTGCGCCGGAGCCGACGTCGGGTCACCGGAGTGCTGCAGTGGTGAAACCGGCTCGGGCAAGAGATATCCCCAGGCGGAGACCGGCGACACCCCGGCCGACAAGAGCACCGCCAGTCGTTGCGTGAGGGCGGCGACCTCGTCGAGCGGCACGGCGTCACCCGTGTCCCGCGGTGTCACTCGGCCACCACGGTCAACCGACCCGCGGAATCGAGCTCGAATCGCCCGATCTGCGCGAGCCGCCGGAGCCCGCCGTGCCGGTCGAGATGCAGCACGAGCCCGATGGCGCTCACCGTTTGGCGGGCCACCGCCGAAGCGGTCATCCCGGCCAGGGCGCCCAGCGCCTCGAGCCGGGCCGGTACGTCGGCGAGGGAGTTCGCGTGCAGAGTGCCGGCGCCGCCGTCATGCCCGGTGTTGAGGGCGGTCAGCAGCTCCCGTACTTCGGCGCCGCGGCACTCGCCGAGCACGAGGCGGTCGGGACGCATCCGCAGGGCCTCCCGGAGCAGTGCCTCCAGCCCGATCCGGCCGGCGCCCTCCAAGTTGGCCTGCCGAGCTTCGAGCGCCACGACGTGCGGATGCCGCACCTGCAGTTCGGCGACGTCCTCGATCAGCACAATCCGTTCGTGCGGCGACGCCTCGGCCAGCAGCGCCGCCAGCAGGGTGGTCTTGCCGCTGCCGGCGGCTCCCGTGATCAACAGGTTCTCCCGTGCGGCCACCGCCCGGAGCAGCCGCTCCCCGGTCGCGGAAGCTCCCGGCCCGGTTCCGCACAGCCCGGCGGCGATCAGCGCAGTCAGGCTGAGCCGCTCGGTGCTGGGCAGCCGAATCGACAGCAAGGTGCCCGAACTCGACGCCGGCGGCAGCACGGCGTGCACCCGGATTCCGTGGTTCAGCCGCACGTCGACGCACGGGCTCGCCTCGTCGAGGTGACGCCCGCCGAGGGCGATGAGATGCACAGCGAGTTCCCGCGCCTGGGCCTCCGTGGCCTCCCACCCGGGCTCGCGCGCGAGCCCGGCACCGGCATCCGTCCACAGCCCCCGGTCGCCGTTCACGAACAGGTCCGTCACCCGCACGTCGGCGGCGTATCGGGCCAGCGCGCCGAGCACGGACACGTCCGAGCGGAGAGCACGGACCGCCGCTGCGGGCGGGTCCACCTTCTGAACGCGGCGGGGCGGCGACGACGCTTCGCCGAAGGAGGGTACGGCCACGAAGCGATCGCTCATGTGGCCGAGGTTAGGTCGCCTCACGCTGCCGCGACGGCCTGAGGGACCATTTGCTGACAAGTCAGCGGCGTCAAGACGGTGGAGGAGGAGTCGGATGGGGCCCGGCCGGCCGCATCCGCTCACCCTGCGGCTTAAAAAAAGGGGGCGGCACCTATTGGGGGGAACAGGTGCCGCCTAGCAACGCGCAGATTGGGGGGAACCGTACGCGCTACTGGCCAGAACTTACGTTCTGACGCCTTTTAGTGTACAAGTCCTGCCGAGAAGTGCAAGTCTAATATTCGACATCGAATCAAACCTCTGGGCAGACGTCGCGCCTCCATCGGGAAAGTATCTCGTCGTCAAGACACCTCGGTTTGGCGGTATGGTTCAGGGGTGGCGAGCCCACGCCTGCATGACGAGCATCGCAAAGGAGCGACACACCCAACATGAGCGTTCAGATTGATCACCTCCTCACTGAATCACGACGATTCGCGCCCACCCCGGAGTTCTCTGCACAGTCCACGGCCGGCCCGGAACTCTATGCCGATGCTCAGGCGGACCGCCTCGGCTTCTGGGCCGACCAGTCCCGGGAACTGCTGCACTGGCACAAGCCGTTCACCACAACCCTTGACTGGACCAACCCGCCGTTCGCCAAGTGGTTCGATGACGGCGAGCTCAATGTGGCCTACAACTGCCTCGACCGCCATGTTGAGGCGGGAAACGGTGACCGGGTCGCGCTGCACTTCGTGGGCGAACCCGGCGATTCCCGCGACATCACCTATGCGGAACTCACCGCCGAGGTCAAGCGCGCCACCAACGTCTTGATCAAGCTCGGCGTCACCGCGGGCGACCGGGTCGCCATCTACCTCCCGATGATCCCCGAGGCCGTCATCTCGATGCTGGCCGTCGCCCGCCTCGGCGCCGTGCACTCGGTCATCTTCGGCGGCTTCAGCGCCGAAAGCCTCCGTTCCCGCATCGACGATGCCAGCGCCGTGCTGGTCATCACCGCCGATGGCGGTTTTCGCAAGGGCCGCGTCTCCGCCCTCAAGCCCGCGGTGGACGCCGCCCTGCAGTCCGGTGATTCCACCGTGCAAAACGTGCTTGTGGTCAAGCGCACCGGCCAGGACGTGGAATGGAACGACCGCGACCTCTGGTGGCATGACGAACTCGCCTCTGTGCACGCCGAGCATGTGGCGGAAGCCTTCCCCGCCGAGAACCCGCTCTTCATCCTCTACACGTCCGGCACGACCGGCGCGCCCAAGGGCATTCTGCACACCAGCGGCGGGTACCTCACCCAGGGCGCTTTCACCCACAAGAACGTGTTCGACCTCAAGCCCGAGACGGATGTCTACTGGTGCACCGCCGACGTCGGCTGGATCACCGGGCACACCTACGTGGTCTACGGCCCCCTCGCGAACGGCGCCACCCAGGTGCTGTTCGAGGGCACGCCGGATTCCCCGCACCCCGGTCGCTGGTGGGAGATCATCGAAAAGTACCGGGTGAGCATCCTCTACACCGCGCCCACGGCCATCCGCACCTTCATGAAGCTCGGTCGGCAGATTCCGCAGAAGTTCGACCTGAGCAGCCTGCGCCTGCTCGGCTCGGTGGGCGAGCCCATCAACCCTGAGGCCTGGATGTGGTACCGCGAGGTCATCGGCGGAAACGTCGCTCCCGTGGTCGACACCTGGTGGCAGACCGAGACCGGAGCGATCATGGTCTCAGCGCTCCCCGGCATCACCGAGACCAAGCCCGGCGCCGCCCAGATCGCCATCCCCGGCATCGCCATCGATGTGCTCGATGACGACGGCACGCACGTGGGCCACGGCAACGGCGGGCTCCTCGTGGTGACCGAGCCCTGGCCGGCCATGCTCCGCGGCATCTGGGGCGACCCGGAACGCTTCAAGGAAACCTACTGGGACAAGTTCGCGGGCACGACGGGCGCGAAGGACGGCCCGCTGTACTTCGCCGGCGACGGGGCGCGCCTCGACGACGACGGCGACATCTGGCTGCTCGGACGCGTCGACGACGTGATGAACGTCTCCGGCCACCGGCTCTCCACCGCTGAGATCGAGTCGTCGCTGGTCGCCCACCCGCTGACCGCCGAAGCGGCCGTCGTCGGCGCCTCGGACGAGGTGACCGGCCAGGCCGTCGTCGCGTTCGTCGTGATCAAGTTCAGCCAGGCCGAGACGGCCTCGCACGAGGACATCAGCGCGGTTCTGCGGGCCCACGTGGCCCAGCAGATCGGCGCCATCGCCCGGCCGCGGGAGATTTTCATCGTGGACGAGCTGCCGAAGACCCGGTCCGGCAAGATCATGCGTCGCCTGCTGCGCGACGTTGCCGAGGGCCGCGAAGTCGGCGACACCTCAACCCTGGCCGACACCTCCGTGATGCAGATCATCACGCAGAAGATGAAGTAGGCGCCATACGACACGAAAGGCCGCTTCCCCGCGCGGGAAGCGGCCTTTCGTGTCGGGTCAGGCGAAGGCGACGATGAACTCGATCTCCACCGGGGCATCCAGCGGCAGCACAGCCACGCCCACGGCGGAGCGGGCGTGCTGGCCGCGATCACCGAAGATCTCGGCCAGCACCTCTGAGGCACCGTTCACGACACCGGGCTGGCCGGTGAACGCGGGATCGGAGGCCACGAAACCGGTGACCTTGACCACCTGGGTGATGCGGTCGAGCGAGCCGATCGCCCCCTTGATGGCGGCGAGACCGTTGAGCGCGCACTGACGTGCAAACGCCTTGGCGTCGGCAGCCGGCACGAGCCCGTGGCCGTCACCGACCTTTCCGGTCGCCGGCAGCGTTCCGGATACCATGGGTAGTTGGCCGGCGGTGTACACCATCGATCCGGCGACAATGGCCGGCACATAGGCGGCGACCGGAGCCACCACGGGGGGCAGCTCAATGCCCAATTCGAGCAGGCGGGCTTCAATCTGCGACATGGCTAGGCCCCTGCCACGGCAGCGGCGGCGGCGGCGGCGGCGATCGGCCGTTTCATGTAGGCGACGAGGCCGCCTTCCGGCCCGGTGACGACCTGCACGAGCTCCCACCCGTCAGAGCCCCAGTTGTTCAGGATTGCAGCGGTGTTGTGAATCATCAACGGCGTTGTGAGGTACTCCCAGGTGGGCATGTGTCTCCTATTGAGGCGGATTTCCAGATTTGTCGCTTACGCTCAAGTGTATGTCTGCCAAAAAACCAACCATGAGCGGGGCCCTCTCAGGTTTCCTGGCCTTCATCGGGATGAGTGTCGTCGCCGGTGTTCTTGTCACCGCGGGTGTCACCCCCGCGCTGGCCTTGTCGGGTATGGCTGCCACGAACAGCATCAACGTCTTCGAGAATATGCCGGCGTATCTGGCCATCGATCAGCTCGCCCAGAAGAGCAACATCTACGCCAAGCAGGCCGACGGCACCCCCGTTCTGCTCGCCTCGTTCTACGAGCAGAACCGCGTGGAGGTCGCCTCTGACGCGATCAGCCAGTTCGTGAAGGATGCCGCCGTCTCCGGCGAGGATCCCCGATTCTTCACCCACGGCGGCATCGACCTGCAGGGAACCGTGAGCGGCGCCGTCACCACGCTCGCCGGTGGGGGAACCCGCGGTGGCTCGTCCATCACGCAGCAGTACGTGAAGAACGTTCTGGTACAGAAGTGCGAGGCCCTCAACGACGCCGCGGAACGTGATTCCTGCTATAACGACGCCACCGAAATCTCGGTCGACCGCAAGCTCAAGGAAATGCGCCTCGCCATCGGCGTCGACAAGAACTACGCCAAGGACGACATCCTTCGCCAGTATCTGAACATCACCGGTTTCGGCGGCAGTGTCTACGGCATCGAATCGGCTGCCAACTACTACTACAACACCACCGCAGCGGCGCTCACCCTGCCGCAGGCTGCCAGCCTGGTCGCCATCGTGAACAATCCGGTGCGGTTCCAGCTCGACAAGCCGGACAGCGAGACGAACGGCGCCGCCAACGGCTACGAGGCGAACAAGGTGCGACGCGATTACATCCTCGGCGAGATGCTGAAGTATCAGAAGATCTCCCAGGCCGACCACGATGCCGCGGTCGCCTCCCCGATCGAGCCGGTCATCACCCGCTCGACGACCGGCTGCCAGACGGCCGGCGCCAACGCCTTCTTCTGTGACTATGTCACCCGCATCCTCAAGACGGATGCCACCTTCGGGGCCGATGAGGACACTCGCCTGGCCAACTTCCGTCGCGGCGGCTACAACGTGTTCACGACCCTGGACCTCGACCTGCAGAACGCCGCTGTGGAAACGCTCAACGCAAATGTTCCCAAGTCCTTCGACAACTGGGACGTGGGCGGCGTGGTCTCCAGCGTAGGAGTGGGCACCGGCAAGGTGCTCGCGATGGCCCAGAACAAGGATTACTCGCAGTCCCAGAGCCAGACCGGTGCCAATTTCACCGCCCTCAACTACAACACCGATCAGAACATGGGTGGCTCCCGCGGCTTCCAACCGGGCTCGACGTATAAGACCTTCACCCTCGCTGAATGGCTGAAGGAGGGCCACACCCTCAATGAGCGCGTCGACTCTGTTCGCAAGTCCACCTGGGGCGACTTCCAGGACAGCTGCCTCGGCACGCGGAACTACGACAACGACAGTCCTCCCTTCAACCCCCGCAATGACACCTCTAACGAAAACAGCCCCAACTACAGCGCGCTGCAGTCCACTATCGGCTCCATCAACACCGGTTTCATTGGGATGGCCAAGAAGCTGGACCTCTGCGGCATCAAGAACACCGCGGAAGCCTTCGACGTGCACCGCGCGGATGGCGGCGATCTCAAACAGGGCGCCTCGGCAGTGCTCGGCACCAATGAGATCGCACCGCTGACCATGGCGGTGGCCTTCGCCGGCATGGCCAACAACGGGACGACCTGCACGCCGATCGCAATCGAGTCGATGGTGGCCGCCGACGGCACGCCGATGCCCGTGCCCGCGTCCACCTGCACCCAGTCCGTCGAGCCCGAAGTTGCGGCCGGTATGACCTATGCCATGCAGCAGGTCATGTCGGCGTCGGGTGGAACGGCGAACCAGTCGTACTACGCCACATCGCCGCGCGTGCCGATGATCGGCAAGACCGGCACCACCGATGACGCGAAAGACACCTGGATGAGCGGCGCCAGCAGCAAGGTCGCCACCGTGGTGGGCGTCGTCAACGTCAGCGGTCCGTACAAGAGCCAGCGCACCACCCGTTTCGAGAGCGGTCGCGCCTCCGACGCCCGCCACACGATGTGGCCTGCTGTCATGTCGGTGGCCAATGCCAAGTACGGCGGAGACGCCTTCATGGAACCGTCCAACGACCTGCTGCGAGCCGTTCAGGTCACTGTTCCCGACGTTCGAGGCGATTCCATCGCGTCGGCCAGATCCGCGATCACCGGGGCCGGGTTCCAGTTCTTCGAGGGCCCCGCGGTCGATTCCGAACTGCCCGCCGGCACGGTCGCATCAACGAATCCATCCGGTGGCACCCGCACGGACCGTGGTTCGTCGGTGACCGTCTCTCCGAGCAACGGCAGCGGCGTCGTCATTCCCAACGTCGTGGGAAAGGCCCAGAGCGACGCCCGCAATGAGCTCACGGCAGCGCCCTACGGCTTCACCGTCACCGTGCGGGAGGAGGCCGGCACGGCAAGCCAGGTCGATAAGGTCATTTCGGTCGAGCCGGGAGTCGGCACCGGCGTGCGGGCTGGATCGACCGTGACGATCGTGGTCGGTCGGGCTGATTCGCCGGGCGGAGCCACGCCGCCGACAACGCCCCCGGGCGAAAAAAGATGAGCCGGGTCAGCTCAGAGGACATTCTCGACCTCCTGAAGCTGCAGGACGCAGTCAACGGCGCGGGGGCATCCCGGTCCGGCGGCGGTCGGGTGGTGGCCACGGCATCCGCGGCTGTGGCTGCCGTGGGCTTGGCTGCCCTGGCCTGGGGCGCGCTCGTGGAGCGCAACCGGTTCACCCTGCGTGAGGTAAGCGTTCCGGTGCTGCCGCCGGGTTCCGCACCGATCAGGGTGCTGCACATCTCTGACCTGCATATGGCACCGTGGCAAAAAGACAAGCAGGACTGGATTCGCAGCCTGGCCGAGGTCAAACCCGACCTGGTCGTGAACACGGGCGACAACCTCGGCCACCAGCATGGCATCGACGGGGTGGCGTACGCCCTGGCCCCCTTCCGCGACGTGCCGGGAGTGTTCGTGAACGGCTCGAACGACTACATCGGGCCGCAGATGAAGAACCCGTTACGGTACTTCGGCGGGCCCCCGGCTCGCCGGGAAGACGCGTCTCACACCGCACTCGACACCGACCGCCTGCAACGAGTCTTCACCGACCTCGGCTGGACGGACCTGAACAACGCCGCCGAATCACTGGACCTCAACGGTACCCACGTGGAGTTCTTCGGCGTCGACGACCCCCATATCGGTCGGGATCGCCTCGATCTGATCGCCCGCGCCATCGACGACATGCGGGCCAACGACCCACTGGCGGACGAACACTGGCCCGACCCGGAGCAGAGCGCCGAACCGCGGCCCACCGTGACGATCGGCGTGACGCACGCACCGTACCAGCGGGTGCTCAATTCCCTCGTCAACCACGGCGCGCAGCTCATCCTCGCCGGCCACACGCACGGCGGGCAGGTGTGTGTTCCGGGGTTCGGCGCGCTCGTGACCAACTGCGACATCCCGCGGCAGCAGGTGAAGGGCCTGAGCCTGTGGAACCTTGGTTTGCGCACCGCGTTCCTGAACGTGTCCGCAGGAATCGGCACCTCCATTTTCGCTCCGGTCCGTTTCGCCTGCCGCCCGGAGGCCACGCTGCTCACCCTCACCGCAGCATGATCTGCACTCAAAGCGCTCCCGGCAGCGCTTTCGCCCGGAAGAACCGCACCTTCGGAGGTGATCGTGTTCGGGTTCAGAATTTCCCCCGGCTCGATTCGCAGCGGAGGCCTCCAAAGCTCTATACTGAGTGAGGCCCACGGGCCATCGGGGTATGGCGCAGCTTGGTAGCGCGCGTCGTTCGGGACGACGAGGTCGCAGGTTCAAATCCTGTTACCCCGACAGTTGGATGTAAAACCCCCACTCGCAAGAGTGGGGGTTTTATAATTTCCCTGTGCAGGCGTGAAGCCATTGCCATCCCAACCCTGAACGAACGGCTCCCATGTCGAAGACTGCACCAGAACTCCGTCCAACTCCGCTGGTCTCGCGCCGGGCCTGGCAATCGCTCACGGTGCTGCTTGCCGGAATGTTCATGGCGCTGCTGGACACCACGATCGTGAATGTTGCGCTGCCCACCATTCGCACAAGCCTCGACGCCTCCGAGGCGACGCTCTCCTGGATCATCTCCGGCTATGCCCTGGCCTTCGGCCTCGCACTCATCCCAGCGGGACGCATCGGCGACCGCATCGGCCACAAGTGGGTGTTCTTCACCGGGCTGGCACTGTTCACGGCGGCCAGCCTCGGCTGCGGCCTCGCGCAGAACGACCTGCAGCTGATCGTGGCGCGCATCGTTCAGGGACTCGCCGGCGGTATCTTCGTGCCCGCCGTCACCGCGGTCATCCAGCTGATGTTCCCGCCGATGGCCCGAGGCAAGGCATTCGCCATCCTCGGTTCGGTCATCGGTGTGTCCACCGCGCTGGGCCCCATCGTGGGCGGCCTGATCATCCAGGCCTTCGGAGACGAAAACGGCTGGCGCCTGGTGTTCTGGGTCAACATCCCGATCGGGATCATCGCCCTCGTCGCCGCTGCCCGCCTGCTGCCCTCGCGCGCCGAGGCCGCCCTGGCCGGCGGCGGCGCTGCCGGCATGTCCGCGCCGCAGAAGATCGCCCTGGACTGGGTGGGCCTGTTGCTCATCTCGGGTGGACTCGTCGCCCTGCTCGTGCCGCTGATCGAGGGTCAGGACCAGGGATGGCCCATCTGGACCTTCGCGTCACTGGCCGGCGCTGTCCTCCTGATCGTGGCCTTCGGCTTCTGGGAGGTCTTCTACGACCGCCGGGGCCTCAACCCCATCGTTCCGCCACGACTGTTCCACCACCCCGCCTTCACCGGCGGTATCATCCTGGCGCTGGTGTACTTCGCAGCGTTCACCAGCATCTTCTTCACAATCTCGCTGCTCTGGCAGACCGGCCTCGGTCACACCGCCCTCGAGTCCGGGCTGGTGTCGATCCCGTTCGCCATCGGCAGCATCATCGGCGCCTCGCAGAGCAATCGGCTCTCTGAGCTGCTCGGCCGCACGGTGCTCGTGATCGGCGTCTCGCTGGTCACCATTGGATTGATCTGGATCTGGCTCGTGCTGCTGCTCGTTCCGGCCGGCGACCTCACCAACTGGCACATGCTCGCGCCGCTGCTGATCGCGGGCTTGGGCAGCGGATGCTTCATCGCGCCGAATGTGCAGTTCATCGTTGCCACCGTGGACCCGACAGAGGCCGGTGCCGCCAGCGCGGTGGTCGGCGTGATGCAGCGGGTGGGCAGCGCGGTCGGAATCGCCGTGATCGGCAGCGTGCTGTTCGGATCCTTCGTCGCGACCGGCCCCGGTCCCGACGCGTTGGCCACGGCCTTCGCAGCGAGCGCCACGCAGGCCATGGCCGTGAGCGCCGCATTCAGTGTTGTGGCGCTGGTTCTGGTGTTCATGCTGCCCAAGCGCGTTCCCGCTCGCGCCTCCGGCTAGGCCCCTCCGGCGTGCCCGCCTCATCCCCCGCGCCGGTTCCGCCGCGCGCTGCCGCCACAGCGGCCGCGCCACCCCGCACACGCGCGCCCGCCTCATCCGCCGCGCCGGTCCCGCCGCGCGCTGTCGCCACAGCGGCCGCGCCACCCCGCACACGCGCGGACGGCCGGAACTGTGAGCCCCGCATCGGTTCGCCGAGGGGATGCCCGGACTGTCCCTATCCTTGGCACATGAATGGTGAGAAGGTTGCCACGTGAACGCCACACCGGGACAGCGCAACGCAGCCGTCACCCGTACCGCGATCCTGCTCGGCATCGCCTACGGTGTGGCCCTCGCGCTGATCGCGTTCTGGCCCACCCCGGTGGACCAGGGCGGCCGGGCCTCACTCCTGTCGATTCTCGACTGGCTGCACAACCACGGCGTTCCGGAGTGGTTGGGTTACCGGTGGGTGGAGTTCGCCGCGAATATCGTGCTGTTCATGCCGGTCGGCCTTCTCGGCGTGGTCCTGATCGGCGCCCGCCGCTGGTGGCTGACCTTTTTGTCCGGGTTCCTGCTGAGCTGCCTGATCGAGACCGGGCAACTGCTTTTCCTGCCATCCCGGTTCCCATCCCGGGCCGATATCCTGGCGAACACGACGGGTGCGGTGTTCGGCGCTCTACTGGCACTGCTCGCCCTCGCCGTGCTGCGCGTGTTATCGCGGCCCCGGGTGCCCGTCGTAGCCCCCGGCACGATCGAGTCCTGACGCCGGCGCCCGACCGGGCTCAGCCTCGAGCGACGAGCTCGGGGATCAGCGTCTCCAGGTAGGCCGCCGTGTCTTCCCAGCCATCGACGGCCACGCACTCCACACCGAGCACCTTCACCGGGTAATCGTTGCCGTTCTCATCGAGGCGGTCACCGATGAAGAGCATCTCCTCCAGGGGCACTCCGGTGAGCTGCGCGAGCCGCGTCATGCCGTAGGCCTTGTCGATGCCGCGTCGGGTGATGTCAACGGATGTCGACCCGCCCGAGCGCACCTCGAGATCGGGGAGCAGGGCCTGCACGGCTTCCCGGAGGGCGTTCTTCTTGACCCCGGAAGAATCCCAGGCCACCTTGTCGGCGACCGGGGCCGCCTGCCCGAGCGCGGAAAACGTGATCTGCGAACCCCGGTCTTCGAGGATATCGCCCCAGGTCTCGCTCTCCCAGTAGCCCAGTGCCCGCGCGCAGCTCTCCACGGCGGCCAAGGCGCGCGCCTTCTCGTCATCGCTGAGGTTCTCGGCGTAGATCTGGGTCCAGGCACCCTCAACATGCCGGTAATACTGGGTTCCGCAGGTCGGCATCAGGTGCAGGCGATTGAGGGCCTCATCAGTGATCCCCACGAGGTTGTCGACGAGCTGCATGCGAAACTGAGCGAACTGGCCGCCCGAGATCACGCAGACCGGGGTCAGCTCCAACAGGCGCACGAACAGCGCCGCCATCCGCGGATGCACGGGCGATTTGCTCGCCGCAAGGGTGTCGTCCAGGTCGAAGGCCACCAGACGGGGAAGTTCAGGCATGGGTGCAATTCCTTAAGCTCGGCTCGCTCAGCGTTGGCCGGCAAACCACCGGGGCGCAGGCGGCGCGCTTCAGCCTATCCGACCCTCTCGCGCCCTGTGGTGCGTACCGCACGCACCGGGCACGACGGCCGGAGCAGCGAAAAAAACTGTGGCGCAACATTGAAACAGACCGTTACACTGTTGTCGTGCCGCACGTCGTGGACGGTGAGGCGTTCATGCATCCGTCAGCGCACGTTAAACGAAGTCCGAGGCTCCTGTGCACCACATGGATTCCCGGATACTGGGCACTCCCCTGCCACTGGGCCGGGGCGCGGCCGTGCTGACCTTCGATGTGGGAGGCGACGTCACCAAGGCGGCCCTGTTCGACTCCGATGGACAGATGCTCGGCCTCAGCCACACCGTCTGTCCAACTTTCAACCATGACGAGGGTGACACCAGGCTCGACCAGATCGAAGACCTCACCACGCAGTTCGCCCGTGACTTTCCGCAGGTGACACCCGCAGCAGTCGGCCTCATCTCCGCAGGCCTGGTGGACGACTGCGACGGCGTGGCCGTGCTGTCTTCAGCCCTGCGCTGGGTCAACGTTCCCTACCGGAAGCTGGCCAGGGATCGACTGCGCCTGCCCTCGTCCTTCTCGCACGACGGCCGTGCCGCCGGTGACGCCGAATTCCTGCTCGGTGCTGCCCGCGCCTACCGGAACGTTGTGGTCATCGTGATCGGACCCCACATCTCGGCATCGATCATCATCGACGGCGTGTCACACACCGGTGGCGGCTTCGCCGGCAAGCTCGGTCATTCCATTGTTGATCCGTTCGGCGAACGGTGCATCTGCGGGGCTCGAGGCTGCCTCGAAACTGTGGCATCGGTGGGGGCCATCGTGCGCCGCTATCGCGAGGCAACCGGTCAACCGGTCACCGGCGCCCGCGATGTGCTGCAGCGCGCCCTCCACGGAGACAGCGCCGCGGACGTCGTCTGGAGTGACGCCGTCGATGCGATCGCGCTCTCCATCTCGAATCTTGCCGCCGTGCTGGCCCCCGAAGCCTTCGTCATCGGCGGCGGAATCTCGCTCGCCGGAGACGAATTCTTCCGACCGCTGCGCCGACGCCTCGACACGCTGCTGAGTTTTCACCGCCGACCGGTACTTCTGCCCGCGATCGTGGGTGAAAACGCCGGATTGGTCGGCGCCGCGCTGCACGCTCGGGCTGCCGTCCGCTGAGGCATGAGCCGACCGGGCGGTGCCGCTGCGCGGTTCACACACTATTCATGTTTCCGATCAACTCCTATGCGCTACGGTAGACAGATCTGTACACTTCATTGTCATCGAACGCCACGCGGCAAGATAGTTTGTGACTCCCGTGAATGCTCCACTCGCCCTCAACCCGGTTGAATCGATCCCCCTCGGCCCCGGACAAGCCGTTGTCACCTTCGATATCCAGCCCACTGAGACCACGGCCGCCCTGTTCGACCGGGACGGCATCATGCGCGGACTCGCCCACAGTCCGCCGCCCACGCCCACGCCCACCGCGACCCGCGGCGAGGCCACCCTGAACCAGGTGGAAGACCTGACCACGCAACTCGCGCGCGATTTTCCCGAGGTGGTCCCCACGGCCATCGGGCTGATCGCCCCCGGCATCATCGATGACCGAGAGGGAATCGCGATCCTCTCCGGGGACCTGGAATGGGCCGACGTGCCCTACAAGCAGCTCGTCGAAGACCGGCTTCATCTGCCCTGTTCGTTCTCACATGACGCCCGCGCCGCAGCAGAGGCCGAGTTCCAGCTGGGCGCGGCGCGATCCTTCGACAACGTCGTGATGCTCCGGCTCGGAGCCCGAATCGCCGGCTCGCTCTACGTGGACGGTCGCGTGCACGACGGCGGCGGGTTCGCCGGCGGGCTGGGTCATGCCATTGTGGACCCGGCCGGCACCCGCTGCATGTGCGGGGCCTACGGATGCCTGCAGACCGTGGCATCGACGAGCGCCATCCTCGAGCGGTACTCCGAACTCGACAATGCCCCGCCTGCCACCGGCGACGAGGTGCTGGAGCGCGCCCGACGTGGCGATGCCGCGGCCAATCAGGTCTGGAGCAACGCCCTCGACGCTGTCGCCCTCGTCGTCTCCCAGGTGTCAGCCATTCTGGCGCCGGAGGCCGTGATCGTGGGTGGTGGCCTCGCCCTGACCGGTGACGAGTTCTTCCCGGCGGTGCGACACCGGATGAACACCCTGCTCGGCGTTCATCGACGTCCCCTCGTGATCCCCTCGCTGATCACCCTGAACGCCGGCCATCTCGGGGCGGCGCTGCACGCCCGGGCCCTCCCCGCCTGATCCGTCCTGCACGGCGCTGGAACAGGATGTCAGAACCATTGTCATTGAGTGAACTTCGTGTTTTACTGGATGCAATTGAATCGGCATCTCGTCAGGACACCTCATGGCTGAAACCATTCCCAGGGCAGACACCACCACCCGCACGGCTGAGCGCGCCCTGACGCTGCTGAGCGTGGTGTGCGAAAACGGGCCGGTAACCCTCGGTGAGGCCGCCAGGTCCGCAGACCTCTCCTCGAGCACCGCGCTGAGACTGTTGCGCACGCTTGAGTCCACGAACTTCGTGCGCCGCGACGAAGACGGCAGCTACCGTCCGGGGGCCACCATCGTTCAACTCGGCGTACTCGCGCTCAGCCAGGAATCGCTGGTGTCTCTGTGTCGCGACCCGATGATGCGCATCGTCGAGCAGACCGGCGAGTCCGCATACCTGAGCGTTCCAGCGCCCGAGCGCCAAGGACTGTATATCGCCATCATCGAGGGAACCCACTCCGTTCGGCACGCCAACTGGGTCGGCCGCAAGTTTCCGGTGGAGTCCAGCGCGTCCGGCTCCGTCCTGAACGGACATGTCGGGCAATACGGCTACAGCGTGGTCAGCGACGGCGTCGAGCGTGATGTCACGGCGATCGCCGCCCCCATTCGCGTCGGCGAACGCACCGTCGGAGCGCTCAGCGTGGTGGTACCCAGCTACCGGATCACTCCGGAGGCCATCGCGCGCATCGGAGGCCTGCTGGTCAATGAAACGCACACGCTGTACATCTGACCCGCCCACTGTCGACAAGGACCCATCATGACGGATTCCACCACGAAAGCACCGCACACCGCCCGCCCGGTGCGTGCCGCCCGCGGCACCACCCTCACCGCGAAAAGTTGGCAGACCGAAGGCCCGCTGCGCATGCTGATGAACAACCTCGATCCCGAGGTGGCCGAGCGACCCGACGACCTCGTGGTCTACGGCGGCACGGGTAAGGCCGCCCGCAACTGGGACTGCTACGACGCCATCGTGCGCACCCTGGAGACCCTGGAGAAAGACGAAACCCTGCTGGTGCAATCCGGCAAGCCGGTGGGCGTGTTCCGCACCCACGAGTGGGCGCCCCGGGTGCTGATCGCCAACTCCAATCTGGTGGGCGATTGGGCCACCTGGCCCGAGTTCCGCCGCCTCGAACAGCTGGGACTCACCATGTACGGCCAGATGACGGCCGGGTCCTGGATCTACATCGGCACCCAGGGCATTCTGCAGGGTACCTATGAAACCTTCGCCGCCGTTGCCGAGAAGATCGCCGCCCGTCGGGGCGGGCACGGCGAGCGCAGTGGCGGCACCCTCGCCGGCACGCTCACCCTCACCGGCGGCGCCGGCGGCATGGGCGGCGCCCAGCCGCTCGCCGTCACCATGAACGACGGTGTCGTGCTGATCGTGGACGTGGACCCCTCCCGCCTGCAGCGTCGCGTGGACCACGGTTACCTCGACGAGATGACCCACGACCTCGACGACGCCGTGGCCCGGGTGCTCGCCGCGAAGGCCGAGCGCCGCCCGCTGTCGGTGGGCCTCGTGGGCAACGCCGCCACGGTTTTCACCGAACTGCTCGAGCGCAAGGTGCCGATCGACGTGGTGACCGACCAGACCAGCGCGCACGATCCGCTCTCCTACCTGCCCGAGGGCATCCGTTTGGAAGACTGGCAGGCTGAGGCGGCCGCGCATCCGGCGGAGTTCACGATCCGCGCGCGGGCGTCGATGGCCAAGCAGGTGCAGGCGATGGTGGGATTCCAGGACATCGGCGCCGAGGTGTTCGACTACGGCAACTCGATTCGCGCCGAAGCTCAGCTCGGCGGTTATGAGCGCGCCTTCGACTTCCCGGGCTTCGTGCCCGCCTACATTCGCCCGCTGTTCGAGGAGGGCAAGGGCCCGTTCCGCTGGGTGGCGCTCTCCGGTGACCCGGCCGACATCGCGGCCACCGACAAGGCGATCGTCGAGCTGTTCCCCCACGATGAGCACCTGCGCCGCTGGATCACCAAAGCCCAGGACAAGGTGCACTTCGAGGGCCTGCCCGCCCGCATCTGCTGGCTCGGCTACCAGGAACGCCACCTCGCCGGCCTCAAGTTCAACGAGATGGTGGCCTCGGGCGAGCTGAGCGCCCCGATCGTGATCGGCCGCGACCACCTCGACTCCGGCTCGGTCGCCTCGCCGTACCGCGAGACCGAGGGCATGAAAGACGGCTCCGACGCCATCGCCGACTGGCCACTGCTGAACGCGCTACTGAACACCTCCTCGGGGGCGACGTGGGTGTCCATCCACCACGGCGGCGGCGTGGGAATCGGCCGCAGCATCCACTCCGGCCAGGTGATCGTGGCCGACGGCACCCCGCTCGCCGCCGAGAAGATCGCACGCGTGCTCACCAACGACCCCGGCACCGGCGTGATGCGCCACGTGGACGCCGGCTACGAACACGCCGCCGACGTGGCCCGCGAGCGCGGCCTGCGCGTGCCCATGTGGGAATCGGAATGACCGCAGGGCGGGCGGATGCCGCGGGGCCGGGCACCCCCGTCGCCGTGAGCCTCGCGCACGGCCGGCTGGCCGGCCTCGACGAGATTGCCGACGTGGGCCGCGATGCCGCGCGCGGCGGCTACTCGCGGCACCTCTGGCAGGGCCCCGAACTCGAGCTGCGCGGCTGGTTCACCGAGCGCGCCGCCCGCCTCTGCCTCGACGTGGAAACCGACCGCAACGGCAACCTCTGGGCATGGTGGGGGCTGCCGGGGGCGGATGCCGTGGTCACCGGCAGCCACCTCGATTCGGTTCCCGGCGGCGGCGGCTACGACGGCCCACTCGGCGTGGTCTCCGCCCTCGATGCCGTGGCCCGCCTGCAGGCGAGCGGATTCACGCCCGCCCGGCCGTTCGCCGTGCTGGTGTTCGCCGAGGAGGAAGGCTCCCGCTTCGGCGTGGCCTGCCTGGGCTCCCGGCTTCTGAGCGGTGCGATCGACGCCGACACCGCCCGCGCTCTCACCGACCGAAACGGGGTGACGCTCGCCGAGGCATCCGCCCGCGCCGGCCTTGACCCGGCCCACCTCGGGGCCGACCCGGCGTCGATCGAACGCATCGGCCTGTTCATCGAGCTGCATGTGGAGCAGGGCCGCGGTCTGATCGACCTCGGCCGGCCGGTGGCGGTGGCCTCGTCGATCCTCGCGCACGGCCGGTGGCGCCTGAGCTTCTCCGGCCAGGGCAACCACGCCGGCGCCACTTCCATGGCCGCCCGTCGCGACCCGATGATCGCCGCCGCCCGCGCGATCGTGGCCGTGCAGGACGCCGCCCTCGCCCAGCCCGGCAGCCGCGCGACCGTGGGCCGGCTCGAGGTCGTTCCCGGCGGCACCAACGTGATCGCGAGCACCGTGCATGCCTGGCTCGACGCCCGCGCCGAAACCGACACCGAAACCCGCACCCTCGTGACGGAGATCACCGCGCGGGCGCAGGAGGAGGCGGCGACAAACGGATGCTCCGCCACGGTCACCGAGGAATCCTGGGCCCCGCAGGTGCGCTTCGACCCGGTCCTGCGCGAACGGTTCGCCCTCGCCCTCGGCGACGTGCCGCGACTGCCCAGCGGTGCCGGCCACGACGCCGGCGTGCTCGCCCGCCGGGTGCCCAGCGCAATGCTCTTCGTGCGCAACCCCACCGGGATCAGCCACGCCCCCGAGGAATTCGCCGAGCGGGACGATTGCGCAGCCGGGGTCGAGGCCCTCGAGCAGCTGCTGCGGGACCTGCTGTGACCGGGTCGTACTGGTGCAAGACGCTGGTGATCGACGGCGTTCCGGTTGCCGGCGTGCGGCTGGGGGCTACAGCGGGACGGCTCAGCCAGGTCTCCCGCGGCGTGCGTCCCGAACCCGGAGACACCCTGCTCGGAACCGTGCTGCCCGGCTTCGCCAACGCGCACTCGCACGCTTTCCATCGCGCGCTGCGCGGGCGCACCCACGCCGACGGCGGTGATTTCTGGCGCTGGCGCGAGAGCATGTACGCCGTGGCCGGCCGGCTCGACCCGGACACGTACTACGACCTGGCCCGGGCGGTCTTCGCCGAGATGCTGGTGAGCGGCTTCACCGCCGTGGGGGAATTCCACTACCTGCACCACCGCAGCGACGGTTCCGGCTACGACACCCCGCACGCCATGGAACTCGCGCTCGCGGCGGCGGCGCGGGACGCGGGCATCCGCCTGGTACTGCTGGACACGGCCTACCTGCAGGGCGGTATCGGGCGCGGGCTCGCCACCGAACAGCTCGGCTTCGGTGACGGGTCCGCGGCCGGCTGGCTCGAGCGCTGGCACGGCCTGCGCGACCGGCTGAACGCCGAGGCGGACGGACTCGTCACCCTCGGCGCGGCCCTGCATTCGGTGCGCGCCGTCGCTCCCGCAGCCATGCGCGAGATTCTCGACGGCTTGCCCGGCGACGTTCCCCTGCACGTGCACCTGTCCGAGCAGCCGCAGGAGAACGCGGACTGCGAGGCGGCGTTCGGGCTCACGCCCACCGGGTTGCTGCACTCGCTCGGTGCGCTCACCCCGCGGCTGAGCGCCGTGCACGCCACCCACCTCAGCGATGACGACCGGGCGCTGCTCGGTGCGGCCGGTGTCACCGTGGTGATGTGCCCCACCACAGAAGCCGATCTCGGCGACGGCATCGGGCCGGCTCGCGAGCTCGCCCGAGCCGGCACGCCGATCGCCCTCGGCTCCGACCAGAACGCCGTGATCGACCCGTTCCTCGAGATGCGGGGCCTCGAAATGGGCGAACGACTGCGTTCCGGCGCCCGCGGGCGCTTCACCCCGGCCGAGCTGCTCGGTGCCGCTTCGGCCGCCGGCTACGCTGCGCTCGGCTTCGGCGCGTCGGTGCTGCGCCCCGGAGATCGGTGCGACCTGGTCGAAGTCGCCACCGACAGCCTGCGCACCGTGGGCTCGAGCGCCGCCCAGCTGCCGCTCACGGCGACCGCGTCCGACGTGCTGCGGGTGATCGTGGCCGGCCGGATCGTGGCCGATCGCGGCCGACTCGTGGGGCCCGCGGGTGCCGAGCGTCACCCGGAGGTGATGACGGCCCACGCCCTCGCCCGCATCGACCGCGCACGGCGCACCCGATGAGCACCGAACTCGTCACCAACATCGGCGAGCTGACCACGCAGAACGAAGACCACGCCCGCCTGCATGACGCCGCCCTGGTGATCGGGGACGGGCGCGTGCTCTGGATCGGCCCCGCCGCCGGGGCCCCCGCGGCCGACACCAGAACGGATGCCGGCGGCCGCGCCGCCCTGCCCGGCTGGGTGGACACGCACACTCACCTGGTCTTCGCAGGGGACCGATCGGCCGAATTCGAGGCCCGGATGGCCGGGCAGGCCTACGCCGCCGGCGGCATCCAGTCAACCGTCACCGCCACCCGCGCGGCCTCAGAGGAGCAGCTGGTCGCGACCGCCCAGGGGCTGCGGAACGAGGCCGAGACCCAGGGCACCACGTTTGTGGAGACCAAGACCGGCTACGGCCTCGACCTCGAGGGCGAGGTGCGCAGCGCCCGCGCCGCCGCCGCCGTGGCCGATGTGGTCAGCTACCTCGGGGCGCATATCGTACCGGTGGGCATCGACCGGCGCGACTACCTCGACCTGGTGACCGGGCCGATGCTCGAGGCCGTGCGCCCCTACGTGCAGTTCATTGACGCGTTCTGCGAGGCGGGGGCCTTCGACGTGGAGCAAACCCGCGAAGTGCTCCGCGCCGGGCGCGCGGCGGGCCTCGGCCTGCGCCTGCACGGCAACCAGCTCGGCTTCAGCGGCGGAGTGCGGCTCGCCACCGAGCTCGACTGCCTCAGCGTGGACCACTGCAATCATCTCGAACCGGCCGACATCGACGCCCTCGCCGGTTCATCGACGGTGGCCACCCTGTTGCCGGCCTGTGACCTGTCCACCCGGCAGCCGTTTCCGCCGGCCCGGCGGCTGATCGATGCGGGAGCGTCGATCGCGCTGGCCTCCAACTGCAACCCGGGCAGCTCGTACACGACCTCGATGCCGTTCTGCGTGGCGACGGCGGTGCTGCAGATGGGACTCACCGTCGACGAGGCGGTCTGGGCCGCGACTCGCGGAGCGGCCCGGGCTGTGGGCCGCGAGCACGGAACGGATGCCGTGGGCTCCCTCCAGGTGGGCGGCCTCGCCGACCTGCAGCTGCTGAACGCGCCCTCGGTGGCGCACCTCGCCTACCGCCCGGGAGTGCCGCTCACGCATGCCGTCTGGCGGCGCGGCATTCGCAGCCCGTTCGCGGCCGGCAGCTAGGGCCGGCCGAGGGCGATGTAGTTCCAGCCGGCAGCGCGCCAGGCGACGGAGTCGAGGGTGTTGCGACCGTCGATGATCGTGGCCGTGCGCACCAGGGTCTTCGCCCAGACCGGGTCGATCTCCTTGAACTCGGGCCACTCGGTCACCAGCACCACGGCATCCGCTCCGCTGAGCGTCTCCGTCATGTCGGTGGAGTAGTTCAGCTGCGGATGCCGCGCGCGGCTGTTCGCAATGGCCTGCGGATCGGTGGCCATCACGTCGGCGCCCAGGCCGCGCAACTGCACGGCCACATCGAGGGCCGGCGAATCGCGCACGTCGTCGGAGTGCGGCTTGAAGCTCAGGCCCAGCACGGCGACCTTCTTGTTGTAGACCGAGCCGCCGAGCGTGGACACGGCGAGGTCGATCACGCGCTTGCGGCGGCGCAGGTTGATCGCGTCCACCTCTTTCAGGAACACGACCGACTCGCCGCGGCCGAGTTCTTCGGCGCGGGCGGTGAAGGCCCGAATGTCCTTGGGCAGGCAGCCGCCGCCGAAGCCGACGCCGGCGTTCAGGAACCGGCGGCCGATGCGGGCGTCGTAGCCGATGGCATCCGCGAGCTGCGTGACGTCGGCACCGGACACCTCGGCGATCTCGGCCATGGCATTGATGAAGCTGATCTTGGTGGCGAGGAAGGCGTTCGCGGCCACCTTCACCAGCTCGGCGGTGGCGTAGTCGGTGACCACGAGCGGCGTGTTGGCCACCAGGGCTGCGGCGTACACCTCACTGAGCAGGGCGGTGGCGTGCTCGCCGGCCTCGCCCGCCGGCACGCCGTAGACGAGCCGGTCCGGGCTGATGGTGTCTTGCACGGCGAAGCCTTCGCGCAGGAACTCGGGGTTCCAGGCGAGAGAGGCGCCGCTGCCGGAGGCTTCCACCACGCCGGCGAGGCGAGCCGCGGTGCCGACCGGCACCGTGCTCTTGCCCACGACGAGGTCGCCGGAGTTCAGGTGCGGCAGCAGCGAGTCGATGGCGGCGTTCACGTAGGTGAGGTCGGCGGCGTAGCTGCCGGGCTTCTGCGGGGTGCCCACGGCGATGAAGTGCACCCGGGAGCCGGCGGCGTCGGCGATGTCGGAGCTGAACCGCAGCCGGCCGGAGGCCATTGCCGAGGTGAGCACCTCGGGCAGCCCCGGCTCGTAGAACGGCGGACGCCCCTCGGCCAGATGCGCGATCTTGGCCGCGTCGACATCGATGCCGATCACCTCATGGCCGAGCTCGGCCATCGCCGATGCGTGCACGGCGCCCAGGTAGCCGCAGCCGATGACCGATATCTTCATGCTTTGTAACCCATGCCCCCGAGCTTATCGGCGCGAATAGCCTGCCCTGTACCGGGCGTCGCACGCAGATCACCGAGCAGCAGGCAAAGAAGAGGCCAGGTCAGTCAAGTAGCCACACCCCTCGGGTTTTGACGCCCGAAGCGATAGGTCACACTCAACCAACCCAGCTAGAAGCCAGTATCGGCCCGACTCCCGGTGCCGTCAAGGGGTTAATTCGCTGCGTCGGCGATCTCTCGCACGCGCTCCAGAATGACGGGGTCGAAGTGAGCCGCGCGCCACTGGTGCGCCCCGAGGGCGATGCTGCGCAGCGCCCCCTCGTCGAAGGTGCTGCCCTGAAAATAGGCGTCGTTCAGGTCTGCGCCTTCGAAGTGCGCCCCCCGTAGGTCGCAGCGCCGAAACTTGGCACCCTGCAGGTGGGCGCGCTGAAATTCAGCGCCGGGCAGCTGGGCATCGTCGAAGGTGGCGCTCACCAGCGTGGCCTCATGAAAGTGCGCCGGCTTCACCACGGCGTGCGCCTCGTTGAAACGGGCTTCGGTCATGACCGTGCGGGAGAACCGGGTCGCGTCGAGCTGAGCACGAAAGCCCCGGGCCCGGGGCATCGTCATCTCACTCAGGTTGGCGTCGTCGAGAGTGGCGAAGGCGAGGTCGAGCACGACGCCCTCGGGCAGGGCGAGCCCGTGCAGGTCGAGTCGGTACAGGTTCAGATGCGTGAGGTCGATCGGGCTGGGCACGTCCGGGTTCGGCTGCCCGTCGGCGAAGAGCATGCCCAGAATCCGCGCCAAGTCATCGAGAAGCAGGTCGGCCACCGGGCGCGTCGGCGCCGCCTTGAGATTGGCGAGGATGATGCGCAGCAGGTCGGAATGCAGGTGTCGGTACCGCGGTTTCACGAACAACCCCAGCGCGGCGGCGCCGTTGAGGCTCAGGCCCGGGTTGTCGGAGGATATCTGCGCCGAGATGCGGCTGAGCGTCTCATCGAACCGGCCCAGCTCTTCCTGTTCGGCGGCGGCGCGGTCCAGCTGTTGCTGCCGGCTGAAGTCGGCCCGCCAGCGAGTGGCTTCGCCGTCGGCGGTGAGCCGGGCCGCCGCCGCATCGTTGGATTGTTTCCAGAGCGCCGCTGCCAGCGTTCCCACCGCCACGAGTACCGTCACGAACGGAGCGAACGGCAAGAATCCCGCCAGCCAGCCCTCCGCCTGCCGGTTGGCCAGGCGGAGCTGGCGAACTTCCTCCTCGAGTTTCTGCCGGTTGAGTTCGTCCGTGCCGGGTGCGGTCGTCGGCTGGCCGCTCGGCGGCGTCACCGCCGATGTCGCCGCAGCGCTCGGTGCCGCTGTCGCAGCCCCCACCAATACGCTCGCGCCTATGAACAGCACCCAGCCGCAGAGCAGGACAGATGCCACACCACCGACAATTCGACTTCGCCGCCCGGCGCCGAGTCTTGGCATGCGTAACCTCACTCCCGGCGCCTACGCCGACAGTGTCAGTGTGCCCCCGCTTCAGTGCCCAGGGAACCCCTGCGCGTCATCCGCTTCGCGCCCGGCAGCAGAAGGACTACAGCCAGCTCGCTCCGCCGTCGGTGGAACGGCCGACGGTCGCGCCGGCCCACACCCACAGGGTTCCGCCCGCAGACGACAGCGCCACGGTCCCCGTCAGCTCCCCGGCAACGGGCAGGCACCCTGAAACAGTGGCGTCGAGCTCGCGCGTGAGCGTGACGATCTGCACACCGGCGCAGCCGGCCGCACCCGCGACCGCCGCCACGTATCCGGTGTCGACTGCAGATACGTTGACCGCACCGGGCAGAGTGGCGGCCGCAGACCAGGTGGCCGCGCCATCGGTTGTGGCGAAGATCTTGTTGGCTTCACAGAGCACAATGGCCGCCCTGGGGCTGGTGGGCGCCAGCACGAGAGCCGACGCGCAGGGCGCCGCAGTGTCTCCGGTCGGCGCGTGCACCACGGCCCGGTCTGCCGGATCCACGTACCACAGGGCATCGAGCTGCTCCGGGTAGGAGCTG
>Ga0209023_10001061_pt1 | contig 38283 bp, 43 predicted proteins | sample LakOneMetagenome_FD_187468 | JGI IMG/M metagenome (GOLD analysis project Ga0209023, IMG submission 187468) | Freshwater and sediment microbial communities from Lake Erie, Canada (SPAdes) (version 2) | ecosystem: Environmental > Aquatic > Freshwater > Lentic | place: Lake Erie, Canada...
GCACGGATTCATGGGTCCGCAACAACCGGTCCAGCGCGGCCGCCGTTACCGGATCGGGTTCCGCGGCACCGGTGACATCCGGTCCCACCGCACGCACCTCGGGGTCGACGGACCCCCGACCGACTCGCGCGGTGCCGAAGTCCGGGGCCGTGCGGGTCCGGCCCCACAGTCGCTCCGGGGGCAGGGCCCAGAGATCCTCCGGGGCCGGATGCCGCGACCACAGTCGATCACGTTGTGCGGCGGCCGCATCGGCGAGGCGATCCGATACGGAATCGAGGTAGCTCAGATAGCGCCGGCGGTCCGCGTTGAGTTCCGCACGCCATCTGCCCGCCCCGCCGGACAGCACCGCCGCGCCCGCCGACAGCAGCATCATCAGGGGGAACACGAACATGGCCGGGCTGTGCGCGGAGCCTGGCCGCGACGTCAGCAGGAAAACCGCGACTCCCGCCGATACCACCGCGAGCACCACCGGAACCACCCGGGCGGCGCCCGTGTCGGCGCGGCGCGGCACCGCCGGCGGTGCCTCGACCTGAATGTCGATCACGCCGGCGACGCTAGGGAACTCCGGTGGGCCGCCGCAATTCAGTTGTGGATGACCGTCGACCCGGACTGGCCCGGGCTGGTTACGGTCGGCATCCATGGACCCCGAGAACGACATGTGCCGGGTGGCGGTGCACGCCGGCACCGAGTTCGTCGACCTGACCCTGCCGGCTGCGGTGCCGCTGGCCGTGCTGCTGCCCCGGGTCTGTGAACTGGTCGACCGGATGTGCGGCGGTGCACCCGTCCCACGGGCCAGGCGGCTGTGCACACCCACCGCGGATCCCATGGACCCCTCGAAGACATTGTTCCAGAACGGAATTCGTGACGGAGACACGCTGGTGCTGACGGCCGCGCCGCAATGGGAACCGCCGCGGGTTCGACAGGATCCGGCAGCCGAGTTGGCGCACGCCACCCCTGCCGACGGCGCCGGCTGGGATGCCCGCACGACGGGGCTGTTGTCGGCGGTCGCGCTGCTCGGCGCTATCGGCCCGACCGTCCTGGGCGGTGGGCCGGCCACGCCCCAGCTGCTGCTCGGCGCCAGCGCGGCGGGCGGAGCCGCAGCGGTCGCGGCCCGGATCGGACGGCCGGCCACCCTATTCGCGGGCCTGGCCGTCGGCGCCGGCCTGACCGCGGCGGCCGCGCTCGCTGGGACGTTCATGGCCTACGACCTGCAGCGCACCGGTGCCCTACTGAGCGTCCTGGCCATCACGATGCTGGTGTGCGCCGGCCGGTTGGCGCTGGTGGTCGCGGGGCCGATGGATGCGGCACAACGCTTTTCGGCGATCGTACACGCCGGCGCCGGCGCCGCGGTGACGGGTGTCGCGCTGGCTGCGGCCACCGGCGGTCCGGTCGAGTGCGGGCTGGGCGCGGTGGCCAGTGCGGTGCTGACGCTGCGCAGCCGCGTGCATCGCCGGCCGGTCCAGCGGGGGGTCCTGCTCGTCGGCGGGGTGTTCGGCATCGCGGTGACCCTGGGTGCGACGGCCCGGCTCGAACCCGGCTGGGGCCCATGGCTGTGCGCGGCAGTGCTGGTCGCCGGCGGCGCCGTGGTGACGATGCCGCAGCGGTCGATCACCACTCCGTTGCTCGGGGAGGCGCTGACGGTGGCCGAATATGCGAGCCTGGCGGCGGTGCTGCCGCTGGCCGGCTGGAGCCTTGGCGTCTTCGACGTGCTGGGGCCGAGCCGATGACCCGGGCGCTCCGCGTCGCACTGGCCGCGGCATTCCTGATGGCGGGCGCCCCGACGGCCCCGGCGGGTGCGTTGACACCGCCCGTCGTCGACCCCGCCCGGCTGCCGACCGCCGGCAGCCCGGCACCGCCGGGGCCGACCACCCAACTCGCACCGTGCGCCACGCCGGTCGGCGGGGTCGCGCACGGCGTGGATCTGACGGCGCTGGCGCCCTATTCGCGTGGCGCGGGCCAACGGATCGCGGTGATCGACACCGGCGTGAGCCGCGACCCCAGGCTGGCTCACCTGGATGCGGGCGGCGACTACGTATCGACCGGCGACGGCACCCAGGACTGCGACGGCCACGGCACCGCGGTGGCCGGGATCATCGCCGATATCGCGCCGGCGGCAACACTTCTGGCGATCCGGCAGTCGACCGTGAAGTTCGGCGCCAGCGGGGATCCGGCCGGCAGCGGCTACGGCGACGTCGACACGATGGCCCGGGCCGTACGGACCGCCGCCGATGCCGGCGCGACGGTGATCAACATCTCGGCGGTGGCCTGCGCCGCGGGCCCGTTGCACGATGCGGCGCTGGGCGCCGCGCTGGCCTATGCCGTCGACGTCAGGAACGCCGTGGTGGTCACCGCCGCCGGCAACGCCGGCGGTTGTCCGCCGCAGGATCCCGCGGGCGGTGAATTGAGCTGGGCCCAGGCCACCGTCGCGGTCAGCCCGGCCTGGTACGACGACTACGTGCTGACGGTCGGCTCCCTCGACGACGCGGGCCGGCCGTCGGCGTTCACCCAGCCCGGCCCGTGGGTCGACGTCGCCGCGCCGGGCGAGAACATGGTGCCCGGCGCCCCGGCCGGGGTCCCAGTTTCGGGAACCAGCTATGCCGCCCCCGTGGTCAGCGGTGTGGTGGCACTGCTGCGGGCGCACTCCCCCGGGCTGACGGCGCGGCAGGTGATGGAACGCATCCGGGCCAGCGCGCACGGGGCGACCGGGCGGCGCAGCGCGCTGGTCGGCTTCGGCGCCCTGGATCCCGTTGCGGCACTGATCGGTTCGGGCCCCGCCAGCTCGGCACCGGCGGCGCCGGCCGCGCTGCCGCGGCCCAACCGCACCCGACAGGTGGCGGTGGCCGGCGCCGCGCTGTGCGTGGCCGTCACGGCACTGGCGCTGGGTGTGCTGACCCTGACCGCTCGATCACGTCGGCATCAGTAGCGGCATCAGATGGCGTCCGGCCAGGATCAGGCCCGTGACGGCCAGGCCGGACAGATACCAGATCCGCGGCGCCACAACCGAACCCGCTTCCGCGTCGGGGTCGCCGTGCAGCAGCGCCGATTCGCGGCGGTGCTGCAGGAACCGGTGTGCGCTCAACCGGAGGTGCCGGGATGCCGGTGCGGTCATCGGCCCACGGTAGGACGGCTCCGGCTGCCGCGTGCACCGCGTTGCACAGCTCAGCGCCAGCGGGCCCATACATAGGGCACCAACGAGCGCAGGAAGTCCAGATCCGGTCCCGGATGCGCGTCGGCGAAGGCCTGTTCGAAGTAGTCCTCGGCGACCACCAGGATGCCCTCGGCGAACTCGCGGGTGAAGGTGATGCTGCCGTAGTCGTCCATCAGGGCACGCACGGTGGCGACCAACTCCGGGGACCGTTCGGCGCGGGAGCGCCGCAGATAGTCGCGCACCAGTTGCCCGTCGGCACCGTCGGCGGCGGCCAGCAGATGTACCAGCGGGAGTGTGCGCTTGCCCTCGTACAGATCGCCGAGGATCTCCTTGCCGTAGCGCTGTTCGTCGCCGATGAGGTTCAGCAGGTCGTCGCGGATCTGGAACGCCGCGCCGAAGTGGAACCCGAACCGAACCAGCGGAGCCAGGTCGGCCCGACCGCCCGAACCCACGATGGCGCCGACCCGCAGCGGGTGGATGGTGGTGTACCAGCACGTCTTGTGCATGATGAGGTTGAGGTAGTCGCTCGGCCCGAGATCTTCGACATTGTCTCGCTGCCAACCGATTTCGATCGCCTGGCCCTCCAGCGTGCGCAGCGCCATGGTGTCGAACTCGCCCCAGATGACATCGGCCAGGTCACGGTCGAGCCGTCGGGTGGCCCGGCGCAGCACCTGGCCGGCCACCACCGCCAGTCCGTCGCCCGCGTTGATCGCCGCGGCCAGTCCGGTGCTGGCCGCCAGTGTCGTTCTGCCCCTGCGCATCTCGCTGCCGTCCACCACGTCGTCGTGCACCAGGAACGCGTTGTGCAGCAACTCGATGGCCACCGCGATGCCGAGCAGGTCGGCCGGATCGGCGCCGAAGGCCTGCCCGGCCGCCAGGCACAGCGCCGGGCGCAACGCCTTGCCCGGCCGCATCGGGTACTCCCGCATGGGGCCGTAGAGCCACTGCACCGGCTCTCCGTCCGGCATCGCGTCGAGCATGACCCGGCGCACGGACCGGCCGACCGTGCGGAGCCGCTCCTCCACCGCGGATACCAGGTCGTGCCGGTCGGACGGCGCGGTCACGGCTCGATCGACAGCACCAGGGGCAGCCACACGTCGTCGTGCCCGTCGGCCAGCACGGTGCCCCGGTAGGTCCCGGCCGGCGCACCGGACGGCACGTCGACGCTGAGCAGGACACCGCGGGATGAGCGCGCGGGCATCGGAACCGCCCCGGGTTCGAAACCGACACTGCGCGAATCGATGACCGATCCGTCGTGGGCGAGCAGATCACCGCAGCGCAGCACGATGGTCCCGAGGTCCAACGGCCCCCGGTTGTGCAGCCAGAACTCCACGGTCGCCGCGCCCGGCCCGGCTGCAGACAGCCGGACCTCGCGGTGGCCGCCCTGATCGCCGAAGTCCATGGCGGGTGAACCGCCCAGCCCATTACGGATCGAACCGGCGAACTGGCCCAGGATTCCCTCCCAGCCGGCCAGGACCATGGCGGCATCGGGGTTGCGGCCGCGTTCCGAACCGGGGCGGCCGGCCTGGGCCGCTTCCGATCCGTTCCGGGCGCCCACGAAGTTGACGAACCGGTCCACCACTTCGCTGGCCGCCCGGAATCCCTCGGACTGCACCGCGCCCAGGGCGCGCACATTTGCGGCCGCATCGAAAACGGAAGCCCACGGGATGTCATTGACCGTGCTGTCATCAGCAAACGAGCGGTCCGCCAATGGTCCTCCCGGACGGTCTGAAGCCCCTGCACAGGGCGGTTACAACGGTATGCTAAGTCCCACGTGTCGGGAGGGCGGGGTCAATGGCGATTGACGATCTTCTCCATTCTCAGGTGGCGCTGTTCGGCGAGATCGACCGGCAGGTGGTCGACGCCCGGCGGGGCAGCACGGCGGCCGACCGCGCGGTGGTTGCCACCGCGGAAGCCTTCCTTCCGGGCAGCACCGGATTCGGGCAGGCGGGCTGGCTCGCCGATCTCACGGCATTCCTCAACGGGCCCGCGGTGCACCGGTCCGGGGGGCGCCGGGTCGAATTTCCCGCATTCGCCATCGCCACCGAGATCGTCGCCGCCGCCGCGGGGGAACCCGGCTCGAACAACTCCGGGGCGCCGCTTTCCATCCCGTACCCGAAGGCCCAGGTGCGCCGGTTGATCTTCAACCCCGCCCGCGACCCGGTGCTGGCCCGCAGTGTCTACGCCGCGGTCATCCTCGAAAAGCTTTACCGCATCCGCAATCCCGGCGCCGTCGACCCACGGGACCGGGCCGATCCGGTGGCGAACCTGCTCGCGGCCACGCCCTCGATCGTCAACTCGTGGGCCGACGCGCACGGCCCATCGCACACGGACATCGAGGCGCTGAATCTGCTGACGGCAAATGTGGACGACATCGAGACCCGCGCGGACTGGATGACCTTCGCCGGCGCGAACTTCGGCCCGGCCTTCGCCGACACGTCCAAGGCGTGTTTCGGAACCCTGGAGGATTCCGACGGGCTGTACTGCAGCACCATCTACACCGACAGCACCGCCGACCACCTCAGCGTGGACCAGATCGCGAACATCATCGACCCGGTGAACTGGCCGTACTGCAGTAAGTTCTTCGCCGAGATGAACCCACAGGTGCCCGCCTGCGACCGCAACGGCTGGACCCGGCTGGTCGAGTCGATCGGGGCCGAGACCGCCGAGTACACCATCGAGACGGCGCTGGTCTTCCACTTCACCGACAACCGCACATCCGCCACGCCCGACATCGAGAAGGGCATCTTCCTCAACTACACGCTCGATCCCAACCGCGTGGGTGACAGCTGGATCGTCGAGGTCGACAACGGCTACGTCTGGGTCACGCCCGACAACACCACCGGCCGCCCGGGCGACCCCGGTGTCCGGATCCGCTCCAGCAAGGAGGAACGGATCAACGGCTTGAGTCCCACCGCCACCTCCGCGCTGGCGTGCCTGCTCGGCTGGGGCGACGCCGGCCGCGACATGATCGCCGGTACGGCCTGGAAGGTGTTCAACAATCCGAAGGCGGGCGACCCCGGTCACGATCCCGACGTCCCCCCGCTGGCGGACTTCGACCCCTTTGTGGCCTCGCCACAGAGCGCCGCCCGTGACACCAGATCACCGGTAGCGACGCCGCCCGACACGTCGACGCTGCCGCCGAACTTCGGCGACACCGTCAACGACACCCGTGATCTCTTGAAGGACCTGATCGGGCGGGCCGCGACGGTCGGCGGCGATGCGTTCCGACGGTGGCGCGACGGCCTGACACCGGCCGATCTCGACCAGGTCGCCGCCGACGTCGGCCAGAATCTGCGGGAGTGGGCGGACACGGTTTACCAGACCGCCGAGGACAACGTGCGGCCCAAGGACACCACCGGCGGAGGGGTGTAGGACATGGACGATCCGCAGGCCATCGCCGGCCGCATCGGCGACATCGCCAAGGAGGCGGTGAACACGTCGGCCGGCATCGCGTTCACAGCGTTCCGGAAGATCAACCAGGTTCCGGATGACGACGGCAACATTCCGCCGCGATACACGCCTGCCGACGCGGTCACGTCGATGAACGACCTGATCGCCGCGATGCTGAAAGCGGGCGTCGACATGGCCCGGGTGCCGCTGCGGGTCAACTACGACCAGAACATGATGATGCTGGCCGACAATGTCGCGTCGATCGTCGGCCGTGGGATCACGCAGGCCGCGCAGATCGCCGGCAAGGCTGCCGCGAGCGTCGCGAAGGACGGGGTGAAGAACCAGACGGCGCTCGACTCCGCCATCGAGTTGACCAACATCGCGATGCTGCGGACCGCCGAGATCGCGGAGGCGGTCGCCGCCGGACCGGGCCTGTACCGGGATCCGGTGCTCTACTCCGACCCCTTCACCGTCGCCGACGACGGCAGCGTCCGGCAGCTGAAACTGTTGTCGATGGCCCGCCAGGACACCGGGGAGGACATCACGGCCCAGGTGTGGTTCGACCCGGCGAACGGGGTGCTGATGCCGGGGATGACCCAGTTCCGTCTGGTGGCGAACTCGGCCGGGTTGCCCAGCGGGGTGTACTGCGGTGTGGTCGAGGTGAAGACCACGGGACCCGCTCCCGCCAGGCCTCAGATCGCGGTTGAGTTCGCCCTGTGACGACACCGAATCCGCAACCGTCCGTCGACGAACTCCTCGATCACGCCTTCCAGGCACTCAATGAGGGCGACCGTTCGCGGGCCAATATGCTCGCCAGCGAGGTGCTCCGATTCGACGAGCGCAACACCGAGGCCGAGGACCTGCTCGCGGCGCCCGACGACCACGGCGAGATCCGGCGGCTCACCATCATGTTCGCCGACGTGGTCGATTCGACGGTGCTCTCGACGTGGGTGGAACCCGAGGTGTACCGCACGCTGGTCGGCCGGTACCGCCAGATCGTGCAGGAGACGGTCGAGCAGTTCGAGGGCCACATCTACTCGACCAAGGGCGACGGCCTGCTCGCTGTTTTCGGGCATCCGATCGCCCACGAGAACGACGTGCAGCGCGCGGTGCAGGCCGGGCTGGAGATCAACCACGCCGTGGCCAACCTGAACGATCGCGCCCGCCGCCGATTCGGTGTCGGTGTGCAGGCGCGCGTCGGTGTGCATCGCGGGCTGGTGTATCTCGACACGGCCGAGGACGATGTGTACGGCCTGGCCGCCAACCTGGTGGCGCGGCTGTCCGGGCTCGCCGAACCGGGCACCCTGGTGGTGTCCGACGCCATCGAACGCATCATCCGCGACACCTTCGAGGTGGAACGCCTCGGAGCCAGACCCGTCAAGGGCATCAGTGGCGACGTCGAGCATTTCCGGGTGCTCGGCGAACGCGAGGCGCCGGTCGTGTCGTCCGGCCCGTTCGTCGGACGCCGCAGCGAATTCGCCGACCTCACGGCCGCCTGGAATGGCGTCCAGAATGCCAGTGGCTCAGCGGTTTTCGCAATCCGCGGCGAGGCGGGCATCGGGAAGACGCGCCTGGCGACGGCGGTCGTGGAGAATGCGCGGCACGCCGGGGCCACGGTGGTCGAGATGACCGGGTCGCCGTTCCACTCCGACGTCGGCCTGCGTCCGGTGCGTCGGCTCATCGAGCGCCGCAGCGGCATCACCCGCACGTTGTATCCGGCCGAACGGCTGCGCCTGCTGCAGAGCGAACTCACCTCCGTCGGGCTCGACCCGCGCGAGTTCGTCCCCCTGCTGGCACCGGTGCTCGGCATCGGCCCGCAGAGCGGCTACCGGCCGGTCCCGGTCGACGGCCGAAAACTGTTCGAGCAGATCGTCGGTGCGGTCGACCGGTACCTGTCCGCCCTGATCCACAACCGGCCCACGCTGTTGTTGTTCGAGGATCTGCACTGGATCGACGAGGACACCTTCGAAGTGCTGGAGAAGGTGATCACCAGGGCCGACCCCGGCCTGATGGTCCTGATGACCGGTCGTGACGAATCGACCATCCCGGGTGGCCCGGCGACCACCGTGGTGGACCTCAAACCGCTGACCGAGGACGAGGCCGACGCACTCATCGACGCCCTGCACCCCGACATGCCGCAGGACAACCGGCATGCGGTGCGACGGCGCTGCGACGGGGTCCCGCTGTACATCGAGGAGGTGGTGGCGAAACTGAAAGAGGTGCCCGGCGATTCCAGCGAATCGTCGGCACTGGTGCCCGACACCCTCTACGAGGCACTGTTCGCCCGGCTGCGATCCACCCGGAACGCGGTCCGCGTCGTCGAGGCAGCCGCAACCATCGGCACCGTCATCGACCGCCCGCTGCTGATGTCGGTGGTCGATCTGCCCGAGCACGAGGTCGACACGATCCTGACCGACCTTACCGAGGGCCGCGTGCTGCGCAGGCTGGACGACGAGACCTGGCGGTTCCGCCACGAACTGCTGCGCGAGGTCGCCGCCGAGCTCTCGACGCCGAGCCTGCGGCGAAAACTCAACGGGCGCATCGGGGATGCCCTGGTTGCGGCCGCGCCACCGACCGGGAGCCCGGACTGGCGGCTGGTCGCCAGCCGGTACGAGAACGCGTCCCGGCACGCCGAGTCCGCGCACGCCTACCAGCAGGCCGCGGCCGATGCGCGGCACCGCGGGGCCCTCGGCGAATCCCGCAACTACCTCACCCATGCGATCAACCAGATCGACCATGCCGCACTGGGTCCCGACCGGGACAAGCAGGAAACGCAGCTGCGTCTGGAACGCGGCTTCCTGGCCTATGCCGCCGAGGGCGCGTCCAGCCCGAACGCCGCCGGCGATTTCGAGCGGTGTCTCGAACTGAGCGGGACGGATCTGCGCAGCGACGAACTGTTCGCGACGCTGACCGCGTTGTACGGGTACTACGCCATGCGGGCGGATCTGCCGCGAGTCGCGACACTGCTGGAATCCGTGCGGGCGAATCTGACCGGCCGCGAGTTCTTCATCCCGTTCAACAACGCCGGATTCGGGATGCTCGCCTGGTACCGGGGTGAATTCGACACCGCCCGAACACAATTGGAGGGTGCCGCCGCGGCCCGCAGCGAGGAGGGGCTCGAAGCACTGGAAGCGGTGTGGTTCATGCCCAACGAGGGAACGGCGTCGATCTACACCCACCTCGCTCTGGCGCGTTACATCCAGGGCGACCTGGCCGGCGCCGAGGCGGAGGTACGCCGCACCGCGGAACGCTGCGACGCTCTGGACTTTCCGCAGGGTCCGTTCAGCCTGGCGTACGCGCTGCAGATGGAGGTCCTGATCCGCATCGACGCCGGCCAGTTCGACCTCGCAGCGAGCGCCGCGGCCAGGCTGGCGTCGATCGGCGAACAGCACGGCTTCGATTCATGGGCACTGGCCGGCGCCGTCCAGCACGGCTTCGTCACGGCATTGCAGAATGATCAGGTAGACCAGATCGCAACGCTCACCGGGTATGTCGAGATGTGGCGGGCGCTCGGCGTGGTCTGCCTGATCACGTCCTACGACGGCTTCCTGGCCCGACTGCTGACCGCCGCCGGCGAGCCGGAGCGGGCCCGGGAGCGGATCGACGCGGCGCTCGAACTGGCCGCCGCCACCGAGATGCGTTACCACGACGCCGAGCTGCTGCGGATCCGGTCGCATACGTTCCCGCCCGAGGGGCGCGCCGACGACCTCCGCAGCGCGCACGGGCTGGCTCGCGCCCAGGCCGCACTGGTCTATGAATTGCGTTGTGCTGTAGAGCTTTTGGAGATTGATCCGGCTGCCCGCGAACTCGTGGCGGACGCTGTCGCACGCTTCCCGGAGGACAGCGGCTGGCCCGAGCTCGCGCGGGCGCAGGCCCTGCTGCGGTGACGGCGGGCCGCAAGCGGGTCGCCATCCTCGGCGGCGGGATGGCCGGCCTGGCCGCCGCCTGGCGTCTGAGTGAGCCGGGCTGGCGGAATCGGCTCGAGTCGATCACGGTGTACCAGCGGGGCTGGCGACTCGGCGGCAAGGGCGCCTCCAGCCGGGGCGAGCACGGCCGGATCGAGGAGCACGGTCTGCACATCTGGCTCGGTTCCTACGAGAACGCATTCGCCCTGCTGCGGCAATGCTATTCGGAACTCGACCGGGAGAACACCGACCCAGCGGCGCCCATCCGGCACTGGTTCGACGCGATGATCCCGGCCGACGACCTCGGGCTGGCCGACCGGGCCAACGACGCGTGGCTGACCTGGCTGGGCACATTCGCCCGCAACGACCTCCTGCCCGGCGATCCCGACGGTGACGGCCGGGAGATGACCGTGGTCGGGTTCCTGCGGCGCGCCCTGCAGCTGATCTTCGACTTCGCGGATTCGGTCCGCGACGACGAGCCGGGTTTGACCCTGTCGCCGTCCCCGGACCCGACCGCGATGACACCGCGCATCGGGCCTGCCGACGCGCTGCGGCGGGCCGCCGTCGCCGCCGTACTCGCCACCGCGGAACCCGGAAGCCCCAGGGGCGCAACGATCGAACTCGTCGACCGGGCACTGGACGCCGTGCGCGCCGAGCTCGACGACCGACATCGTCCGGCGGACTCCCGGACCTGGCTGTTGATCTCGATGGTGACCGCCGTGGTCCGCGGGATCCTGGCCGACAACCTCGTCACCGACCCGCGCGGCTTCCGGGCCATCAACGATCAGGACTTCGCCCAGTGGATCCTGGCCAACGGCGGACATCCCGACGTGGTGGACTTCCCGTTGATCCGCGGCGTCTACGACCTGGTGTTCGGCTACGTCGACGCCGATCCCGAGCGGCCGTCGTTCGCTGCCGGTCTGATGCTCTTCCTGATCGGCATGGTGCTCTTCGAGTACAAGGGCGCCATCTTCTGGAAGATGACCGCCGGCATGGGCGACGTCATCATCGCGCCGATCTACCAGGCGTTGCGCCGGCGCGGCGTCGAGTTCGAGTTCTTCAGCCGGGTCGACTCGCTGCATCTGGACGACCGCCGGCAGGCGGTCGACGCCATCACGCTGGGTGTACAGGCCGAACTCGTCGACGGCGTCGGGCACTACGAACCGCTGGTCAGATCCAAAGGGCTGCCGGTGTTTCCCGCTGCGCCGGTTCCCGGGCAACTGGCCGGCGAGCACCCGGAGCAGGACTGGCATCATCTCGAGACGCACTTCGGTGCGCGCCGCGAGGTCGGGAGCCGGGTGTTGCGCCGCGGCACGGACTTCGACGACGTCATCCTGGCGGTGTCACTGGGGATGATCCCGGTGGTCGCCGCCGAACTCATGGCCGATCGGCGCGAGTGGCAGGAGATGACGACGCATGTGCGGACCGTCGCCACCCAGGCCGTGCAGCTGTGGTTCCGGCCGGACGAGCCGGCCCTGGGCTGGGACCGTCCGGGCGTCACCGTGAGCGCCTACCTGCGGCCGTTCGAGACGTGGGCGTCGATGCCACAAACCCTGTGGGCCGAGGAATGGCCCGACGACGACCGGCCCGGCACGGTGGCGTATTTCTGCGGCAGCCTGGACGCGCCGTGGCCGACGTCCGAGCCGGCCGAGGGGTACACCCGCCGGCTCGACGAGCAGGTGCATGCCGAGGCGGCCGCCTACTTCGAGCGCAACCTGGGCCTCTATTTCCCGAATGCGTTCGGCGAACAGGGTTTCGACTGGTCACTGCTGCACGGAGTGACCGAGCAGCGGGGTGCCGCGGCACTGCGCACGCAGCATGTCAGCGTGAACATCGATCCGTCCGACCGCTATGTGCAGTCCGTGCCCGGCTCCGACCGGTACCGGCTGCGCCCCGACGAGAGCGGCTACGACAATCTGTTCCTCGCCGGCGACTGGACCGACTGCGGCATGAACGCGGGCTGCATCGAGGCCGCCACGATGTCGGGACTGCAAGCCGCCAACTGCGTGCTGGGCCACGGCAGGTTCTATCGCGTGCGCGGCTACTGGCTGCCCTGAGCTCGAGGTCCGCCCGCGGCCTGCCGCTCCCGGTAGGCCGCCACGTGTTGGCGGTTGCCGCAGTTGCCGGTGTCGCAGAAGATCCGCGACCGGTTGCGGGACAGGTCGACGAGCACCGCCTCGCAGTCCGGCGCGGCGCAGATCTTCAGCCGCCGTAGTTCGCCGCCGCGGATCAGGTCGGCCAGGGCCATCGCCATCTCGGCCCCCATTCGCTGGGCCAGTGGATCGTGGATGGACGCCAGGTGCAGATGCCAGTCGGGCATCTCGGGGTGGCGGGTCAGCCACGGCGCGGCCTGGGTGTCGCTCAGCAGCGCGTTGACCTGACCGACGGTGCGCTCTTCGTCCGCGTCATCGCCCGCGTCCCCCGCGTCCCGCCAGATCTGGCCGACGCGTTCCCGCAGCCGGTGCACCGCGACCAGTTCGTCGGCGTCGCGGTCCCGGCGGCCGGTCCAGCCCCACTCCTGCAGGTATTCATCCAGGGCCCGCTGGTCGGCCAGGTCGTCGGCGTCGTGCACCCGGTTCGAGTTCACCAGGGCACCGGCGGCCCGCAGGGTGAGCTCCGTGTCATGACTGAAATTCATTTGACTCCTTACGGGCCTGGTCCCTAGGCTGGTCATGACCAAATCGGATTTTACTCATTACATTGGAGGTGTGCCGTGCTGATGGTGAAACCGGAGGCCCCGGATACCCGGTTCTCCCGCGGGCTCGCCTTCGCACTCACCTCCGCACTGACCTTCGCGCTCTCCGGACCGTTCGCCAGGGCCCTGATGGACGCCGGCTGGACCCCTACCGCTGCCGTCATCGCCCGACTGGCCGGCGGCGCGATCGCCCTGGCCGCCGTCGCCACCGTCGTGCGCCCGCAGTGGATCGCCGAGGCCCGCCGACATGCCGGCACCGTCGTGCTCTACGGGGCCATCCCGATCGCGGGTGCCCAACTGTGCTACTACAACGCCGTCGCCCACCTGTCGGTGGGCGTGGCCCTGCTGCTCGAGTACACCGCGCCGATCCTGGTGGTCGGCTGGATCTGGGCGACCACCCGTCGGCGCCCCGGCACCGCGACCCTGGCCGGCATGCTGCTGGCGATCGCGGGAATCACGTTGGTGCTCAACGTCTTCGGAGACGGCCCGACCCAGGTGAACACCGTCGGCGTGCTGTGGGCGACGGGGGCGGCGATCTGCGCGGCCTGCTACTTCATGATGAGCGCGGCGGCCACCAACACCGCGACGGGCACCGGGGACAGCCTGCACCCGCTGACCCTGGCGACCGGTGGCCTGCTCGTCGGTGGTGCCGTGGTCACCGCGCTCGGCGTCACCGGAATCCTGCCGCTGGCGTTCAGCACCGCCGACGTCACGGTCGCCGGGATCACCGCACCGTGGTTCGCCGCGGTCCTGGTGCTCGGCCTGTTCAGCACCGCGATCGCCTACACCCTGGGCATCGCCGGGGTGGCGCGGCTGCGGCCCGGCTTCGCCTCCCTGGTCGGCCTCTCCGAGGTGCTCTTCGCGGTGCTGTGGGCCCGGGTGCTGATCGGCGAGGCCATGTCGGCCGGCCAGGCGCTCGGCGCGGCGGTGGTGTTGGCCGGCCTCATCCTGGCCCGGCCTCGGTAGCATTTCCGACGTGCGCATCCTGACTGCTCTGGCCACCGCCGGCCTGCTGGCCCCCGTGATCCTCCACACTCCGGCACCGGCCGCCCACGCCGACAACTGCCCGGACATCGAGGTCGTGTTCGCCCGCGGCACCACCGAGCCCCTGGGCCTGGGCCGGGTGGGTGGTGCCTTCGTCAACGACCTGCGAGCCCGCGTCGGCGAGCGCACCGTCGGCACCTACGGCGTGAACTACCCGGCCACCTACGACTTCCGGACCGCGGCCGACGGCGCCAACGACATGAGCTCGCACGTGCAGTACATGATGGCCAACTGCCCCAACACCCGACTGGTCCTCGGCGGCTTCTCCCAGGGTGCGGCGGTGGTCGACGTCATCGCCGAGCTGCCGGTCCCGGCGGCGGGTTTCACGCTCCCGCTACCGGCCAGTGCCCCGGATCACGTCGCGGCCATCGCGCTGTTCGGCAACCCCAGCGCCAAGGCGGGCCTGCCGTTGACCATGAGCCCCACCTGGGGCGCCCGATCCATCGACCTGTGTCTGCCCGACGACGCCGTCTGCGACACCCTGGGCACCAACGTCGCGGTGCACAGCACCTACCCCGAGTCCGGCCAGACCGCCATGGCCGCCGATTTCGTGGCAGCCCGGGTCTGAATTAGGTTGGCTAGATGATTGTCGCCCGCATGCTGGCCGTCGCGGCCGTCGCCGTGGCCGTTCCGGTCGTGCCGCTCGCGACCCCCGCGAACGCCGCGCCGTGCCCCGACCTGGAACTGGTCTTCGCCCGGGGCACCAGCGAAGGCCCCGGCATCGGCCGGGTGGGCCAGGCACTGGCCGACACCCTGCGCCCGCAACTCGGCAACCGCACGCTCGGGGTCTATCCGGTCAACTACCCCGCCACCTACGACTTCCTGACGACGGCCGACGGCGCCACCGACGCCACCAACCACATCGCCGCGATGGCGGCCGACTGCCCGAACACCCGCATCGTCCTCGGCGGCTACTCGCAGGGGGCCGCGGTGGTCGACATGCTGGTCGGGGTGCCCCCGTTGGGCAACCGGATCGGCGAGGTCGGCTCCGCCCCACCCCTGCCGGGCAACCTCGCCGGCAATGTTGCGGCCGTGGCGGTGTTCGGCAACCCGGCCACCAAGTTCGGGAACCCGGTGACCGCAGGCAGTTTGGGCAGCCGCTCGATCGACATGTGCTCCGACGGCGACCCGATCTGTTCACGTGGCCGTAATCCGTTCGCCCACACCAGCTATGAGTCCGGGCCCATGCCCGGCCAGGCCGCCGGATTCATCGCAGGACTCGTCTAGCCGACTTCGCTACTATGTCGGACATGGGATCAGTCCGGTGGAAGACCCTTGCCGCAGGTACCGTCGCCGCGTTCCTTCTCCCTGTCGTCCCGGCACCCGTCGCCAGCGCGGCACCTTGCCCCGACGTCGAGTTGGTCTTCGCCCGGGGCCGTAACGAGGCGCCGGGCGCCGGCCAGATCGGCGAGGCGCTCGTCCGTGGGCTGCGCTCCCGGACCGGCAAGAACATCGGGCTGTACGCGGTGAAGTACCCCGCCAACACCGAGGTCGACCTGGGCGCCAACGATATGAGCGCGCACGTGCAGTACATGATGGACAACTGCCCCAACACCCGGCTCGTGCTCGGCGGCTACTCGCTGGGCGCGGCCGTCACCGATGTGGTGCTGGCCGTGCCGCTGTCGTTCTTCACCTTCAAGCGACCGCTGCCAGTCGGGGCAGCCGATCACATCGCCGCCGTCGCGCTGTTCGGCAACGGGATCCAGTGGGTCGGACCCATCACCTCGTTCAACCCGGTCTACAAGGACCGCACCATCGAGCTGTGCCACGGCGACGACCCGATCTGCAACCCCACCGACCCGCAGAACTGGCAGGACTACTGGCCCGACCACCTGGCGCCGGCCTACATCTCGGCCGGAATGGTCAACCAGGCGGCCGATTTCGTGGCCGCACGGCTCGCGTGACCAGGATCCGGTCGGCCAACTCGTCATCGGGCGGGTAGTCCACCCCGACCAGCGTCAGCCCCCGTGCGGGCGCCGCGGCGAAATCACTGGACCGGTGCTCGGCCCCGAGCAGCCCGGCGATCCAGCCCGGCTCCCGGCGGCCCTGGCCGACGGCCAGCAGGGCGCCGACCAGAGAACGAACCATGTTCCAGCAGAACGCGTCCGCCGTGACGTGTGCCGTCACCCGATCGCTGTCCCGCACCCACTCCAGCCGCTGCAGATCACGGATCGTCGTGGCGCCGGCGCGGTGCCGGCAGAACGCCGCGAAATCGTTGAGCCCGAGTAGTTCCCGCGAGGCCGCGGCCATCGCCGGCACATCCAGTTCGCGCGGCCAGACCGTCACGAACCGCGCCTGTTGCGGATCCACGCCGTGCGGCGCCGTCGACAGCCGGTACTCATAGTGCCGGCGCAGTGCTGAGAAGCGCGCATCGAATCCCGCTGGGGCGCGGGCGATCTCCCGGACCCGGACATCGGGCGGCAGGAATCTGGCGAGCCGACGCACCAACGGCAGGAATTCCGGTTCGCCGGCCGGTCGCCGCGTGCGCGGGTAGGCGTGCGCCAGTGCCTCGGCCGGGACGTCGACGTGGGCGACCTGCCCGCTGGCGTGTACCCCGGTGTCGGTGCGCCCGGCCGCGCGAACCAGCACCGGTACCCGAAAAACCGTGGACAGCGTCTCATCCAGCGTGCCGGCCACCGTGCGCTGACCCGCCTGCGCCGCCCAGCCGGCGAATTCGGTTCCGTCGTAGGCGATGTCGAGCCGCAGGCGGACAGAAGCGACATGCCCGCCACCGGAATCGATGGCGGGCATGTCGGTCGGACTGTCGGTGCTACTTATCGGCGTCGGCCTCGTCGGCCTCGTCGGCTTCGGCGGCTTCGGCGTCGGCGATCGCGGCGTCCTCGACCTCGACCTCGACAACCGTCTCCTCGGCCGGGGTCTCTTCGACCGGAGCCTCCTCGGCCGGAGCCGATGCGGCGGCGGCCTCGGTGGCCTTGGCGTGCTTGGCGGCGGCGCGGCGGGCGCGGTCAGCCTCACTGGTCACGGTCTTCTCCCGAACCAGCTCGATGACCGCCATCGGGGCGTTGTCGCCCTTGCGGTTCTCGACCTTGATGATCCGGGTGTAACCACCGTTGCGATCGGCGTAGAACGGCGCGATCTCGGCGAACAGTGCGTGCACCACGTCCTTGTCGCGGATCTTCTTCATCACCTCGCGCCGGTTATGCAGCGCACCCTTCTTGGCGTGGGTGATGAGCTTCTCCGCGTACGGACGCAACGCCCGCGCCTTCGGCTCGGTGGTGGTGATCCGGCCGTGCTCGAACAGCGACGTGGCCAGGTTGGCCAGCAGCGCCTTCTGGTGCGAGGAGGACCCGCCGAGGCGAGGACCCTTGGTGGGCTTGGGCATTGACTATCTCCTATCGGGGCCGGCCCCCGTATCAGGTAGGGCCGGGACGGAATTGCTGTTAGAGCTGTTCGGTTTCGGCGTAATCCTGGTTGTCGTCCAGGTCGTAGCCGGCGGCTTCGGCGGTCCAGGTGCCCGTGACGACGTCATAGCCGGCGACCTCGGACGGATCGAAGCTGGCCGGGCTGTCCTTGAGCGACAGACCCAGCTGGTGCAGCTTGATCTTCACCTCATCGATGGACTTCTGGCCGAAGTTGCGGATGTCCAGCAGATCGGACTCCGTGCGGGCGACCAGCTCGCCGACGGTGTGCACACCTTCGCGCTTGAGGCAGTTGTACGAACGCACCGTCAGATCGAGGTCGTCGATCGGCAGCGCGAACGCCGCGATGTGGTCGGCCTCGGCCGGCGACGGGCCGATCTCGATGCCCTCGGCCTGCTCGTTGAGTTCCCGTGCCAGACCGAACAATTCGACCAGGGTCTTGCCGGCCGATGCCAGGGCGTCGCGCGGGCTGATCGAGTTCTTGGTCTCGACGTCGAGGATCAGCTTGTCGAAGTCGGTGCGCTGCTCGACGCGGGTGGCCTCCACCTTGTAGGTCACCTTGAGCACCGGCGAGTAGATGGAATCGACCGGGATACGGCCGATCTCGGCGCCGGAGGCCTTGTTCTGCACGGCCGGGACGTACCCGCGGCCGCGCTCGACGACGAGCTCGACCTCCAGCTTGCCCTTGTCGTTCAGCGTGGCGATGTGCATGTCGGGGTTGTGCACGGTGACACCGGCCGGCGGCACGATGTCGCCCGCGGTGACCTCACCCGGGCCCTGCTTGCGCAGGTACATGGTGACCGGCTCGTCCTCCTCGGAGGAAACCACCAGACCCTTGAGGTTCAGGATCATGTCGGTCACGTCTTCCTTGACGCCCGGCACGGTGGTGAACTCGTGCAGCACACCGTCGATCCGGATGCTGGTGACCGCCGCGCCCGGGATGGATGACAGCAGCGTGCGGCGCAGCGAATTGCCCAGCGTGTAACCGAATCCCGGCTCGAGCGGTTCGATGACGAACTGCGACCGGTTCGGGGCGAGGGACTCTTCGCTCAGGGTGGGGCGCTGAGAAATCAGCATGGTGTTCAATTTCTCCTTCTCGGCACCCGCTATTTGATGCCGGTTGGGGGTTACTAGCTATTACTTGGAGTAGAGCTCGACGATCAGCTGCTCCTGCAGCGGCACCTGGATCTGCGCACGCTCGGGCAATTGGTGCACGAGGATGCGCTGACGATCGCCGACGACCTGCAGCCAGGACGGGATCGGACGATCACCGGCGGTCTCCCGCGCGATGATGAACGGGTCGGTGTTGAGCGACTTGTCCTTGACGTCGACGATGTCGTACTGCGCCACCCGGTAGCTGGGGATGTTGACCTTCACGCCGTTGACGGTGAAGTGCCCGTGGCTGACCAGCTGGCGGGCCATCCGGCGGGTGCGCGCCAGACCGGCGCGGTACACCACGTTGTCCAGACGGCTCTCCAGGATCTGCAGCAGGTTCTCGCCGGTCTTGCCGGGCTTGCGCACGGCCTCCTCGTAGTACTTGCGGAACTGCTTCTCCAGCACGCCGTAGGTGAAGCGGGCCTTCTGCTTCTCGTGCAGCTGCTGGCGGTATTCGCTCTCCTTGATCCGCGCGCGGCCGTGCTGGCCGGGCGGGTAGGGGCGCTTCTCGAAGGACTGATCGCCGCCGACGAGGTCGACGCCGAGGCGACGCGACTTGCGCGTCATGGGTCCGGTGTAACGAGCCATTAGTGTTTTCTCCCTTAGACCCGGCGCCGCTTGGGCGGACGGCAGCCGTTGTGCGGCTGCGGAGTGACGTCGGAAATGGCCCCCACCTCGAGGCCAGCGGCCTGCAGTGAACGGATGGCGGTCTCACGGCCCGAACCCGGGCCCTTGACGAACACGTCGACCTTCTTGACGCCATGCTCCTGCGCCTTGCGGGCGGCGTTCTCGGCGGCCAGCTGCGCGGCGAACGGGGTCGACTTGCGCGAGCCCTTGAAGCCGACGTGACCCGACGACGCCCAGGCGATGACGTTGCCCTGGGGATCGGTGATCGAGACGATCGTGTTGTTGAACGTGCTCTTGATGTGGGCGGCGCCGTGCGGGACGTTCTTCTTCTCCCGGCGACGGGTCTTGGCCGCACCCTTCTTGGCGCCCGCGGCGCCCTTCTTACCTGGTGCCATGTCGAATTACCTGGCCTTCTTCTTGCCGGCGATGGTGCGCTTCGGGCCCTTACGGGTACGCGCGTTGGTCTTGGTCCGCTGGCCGCGCACCGGCAGACCGCGGCGGTGCCGCAGGCCCTGGTAGCAGCCGATCTCGATCTTGCGACGGATGTCGGCCTGCACCTCGCGGCGCAGATCGCCCTCCACCTTGAGGTTGCCCTCGATGTAGTCGCGCAGTTGGGTCAGCTGATCGTCGGTCAGGTCCTTGGTGCGCAGATCCCGGTCGATGCCGGTGGCCGCCAGGATCTCCTGGGAGCGGGTACGGCCGATGCCGTAGATGTAGGTCAGCGCGATCTCCATGCGCTTGTCGCGCGGAAGATCAACGCCCACTAGACGTGCCACAGTGGTGTGTTTCTTTCTCTATGCGGAGGTCTTTTCCCAGTCCGTTCCCCTCACGGGGTCCGGCCTCCGTGCCGGACGTGGTCAGGCGGCCTATCCGCCTGGTGGAACTGGGAGGTCTGCATTCAGTTGTGGGTGGCGCTATCGGCTTTCGGTCAGCCTTGCCGCTGCTTGTGGCGGGGATCGGAGCAGATCACCATGACCCGCCCGTGCCGGCGGATCACCCTGCACTTGTCGCAGATCGGCTTGACGCTCGGGTTCACCTTCACGGCTGGTCGATCCTGTTCTGGTAGTCGGTACTGGTCGGGCGGTCTACTTGTAGCGGTACACGATGCGGCCCCGGGACAGGTCGTAGGGGGATAGCTCCACCACGACCCGGTCCTCGGGCAGGATGCGGATGTAGTGCTGCCGCATCTTGCCGCTGATGTGTGCGAGCACCTTGTGTCCGTTCTCCAGCTCAATGCGGAACATCGCATTGGGCAGGGGTTCGACCACGCGGCCCTCGACCTCGATGGCACCGTCTTTCTTGGCCATACTTCTCGGCGATCCTGTCGTTCGGTTTCGTGTCTTGTCTCTTGCGCCCGTCGCACGGCGCAACCTCGAGTCCGACTACACAACGTGGGAAACCAGAACAGACATTCCAGGAAGCACACAAAGAAGCCGGCGCGGCGGCCGCACCGTTGGTCGATGTTACTCGCTGAACGGCGTACCCCAAAATCCGCGGCGGGAGTGCTCGGGCGGGCGCCGGACGCAATGATCGAAGCGATGACTGGAGCCGATCATCAGCCAAGAAAAGCCATCCTGACCGCGACGCGCTCGAGGAGGCGATGGGCCTCTACCCCATGGCCCGGAGGTGCTGCTGACCGCCTACGCCGACACGCACGCCGCGATCGACGCCATCAACGTCGCCGACCTGGACCAGTACAGGGCCTTCGGCTGACTCAGGGCCAGCCCGGCGTGGGCACCAGCACGTAGGTCACGTTGCCCTTGACCACCAGGTCGTTGGCCGGATCGTTCAGGTTGAGATTCGTGTAATCGGTGTGCAGCCAGAACATCCCCCATTGGGAGGTGGAGACGTTATCGGGATGCCAGTCGCACCAGCCGTCCCATTTCCGGCAGGTGTCGACGACGCGGTACCGGGTGTCCGCGGGGATCCCCAGCCCGTCCTGGATGCGGTAGTCGAACATCGTGCTGCGGCCCGAGTGGGCGTACGCGGAATTGCGGTTCTCGGGTGAGGCCAGGGTGATGAAACTCAGTTCGGCCGGACTGGGCGCGGTCGGATCGGACCCGTACTTGCGCAGCCACGACGTGATGATGACCGCGCCGAACGAGTGGCCCATCGCAATCTTCGGACCGGGTGTGGCGCGGATCCAGGCGTCGAGTTTGGACACTCCGTCATCGATGCTCCACCGTCCGAACAGTGGACCCAGAAAGTCTCCCACCGCGAAGTAGTAGATCGGGTCGCACTTGTTCGGCGAAGCGCAGACGCTGCCCTTCAGCTGTTTCATGACGGCGGTCGGTGACCCGAGCACCCCGGCGATGACGGCGACGCGCGCGCCGGATCCTGCTCCGTAGTCGATCGTCGCGGTGGCCGTCGCGGTGGTGACGGCAGCCTTGGGAACGTCGACGGGTTCGGCGATCTGGGCGACCTTCGGCGCCTCGACAACCTTGGGCACCTCGACAACTTTGGGCACCTCGACAACCTTGGCCGTCCGGGTCATCTTCCCCTCGGGCACGTCCACCGCCTCGGATACCTCCGCCGCCGGTTCGGCCTCGTCCGGTACCTCCCGGGCGTTCTTGGGCGCGGCCTGATCGTCGGCGGCGGCCGTGCCGCTGGAATCCTGCGAGTCCGCGGAGTCAGCGGTGGCGCCGGCGTTGTCGGATTCCTGGGCGGTGTCGGATACCCGCGAGATCGACTGCCCCGAACCGGCACTCGGCGGCGCGGGCGCGGGCGCGGCCGCCGCGCCGCCGCTCCCGCCGTCCGCGCCGGTATCGGATTCCGCTGCGGCAGTTGCGCAGCCGACGATGGCGGCGGTACCGACGCCGGCGGCGACGATCCCGGCGCGCAGCCACAGCTGATGACGATGAGGCCGGTCCGTGCCGACGCGTGAATTCACCATGTGATCCCCCCCGGATCTCTCTGATCCCCCGGCCAGACGACGCTCGAAATCGTACGCGCGATCTGACCGTCATGTACGGCAACTTGACGCCTGGTGCCACAAATGACGGTTGCACTGCCGTCCGCAGATTTACTAGGATGTCCAAGTAATTTGGATCACCGCACGCCGAGAGGCTCCCCCATGACGACACGAATCCCGCACTTCATCGACGGCCGGCGCAGTAACCTCGCGTCGACCCGCACCGCCGACGTACTGAACCCCAGCACCGGCGAGGTCCAGGCCCAGGTACTGCTCGCGGCGGCCGCCGACGTCGACACCGCGGTGGCCTCGGCCAAGGAGGCGCAGCGCGAATGGGCGGCCTGGAACCCGCAGCGGCGGGCGCGGGTGATGATGAAGTTCATCGAGCTGGTCAACGCGAACACCGACGAACTGGCCGAACTGCTCTCCCTGGAACACGGGAAGACCGTCGCCGACTCCAAGGGCGACATCCAGCGCGGCATCGAGGTCATCGAGTTCGCCATCGGCATCCCGCACCTGCTCAAAGGTGAGTTCACCGAGGGCGCCGGCTCGGGCATCGACGTGTACTCGATCCGCCAGCCGCTCGGCGTGGTCGCCGGCATCACGCCGTTCAACTTCCCGGCGATGATCCCGCTGTGGAAGGCCGGACCGGCGCTCGCATGCGGAAATGCGTTCATTCTCAAGCCATCCGAACGTGACCCCTCGGTGCCGCTGCGGCTGGCCGAGCTGTTCCTCGAGGCCGGTCTGCCGGCGGGCGTGTTCCAGGTGGTGCAGGGCGACAAGGAAGCGGTCGACGCCATCCTGAACCACCCCGACATCCAGGCGGTCGGCTTCGTCGGCAGCTCCGACATCGCGCAGTACATCTACTCCACTGCCGCCGCAAACGGAAAGCGGTCGCAGTGCTTCGGCGGGGCCAAGAACCACATGATCGTGATGCCCGACGCCGATCTCGACCAGGCTGTCGACGCGCTGATCGGCGCCGGCTACGGCAGTGCCGGTGAGCGTTGCATGGCGATCAGCGTCGCGGTGCCGGTGGGCCGGGAGACAGCAGAGCGACTGCGGGCGAAATTGGTCGAGCGGATCAACCAGCTGCGGGTGGGCCACAGCCTGGATCCCAAGGCCGACTACGGCCCACTGATCACCGGCGCTGCCCTCGAGCGGGTCAAGAGCTACATCGGCCAGGGCGTGGAGGCCGGCGCCGAGTTGGTGGTCGACGGCCGTGAGCGCGGCACCGACGAGCTCACGTTCAGCGCCGATGGGAGCGAACAAGACCTGTCGAAGGGATTTTTCATCGGCCCCACCCTGTTCGACCACGTGACAACCGACATGAGCATCTACACCGACGAGATCTTCGGCCCAGTGTTGTGCATCGTCCGGGCGGCGGATTACGAAGAGGCCCTTCGTCTTCCGACCGAGCACGAGTACGGCAATGGCGTGGCGGTGTTCACCCGCGACGGCGACACCGCCCGCGACTTCGTGTCCCGCGTGCAGGTCGGCATGGTGGGCGTCAACGTGCCGATCCCGGTTCCGGTGGCCTACCACACGTTCGGCGGCTGGAAGCGGTCCGGGTTCGGCGACCTCAACCAGCACGGTCCCGCGTCGATCCAGTTCTACACCAAGACCAAGACCGTCACCGAGCGCTGGCCGTCGGGCATCAAGGATGGCGCCGAATTCGTCATCCCCACCATGAAGTGAGCTGAAGTAGGCCAGGTTCGAAATGTACGAATTGGACGATGACGAGCGGGTGATCGTTGAGACGGCGGCCGCGTTCGCCGCCAAACGCCTTGCACCGCAGGCACTCGAGTGGGACGAGGCCAAACACTTCCCCATCGATGTCCTGCGGGAGGCCGCCCAGCTGGGCATGGCGGCGATCTACTGCGACGAGTCCACCGGCGGCAGCGGCCTGCGCCGACTGGACGCCGTGCGGATTTTCGAGCAGCTCGCGTACGCGGATCCGGCGGTCGCGTCGTTCATCTCCATCCACAACATGTGCGCGTGGATGATCGACAGCTACGGTACCCCGGCGCAGCGCGAGCGGTGGGTGCCGCAGCTGGCCGGCATGGACGCGATCGCCAGCTACTGCCTGACCGAACCGGGCGCCGGCTCGGACGCGGCGGCACTACGTACCAAGGCGGTCCGGGACGGCTCCGACTACGTACTGGACGGCGTCAAGCAGTTCATCTCCGGGGCCGGCGCCTCGGACGTGTACGTGGTGATGGCCCGCACCGGCGCGGAGGGGCCAAAGGGGATCTCGGCGTTCGTCGTCGAAAAGGACACTCCGGGAGTGAGTTTCGGTTCCAACGAGCTGAAGATGGGCTGGAACGCCCAGCCCACCGCACAGGTGATCTTCGAACACGCGCGGGTGCCCGCCGATGCATTGCTGGGCGGTCCGGAGAGTGAGGGCACCGGCTTCGGCATCGCGATGAACGGGCTCAACGGCGGCCGGATCAACATCGCCGCGTGTTCACTGGGCGGCGCACAGGCCGCCTATGACAAGGCGGCCGCCTATGTCCGGGACCGGGAAGCCTTCGGCGGCGCCCTGATCGACGAGCCCACCATCCGGTTCACCCTGGCCGACATGGCGACCGCGCTGGAGACATCGCGAATCATGTTGTGGCGGGCCGCGTGTGCGCTCGACGCTGGCGGATCCGACAAGGTCAAACTGTGTGCGATGGCCAAGCGCTACGTCACCGATGCGTGTTACGAGGTGGCCGACCAGGCCCTGCAGTTGCACGGTGGCTACGGCTATCTGAAGGAGTACGGGCTGGAGAAGATCGTCCGGGATCTGCGGGTGCACCGCATCCTGGAGGGCTCCAACGAGATCATGCGCGTGGTCATCGGCCGCGCGGAAGCCGCACGCGCGCGGGCCTCGGCATAAGAAGGGCAACATGACTTCCAAAAGTTCCACGATCGCGTTCCTCGGGCTGGGCAACATGGGTGGCCCGATGGCCGCCAACCTGGTGACCGCCGGGCACACCGTGCGTGGATTCGATCCGGTTCCGGCCGCCGTCGCGGCCGCAATCGACAAGGGCGCAAAGGTTTTCGGCACCGGTGCGGAAGCAGTCGCCGGTGCCGACGCGGTCATCACCATGCTGCCCAACGGGGAGCTGGTGAAGCGCTGCTACGCCGAGATCGTGCCCGCCGCCAAGCCGGGCACGTTGTTCATCGACAGCTCGACCATCTCGGTCGACGATGCGCGCGAGGTCAACCGACTCGCCGCCGAACACGGCTTCGCCCAATTGGATGCACCGGTCTCCGGCGGGGTCAAGGGCGCGGTCGCAGGCACGCTGGCGTTCATGGTGGGCGGTAAGGACAGCGATGTTGACGCGGCTCGCGCGGTGCTGGAACCGATGGCCGGCAAGGTCGTGCACTGCGGCGCCGCCGGCGCCGGGCAGGCCGCCAAGCTCTGCAACAACATGGTGCTGGCCGTCCAGCAGATCGCCGTCGGGGAGGCGTTCGTGCTCGCCGAGAAGCTCGGCCTGCCGGCCCAGTCGTTGTTCGACGTGATCACCGGCGCAACCGGTAACTGCTGGGCGGTGCACACGAATTGTCCGGTGCCCGGGCCGGTTCCGACGTCGCCGGCCAACAACGAGTTCAAACCGGGCTTCGCCACCGCACTGATGAACAAGGACCTCGGCCTGGCGATGGCGGCGGTGGAGTCGACGGGATCATCGGCCCCCCTTGGCACGCACGCCGCCGAGATCTACGCGGCGTTCGCGTCCGACGACACCCACGCCGGGCTGGACTTCAGCGCGATCATCACCACGCTGCGGACGTGAACGGGTCGACCGGACCGGTGTTCGGTGCCGCGGCGCTCACGGATCGGCCGGTACCGCGGCGATCCAGCCGCGCCATCACCAGGACCGGCACCAGCGCACCCAGGACGGCCGGCGATCCGATATCGCGGGCACTTCATCGCATCGGTATCAGTGTGTTGGCTCAGAAGTCGCCGGCGGTCCGTCGCAGGGTTTCGATGGCCGCCACCAGCGCCCTGGACTCCGGTTCGGATATCCCGATCCGAGCGAACACCTTGTCGTTGAGCGTCACCGTCGCGTCCTCGACGGTCGAGCGGCCCAAATCGGTGATCTCCACCAGCGTGGTGCGCCCGTCGGTCGGATGAGGCAGCCGCCGCACCAGGCCACTGCCCTCCAACCGGCGGATGGCATGCGTGACGCTGGTGACGTGCACCTGGAGCCGGTCGGAAGTCGTGGTGATGGGCAATGCACCGCTGCGGCTGAACGCCAGCAATCGCAGCAGCTCGAACCGCGAGAAACTCAGGTCGTAGGGCCGCAATGCGGATTCGACACGGGCCAAGAGGATCTGGTGCGCCCGCATCACCGACGTGACGGCAACCATGCCGTCGGCAACGTCCCCCCAGCCGGCCCGCTCCCAGTTGGCGCGGGCCTGCGCGATCGGGTCCGGCTTATCGGTCGAACCTGCGCTCACGCCTCACAGATTACGTTGCAGCAGAACATCTCCGGTATCGGCCGCCACAACCTGGACCGCCGCGATCTCGTCGATGGGCATCGACGTGCTCCCGCTGGTCTGCGCCGTCTCGCCGGAACGCGCCTTCCACGTGCCCAACTGGACGTGGCTGCCGTCGCGGCCGATGGCCACCATGGCCAGCCTGTCCGCATCCGAACCGGCGTCCGAGGCGCTGCGGTCGCCCTCCGAATAGGTGCACGTCATATCGATGTTGGTGCCCCAGTCGTGCCGGGTCATGGTGAACGACGCGGCGAACTCGGAATCGCCGACGGGATCCATCGTCATGGCCGTGACGGTGGTGCGCGGGACCAACGTCGGATCGAGCACACCCGGACGGGTGGCCACGAACACCCCGATGGCCAGGACGACAGCGGCGACGGCCATGGCCGTGACGGCCATCCACCGGTTGCGCAGGCGGCGCTGGTTCACCTTGGCCAGCAGGTCGGCCAGCATTCCCGGCCGCAGTGGGGGCACTTCGGTGACCTTGGCCCCATCCTCGCTGCGGTCGTGTTCGAGCTCGTCGTCGACCAGTGCCAGCAGCGCCGGTACGCCACTGAGGTCGGCGACCGCCGACCGGCAGCGGTCGCATTCGCTCAGGTGGGCCTCGTATTCCCGGCGCTCGGTGCTCGACAATGCTCCCAGGACGTAGGAGGCGTCCCACATCTCATAGGCATCGATCGTCATCGGGTCACCCCCATCTCCTGCAGCATCAGGCGCAGCGCACGAACCGCGTAGTGCAGCCGCGACTTCACCGTCCCCTCCGCAATCCCGAGATCGTCGGCGATCTGCGCAGTGGACCATCCCAGATAGTAGGCGCGGCGGATCACGGCGTGATGATTCGCGGACAGCTGGGCCAGCGCGTCGCCGAGCAGCAGTCGGTCCAGCGCCGTGTTGACGTCGTCGGTGCCAGTCTGGTCCGGTCCGTCGGGCAGCTCACTGCGCCCGAACTCCCGGCGGAACCGCGGGCTGCGCCGCTCGTCGATGATCATGTTGCGCGCCACGGTGAACAGCCACGCCCGCGCGGGCCGGTCGCCGTCGTTGGTGACCTCGGGGTGCTGCCAGGCGCGCAGCAGGGTCTCCTGCACGACATCCTCGGCCCGGGCGCGGTCACCGGTCAGCCGGACGGCGTACCGCCATAATGCGGCGGCATGTTCGTCGTAGAGCACCCGCATCAAGGTGCTCTCGGCGTGGTTCGAATCCTGCATCTGGGCCTCCGCCGGGGATACGAGCCGGGTGGCCGATAGGTTCAGAGGGGGCGCCGTCGTTCAATCAGGCAGTGTCAGTATGCGCGGTCCGTCGTCGGTGGCGGCCACCGTATGTTCCCAATGTGCGGCGCGCGAGCCGTCGGTGGTGACCACGGTCCAGTCGTCGTCGAGGACCCGGGTCCGCACGGTGCCCAGCGTCAGCATCGGCTCGATGGCGAGCACCGATCCGGCGGCCAGCACCGGGCCGCGGCCGGGTGCGCCCTCGTTGGCGAGGAACGGCTCCATGTGCATCTCGCGGCCGATGCCGTGCCCGCCGTAGCCCTCGACGATGCCGAACTTGCGGCCGTGGCGCTGCTCGGCGGCGCGGGTGCCCAGTTCGATGGCGTGCGAGACGTCGGTGAGCCGGTTGCCGGGCACCATGGCCGCGATCCCGGCCTCCATCGACTCGCGAGTTGCGCGGGACAGTATTTCGTCGTTCGGGATCAGGTCGCCGATCCCGAACGTGACGGCCGAATCACCGTGCCAGCCGTCGACGATGGAACCGCAGTCGATGGAGACCAGGTCGCCGAACGCCAGGACCTCGTCGGCCGACGGGATGCCGTGCACCACGCGGTCGTTGACCGAGGAGCAGATCGAGGCCGGGTAGCCGTGATAGCCCAGGAAGGACGGGGTGCCACCGCCGTCGCGGATGACGGCCTCGGCGACCTCGTCGAGCTGCCGCGTGGAGACCCCGGGGGCGGCCGCATCACGCACGGCCTGCAGGGCCCGCGCCACCAGCGCACCCGCGACGGCCATCGCGTCGAGTTCGCCCGCAGTGCGTTGGGCGACCACCTTGCGGTTGCGCCGGCCGGGCAGCGAGACCACGGGCCGGCTAGCGTCCGAGGGCGCGCAGGGCGCGGGCGAAGACCTCGTCGACGGACCCGACGGCATCGACGGTCTGCAGCTGGTCGGCGTAGTAGTCCAGCAGCGGCGCGGTCTCACCCTGATAGACCTTCATCCGGTTGCGGATGACGTCCTCGGTGTCGTCGGCGCGGCCGCGGCCCTTGAGACGCTCGACCAGTTCATCGTCGGGAACCCGGAACTCGACCACCGCGTCCAGCTTCACGCCGCGCCGGGCCAGCATGTCGTCGAGTGCCTTGGCCTGCTCCACCGAGCGCGGGAATCCATCGAGAATAAAACCGGCGGCCGCGTCCTCGGCGTCGAGCCGGTCGTCCACCAGCGCGTTGGTGAGCGTGGCGGGAACCAGATCGCCGGCGTCCAGATATTTCTTGGCCTGCACGCCGAGCTCGGTGCCGGTGCTGATGTTGTGCCGGAACAGGTCGCCGGTCGAGATCTGCGGAACCCCGAGCTTCTCGGCCAACTGCACCGCCTGGGTGCCCTTGCCCGCGCCGGGCGGTCCGAGCAAAACGATTCTCACCTGAGGAACCCTTCGTAGTTGCGCTGCATCAGCTGGCTCTCGATCTGCTTCACGGTGTCCAGACCGACACCGATCATGATCAGCACGGCCGTGCCGCCGAAGGGCAGGTTCTGCACGCCCCCGCTGTTGCCCATCTCCAGGAACAGGTTCGGTAGCACCGCGATCACACCGAGGTAGATCGACCCGGGCAGCGTAATACGGCTCAGGACGTAGCGCAGATAATCCGCGGTGGGTTTGCCCGGCCGGATACCGGGGATGAACCCGCCGAACTTCTTCATCTCATCGGCACGCTCGTCGGGGTTGAACGTGATCGAGACGTAGAAGTAGGTGAAGAAGATGATCATCCCGAAGTAGATCGCGATGTACGTCGGATCGGCCGGGTTGGTCAGGTGGCCGGCAACGAACTTCTCCCACCAGCCGTTGCCGGGCTCGGACTTGCCCATCTGGACCAGCTGGGTGATCACGTGCGGGATGGTCAGCAGCGACAGCGCGAAGATGACCGGGATGACGCCGGCCTGGTTGACCTTCAGTGGCAGGTAGGTGGAGGTGCCGCCGTACATCTTGCGGCCCACCATGCGCTTGGCGTACTGCACTGGGATGCGGCGCTGCCCCTGCTCGACGAACACCACGCCGACGATGATCAACAGGGCGGCCAGCAGGACCAGGCTGAAGATCATGCCGCCGCGGCTGTCCAGGATGGACTTGCCCTCCGACGGGATACGGGCGGCGATGCCGGCGAAGATCAGCAGCGACATGCCGTTGCCAATACCGCGCTCGGTGATCAGCTCGCCCATCCACATCACCAGCGCCGCGCCGGCCGTCATGACCAGGACGATCACGACCAGGGAGAAGATGCTGCTGTCCTGCAGGATGTCCAGGGAGCAGTTCTTGAGCAGCACACCGTTGGCGGCCATCGCGACGATGCCGGTGGCCTGCAGCATTGCCAGCGCGATCGACAAGTACCGGGTGTACTGCGTCATCTTGGCCTGGCCGGCCTGGCCCTCTTTGCGGAGCTGCTCGAAGCGCGGGATGACCACGCCGAGGAGCTGCACGATGATGCTGGCCGTGATGTAGGGCATGATGCCGACCGCGAACACGGCCAGCTGCAGCAGCGCTCCACCGGAGAGCAGGTTGATCAGGCCGTAGAACTGACCCGAGTCGCCGCCCATCACCTGCTGGATGCATTGGTTGACGTTGTGGTAGTTCACGCCCGGCGACGGCAGCGTGGCGCCCGCGCGGTAGAGGACGACGAGGCCCAGCGTGAAAAGGATCTTGCGCCTGAGGTCGGGTGTCCGCAGCGATGAGATGAAAGCCGAGAGCACTCTTCCTCCTGCGCGACCGAACGCCGACCGCGACGTGTGTTTTGCGTGGTTGTCGCGCGCAAACCGGACGGTGCCGGCCGCGCGCCGAAATCAGTCTACGAGACTAACAGTTGAGCCCATCCTGGCCCGCATCCAGTTTCCGGCGTATGATTAGATTAGCTCATTTAATAACTCCCCCGAGACTCTCTCTAGGAGACGCATGCCCCGCACCGAGAACGACACCTGGGATCTGGCCTCCAGCGTCGGGGCGACCGCCACGATGGTCGCCGCCGCGCGCGCTGTGGCCAGCCGGGCCACCAGCCCCGTGATCGACGACCCGTTCGCCGAACCACTGGTGCGCGCGGTCGGCATCGACTTCTTCACCCGGCTCGCCTCCGGCGACCTGGCCCTGACCGAACTGGACTCCGTGGCCACCGGCGGCGTGGGCAACATGAGCCGCTTCGCCGACGGCATGGCCGCCCGGACCCGGTACTTCGACGCCTTCTTCGAGGCGGCCAACGCGGCGGGCATCCGGCAGGCGGTGATCCTGGCCTCCGGCCTCGACGCCCGCGCCTACCGGCTGGACTGGCCCGCCGGCACCGTCGTCTTCGAGATCGACCAGCCGCAGGTGCTCGGGTTCAAGGCCGAGACGCTCGCCGAGATGGGCGCCACCGCCACGGCGGAGCGGCACCCCGTCGCCGTCGACCTGCGCGACGACTGGGCCACTGCACTGACCACCTCGGGCTTCGACCCGCACCGGCCCGCCGCGTGGATCGCCGAGGGACTGCTGGGCTATCTGCCCCCCGAGGCCCAGGACCGGCTGCTGGACACCATCACTGAACTGAGCGCGCCGGGCAGCCGGATCGCCGTCGAGGGCGTGGTGGCCCCCCGCGAGGTCGACGACGAGGAGATCCGCGCGCAGATGCAGGCCGTCACCGACCACTGGCGCACCCACGGTTACGACCTGGACTTCGCCGAACTGGTCTACACCGGCGAGCGCACCGAGGTGGCGCCCTATCTGCGGACCCTGGGCTGGACCCCCACCGTGGTGACCGGGAATCAGCTGCTGGTGGACCACGGCCTGGTGGCGCGGGATGATTCCGCAGCCAATTTCGCCGACGTGCACTACGTCAGCGCCGAGAAGCTCTGACATGGACAGCTGGGATCTGGCCTCCAGCGTCGGCGCCACCGCGACGATGGTCGCCGCCGCGCGGGCGCTGGCCTCCATCGAACCCGACCCGCTGATCACCGATCCCTACGCCGCACCCCTGGTGCACGAGGTGGGCATCGACTTCTTCAGCAGACTCGTCGACGGCGCGGCGCCGCCCGATGAGACGGCCGCCGACGGCATCAAGGTGATGGTCGACATGATGGCGGTACGGACCCGGTTCTTCGACGACTTCTATACCGAAGCTTGTTGGGCGGCGGTGCCGCCTGTCCGGCAGGCCGTCATCCTGGCCTCCGGCCTGGACGCCCGCGCGTACCGGCTGGACTGGCCCGCCGGCACCGTCGTCTTCGAGCTGGACCAGCCCGCGGTGATCGCCGCCAAGACCGCTGCAATGGCCAAGATCGGCGCCGAGCCGACGGCCCGGCTGTGCACGGTGGCCGTCGATCTGCGCGACGACTGGCCGAAAGCATTGCACGACAACGCTTTCGACCCATCGAAGCCGACCGCCTGGATCGCCGAGGGCCTGCTCATGTACTTGCCGCCCGAGGCCCAGGACCGGCTGTTCGACAACATCACCGCACTCTCCGCGCCGGGCAGCCGGATCGCCACCGAATTCCACGGCGGCGACTACGGCGCAGAACTCGCCGACCGCGCCCGGACCATCGCCGGCGCCTGGCAGGGCGAAGGTTTCGACATCGACTTCACCGAACTGTTCCACCACGGCGAACGCAATCACGTCGTGGACTATCTGGACGAGCGGGGCTGGCAGGTGCACAGCCGGGACCGCCGCGAGATGTTCACCGACTACGGCCGGAGGTGGCCATTCCCACCCGGCGAACCCGGCGGCACCGGCCCGACCCCACTGCAGCAGTCGGTGGCCGTCACCGCGATCCGCACCGAGACGACATCATGACCCGGTCCGATGGCGACAGTTGGGATCTCGCCTCGAGCGTCGGAGCCACCGCGACCATGGTGGCCGCCGCCCGGGCACTGGCCACCGCCGATCCGGACGGCTTCGACGCCGACACGCCCACGGGGCGCGGCGATGCGCGATCATGGGCTGGACCTTGACATGTCCGCACTGGTGTATCCGGGCCCGCGCAGTCACGTCATGGACTACCTGAGCGAAACCGGTTGGCAGGTAACGGGTTCACCGCGCTCAGAGCTGTTCCGGCAATACGGGCTGCACGAGCCGCAGGGCATGGAGCCCGGCCCGCTCGGCGAGATCGTCTACGTCAGCGCCGCCCGTCCCCCAGCCAGAGCGCGCTAGCCCCGGTGAACTGCTGCTGGGCCCGATCCAGCACACCGACGACGGAATCTGTCAGGACCGCCGCCACGGCCTGCGGCAGCGACGCCGCCGCAGGCTGCGATGACGCCTTGGGCCGCAACCTGTCTCGTAGCGACGAACCCGGATAGCCGATGATCCTGACGTTGTCCTCGGCGTCCAGTCCGGCGTGCACCTTCGCGCGCCGGACCGCGGTGCGCAACCCACCGAGTTCGTCGACCAGGCCACGCTCGGCGGCGTCCGCACCGGTCCACACCCGTCCGCGCGCGATGGCGTCGACGGCCTCGACCGTCATCCCGCGCCCCTCGGCGACGCGCTGCACGAAGTCCGTGTAGAACAGGTCCGCCTCCGCCTCGACCCGGGTGTGCTGCTCCGGGGTGAACGGCGCATTGATCGACCAGGCGTCGGCGTTGGCGTTGGTGCGCACCGTGTCGGACCCGACACCCAGGCGCGCCTTGAGATCTCGCGCCACCAGTTTGCCGGTGACCACGCCGATCGACCCGGTGATGGTGCCGGGATTCGCCACGATGGTGTCCGCGGCCATCGACACGTAGTAGCCGCCGGAGGCCGCCACCGCACCCATGGAGGCCACCACCGGTTTGCCCGCCGCCCGGGCCCGCACCACTTCACGCCAGATGGTCTCCGACCCGGTCACCGCGCCGCCCGGGCTGTCGACACGCAGCACGATCGCGGCCACGTCGTCGTCGGTGGCGGCCGCGCGCAGCGCCGCGGCGATGGTGTCGCCCCCCGCACTGGACCCGCCGATCGGCAGCACTCCCGGCCCGCCGCGACCGCTCACGATCTGGCCGTCGAGCGTCACCACCGCGATGGTGGGGCGACCCTTCCGGCCCGGCACCTTGACCGACGGAAGCTCCGGACGGTGACTGCGGGCATACCGCGACAGGAACAGCCGGTCGGGTGCGGCATTCCCGTCGGGATCCGAAAGATCCTGCGCACCAGTGAGTTCCATGATCCGCAGATAGGCCTCGTCACGGAAGCCGATCCGGTCCACCAACCGGCCCGCCACCGCGTCGTCGCGCAGCAGCGGTGCCCGGTCGGCCAGCGCGTCGACCGCGGCGGGTTCGATGTCACGGGATTCGGCGACCGCCGCCCGCACCTGGGCGTGCAGGCTCTCGACCAGGGCGGTGTCGGCCTCGCGGTGCGCATCGGTGTAGCTGTCCTGCGTGAAAAGGTTTGCCGCCGACTTGTATTCGCCCCGCGCGACGAACTGCGCCTCGATGCCGGCCTTGGCCAGCGCGTCGCGCAGGAACATCGCGTTGGTGGCGAAGCCCACCAATCCCACGGTGCCCGACGGCTGCATCCACACCTCGCCGAACGCCGACGCCAGGTAGTACGACATGGTGCCGGGATAGGTCTCGGCCCACGCCAATGACGGTTTGGCGGCGGTGAACTCAGCGATGGCGGCCCGCAGCTCCTGGATGGGTCCGGCGGGCGCGGCCGCGATCTGCACGCGGACGATCAGACCGGCCACCCGGTCGTCCTCGGCGGCCCGGTGGATGGCGGCAACCATCTCGCGCAGTGCCAGTGGTCTGCCCTGCCCGGTGATCAGGGCCATCGGGTCGAACCCGGCGGTCTCCGGCGGAGCGTGCTGCAGGTCCAGCTCGAGGATGCATCCGTCGGGAATCCCGTTGTGGCGGGCGGTGTCGACGCGGCGGGCCAGGCCGCGGACGTCGTCGGGGCCCGGAAGGCCGGGCAACTTCGGTAGCAGCGAGAACATGCACCGAGCCTACCGATCCCGGGCCGGGTGGTTACCGCACGTACCGGCCGTACTCCGGGCAGTAGACGCCCGACGAGATCCGCATCAGCCCGATCGCCTGGGCGCGCTCGAGGCCGCGGTTCTGCAACTCGGTGACCACGCCGCGGACCGACGGGATGGGGTTCACGTTGTTCTTGATCGCCGCTGTCAGCATGTTGCACACGCCGTGCCCGACCGCGGGCACGTCGGTCCCCTCCTCGAGCGGGATCTGCAGTGCCGTCATGGCGGCGGTGAACCGCTGGTCGGGGGTCGCTGGCACCGTCGTGGTCGGGGCAGAGCCGTCGTCGGGCTCGGCGGCGGCCGGTCCGGACGTCAACCCGGCGCCGATCCCGAGGCAGACGGCGACCAGGATCGCGGCGGCGGGGCGAATCATCGTTGGCTCCTGAGGGTTTTGCGGTCGCAGTGTAATCGCGGCCGCGCTGCCGGGCGTTACTCCCCCACGAACGCAGGAACCCCCGCGGATCGGCGCGGGGGTTCGAGCGTGAACAGCGCTACAGCTCGGTGGCGGTACCACCGGCGGCGCGGATCGCCTCGCGGGCGGCGCCGCTGAACTTGTTCGCGGTGACGTCGACCTTGACGGCCAGCTTTCCGTCGCCGAGCACCTTGACCAGAACGTTCTTGCGGACCAGACCGTTGGCGACCAACTCGTCGACACCGATGGTGCCGCCCTTCGGGAACGCCTTGGCGATGTCGCCGACGTTGACCACGCCGTACTCGGTGCGGAACCGGTTGCGGAAGCCCTTGAGCTTGGGCAGCCGCATGTGGATCGGCATCTGCCCACCCTCGAAGGTCACCGGCACGTTCTTGCGGGCCTTGGTGCCCTTGGTGCCGCGACCGGCGGTCTTGCCCTTGGAGCCCTCACCGCGACCGACGCGGGTCTTCGCCTTCTTCGACCCGGGAGCCGGCTTCAGGTCGTGCAGCTTGATGATGTCGCTCATGCGTTCACCTCTTCAACTTCGACGAGGTGGTGGACGGCCTTGATGAGGCCCCGCGTCTGCGGGCTGTCCTCACGCACCACCGACTGGCGGATCTTGTGCAGACCCAGGGTGCGCAGGCTCTCGCGCTGCTTCCAGCGTGCGCCGATGACGCCCCGCACCTGGGTGATCTTGAGATCGGACATTACTGAGCACTTCCTTCACGCGCGGCCGCAGCGGCCAGCGCCTCACTCTCGCGACGGGCCTTCAGCATGCCGGCCGGCGCGACGTCTTCGATCGGCAGACCGCGACGGGCCGCCACCTCTTCGGGACGCTGCAGCAGCTTGAGCGCGGCGACGGTGGCATGCACCACGTTGATCGCGTTGTCGCTGCCCAGCGACTTGGCCAGCACGTCGTGCACGCCGGCGCATTCCAGCACCGCGCGGCACGCGCCACCGGCGATGACACCGGTACCCGGGCTGGCCGGACGCAGCATGACCACACCGGCGGCGGCTTCGCCCTGGACGGGATGGACCACGGTGCCGCCGATCAGCGGGACGCGGAAGAAGTTCTTGCGGGCCTCTTCGACGCCCTTGGCGATGGCGGCAGGGACCTCTTTGGCCTTGCCGTAGCCGACACCGACCATGCCCTTGCCGTCGCCGACGATCACCAGCGCGGTGAAGCTGAACCGGCGGCCGCCCTTGACCACCTTGGAGACGCGGTTGATGGTGACGACGCGCTCGAGGTACTGGCTCTTCTCGCGGTCGTCGCGACCACCACGGCCGCGATCACCGCGGTCGTCACGGCGACCACGGCCGCCCCGGTCGTTGCTGCGCTGCTCATCGTTGCGGGTGCCAGCGGTGGGAGTGTCCGCAGCTGCGGCAGTCTGCTCCGCCATCATGCGGTCCTTCCGGTCTTTGTCAGGTTCGTCATCATCTAGAAGCTCAATCCGTTCTCGCGGGCGGCATCGGCCAGGGCGGCGATCCGGCCGCCGTAGGTGTACCCACCGCGGTCGAACACGACGGTGTCGATGCCGGCGGCCTTGGCGCGCGCGGCGATCAGCTGACCGACCCGAACGCTGTGCGCCTTTTTGTCGCCCTCCACACCACGCACGTCGGACTCGATGGACGAGGCCGCGGCCAGCGTGGTGCCGGTCAGGTCGTCGACGAGCTGGACGTGGATATGCCGCGCGGAGCGGTTGACCACCAGGCGGGGCCGCTGGGCGGTGCCGGAGACCTTCTTGCGCAACCGGGCGTGCCGGCGGATCCGCGCGGTCCGGCGGGTCGCGGAGATGTTCTGGCCGACCGGCTGGTGCTTCTTCTGCTCGGCGCTCTTGGTATCAGCCATGGTTACTTACCTGTCTTTCCGACCTTGCGGCGGATCTGCTCACCCTCGTAGCGGATGCCCTTGCCCTTGTAGGGGTCGTTCTTCCGCAGACGACGGATGTTGGCGGCGATCTGGCCGACCTTCTGCTTGTCGATGCCGGAGATCGAGAACTTCGTCGGCGTCTCCACCGCGAAGCTCACGCCCTCGGGGGCGGCGATCAGCACCGGGTGGCTGTAGCCCAGAGCGAACTCGAGGTCGCTGCCCTTGGCCACTACGCGGTAGCCGACGCCGAAGATCTCCATCTTGGTGGTGTAGCCCTCGGTCACGCCGGTCACCAGGTTGGCGATCAGCGTGCGGGACAGCCCGTGCAGTGAGCGGTTGCGCCGCTCGTCGTTCGGGCGGGTGACCACGATGGCGCCGTCGTCGTCGCGCGCGACCTCGATGGGCTCGGCGACGTCGAGGACCAGGGTGCCCTTCGGGCCCTTGACGGACACGTTGCGCCCGTCGATCGTCACGTCGACCCCGGACGGAACCGGGACCGGCTGCTTTCCAATGCGAGACATTGTTTCTTACGCTCCTATCCCGCTACCAGACGAACGCGAGGACTTCGCCGCCCACGCCCTGTCGTGCCGCCTGCCGGTCGGTCAGCAGACCCGAGGACGTGGAGATGATCGCCACGCCCAGGCCGCCGAGCACCTTCGGCAGGTTGGTGGATTTCGCGTAGACCCGCAGGCCGGGCTTGGACACCCGGCGCAGGCCGGCGATGCTGCGCTCACGGCTGGGGCCGTACTTGAGCGAGACCACCAGGGACTTGCCCACGCGGGCGTCTTCCGTGCGGTAGTCGCTGATGTAGCCCTGCTCCTTGAGGATCTCGGCGATGTTGGCCTTGATCTTGGAGTGGGGCAGGGTCACTTCGTCGTGGTACGCCGAGTTGGCGTTGCGCAGACGTGTCAAGAAGTCTGCGATCGGATCCGTCATTGTCATGACAGGTGTGTCACCTTCCTCGCGGCGGTTCCCGGTCCGGGCCTACCGCGCCCTTACTTGATCGGAGTTTGTGGGCTTACCAGCTGGACTTCTGCACACCGGGCAGTTCGCCGGCGTGGGCCATCTCGCGCAGGCAGATCCGGCACAGGCCGAACTTGCGGTA
>Ga0209023_10001062_pt1 | contig 38264 bp, 39 predicted proteins | sample LakOneMetagenome_FD_187468 | JGI IMG/M metagenome (GOLD analysis project Ga0209023, IMG submission 187468) | Freshwater and sediment microbial communities from Lake Erie, Canada (SPAdes) (version 2) | ecosystem: Environmental > Aquatic > Freshwater > Lentic | place: Lake Erie, Canada...
AAAGAACCGGGCCTGCCATCGGCAATAGGCCCTCACCAGCAGGTTCGATCCGATCAATCCGCCGGGGCTGCACAGGACGAGCCCGCGGATGCGGTCCGGCTCCGCGGCCGCAGCCAGTATCGCGGCCGCGCCGCCGATCGAATTGCCGAGAATGAGCACGTCGCGCAGGTCGAGCGCCGCAATCAGGCGTCGCACGATCGCGGCATAGTGGCGCGCTGACGGAGGAAGCGATTCTGCCGGACTGTCGCCCTGGCCCGGCCAGTCGGTCGCTATGAAGTGATAGGAGCCGCCAAGCCGCTGGGCGAGTCGGTCGAAATCTCGCGCGCCATGACCGATCGCGTGGAGGCACAGGACGGTGGGGCCTGCGCCAAATCGCCGCACGGACACTTCGGTGTCGTCAAGACGGATCGTCGAAACTGAAGGCATATCGGCAGGCATAGCTTGGTCCCCTTTATTAGTGATATTTATATCACTTTATGCCCCGGACAATCAAGGGACATGAGTTCTGGCCCATGGGGATGGCCAATTCCGGCAAGGCAGGCTAACAGCCCGCGCCATGACCAATGGATTGCTGCCCGAAGGACTGCGTGACCGCCTGCCGCCCGAAGCCGAGGCTGCCGCGTCGATCTTGCGCGCGGTGCTCGATTGCGTGGCGGCGTACGGCTATGGGCGGGTTGCGCCGCCGCTCGCCGAATTCGAGGAAGAGCTGGCTGGTCGGCTGAAATCGGCCCGTTCGAAGGATCTGCTGCGCTTCGTCGATCCGGTATCGCAGCGGACCTTGGCCTTGCGCCCCGATATCACAGCGCAGATCGGTCGGATCGCGACGACCCGAATGGCGAGTGACGCGCGCCCGTTGCGGCTTTGCTATGGCGGACCGGTGCTGAAGCTCAAGGCGACGCAGCTTCGCCCGGAACGCGAATTGACGCAGGCGGGGGCCGAACTGGTCGGCTCCGAATCGGTCGCGGCCGCTCTGGAAATCATCGGCATCGCGATCGAGGCGCTCAAGGCGACCGGGGTCGACGCCATTACGCTCGATCTGACTCTCCCGAACCTTGTCGATGCATTGGCGGCCGGGCCGTGGCCCTTGGATCCGGCGCGGCTCGAGGCCGTGAAGGCAGCGCTCGATGCCAAGGACGCAGGGGCGCTTTCGGCGGCCGGCGGTTCAGCCTACCTGCCCTTGATCAGGGCTGCCGGGCCGATTGGTTCGGCGCTGGCGCAATTACGCGGGCTTGGGCTGGGCGATGTGCTCGAAGAGCGGCTGGCGGCGCTCGAAGCGATCGCGGCGGCGCTTGGCGACACGACCCGTATTACGCTCGATCCGACCGAGCGGCACGGTTTCGAATATCAAAGCTGGATCGGCTTTTCGCTGTTCGGCGAAGGGCTTACGGGAGAAGCCGGGCGTGGCGGAAGCTATACCATTCTTCACGCGGACGGCCGCGAGGAACCCGCGATCGGCTTCTCGCTTTTCCTCGATCCGCTTGTCGACGCCGGGCTGATGCAGGTGAGTGCGCGGCGTGTCTTCATACCGCTCGATGCGCCCCGCGAGGCTGGGGCAAAACTGCGGAGTGAGGGGTGGGTGACGGTCGCGGCGATCTGCCCGAAATGCGATGCTGCTGCACTGGGCTGCACGCACCGCCTCAAGGATGGCGTGCCGGTCGCACTATAGCGCGCTCTTGATGAAATCATCGACGAGCCCGGTTGCTGGATCGCCCTCGACGCCCATGTCGCGGTTGAGCTTCATATGGCTCGTGTCATTGACCGGAACCGCTCGCACAATATTTCCCGCGCCCTTCAAGGCCGCCGCCAGGGCTTCGGACTGGCTGCCCGAGTCGGCGCGGTTGCTGTCGAAGAGGATCAGCCAATTTTCGACATTCGGCTTTGCGGCATAGGCCAGCGGCGAGAGGCGCAATTGCGTAGCGCGATCGGTGGTGAACGCGTCGCGGTACATCTTGCCGAGCATCGGTCCTGCACTCGCCATCTGGCGGGGCACATCATAGCCGGCGCCGTCGAGCAGGACGGTCCCCCGGATCGCGCGCATCGGGACGCCGGCGGCCTCAAGATAGCGCGGATCGGTCGAGACCAGTGCGGCGAGGTGTGCGCCTGCGCTATGGCCCGACAGGATGATGCGGTCCGGATCGAAGCCGAGCGTGTCCGACTTTGCCCGCAGCGCGGCCAGCGCCGCGGCAATGTCGGCGGCTTGCCCCGCTGGGTCGGTTTCAGGCACAAGCCGGTAATTGATCGAGGCAAAGGCATAGCCCAACACATTGTAATGGCTGGCCTTGTTCTGGGTGCCGGTCGCCTTGTCGCCGATCGACCAGCCGCCGCCATGAATGAAGACGATCAGGGCAGGGCGCCCGCCCGATGGGGCCGGATAGAAATCGAACGCCTGCTTTTCGGCGCTTCCATAGGAATAGCTGGTGCCGCCCGACGCGGTGATCGCTTGGGGCTCGCGGTCGCGCCGCAGCTCCATGAGGCTTTGCAGACAAGGCTTGGACAATGACTGGTATTTTTCGCGCAGGCAGGAACGGATCGCACCCCGGTCGCGAGTCATGCCGCATAATTTGGCGATTTCCATCCGGCAGCCCGGCTCGAGCTGTGCGGGCAAGCGCGCCGAAAGGCCAATGCTGATAATTGCGAGGCTCGCAATGAGAAGTTTTTTCATGACCGACCCCTTGAATGACGCATACGGGTGGACCTTGTGTCCATTAGCCAATACGGGCAACCGCGCGAATCCCTTCGGAACTGGAGCAGAAAAGTGGCAAATGTCACCGTCATTGGCGCGCAATGGGGCGATGAAGGCAAAGGCAAGATCGTCGATTGGCTTGCGGAGCGGGCCGATGTCGTCGTCCGCTTCCAGGGCGGGCACAATGCCGGGCATACGCTGGTCGTCGGCAACCAGACCTACAAGCTCTCGCTGCTGCCCTCGGGGATTGTGCGCGGAACGCTGTCGGTCATCGGCAATGGCGTCGTGCTCGATCCCTGGCACTTCCGCGACGAGGTTGCGAAACTGGCGGGGCAGGGTGTTACGATCACACCCGACAATCTTCATATTGCCGAGAACTGCCCGCTGATCCTGCCTTTCCACCGCGACCTGGATGGCCTTCGCGAGGATGCGAGCGAATTCAAGATCGGCACCACGAGGCGCGGCATCGGCCCGGCCTATGAAGACAAGGTCGGCCGGCGCGCGATCCGCGTCTGCGATCTTGCCCATCTCGACGATCTCGATCCGCAGATCGACCGGCTCTGCGCGCATCACGACGCGCTTCGCGCAGGGTTCGACCAGCCCCCGATCGATCGCGTGAGGCTCAAGAACGACCTGGCCGAAATCGCGCCGCATATCCTTCCCTATGCAAAGCCCGTCTGGCACTCGCTTGGCGAAGCGCGGCGCGCAGGCAAGCGCATCCTGTTCGAAGGCGCACAGGGCATGCTGCTCGATGTCGATCACGGCACCTATCCCTTCGTCACATCTTCGAACACAGTCGCGGGAACGGCTTCAAGTGGGTCGGGTCTTGGGCCGGGCGGCGTCGGCTTCGTGCTGGGGATCGTGAAGGCTTACACGACTCGCGTGGGATCGGGGCCGTTCCCGACGGAGCAGGATAACGAGATTGGCGAATTCCTCGGAACGCGCGGGCATGAATTCGGGGTGGTGACCGGGCGCAAGCGCCGCTGTGGCTGGTTCGATGCCGTGCTGGTACGGCAATCCGCCGCCGTCAGCGGCATCACCGGGATTGCGTTGACCAAGCTCGATATTCTCGACGGGCTTGAAGAGATCAAGATCTGCGTCGGCTATATGCTCGACGGCAAGGCCTATGATTATCTGCCGCCGCACGCGGCCGACCAGGCGCGGGTCGAGCCCGTCTATGAAACCATCCCCGGCTGGAGCGAAACGACCGCCGGCGCACGCAGCTGGGCTCAGCTGCCGGCACCCGCGATCAAATATATCCGCCGCATCGAGGAACTGATCCAGTGCCCGGTGACGCTGGTATCAACCTCGCCACAGCGCGACGATACGATCCTGGTCCGCGATCCGTTCGAAGACTGATCCGAATCGCGGACTAAGGCCAGGCTTCAGCCGCGCTTGGCGTGCCAATCGGCGCGCATCTTTTCATGCGCAGCCTTACGTTCCTCGGGCGAGATGGTGCCATCCTTGTTGGTATCGGCCTTGTCGAAATGGGCCATCGGCATCGCCAGCGCCTCCGCAAGCGAGACGCGGCCGTCCTTGTCTGCATCGGCGCGTTCGAACATGCCTTCGCCATGGCGCATCATCATGGCCATGCCGCCGGGGCCATGATCCGGACCGTGGCCCATCATCGCGCCCATTGCCGGGCCGCCGGGCTTGCCTTCGCCCATCGCCATGCCTTCGTGGTGCTCAGCATCGAATTCGGCGCGGCTGATCGAGCCGTCTCCGTTGGTATCCATCATCTTGAAATGCCGGTCGCGCATTTCGCTCATCATCTTGTCGTGTGCGGCGTCGGCTTCGGCCTTGACGATATAGCCATCGCCATTGGTATCGACCTTGGCGAAATGTTCCTTGACCATCGCCTCGACCGCGCTCCTGGTCATCGGTCCTGACATATGTTCATGCATTTCATGCGCGCCCGCCGCCAAAGCGGGGATTGCAATCGCGGCGCCACAAAGGGTCGCCAGCAACATTTTCGTATTCATTTATGCGCTCCTGATAACATCCCCTGTCTGATCATGCCCCGCCCATGCTTTCGGTGCGATGAATGAATGGCTGGCCCGTGTCCGGACGGTTGATATGCGACGTCCGATGCCCTAGGCGCACTCGCGCAAAACAGCCTTTCAGATTTGGGAAGCCATGACCGACAAGATCAACCGTGTTGTCCTAGCCTATTCGGGCGGCCTCGATACCAGCGTCATCCTCAAATGGCTCCAGCAGACCTACAGTTGCGAGGTCGTAACCTTCACCGCCGATCTGGGGCAGGGTGAGGAGATCGAGCCGGCGCGGGCCAAGGCGCGGCAGGCGGGCGTCAAGGAAGAGCATATCTTCATCGAGGACGTTCGCGAGGAATTCACGCGCGATTTCGTCTTCCCGATGATGCGGGCCAATGCGCTTTATGAAGGGCTGTACCTGCTCGGCACCTCGATCGCCCGGCCGCTGATTGCCAAGCGCCAGATCGAGATTGCAAAGCTGGTCGGCGCCGATGCCGTCGCGCATGGAGCAACCGGCAAGGGCAATGATCAGGTGCGCTTCGAGCTTGGCTATTACGGCCTCAATCCGGACATCAAGGTGATTGCGCCGTGGCGCGAATGGGATCTGACAAGCCGGACCGCGCTGATCGAATTCGCCGAGAAGCACCAGATCAGTGTTCCCAAGGACAAGCGCGGCGAAAGTCCGTTTTCGACCGACGCGAACCTTCTCCACACCTCGTCCGAGGGTAAGGTACTTGAGGACCCGTGGGAAGAAGTGCCGGACTATGTCTATTCGCGCACCAACAATCCCGAGGATGCGCCGGACACGCCCGAAATCATTACGGTGGATTTCGAACGCGGCGATGCAGTTGCGATCAATGGCGAGGCGATGTCGCCTGCGACCCTGCTCGCGAAGCTCAACGACTACGGCCGGACGCACGGCATCGGCCGGCTCGATCTGGTCGAGAACCGGTTCGTGGGGATGAAGTCGCGCGGCATGTATGAAACGCCGGGCGGGACGATCCTCCACCTCGCGCATCGCGGGATCGAGCAGATCACCCTGGATCGCGGTGCGGCGCACCTGAAGGATGAGCTGATGCCGCGCTATGCCGAGCTGATCTATAACGGATTCTGGTTCTCGCCCGAGCGCGAGATGCTTCAGGCAGCGATCGACCATTCGCAGGCCCATGTTTCGGGCACGGTGCGGCTGAAGCTCTACAAGGGCAGCGTGATCGTGATCGGGCGGAGATCGCCCAACTCGCTTTATTCGGAAAAGATCGTGACCTTCGAGGACGATGCCGGTGCTTACGATCAGCGCGACGCCGCAGGCTTCATCAAGCTCAACGCCCTAAGGCTGAGGCTGCTGGGGCGGCGTGGGCTGGGGTGATGGCCGAACCGGGAAAGCAACGCGCAAGCCTTTGGTGGCAGAACCCTTGGGTTCTGACTGCCTTCATCCTTGCAAGTGCGACGCCTATCCTATTCGTAACGCTTCCGCCGCTCACCGACTATTTTGGTCATATGGGCCGATACCGTGTTGAGCTCGGTCTCGCCACTTCACCCGAATTGCAACGCAACTGGGATTTTCATTGGGCGTTGATCGCCAATCTCGGCGTCGACCTTCTGATTGTCCCGCTCGCCAATATCTTCGGGCTGGAGCGGGCAATCTGGATCGTGGCGCTTGTTCTGCCTCCCTTTCTGGCTTGGGGCTTTGTGCGCGCGGCGAAGGCGACGCACGGCGCCGTCCCCGCCGTTGCGATCGCGACCTTTCCTTTGGCGTTGGCCTATCCATATCAATATGGATTCGTGAACTATTGGCTGGGGTTGGGCATAGCTTTTCATGTCTATGCATTCTGGCGCCAGATCGAACGCCCATCACGGCTTCATATGGCGGGCTTCGCCGCTGTCTCGCTTGCGCTATGGATTTGCCACATCTTCGCCTGGGGAGTGATGTGCGTACTTGTCGGCTGCACCGAGCTGGCCCGATTCTGGAACGCAGGCGAACGGAATCCATTGAAAATGGCATGGCACGGCATCGCGCGCGCCTGGCCTTTGATGCTGCCTCTGCTGCTGACGGCAATATGGCGGACGCATGGGGAAGGCGCGACCACGCTTGGCTGGTTCCGCTGGGAACACAAATTCCTTTCCTTCATCTATACGCTGCGTGATCAGAGCCAGTGGCTCGATATCGGTAGCCTCATCTACATTGTGCTCCTGATATATTCAGGCATTCGCAGCTCGAACGGCCGGATCGATCGCGGGTTGGGTGCTGCAGCGGCCGCTTTCTTTGTCATTGCCATAATTTTTCCGTTCCAGCTTTTCGGCTCTGCCTATGCCGATGCACGCGTTTGGCCCGTGCTGATGATGGTCGGGCTATTGGCAATTCGATTCGAGCCGGACTCCGGCACGATTTCACGCGCCGTGGCGGCATGTTCTGCGCTCATATTCGTTGCGCGCATCACTGTTTCGACCCTCGGCTTTGTGCAATATGAAGCGGACAACAACCGACATTTGCTGGCGCTGGACCATGTCGCGCGCGGAAGCCGGGTCGCAGTCATCGCACGCTATCCGTGCCCTGCGCTGTGGCGGCGCTGGCGGATCGAGCATATGGGGTCTATCGCGCTTCTGAGGCGCGACGCCTTCGTCAATTCGCAATGGGATGTGCCTGGTGCCCAGTTGCTTCGGCCGCTCGCTGCACGCGGCACCGATTGGAACGCCGATCCGTCGCAATTCCTGGGAGGCCGGGTCTGCGAAAACGATATGCACGCCGAATTCCGCGATCGGATCAAGGATATCCCGCGCGACAGGTTCGACTACGTCTGGCTTTTGGACATCCCGACCAGGCCGCTCCCGGCGTATCCGGGGCTGAAACCGCTCTATTGGGATGAGCGGACGGTGCTCTACGCTCTAGAGAAGGGAAGTGCGCTATGACGTCCCCTGCGCCAGTGGCGCTTTCGATCGTTGTTCCCTGTTACAACGAGTCTGCCTGCCTTGGAGAGCTTCACGAAAGGCTGGGCAAGGCGGCGCGCTGCGTCGCGGGTGACGACTATGAAATCATTCTTGTCAACGATGGCTCGACCGACCGCAGCTGGGAGGTAATGGCCGGGCTCGCGGCCGCCGATCCACACCTGTCTGCACTCAATCTCGCCCGCAACCACGGGCATCAGCTCGCCCTCACGGCAGGGCTCGACCTGTGCCGGGGGCGGTACGTGTTCGTTGTGGATGCCGACCTTCAGGATCCCCCGGAACTGTTATCGGGCATGTACGAAACGATGAGGAAGGAAGGCGCGGATGTCGTCTACGGCGTCCGCCAATCTCGCGCCGGGGAAACGGCATTCAAGCTTTGGACCGCGAAGATATTCTATCGCCTGCTTGCCCGCATGACCGAGACGGACATCCCGCTGGATACCGGCGATTTCCGCCTGATGACGCGCCGGGCGCTTGAAGTGTTTCGTGCGATGCCGGAGCAGGCGCGCTTCATTCGCGGGATGGTCGCCTGGGCGGGTTTCCGGCAGGTGCCCTTCGCCTATGATCGCAGTAAGAGGCTGGCGGGTTCGACCAAATATCCACTCTCAAAGATGATTCGTTTCGCGCTCGACGCACTCACCGGCTTTTCGTCGGCACCGCTCAAGGTCGCCAGCCATGCCGGCCTTTGGCTATCAGTCGGCTCCGTATTGATCGTGATCTACATCCTTGTCGGGTGGCTTTCCGGGCGCACCGTACCAGGCTGGACCTCATTGATGCTTGTCGTCGTCGCTCTCGGAGCAGTGCAGATGTTCGTGCTCGGGCTGCTCGGCGAATATATCGGACGGCTCTACCAGCAAGCCAAGAACCGGCCGCTCTACGTCGTGCGCGAAATTGCGGGACATCCGGTGGGCGAAGCGCGGCTGGGGATCGTTTCAGCCGAAGGTCCAGCGCCGATGCAGGACGAAAGTGGAGAACGGCGTGACGAATATCATCGGGATGATCGGCCACCAGTTGGCGCCGCCAAGCCGCTCGACGAGTAGCCAAACCCACAGGCTGTTGAGCAGATATCCTATCACGTTTACGATCAGGAAGCGCGATCCCGTGCGGGCGAGATTGTCACGCTCCCCATGTCCGCGAAAGCTGAACTGGCTGTGGAGGAAGTAGCCGACGACGATACCGGTGATCCAGGCAATCGAGTTGGCGACAAGTGGCGAGACGCCTGCAAATTCCGCAAGCGTGTAGTAGATCGCGGCGCCAAGTGCGGTCACACCCAGCCCTGTGCAGACATATCGCAAAAGCTGGGCGCTGGACGGCGCAATCATTCGTTCGATCAGGCCCATCGGGTCAGCGGGCCTGTCCACGAAACTGTGCCTCGACCTGCGCTTTGGCCATTGCGATCGGCTTGACCAGCTGCTTCGGAATCAGGCTGACGGCTGCGCGGCGCAGCTTCCAGGCCAAATCCCCCCCTGCAGCAAGTGCAATACCCTTCGGTACAATCGTGTTGCGGACGGAATCCGACAGCCGTGGCGCGCCGGCACCGTTCGCGTAGATCACCGAGTTGAATCGGTACCAAGGCTTTACCAGCCTTTCCTCGGCAAGGCGGGGGCGCAGCCAGTCATAGGCATCGTAACCGTGAGCCGCGAATTTGCGCCGCCAATATTCGGGAAGCTGTTCGTTTACATGATGCTCGCCGCCTTGATTGGGCACTGCGGCGGAAAAGAGGATTACGTCGCCATGGCCAACAAGACTGGCGACAAAGGCGTCAGCCGCGGCACCCGGCAGATGCTCTGCCACTTCGAGCGACTGGACGAGATCGAAACGGCGCCCAAGATCGAAGGGCTGCTGGAGGTCGTGCGGCAGAAAATGCTCTGCAGGAACGGCAAGCCGGTCGCGATCGACATAGTCGCCATCCATTGCCAACACCTCCGGAACGCCCGCCGCAAGCCACTCAGCCGCCCAGGCGCCGTGCCCCCCGCCGACATCGAGCAGGCTCGCAATCCGCATTTCGCCGAGCATCAGCCTGGCGACGGCACGAGCCGAACTGCGCGAGCCGTTGTCGATATAATCGTAAAATTGCCCAGAATAGACATGCCCGCTCATGCTGAACTCCGTGTACGGCCAAGTGGCCGGTCTTGCCGATCTACGCCGGGGGCCATAATCGTCAATGACAACGATGGAAAGCGGTGGTTATGGGCACCGGCATCTCTCGCGCCAGTGCAAGGCTGGGTCGGAGTCGCAGCAGTAACTGGGAAGAGTGCGTAGAATCTCCGGATCGGGCTTGCGCTCTCGAATGGTCATGGAAGGAAATGGTGCCTTTGCCCGGAGCCCGCCCCGGTATCAACTTCGCCGTCAAGCCCAGAGACTATATGCCAGGCTCGTTCACCTCGGCCACCTCACCACCAATGCTTCCCACTTGTCGCAGCGGCTTTAAGGCCGCATGGGGCGCATGGGGCGCATGGGGCGCATGGGGCGCATGGAAACAGTGATCGGGGGCTAATTCGCAATGGAAGATGCAAAGCCGGACTTTCTGGCGCGACACTGGAAGGTCATCCTGTTTCTCGTCTGGCTGGCTGCGAGCTGCTATTTCATCTTCGACAAGTGGAACGCCATTCGCTGGTTCGCGCTTGGCGATACAGATGACAATATGCGCATCATGCAGGTTCGTGCCTTGTTGCAGGGTCAGGACTGGTACGACCTGCGGCAATACCGGCTGAACCCGCCGGAGGGCGCCAATATTCACTGGTCTCACCTTGTCGATTTGCCGATCGCGGGGATCATCTTGCTGACCAAGCCGCTATTCGGCGGCATTCTTGCGGAAAAGATCGCCGTTACCCTGGCGCCGCTGATTCCGCTGGGCGTGGCGTTGACGGGGCTGGCATTGACCGCGCGCAGGCTGATCGCGCCGGAGGCCTATCTATTGGCGGCGGGGATCATGCTCTGTTTTGTCACGGCGATGACGATGTTCATGCCGCTCCGCATCGATCATCATGGCTGGCAGCTTGGCCTGCTGACGCTGATCCTGGCCGGACTCGCTGACGAGCGGGCGATGCGTGGCGGCCTTACGGTCGGCGTCGCGACGGCATTGTCTCTGGTCATAGGGCTGGAAACTCTTCCATGGTTGGCCATTGCAGGAGCGGGCGTCGCGCTTCGCTGGATGATTGCGCCCGAGCAGTCTCCAAGAATGCGTGGCTACGCTCTTGCGCTCGGGGGCGGGGTGGCATTCGGTTTCCTGATCTTTGCCTCAAGGGACAATTGGATCGCGCGTTGCGATGCCCTGACCCCGGTCTGGGTTTCGGTGATGATGCTCGCGTCGGCCCTGCTGTTCCTGATTTCTTCATTCCGCATCGAGCGCCGGGGTTTGAGAATCGTGCTTGCCGTGGCTGCGGGAGCGCTGGTCGCAGGCTTCTTCGCGCTTGCCTGGCCCCAGTGCCTTGGCCGGCCGGAACAGATTTCTCCAGAGCTTGAGCGGCTGTGGTTCAACAATATCAGCGAAGCCAAGCCCATCTACACGCGCAACTGGCCCACGATTCTTTCGAGTGCCGTTCTGATCGTGGGGCTGTTCGGCAGCTTCTGGGCGCTTTGGAAGCACCGGCGCGAGGAACGCGGCGCGGCTTGGGCAACAATCGCGCTGCTCTCGCTTGGTTCGGGCCTGATGGTGCTGTGGCAGACCCGTGCCGCGCCTTCTGCGCTCATGTTCAGCGTTCCGGGGGCGGCGGCGCTTGGATGGTCGATCCTGCCGCGCTTGCGCAACCACTCGTCAATGCTCGTGCGGACACTCGGGACCGTGGCTGTCTTCCTCATCGTTTCAGGGCTGGGCGTTCAGCTGGTTGCTGGAAGGCTGCCCAATCCGGATGCGGCATCGCCGGGCATGAAACGCGTCAATCGCGCCAATGCCAGCTGTCCCACCCTGCCCTCGATGCGCCCCATTGCGCTGTTGCCCAAGGCGACAATCCTGACCTTTGTCGATCTTGGACCAAGGCTGATCACGATCACGCATCACGATGCGATTGCAGGGCCGTATCACCGCAATGGCGATGCGATCATCGACATACAGAAGGCCTTTCGCGGCAATCCCGAGGATGCGCGTGCTGTTGCTCGCAAACATGGGGCGACCTTGCTGCTGATCTGTCCGAACATGTCCGAATCGACGATCTACAAGTCGCAAAGTCCGAAGGGATTCTACATGCAGTTGGTGAACGGCAAGATTCCCGCATGGCTTGACCGCGTGACGCTTCCTGCCAATTCGCCCTTCATGCTCTGGCGGATCAAGCCCTGACGCCATGCGCAGCCTTCCGCTCTTCTTCCGCCTGACGGATCGGCCGGTCATCCTGCTGGGGCAGGGGGAGGCAGCGGCGGCAAAACGCGCGCTGCTCGAACGAGCGGGGGCCCGGATTGTTGACGAGGAGGAGCCGGCAGCACTTGCCATCGTCGCGATAGAAGAGGACGCGGAAGCGCTCGCGGCGATCGCTCGCCTCAAGGCACGCGGCGTGCTGGTCAATGCAACCGACCGCCCTGAGCATTGCGATTTCACTGTCCCTGCAATCGTCGATCGCGATCCGGTGCTCCTCGCAATCGGGACCGACGGTACCTCGGCCGGGCTTGCCAAGGCGCTCCGTCAGAGGCTGGAGCAGTTCTTGCCCCAGACGCTTGGAAAACTGGCTGAAGCGCTGCAGCGAGCCCGTCCGTCCATTCGCCAGCGCTGGCCGAAGGCGGGCGACCGGCGACGCGCCATCGATGTGGCGCTCGACGCCGGCGGCCCCCTTGATCCCTTTGCTGCTGGCTCGCCCGGCGCGATAGCGGACTGGCTGGTTGCGCCGGACAGCGCGGCGGCATCCGGGTTAAGGGTCGTTGCGCTTCGCAGCGACGATCCAGACCAGCTGACGCTGGAACAGGCCCGGCTCCTTGGTCAGGCCGACATGATCGTTTACGGTGCCGACGTCGCGCCGGAAATTGCCGTCCGCGGTCGCGCTGATGCCGTGCGGAAGCTCGGCGACACGCCTCCCGATCCGCTTCCCGATGGATTGACGGTGCAGCTTGTGCGAGAAAAGCAATGATGCGTGGGTTTGTGATTTCCGATTCTGGTCCCGTCGAGCTCTCCCTTGCCGAGGGGGCGGCGCATTTTGGCAAGGCGGAGCTTGTCTGGCTGGTCCTTGATGGCCGGCAGTCCGGCGTCGCGGACTGGATCGAGCAGCAGCAGGACATTCCCCATATCGCGCGCTCGGCCTTGCTGGCGGCGGAGACCCGCCCGCGAAGCGATATGATCGGGCAGGGCGTGATCATAAACTTGCGCGGTCTCGGCAAGACGCCCGAGGATGACCCCGACGCGCTCGTCTCGCTCCGCTTCTGGGCGGAAACCGGACGCGTCATTCTTGTGATGTTTCGCACATCGCTCGCGCTGGACGTGGTTGCAGACCAATTTCTTGCCGGCGCGATCCGCGATCCTGGCGATCTGCTCAGCGCCTTTGCCGACGCGATCACCAACGGGCTGGACCCCGATGTTGCCAATCTGGGCGACGCGCTCGACGATTGCGAGCTCAAGGTCGAGGTCGAGAATATTCATCCCACCCGTCGCGAAGTGACGCGGGTGAGAGCGCGGGCCATTGCCTTCAGGCGGTTCGTCGCGCCACAGAGGCAGGCTCTCGCCCAGCTGGCCTCCGCGTCGCTCGACTGGCTGGATGATGATGATCGGCTGCACCTTCGTGAAGGTGCGGACCGCGCCGCGCGGATGGCCGAGGAACTCGAGTCGGTGCGCGAGCGGGCCATGCTGATGCACGAGGAACTGACCGACCGGCGCTCCGAACTGATGGACGCGCGCGCCTTGCTGATTTCGATCGTCGCGCTGATCTTCCTTCCGTTGACCTTCATCACCGGGCTCCTGGGCATGAATGTCGAGGGCATTCCCTATGCTCGTGAACCCTGGGCCTTTTGGGGCGTGGCCGCCTTATGCCTGTTTTTGGCCCTGCTCGTCGTCGGCTGGTTCGTCCGCGCCCACTGGATCAGCGGCGATTAATCGAGCAGCGCGTCGATCGCCTTGGCGAGTTTGACGTCACGGGCCGAAAGACCTCCCGCGTCATGCGTGGTGAGCAATATATCGACCCGGTTCCAGACGTTCGACCATTCGGGGTGATGATCGTGCTGTTCGGCCAGAAGGGCCACACGTGCCATGAACCCGAATGCCGCCGAGAAATCTGGAAAGAGAAAGCGCCGGGTAATGGCATCGCGCGCATCGTCGAAATCCCATTCGCCAAGCGCATCGAGCGCCGCCGCGCGTTCGCTTTCGTCAAGTTGTTCGATCAACGCCTTTGCCTCCCGCCACCGATCTGCCTATGTCGCAGGAATGATGGGGCAGGGTCAACTCAGCTTTGACGGCGTCTCCTGCCGGCGCGGCGGGCGTATGCTGTTCGAGCATCTCAGCTTTTCTCTGGGGCCGGGCGATGCAGCAATCGTGTCGGGTCCCAACGGCATCGGCAAGTCGAGCCTGTTGCGGCTTGCCGCCGGCCTGCTGCCCTGTGCGGGCGGCGCCATCCAGCGCGCCGGCCGAATCGCACTTGCGGATGAGTCGCTGGCGCTGGATCGGCAATTGCCGCTTGCCGAAGCGCTTCGCTTCTGGGCCGTGATCGACGGCGGGTCTGTGGATGAGGCGCTGATTGCGGTATCGCTCGACCATCTGGCACAAGTGCCGGTCAGGATGCTTTCGACCGGGCAGCGCAAGCGCGCGACTTTGGCGCGCGTTGTTGCGAGCCATGCGGAGATATGGCTGCTTGACGAGCCCGGCAACGGACTCGACACGGCTTCGCTCGAGGCGCTCTCTCGGGCCATTGCCGCGCATCGCGCCCGGGGCGGGATCGTCCTTGCAGCTTCTCACCAGCCTCTCGGGATCGAAGGCGCGCAGGAGATTCGTCTGGAGGCCGCACGGTGAAGGCTATACTTGCCCTGATCACTCGTGACGTGCGGCTGGCCTATGGCCGCGGCGGTGTTGCGCTGCCCATCGTCTTTTTCCTCCTTGTCGCAACGCTTTATCCCTTTGGCGTAGGGCCCGACGGGCCACTTCTTGCCAAGACCGGCGGCGGCGTCCTGTGGATTGCGGCTTTGTTGGCGGCCTTGCTGCCCATCGATCGGCTGGTCGCGCCGGATATGGATCAGGGCGTGCTCGACCAGCTGGCTGTCCGCGGAATTACAGACGAAAGCGTCGCGCTTGCCAAGTTTGTCAGCCATTGGCTCGGATTTGGCCCTCCGCTCATGCTCGCAGCGATCCCGGCGGCGGCCCTGTTGCGTCTTGAAGGCGATACGCTTGCCCGGCTTGAACTGGGGCTGCTGCTTGGGACGCCGGGGCTTGCCGCATTGGCGGTGCTGATCGCTGCGATAACCGCAGGGCTGCGCGGTGCGGGGGCGCTTGCCGGGCTCTTGATGCTGCCGTTGGCCGTCCCGCTATTGATCTTTGGCGCAGGCTCGCTCGATCCCTTTGGGGGAAGCGCGCTCAAGTTGCTGGCGGCCAGCTCGATGCTGGCGATTGCCGTTACACCTTTTGCCGCTGGGGCAGCCATTCGCGCGGCACGTGAATGATCAGCGTGACCAGCGCGCGAAAATCGCGGTCGGCAGGATGAGCCCGCGGGCCTCCTCGCGGACGCCCAATTCGCCGCATTCGACCGTTCCCCCCAGATCGGCGCAGTGCTGGCGGAGCAGTTCGCCGATCGCAAGCGCGGACATGCGCACGGCATAGACCGTCAGGAACAGGAAGGCCGAATCCCTGTCGAGCAGCTTGCGGCAATCGCCGATCAGCCCGGGCAGTCCTTCCTCAAGCCGCCACACTTCTCCTTCGGGCCCGCGCCCGAATTTGGGCGGGTCGAGGATGATCCCGTCATAGCGCTTGCCCCGGCGCACTTCGCGCGCGGTGAACTTCGCCGCATCGTCGACGATCCAGCGGATCGGCCTGTCGCCAAGCCCGGCGAGCGCGGCATTGCCCTTGGCGGCCTCAACTGACTTTTTCGAGGCATCGACATGCGTAACCGACGCGCCCTTGCTGGCAAGGGCAAGGCTGCCGACGCCGGTATAGCCGAACAGATTGAGCGCGGTGGGTTCCGCCCGGCCGGAAAATTGCTCGCGCATCCAGCACCAGACCGGGGCCATGTCGGGGAAAAAGCCAAGATGCCGGAAGGGCGTAGTCTGGGCCGTGAAACGGATATCGTCCCAGCCGAGCGGCCAGCCTTCGCGGGGCGTCGGCTGGCTGAATTGCCATCGACCGCCGCCATCCTCATCCGCGCCGGGGATGAATTCGCCGTCCGCCGTCCAGTCGGGCGACGCCGGCGGCCAGAGCGCCTGCGCTTCAGGGCGGATGAAACGGTACCGGCCATAGCGTTCGAGCTTGCGGCCGTTTCCCGAATCGATCAGGCCATAATCGGCCCAGGGTTCGCCGATGAGCGTGATGGGCGTCATACGCCGGTCTGGATTGCTCGGGCAGAGACATAGTCTCGAACGGCATCGGCAGTTGCAGCAAGCGTGTCGCACCGCTCCTCGCGCTCAAACAGGCTGCCGATCCTTGCCGGGAGCGAAGGCCGCGTGCCGGTCGCGCGCTCGACAGCGTCGCGAAATTTCGCAGGGTGCGCGGTGGCGAGAGTCACGACCGGGATGTCAGCCGGAAGGTCGCTTTCATAAGCGGCCGAAAGGCCGATCGCCGTGTGCGGATCGATCAGCTCGCCCGATTTTTCGCTTGCCCGGCGCATTGCAAGCGCCATCCCATTGGCGTCGACCCGGGCGCTTGAGAAGAGCGGTCGTGCCGCCGCCAGCATATCGGCGGGTATCGACATCGCCTTGCTCGCCTCGAAACCGGCCATCATCTTCGCCAAAGCCGTGCCATCGCGGCCTGAAAGGTCGAAAAGCAGGCGTTCGAAGTTCGAACTGACCTGAATATCCATGCTGGGCGTGGCGGTCGGCGTCACGCTCCCTGCCGAATAATCGCCCGATGTGAAGGCGCGGTGAAGAATGTCGTTCACGTTGGTCGCCACGATCAGCCGCTCGACCGGTAGCCCGCATTGCGCCGCGACATAACCGGCGAACACGTCGCCGAAATTGCCCGTCGGCACCGAAAAGGCGACGCGGTGCTCGGGCGCGCCGAGCCGCACGGCGGCGTAGAAATAATAGACGACCTGCGCCATCAATCGCGCCCAGTTGATCGAATTCACGGCAGACAGGTTGAACCGCGTGGAGAAGGTCTTGTCGTTGAACAGCGATTTCACGATCGTCTGGGCATCGTCGAAGCTGCCCTTGATCGCGATATTGTGAACATTGGGGGCAAGGACGGTCGTCATCTGCCGCCGCTGTACCTCGGACACACGACCTTCGGGGTGAAGCATGAAGATGTTGATCTTCTCACGGCCGGCAACTGCATCGATCGCCGCCGATCCGGTATCGCCGGAGGTCGCGCCGATAATCGTCAGTTCGGTTTCGCGGGTCGAGAGGAATTTCTCGAACAACAGCCCGAGCAGTTGGAGCGCGACATCCTTGAACGCCAGTGTCGGCCCGTGGAAAAGCTCAAGCAGCCAGTTCCGTCCGTCGAGCTGGACAAGGGGGGTCACGGCCTCGTGCGAGAAGCGGCTATAGGCTTCATTGCAAAGCGTGCGCAATTCGTCTTCGGTCAGGCTGTCTCCGACAAAGGGCGTCATGACGCGCACCGCCGTTTCGACATAGCTCAGCCCGCGCATGGCGGCGATCTCGTCGGATGAAAAGCGCGGCCATTGCCGCGGCACATAGAGCCCGCCATCCGCCGCCAGCCCTGCCAGCGTAACGCCTTCGAAATCGAGCGCTGGTGCGCTCCCCCTGGTGCTCACATAGTCCATACGGCCCGCGCCGTAGCGGGGAGGGCGGATAAGGGCAAGTTCAGCCGAGCGAGACTTGCAACAGCCGCAGTCCGATCGCGATCATCAGGATATTGATGATGAAATAGAATCGCTCGGGCGAAAGGCGCTTGACCAGCACGACGCCCAGAAACGTACTGAGAATCGCCACCGGCATGAAGATGAGCGTGAGCTGCATGTTCGCCCATGTGAACTGGCCAAGCGCGAGAAACGCCGGCACCTTCGCCCAATTGACGAGGGCGAAGAAAATGGACGAGGTTCCGATGAAGACCTGATGCGGGAAATTGCGGCTCATCGCCCAGACCTGGAAAGGCGGCCCTCCGGCGTGGGCGATCTGGCTGGTAAAACCCGAAACACCGCCCCAGAACGTCCCGAGCCAGTCGGGCAATGGCCCGGTCATCCGAATGCTGCGTCCGCGGGACTCCGCAATGCGGTTGATCCCGAAGGTGACGGCGATCAGCCCCACCATTGCTTCGATGCCCCAGACCGGAACGGCTGCGGCAAGCCACCAGCCAAGGAATATGCCGATGGCCGCGCCGGGCAGCATCAGCTTCAGCGTCGGCAAGTCGTATGAACGGCGAAAGGCCCAGACGCTGACCACGTCCTGGACGATCAGGATCGGCAGCAGCATCGCCGCCGCCCGGACCGGATCCATGACAAGCACCAGCAACGGCATCGAAAGTGCGCCCAGACCCGCAAAACCGCCCTTCGCGATCCCGACCAGAGCAACCGCGAGAGTAGCGACAATATAGAAGCCGGGATCTGCGGGAAGGTTCAAGCGCGCCTTCTTCGCCAGAGCGCCAGCCCGTAAATTATGGCGGCGATTGCAGCGAAGATGAACCATTGCACGGCATAGGCCAGGTGGTTGTTGGGGACGTCGCTGATCGATGGCGGGGCGCTCGGTTCCAGTCCGCTGGCGGGATCGGACAGGACAAGCATCAGGCCCGGTGCTGCATCCTTGCCAAAGGCCCGTGCGATGAGGCTGCGGTGATCGGGCTGGCGGGAGATCACGCCGCGCACGGCGCCTCCTTTCCAGGCCGGCACGGCATCGAACTGGCGCGACCAGCCGATATCGACCGTCAGGCCGGGCCCTTCTGCACCGGTCCGGCACGAGACGATATGGCGCCACCCCGCATCACCCTTAGCGTTGAGGCCGCCTTCAACTTGGTGCGTGAGCGGTTCGATGCAGAGTCCGCCGGCGCGGCGGAAGAGCAAGTTATCGCCTTCGGCCACCGCCGGATAAGCCATTTCGGGCAAGTTCGCCGCCGTGGCATAGCGGGCCAGCAAGGCATTTTTCTCGTCCGCCCGTTGCAACTGCCACAATCCCAGCTTGATCATTACGGCAATCGCGACGCCGACAACTAGCGTGGCCACAATGGGGATGCGCTTCATTCGACGATTCGGCCTTCGCGCGCCCGGTTGCGATATTCGAGCGTAATCAGCGCTCCCTTCGCAATGCGGAGCAGGCCGAGGACCAGCGCCAGCGTTGTCGGCACCCAGAGCAAAATATGAACCCAGAACGGCGGCTCGAACTGCAATTGGACGACCACGGCCAGAATCGTCACGATCGCGCCGACAATCATGATGAGGAACGCCGCAGGCCCGTCACCCACATTGAACTGGCTGAAGTCGAGCCCGCACTGCGAGCATTTCGGGGCAAAGCGGACAATGCCCCCGAACAAGCCCGGCGCGCCGCACTTCGGGCACAGGCCCCTGATCGCCGCCTGGGCCGTATCAGGAGCCTGGCTTGTCACAATGGTTAGCCCGCGTGGATCGGTGCGCCCCAGCCGCCCCAGACATAAACGACGCAGAACAGGAACAGCCAGACCACATCGACGAAATGCCAGTACCATGCAGCCGCTTCGAACCCGAAATGCTGCTTGGGCGTGAAATGGCCCTTGTAGGAGCGGGCAAGGCAAACGATCAGGAAGATCGTGCCGACAAGAACGTGGAATCCGTGAAACCCGGTCGCCATGAAGAAGGCCGAGCCATAGTTCAGTCCCTTGAAGGCGAAGGGCGCGTGCGCATATTCGAACGCCTGGATCGACGTGAAGGTGATGCCAAGGAGGATGGTTGCCCACAGGCCCTTCTTCAGGCCGTCGCGGTCACCATGGATCAGCGCATGATGCGCCCAAGTCACGGTGGTGCCAGAGCAAAGCAGGATCAGCGTGTTGAGCAGCGGGAAGCCGAACGGATCGATCACTTCGATCCCCTTGGGCGGCCATTGTGCGATTGCGCCAGCCTGGCCGATCTGGTTTTCAACCGATCCGTCGGTCACGAGCAGATGCGCGGGAAACAGCGAAAAATCGAACCAGGACCAGAACCAGCCGACAAAGAACATCACTTCTGAGGCGATGAACAGAATCATGCCGTAGCGCAGGTGAAGCGACACAACCGGCGTGTGATCGCCCGCATGTGCTTCCTTGATCACGTCCGCCCACCAGGAAAAGAATGTATAGAGGACGCCGACCGCGCCCAAGAGGAAGACCCAGCCGCCATAGGCCTGTTCGTGCATCCACATCACGCCCCCGCCGGTCAGCCCCAATGCCGAAAAGGCACCGATCAGCGGATTAATGCTGGGTGGCAGGATGTGATAATCGTGGGTCTTTGCACCGGCCATGGTCGTGTCTTTCCTCAAAGGGCCAATCGGAAGGCTTGTCGTTTGCGTTAGCTTGGCTTTTTGGCCTCGTCTACGGGGTAGAAGGTGTAACTGAGCGTGATTTCCGCAATGTCGTTCGCATCGGGATCGTCGGCGATCTTTGGGTCTACGTAGAAGATCACGGGCATCCGCACCTGTTTGCCGGGGAGGAGGGTCTGCTCGGTGAAACAGAAGCACTGGATCTTGTTGAAATACTTGCCGGCTTGCGATGGCGTCACGTTGAAGGTCGCCCGACCGGTAATCGGCTTGTCCGAAAGGTTTTTCGCCGTGAAGAACGCAATCTCGCGTTCCCCCAGAATGACAGGCTCGTTGGTTTTCTCGGGGGCAAATTCCCAAGGCAGGGATGGAACATGATTGGCGTCGAAGCGCACCGAGACCCGCTTGCCCGACAGGACGGCGCCCGGGGCGGCCTCGGCCTTTTGAGTGGTACCGGCAAAACCGGTCGCCTGACAAAAGGCGCGATAGAGCGGGACACTGGCATAGCCAAGGCCCGTCATGCCTCCGGCCAGCGCAAGCGCCAGCAGTCCGGTTCGCGCTATCGGGGTCATGATGCCACCACCATCTTTGCGATGCTGATCCCGTAGATCAGGATGACAAGGGCAAAAAGTAGCAGCCCCATGACCTTTGCGCGCGAGCGTTGGCGCTTGCGAATTTCCTGTTCGTTCATGCCAGCACCAGCCGATCTGCGGCAAGCGCCGCAAAAATTCCGAAAAGGTACAGGATCGAGAAGGCGAACAACTGCTTTTCCGGCTTCATTGCATCGAATTCGCTCGACCGGCGCAAGGCAATGCGGGCGGCAAGCACGGTAAAGACGAGCGAGGCAGCGCCCGCAAAGCTGCCATATACTGCGCCGGTCAGGTGCAAGGCCCAAGGCAGCATGGCCACCGCGACCATCGGTATTGTATAGAGCAGGATCTGGATGCGCGTGTTCCGTTCGCCCGCGACGACGGGCAGCATCGGCACGCCCGCCTTGGCATAGTCGGTCTTCATGAACAGCGCGAGCGACCAGAAATGCGGCGGGGTCCAGAGGAAGATGAGCGAGAAAAGCAGGATCGGGAGAAGGCTGACATCGCCTGTCGCCGCTGCCCAGCCAATAACCGGTGGAAAGGCTCCGGCTGCTCCGCCAATCACAATATTCTGCGGCGTCCTGCGCTTCAGCCAGACGGTATAGACCAGGACGTAGAAGAGGATCGACACCGCCAGAATGGCTGCGGCAACCCAGTTTGTCGCCAGATAGAGAAGCAGGACCGAAAACACCGCCAGACCGACCCCAAAATGAAGCGCCGATTGCCGGTCCATCCGTCCGGCCGGAAGCGGCCGGTCTGCCGTGCGCTTCATCAGCGCGTCGATATCCGCCTCATACCATTGGTTGAGCGCACCCGCAGCTCCGGCACCCAGCGCAATGCAGAGCACGGCCGTAAAGCCCAGCACCGGGTGGATTGCCACCGGTGCCGCCAGCAATCCACACAGTCCGGTGAATACGACCAGCGACATGACCCGGGGCTTGGTGAGCGCCAGGAAATCCCGCCAGTCGGCTGGCAAGGCAACCGTTGCGGTTGCGGGTGCGGCGGTTGCCATCAGTCGATCTTCGGCAGCGTCTCGAACTGGTGGAACGGCGGCGGGCTCGACAGCGTCCATTCAAGCGTCGTCGCGCCTTCGCCCCAGTAATTGTCCTCAGCCTTGCGGCCCGCGATAAACGCGTAGGCCACGTTGATGAAGAAGAACACCATGCCGACCGCCATGATCACATAACCAAGCGAAGAGATGCCGTTCCAATAGGCCTGTGCCTCTGGATAGTCCGGAATGCGGCGCGGCATGCCCTGAAGGCCGAGGAAGTGCTGCGGGAAGAACATGACGTTCACGCCGACGAAGAAGAACCAGAAGTGGATCTGGCCCAGCGTTTCGGAGAGATGACGTCCGGTCATTTTCGCAAACCAGTAGGTGAAGCCGGCAAACAGTCCGAACACGGCCCCCAGCGACAGCACATAATGGAAATGCGCAACCACATAATAGGTGTCGTGCATATAGTTATCGATGCCGCCATTGGCGAGAAGAACGCCGGTCACACCGCCGACAGTGAACATGAAGATGAAGCCGAGCGCCCACATCATCGGGGTCTTGAAGCTCAGCGAGCCGCCCCACATCGTCGCGATCCAGCTGAAGATCTTGATGCCCGTCGGGACAGCGATGACCATCGTCGCGGCGGTGAAGTACATCTTGGTATTCACATCCAGGCCGACGGTGTACATGTGGTGCGCCCAGACGATGAAGCCCACGACGCCAATGGCGACCATGGCATAGGCCATGCCGAGATAACCGAAGACCGGCTTTTTCGAGAAGGTCGAGATCACCTGGCTGACAATGCCGAATCCCGGCAGGATCATGATGTAAACTTCGGGATGGCCGAAGAACCAGAAGAGGTGCTGATAGAGGATCGGGTCCCCGCCACCGGCCGCATCGAAAAATGTGGTTCCGAAATTGCGGTCGGTGAGCAGCATCGTGATCGCCGATGCCAGAACCGGCAACGACAGGAGAAGCAAGAAGGCCGTCACAAGGATCGACCAGACGAACAGCGGCATCTTGTGGAGCGTCATGCCCGGTGCGCGCATGTTGAAGATCGTCGTGATGAAGTTGATCGCGCCCAGGATCGACGAGGCGCCTGCAAGGTGGAGCGAAAAGATCGCCATGTCCACGGCGGGGCCAGGCGAACCGCTTGTCGAAAGCGGAGCATAGACCGTCCAGCCCGTGCCCGCACCCGGCCCGCTTCCGCCCGAAACGAAGGCCGAGCCGAGCAGGAGACAGAAGGAAGGCACGAGCAGCCAGAAGCTGATATTGTTCATCCGCGGAAAGGCCATGTCGGGCGCGCCGATCATGATCGGGACGAACCAGTTGCCAAAACCGCCGATCATGGCCGGCATGACCATGAAGAAGACCATGATCAGGCCGTGGGCCGTAATCAGCGCGTTCCACATATGGAGTGGGCTATCGCTGCCCATGAACCCCGCCAGACCTTCAAGATATTGAATTCCCGGCTGGGCGAGTTCGGCGCGCATGACCCCGGAAATCGCCCCGCCGATGATGCCGGCGAAAATGGCGAAGATCAGGTAGAGCGTGCCGATGTCCTTGTGGTTGGTCGACATGAACCAGCGGGCAAAGAACGCCGGCTTATGGTCGGCGCCATGATGATCATGGGCGTGAGCGCCTTCAAAGGCATGGGCAGTGGCGACGGCTTCAGTCATTGGTCAGACCCTCAATTCTTGGCCGCAGCGGGGGCGGCGGTCGGTGCCGCGACGGGTGCGGCAGCCGGTGCGTTTGTTGGTTCAGCAGGAGCTGCTGCTGCATCGCCGGGCATTTTTCCGCCCTTGGCATGGATCCACGAAGCGAAATCTTCCTTGCTCACCACTTCGACGCCGATCGGCATGAAGCCGTGACGGTCGCCGCACAGTTCGGAACACTGGCCGTAGTAAACGCCCTTCTTGTCGATGGTGAAGGTGGTTTCATTGAGGCGCCCCGGGACCGAGTCGAGTTTGATCCAGAAGGCCGGAACGGCCCAGCTGTGGATCACGTCGCTGCCGATGGTGACGAGCTTGATCGGCGTATTGACGGGCAGGACCACGCGATTGTCGACCGCAAGGAGACGGGGCTCGCCCTTCGCCTTTGCGTCGGCGTCGCTCAGCATGTTGGCGTCGAAGCTCACGCCATAGTCCGGATATTCGTATGACCAGAACCATTGGTTGCCCGTGGCTTTCAGCGTGATGGCATTGGCCGGCGCCGGCTTGAACTGCGCGGCGAGCAGGCTGATCGACGGTATGGCAATGCCGACAAGGATCAGCACCGGAACCAGTGTCCAGATCACTTCGATCACGGTGTTGTGCGACGTCTTGGAAGCAACGGGATTCGCTGCGCGGCGAAACCGGGCCATCACGAACAGGAGCAGGCCGAGGACCAGCAGCGAGATGACGGCCATCACGGGAACGAGGATATAGTCGTGCATCCGCGCGGCTTGTTCGCCGAGTTTCGTCACTTGCGGCTGGAGCCCGATCTTCCCTGCGATAGGCTGGCCGATTCCGGGATCGGACTTGGATGTGCCGATTGTCGTTTCAGGGGCCTTTGCATCGGTCGCTGTCGCCGGCGCAGCGTTAGCAACCGGTGCAGGCGCTGCAGCGACGGGCGCGGGGGCCACGGCTGCCGGTGTCTGTGCCGTCAAGGCCGACGGTGCAAGCATCAGGCTCACCGCCAGGATAAAGGGCTTTATTTTTATCATGTGTTTTCCGTCCGAACCCCCAAAACATGGACGCCGGGTTGCGGGGGCGACCCCATCCGACATACCGCTTCGCGGCGGGCTATACGCGCGGGCGGCGGGAGCCTCAAGCCGCTTCGCGGACTTTTTTAGCCTGCTTGCGACTGTCGGCGGTCATGCCTATCAGGGCCCGTTTTCCAGACAAGGATTCCAGACGTGACCGAAGACGAGATTTTGGCGGAATTCCGGGCAGCGGAGGCGCTACTCGAGGGGCATTTCATCCTGTCTTCCGGGCTACGCAGTCCGCGCTATCTTCAGTGCGCGCGCGTCCTTGCCGATCCGGTTCGCGCCGGCCGACTCGCGCAGGCGCTTGCCTCACGGCTGCCGAGGGAGATTCGCAAGAGCATCGACATCGTCGTTTCGCCGGCAATGGGCGGTGTGATCATCGGCCATGAGATGGGCCGTGCACTTGGAGTTGAAGCCTTGTTCGTCGAACGGCCCGATGGCGTATTCGAGCTGCGTCGCGGTTTCCGCCTTGCGCCCGGACAGCGTGTCCTGATGATGGAAGACGTGGTGACGACGGGCCTGTCTTCGCGCGAAGCCATTGCCGCGATCGAAGCGGCTGGCGGAAAGGTGGTGGCCGCAGGCGCCTTGGTCGACCGCTCGAACGGTTCCGTCGATCTGGGGGTTCCGTTCTTCCCGCTGATCCGGCTTGAGGTTCCAAGCTATACGGCGGATCAGCTTCCGCCCGAACTCGCTGCCATTCCGGCCACCAAGCCGGGAAGCCGGAAGGAACTGGTTTGACAGACAAGCTGCGTCTCGGGGTCAATATCGATCATGTCGCGACCATCCGGAACGCGCGCGGCGGCGATCACCCTGATCCGGTCAAGGCGGCGCTGATTGCGGCGCAATGCGGGGCGGACGGAATTACGGCGCATCTCCGCGAGGATCGCCGCCACATCCGCGACGACGATCTGGAAAGGCTGATGGCCGCGCTCACCATTCCACTCAATCTGGAAATGGCTGCGACCGACGAAATGCTCGAGATCGCCTTGCGCCATAAGCCCCATGCCGCCTGCATCGTGCCGGAGCGGCGCGAGGAGCGAACGACCGAGGGCGGCCTCGATGCGGCGGGGCAGGACAACCACCTGATGCCGTTTGTCGAGAAACTGACGGCTGCGAACATCCGCGTCAGCCTGTTCATCGAACCCGACCCGCGCCAGATCGAGGCGGCGATCCGGCTGAACGCGCCGGTCGTTGAATTCCATACCGGGCGCTATGCCCATCTCGAGGGCGCTGCCCGGGCCGATGAGCTCCGCCGGATTGCCGAGGCGGCGGCCCTTGCCCGCAAGAACGGTATCGAGCCGCACGCAGGCCACGGCCTGACCTATGAAAATGTGATGCCGATCGCCGCGATCCCCCAGATCGCCGAACTGAATATCGGGCACTTCCTGATCGGGGAGGCGATTTTCGACGGCTTGGATGAGAGTGTTTCGAAAATGCGTTCGTTGATGGATGCCGCTCGATGATCGTGGGTCTCGGTTCTGACATCTGCAATATAGACCGGATCCAGAATTCGCTGGACCGGTTTGGGGAGAGATTCGAAGCGCGCGTCTTCACTGAAGTCGAACGCGCCAAGGCCGGGCGACGCCCGTTCACCAAGGCGGGGACATATGCCAAGCGGTTTGCGGCGAAAGAGGCTTTCTCCAAGGCCGTCGGCACAGGCTTCAAGGCCGGCGTCCATATGAAAGACATCGGCGTGGTGAACGCACCGTCCGGAGCGCCGACCCTGGCGTTGACGGGCGGCGCACGGGCAAGGCTTGACGCGCTGATTCCCGAGGGGCATGCGGCGAACATTCATCTTACGCTCACTGACGATCATCCATGGGCGCAAGCCTTTGTCATCATTGAAGCAATCCCCACCCCGAAAGACTGACCCTTGTGACGAACATGACCGAGACCGCAGACGAGAACAAAACCGTGCCAGCGACGCAAAAGCACAAGGTTGATTGGTGGGCGGAGATCAAAGGCGTTTTCTGGCTGCTGCTTGCCGTGCTCGGGTTCCACAGCTTTATCGCCAAGCCCTTCTATATTCCTTCGGAATCGATGATGCCCGGCCTGCTGGTGGGCGATCGGCTGGTCGTCACCAAATATCCCTTTGGCTGGTCGTTCGTTTCGCCGACCTTTCATTTGCTGCCCTTCATGAAAGGCCGCATCTGGGGCAAGATGCCCGAGCGCGGCGATGTCGTCATTGCCGCCCCTCCGGGGGTGAAGGAAGACTATATCAAGCGCGTGATCGGCCTGCCTGGCGACAGGCTGGAAGTCCGCAATGGCGTCGTCATCCTGAATGGCGTGCCGGTGAAGCGCGATCCGGTCCGCTATGTCCTGATCCCGGTCGATGAGAATGCGCCGTGCAGTGAGACGGATTATCCCGGGCTCAAGATGCAGGCGCGGGATGGCAAGGAATATTGCCGGATGCCGATCGTGCGTGAAACTTTGCCCAACGGCCGCAGCTACAGCACCATCGATCTTGGCTACCGATATGAGTCAGACAATTATGCGGCGATCACGATCCCGGAAAATCACGTTTTCCTGATGGGCGACAATCGCGATCGTTCGGCGGACAGCCGGTTCGCGGTCGAGGATCGCGGGCTTGGCGGACCGGTACCTTGGGAGAATCTTGGCGGAAAGGCCGAATTCATTACATTCTCGCTGGATGGCACAACGCAATTGTGGAACCCACTGACCTGGTTCACGGCCCTGCGCGGTGGACGAGCGGGAACGAGCCTGCATCCTGAACAGGCCGAATAGCTCTTTCTTTTGGACCAAATTGCCCTGCCCTTGCGCAGGGCAGGCGGGGCTGGCGTCTATTGTCCGGGGACCATGCCGGGCGGTAACCCGCCGGGCGCACCCTGTTGGCCCTGCTGCATCTGCTGCTGGAGCGCCTGGACTTCGGCCATGCTCTTGAAATCGATCAAGTCTACATCGAACAACAGAGTCGAATTCGCGGGGATGCGTTCGTTCGCCTGGGCGCCATAGCCAAGCGCAGGCGGGATGCAGAGCTTGTAGCTGCCGCCGCGCTGCATCATTTTAAGGGCCTCGGAAAATCCGGGCACCAACCCCTGAACCGGGAAGGCTGCGCGCGGATTGGCGTCGAATTCCTTGCCGCTGGCAAGCGTGCCCTTGTAGCCGACCAGCACAACGTCTGTATCGGTCGGCTTGGCGCCCGTGCCCGGCTTTACTGTCTGGAACTGGAGCCCCGAAGCCGTTTTTTCGATTTCGCCTTCAGGTGCGAAGGCCTTCGCACTGCATGCGCCGGCAACCGCCTTTTCGGTTCCCCACCAGGCCGCGCCCCCCGCAATCAGGATTGCAAGAGCCACGCCGCCCCAGAGTTTCGCGAGCGAGCCCTTTTCGACGGGCGGAATCGGAACGGTCGTAACGGACATGGAGCCCCCTGGTGCCTGGAATGGTCGGGCGACCCTAGCGACGCAGTTGCCCCGCGTCAGCCGGAAACTTCTTAGCGGACGCCGTCGCGCTCGGCGCGCTTGCGGTCCATCTTGCGGGCACGGCGGATCGCAGCAGCCTTTTCGCGGGCGCGCTTTTCCGACGGCTTTTCATAATGGCGACGCAGCTTCATTTCGCGATACACGCCTTCGCGCTGCAGCTTCTTCTTAAGCGCGCGCAGCGCCTGATCGACATTGTTGTCGCGAACCATAATTTGCATAAAGTCGTCACACTCCGGTCAATTCAGTGGGAACGTGACATCCGCACGCCCAGTTCAAATGGCAAAAACAAAGGGATCGTCGTGATACGCATCACGCCGTTCGTTGGGCGCCCCTAACAGCGGATTCGCGGAATTTCAAGGCCCAAGCGACTATTTAGCTGAACCGCAGCCTACGATCCAATTCAGTGTCCGGTCAGCCCGGTCGTGCGAAACCTGTTTCAACGCCCGGAGCCTTGAGCCGGGGCGTCGATGGAGGTTGAAATGCACATGTTATCCAGAATTTCGCTGTTGGCCGCCGCCGCTGCAACGGCAATCGTCGCAACCGCGCCCGCAATGGCCGATGGCGGTCGCTATCGGGGGCGCGATGGAATCGACGCCGGAGATGTCATTGCCGGCGCCCTCATAATCGGCGGAATCGCGGCGGTCGCTTCGGCCGCATCGCGTGGCGACCGTGGATATGATCGCAGATACGACCGGGACGGATATGACCGCGATGACTATGGCTATTATCGCAACGGATATGGCAGCCGCGCGGCGGTTGAACAGTGCGTTCGCGCTGCAGAACAGAATGCGAGCCGCTATGGGCGCGCACGGATCACCGACGTCACTTCGATCAACCGGATTCGTGGAGGCTACGAAGTGCGGGGCCGCCTGGTCGTGGCAGGGCGCGGCTATCAGGATCGCGGTTATGATGGCTGGGATCGCTACGGCTCTCGCTATGACCGCTATGGCCGGGACTATGACAAGGGAAAATTCTCCTGCCTGTCGCGTTTTGGCAGTATCCAGGATGTGCGCCTTTCGGGCCTGCGCGGTTCCTATTATTAAACATGCCAATGGCGGTGCGTCCCAATTGACGCACCGCCGAATCTTTCGTTGCAATACAAGCGCGTTAACCACGTTCCTTAACGACCTGCTCAATACCTCATGACACGTTTCGGGCTTCGAGCAAGCCAGGGGGAATGTCATGGGGAACTTCATCAAATCGACTTTGGCGGCAGCGGTCCTTGTTGCCCTGCCGGTAACGTCCGCTCGGGCCGCCTGCTGGAGCCAAACGGCGATCAACGCCGCAATGGTCCGCGACATGGAAACAATGCTGATGGTTTCCGCCTTGCGCTGCCGCTCCGCAGACCCGACCATTCTTCCGGCCTATAATGCCTTTGTCCGTTCAAGCCGGGTGGCGCTGACCCAGGTCAACGACACCCTGCGCCGCCAATTTGCCGATCAAGGCGGCCTGAACGGCTATGATCGCTATGTAACGTCGATCGCCAATCGCTATGGCGCAGGGGCGGAAGGGCTGAACTGCGACGACATGTCGTCGATCCTTTCGGCCGCGCAGGCGGAAAGCGGATCGCTGGTGGGCTTGGCTCGCCTTGCGACGGCCGCGAATGTCGAGCCGGTCCTGACCGACCGCCGCTGCGCGGTCGTCGTGGCGACCCGGAAATAGCATATAAAGAAATCTTTATATTTGCTTTTGAGCGCGGTCGTGGCTAGGGGGCAGGCCATCCTACCCCTAGCCGGAGACCCGTTGTGGCCGCGAATGACTATGTGATTGCCGATATTACCCTTGCCGATTTCGGGCGCAAGGAAATCGACATTGCCGAAACCGAAATGCCTGGCCTCATGGCCCTCAGGCAGGAATTCGGAGCGACGAAGCCCCTTAAGGGCGCGCGGATTACCGGCTCGCTCCACATGACCATCCAGACGGCCGTGTTGATCGAGACGCTGGTTGAACTGGGCGCCGAAGTGCGCTGGGCAACCTGCAACATTTTTTCGACCCAGGATCATGCCGCCGCGGCAATCGCCGCAAAGGGCATCCCTGTTTTCGCGATCAAGGGCGAAAGCCTTGCCGACTATTGGGATTACGTTGGCGAGATTTTCAATTGGGGCGATGAAATCACCTCGAACATCATTCTCGACGATGGCGGCGATGCCACGATGTTTGCGCTCTGGGGCGCGAAGCTTGAGGCCGGCGCAACGCTGGGCGCACCCGAGAATGATGAAGAAGTCGAATTCCAGCGCGCGCTGAAGGCGTTCATCGCCCGGAAACCCGGCTATCTGACCGCAACGGTGAAGGCTCTGAAGGGCGTTTCGGAGGAAACGACTACGGGCGTCCACCGTCTCTATGAAATTGCCAAGAAGGGCGAACTGCCTTTCCCTGCGATCAACGTCAACGACAGCGTGACCAAGTCGAAGTTCGACAATCTCTACGGCTGCAAGGAATCGCTGGTCGATGCGATCCGCCGCGCAACCGACGTGATGCTGGCCGGCAAGGTTGCCTGCGTTGCCGGGTTCGGCGATGTGGGCAAGGGCTCAGCTGCCTCGCTCCGCAATGGCGGCGCGCGCGTGATGGTCACCGAGGTCGATCCGATCTGCGCGCTTCAGGCTGCAATGGAAGGCTATGAAGTCGTGACGATGGAAGAAGCGGTAACTCGCGCTGACATCTTCTGCACTGCAACCGGCAATGCCGATGTCATTACTGCCGATCACATGAAGGCGATGAAGCCGATGGCGATCGTCTGCAATATCGGGCACTTCGATTCTGAAATCCAGATTGCAGCGCTGTCGAACTACAAATGGACCGAGATCAAGCCAGGCACCGACATCGTCGAATTCCCCGATGGCAAGCAGATCATCATCCTTGCCCGGGGTCGGCTCGTGAATCTCGGCTGTGCCACCGGCCACCCCTCGTTCGTCATGTCGTCGAGCTTCACCAACCAGGTGTTGGCGCAGATCGAGCTCTTCACCAAGGGCGAGAATTACAACAACCAGGTTTATGTCCTGCCGAAGCACCTCGACGAGAAGGTGGCCATGCTCCACCTGGAGAAGCTGGGCGTGAAGCTTACCAAGCTGACCGACAAGCAGGCCGCTTATATCGGCGTCGGCGCCGAAGGACCGTTCAAGCCGGATCATTACCGCTACTGAGCATGCCCTTCCCGAACCGCGCGCCAGCGCTTAAGGGAAAGCGGATGTTCGAGAGCCTCTGCCTATGCTGACCCTGTCGCACACCATGGCGGTGCTGATCGGTGCCGTGATGGCGGTATGGTTGGGGTTGGCGGTCTGGGCGGTCTGGACGGGGCTCAAGCTTCGGAAACGGGCCGAATTTTCCACCAGCCAGGCGGACCGGCTGGCTTCGTTGCTCGAATCGGCGCCGGCCTTGCCCCTGATGGTCCGCAATGACGGGCGGATCGAGGCGCCCGACCCGCTCGCGGACTGGCTTGGGTTGCCGAAGGTTCCGAACTTCGTTTCGGACCTGGCGGGCCACAATTGCGGCCTGACTGATGACGACGCGGCTGCGCTGGTCCGCGACGTATCGGCCGTCCAGCGGACGGGGCGGAGCTTTACACGAGCCATCCGCGCGCAGGGGTCCTCGCGCACGCTGCTCGTACGCGGCGCGCCGGCGGCCGTCCGGCTGGGCGCGAGCGGCGCCGTCATTCTCTGGTGGTTTGATGCAACGGAAAGCCAGGCGGAAATCGGCCGGTTGGGCGAAGAATCCGCTCGTCTCAAGCTTGCCTTCGATCGCCTGTCAGGGCTGATAGAGGCGGCCCCCATGCCGATGTGGCACCGCGGGCCGGATATGCGCATCGCGCTTGTCAACAACGCTTATGTGCGTGCCGTCGAGGCCAGTTCTGCAGCTGACGTGATCGCGCGCGGCCTCGAACTTGTCGATGCCGGGACCGAGGCGAGCCCGCTTGCGGCACCCCAAAGGGCGCGCGAAACCAGCCAGCCCGTCAGCCGGGTCGTGCCGATCACCGTTGCCGGAGAACGGCGTGCGGCGAGAATCGTCGATGTACCGTTGGGCGAGGCGGGCGTTGCCGGTTATGCCATGGACGTTGAAGAAGTGGAGCGTGCCAGTTCGGCCTTTCGCCGCTTTGTCGCCTCGCAGCGCGATACGCTTGACCGACTGTCGGCAGGCGTGGCGCAATTCGGGCCGGACCGGGTCCTGCTCTTTTGCAACCAGCCCTTTCAAAGGCAATTTGCGCTCAAGCCCGAATGGGTCGCTGAGCGGCCCGATTTCGACCGGCTGCTCGACCGGATGCGCGAAGCCAATCGCGTTCCCGAAACGCGCGATTTCCCGGGCTGGAAGGCGGAACGGCGCGAATGGTTCATGGCCACGGAAGGCGCGCAAGAGGAAAACTGGCTGCTTCCCGATGGCGCGCATCTGCGGGTAGTGGCCCAGCCGCTTCCCGATGGCGGCCTTTTGGCGATTTTCGAGGACCGGACGGAACAAGCCCAGCTTGCCAGCGCCCGCGACACGCTGCTTCGTGTGCGCACGGCCACCTTCGACAATATGTTCGAAGCCGTGGGCGTGTTCGAATCCGATGGGCGGCTTCATCTCTGGAACAACAGTTTCAGGCAGGTCTGGGATTTCGACGAGGAATTCCTGGCCGGCCATCCGCATGTGGATGCCTTGGCCGAAGTCGCATCGTCGCGACTCACCAATCCTTCGCGCGGAGCCTTGATCCGCGAAATGGTTCGTGCGGCAACTGTCGAGAGGCAGCAGCGTAGCGGGCGACTGGCGCTGAAAAACGGCCGGCATTTCGAATTCGCCGCCGTGCCCCTTCCCGATGGCAATGCGCTGTTCACGATGCTCGACATTTCGGACAGTCGCAGGGTGGAAAGCGTCCTGCGCGAGCGGGCGGACGCGCTTGAGGAAGCAAACAGGGTCAAGACGGCCTTCGTGGCCAATATGAGCTATGAACTCCGCACGCCGCTTACATCGATCAGCGGCTTTGCGGAAATGCTTCAACAGGGCTTTGGCGGCCAGCTCGAGGCGCAGGGCCAGGACTATGTTTCAGCGATCCTCGATTCGGCTGACCGGCTCGGCGGCCTTGTCGATCGCGTGCTCGACCTCACCCAAAGCGATGCCGGGCAATTGCCACTGGAGCGCAAGCCGGTCGAGTTGGCAACGCTGCTGCACGACGCGGCACGAGACCACCGATCCGTGGCCGTCGACAGGGATGTCGATCTGGCCGTGGAAATCGACCAGCAGGTGGGCGTGATCAACGGCGATGCGCGGCGCTTGCGGCAGGTGGTCGACCATTTACTCGAAAACAGCCTGACTTACACCCCAAAGGGAGGGCGCATCCTCCTCCATGCCGAAGGTGATACAGCCCGCGCCTTGATCATTGTCTCGGACAATGGCCCGGGCATGGACATGGCGCAGCAGACGGCCGCGCTGGACCGGTTTGGCCGCGTCAGCGAAGGGCGGAACGATGAGCTTGCGCTTGGCCTCGGCCTGCCGCTTGCCAAGCAATTCGTCGAAGCACATGGCGGCAGCTTGTCGCTTGTCTCCGAACCGGGGCAGGGGACGCTCGTGCGGATCGAACTGCCGCGATGATCCTCCCGGATGCCGAGGCTACGGAAGCAGCGGGGCGCGCGCTGGCGGCGAATCTTCGCTCCGGCGATGTGATTGCGCTGTCCGGCAACCTTGGGGCTGGAAAAACCTGTTTTGCGCGAGGTGTCCTTTTCGGTCTGGGCCTTGAAGGGGAGGCCCCGAGCCCAAGCTTTGCGCTTGTCATCCCCTACGCGCCACCCGCCGTCCGGCTGCCCGTCTGGCATGTTGACCTGTACCGGCTGGAGTCCGCGGATCATGCCGAAGAGCTTGGCCTTGACGATGCCCTGTCCGATTCCGCGCTGCTGATCGAATGGCCCGAACGCCTTGGCGATCGCCTTTGGCCGGAGGCTTTGAAAATCAGGCTGGACGACGCCGCAAACGGCGCGCGGCGCTTGACAGTTTCGATCCCGCCGTCTTGGGAAGCGCGATGCCCGTTTCGATGATTCCGCCGGAGACGGCCCCCGGCTTCCTTGCGCGCTCCGGTTGGGCTGGCGCTCAGATATTGCCGCTGGCCGGAGACGCGTCGTTCCGCCGCTATTTCCGCGTCGTTCTTGAGGGCAGGCGTGCTGTCCTGATGGACGCGCCGCCGCCGCAGGAGGACCCGCGACCCTTCATCGCAGTTGCGCAATGGCTCGTGCAGCAAGGGTTTTCGGCCCCTCGCATCCTTGCGGCCGATCTCGATTCGGGGCTGGTCCTGATTGAGGATTTCGGCGGCAACCGGATGCGCGAAGCGGTGGATGCGGATCCGGCGCTCGAACGTCCGCTCTATCGGGATGTAACCGAATTGCTGGCCGATCTTGCGACAAAACCCGCGATGGCGATCGCGCCTTATTCGCTCGCGGATTACCAGCGCGAGCTAGGGCTGTTCATCGAATGGTATTGCCCGGCGGTCGGGGTTTCACCCGATCGCGAGTCATACGAAAAACTCTGGTCCGAACTGCTCGCCCCGGTACTCGCGGCGCAGGCGAGCCCAGTGACCGTGCTGCGAGACTATCACGCCGAAAACATCATGCTGATCGAGGGGCGCGAGGGGCGCGACCGGCTGGGCTTGCTCGATTTTCAGGACGCGCTTGCGGGACATCCGGCCTATGATCTTGTCTCGATGTTGCAGGACGCACGGCGGACGGTATCGCCGGAAATCGAGGCGGAGATGTTCGCCCACTATGTGGCGCTCGCCAAGCCTGCGGACGGTTTCGAGGCGGCGTATCATTTGCTTGGGGTCCAGAGGAACCTGAAGATCCTGGGCATCTTCACCCGCCTGTGGAAGCGCGACAACAAGCCACGCTATCGCGCGTTCCAGCCGCGTGTCTGGGCTTATGTCGAACGGAGCCTTGCGCACCCGGCGCTCGCACCGGCCAAGGCCTGGATGGATGCAAATGTCCCGGCCGAAAAGCGCGCGCCCGCCTGGCTGGAATTTGTCGAATGAGCCGCGTCCGCAAGCCTTTGACCGTCCGCCCAAAGCTCGAAGCCACGGTGCCGGGCACTGCAATGGTGATGGCGGCGGGCAAGGGGACGCGGATGCGCCCGTTGACCGCGACGCGCCCCAAGCCGCTGATCGAAGTCGCGGGCACGACGCTGCTCGATCATGTCCTCGATCATCTGCGCGCCGCAGGTGTCGGTCGGGTGGTGGTGAATGTCCATTATTTCGCGGATTCTCTGGAAGCGCATCTCAAGTCGCGCGCCCGCGATCTTGACGTTGTGATTTCGGACGAACGCGGCGAGCTTCTTGAAACCGGAGGAGGCCTGATCAAGGCCAAGCCCCTGTTGCGCGACGACCCCTTTCTGTGCGTCAACACCGACAATATCTGGATCGACGGACCGGTCGACGGCATTCGCCTGCTGGCCTCGCATTGGGATGATGCCCGGATGGACGCGCTGATGCTGCTGGTGCCGCTGGCACGCGCACACAATCACAGCGGCCGCGGCGATTTCCATATGGACCCCTGGGGGCGGCTGACGCGCCGCAAGCCGGGCCGGATGGCGCCCTATGTCTGGACCGGAATCCAGATGCTGTCGCAGCGCCTGCTCGTCGATCCGCCGGCCAAGGCGTTTTCGACCAACGTCTTTTGGGATCGGGCGATTGCGGCAGGCCGTTGCTTCGGCGTTGTCCATCAAGGGCTGTGGTTCGATGTCGGAACGCCGCCGGCAATTCCCAAGACCGAAGCGATGCTGGCAGATGGCTGACCGGCGAGGTCCGGCCGTCTTCACGATCCCGCCGATACGGGCCTTTGCCGATGCGCTGGTGGCGGGGATACTCGCTCAGCACGGCGGCGATCGCATGGCCCTTGCGCGGGGCATGATCCTTGTCCCCAACAACCGTGCGGGCCAGGCGATCCGCGAGGCTTTTGTGCGCCAGGCCGAAAATGGCCTGCTCCTGCCCAGGCTTGTGGCCGTGGGGGACAGCGAACTCGATGAAAAGGCGGGTGCGGCGCTCGATGCGATCGACGATGCGCCATTGCCGCCTGCGATCGATCCGCTCCAGCGCCAGCTGATCCTCGCGCGCCTGATCCAGCGCGACCGCAGCGTCGACGGTGCCGAAGCGATGCGCCTCGCGGCCGATCTTGCGCGCACGCTCGACCAGATGATCGTCGAGAACGTCAAGCCATCGCAGCTGCGGGAACTCAATCTTTCGGGGGAACTTTCGACGCATTGGAATGTCTCGCTTGACCAGCTGAAAGTGATCCTCGAACTTTGGCCCGAGGAATTGAAAAGGCTGAGGCGGATCGATCTGGCCGACCGGCGCAATCTTCAGCTCAACCGGGTTGCCGAACGCTGGCGTACCGATCCGCCAAAGGCCTTTGTGATTGCCGCTGGCATAAGCACCGGCGCGCCTGCCGTTGCCCGCCTGCTCGAAACCGTCGCAGGCCTTCCCAACGGACAGGTCGTGCTCGCCGGGCTCGACCTCGACATTTCGGACGAGGAATGGGCGGCCATTGGTGGCGGAGATGCTGAGCCCGGCATCGAGACGCACCCCCAGTTTCACCTGCATCAGCTCCTCGCGCGCATGAAGGTCGGGCGTCACGATGTCCGGCGCTGGAAGTGGAGCGGCGATATTGCCTCCACCGCGAAGCGCGCCCGGGCAATCAGCCATGCTTTTGCGCCGGCAGAAGCCACGCAAAACTGGGTCGAACTGGAACAGAAGGATCGCAATCTGGCCGGCGTCACGGCGCTCGAACTCGCCAATCCGGCGGAGGAAGCACAGGCCATTGCTCTCGCCATCCGCGAAGCCATCGACCGTCCGGGAGAAACGGTTGCACTCATCACGCCCGATCGTGATCTTGCATCCAGAGTCTCGGCGCATCTGGAGCGCTGGCAGATCCAGGCGGACGATTCTGCAGGTCAAAGCCTCTCGGCCACCCCGAACGGCACGCTGGTGCTTGTCCTGGCCGAGGCTGTGGCGGAGCAATTTGCCCCTTCGGTCCTGCTCGCCCTGCTCAAGCATCCGCTGGTCCGGCAGGGTGAGGCGAGACGCGAATGGCTCGATCAGGTTCGCAAGCTCGACCTCGTCCTGCGCGGCCCGCGCCCTGCCCCGGGCTTGGGCGGAGTAACGCAATTTCTGCGGGGTGGAGACACGCGCACACGTCCTGGCAGGCAAAGGATGCAGAGTTGGTGGGCCGATACGTCGGCTATCCTGGCGCCGCTCGAACGGTTGGCGGCCCAGGATTTCTCCGGCATGATCGCCACGCTGCGCGAAGTGGCGGGGGCGCTGGCCGGGGATGCCCTCTGGTCGAGCCAGGCCGGGCGTGAATTGGCCGCGCTTGTCGCCGAGCTCGAACAGGGTGCTGCCGACGGACCCACGGGGATGTCGCTCGTTTCATTGCCGCAGGTGCTGCGTCAGTTGATGGACGGCATTGCCATCCGGCCCGGCTATGGCGGGCATCCGCGCGTGTTTATCTGGGGGCTGCTCGAAGCCAAGCTCCAGTCGGCCGATCTCGTCATCCTCGGCGGCCTCAATGAAGGCACCTGGCCGCAACTGCCTGCGCCCGACCCTTGGCTTGCCCCGCGCATCAGGCGCGAACTCGGCCTGCCCAGCCTTGAGCGGCGGATCGGCCTTGCGGCGCACGATCTGGCGAGCGCGTTGGGCGCGCCCCGGGTGCTCATGACGCGGGCGAAGCGCGATACGCGCAGCCCGACGATTGCCTCACGCTTCTGGCTGCGTCTCGAGACAATGACCGGGGGAGTGGAGCCGCCTCAGACGCCTTACGACCGGATTGCCCAAGCCATCGACGCTTGCACCGGAAAGCCGGCTCGCGCGCCGCGTCCTGCGCCGTGTCCGCCGCTTGAGGAGCGCCCGCGCGATATTTCGGTTACGGCCGTGGATCGGTTGAGCGCCGATCCGTTCGCCTTCTACGCAAGCGCCATGCTCGGCCTCAACGCGCTTGAGCCGGTCGATGCCGATCCCGGCCCGGCGTGGCGGGGCAGCCTGATCCATACCGTGCTTGAGCGCTGGGCGAAGGACGATGATTATCGTCAGGGCGCCTTGATCGCGCGCATCGAAGAGGCGCTGTCCGATGGAACGATCCACCCGCTGATCCGCGCGCTCTGGCTTCCGCGTCTCAGCGAGGCGGCTGAATGGATCGAGCAGCGCGTCGCGGGAGACAGGGTGGAAGGGCGAACGCCGCTCGTCGCCGAAAAGTCCGGCCATACCCAGATCGCCGGGGTGAAGATCCGCGGGCGGGCCGACCGGATCGACAGGCTGGCGGACGGAAAACTGGCGATCGTCGACTATAAGACGGGCGAGGGGCCGAACAACAAGCAGGTCAGGGAGGGCTTTGCCATGCAGCTCGGCCTGATCGGGCTGATCGCCGAACAGGGCGGGGTCGAGGGCGTTGAAGGCA
>Ga0209023_10001063_pt1 | contig 38215 bp, 42 predicted proteins | sample LakOneMetagenome_FD_187468 | JGI IMG/M metagenome (GOLD analysis project Ga0209023, IMG submission 187468) | Freshwater and sediment microbial communities from Lake Erie, Canada (SPAdes) (version 2) | ecosystem: Environmental > Aquatic > Freshwater > Lentic | place: Lake Erie, Canada...
TGAAGGGGAGGGGAGTCAAAATGGGATACTCGCAGATCGACCTGCACATCGCTGAGGGCATCGCCACGCTGACGCTCAACCGGCCGGACAAGATGAATGCCTTCACCGGCACGATGATGAACGAGATCATCGATGCCATGGACCGCACCGACGCCGACGATGCGGTGCGTGCAGTGATCTTCACCGGGGCCGGCGAACGCGCGTTCTGCGCCGGGGCTGACCTGACGCCTGAGGATGGCCGTGCGGTCTTCGCCAGCGGTGAGGCTGTAAGCGACCTTTCCGACCCGCGCGTGCGCGATGGCGGCGGGCTGCTGACGCTCAGGCTTTACCAGTCGAAAAAGCCGTTGATCTCCGCCTGCAACGGCGCGGCGGTGGGCGTGGGTGTAACCATGCAGCTGCCTATGGACATTCGCCTCGCCAGCGCCAACGCCCGCTACGGGTTCGTCTTCGCGCGGCGCGGGATCGTGCCGGAGGCTTGCTCCAGCTGGTTCCTGCCCAAGATCGTCGGGATCAACCAGGCTCTGGAATGGTGCATGACCGGGCGGATCTTCGGGGCCGAGGAAGCGCTGAAGGGCGGCCTGATCCGTTCGGTCCATCCGCAAGGTGAACTGATCGACGCAGCGCGCGGTCTGGCGCGTGAGATTGCCGAGAACACTTCGGCAGTTTCGGTGGCGATGACCCGCGCGATGCTGTGGCGCATTCCCTCGGGCGATCACCCGATGGCTGCCCACAAGGTTGACAGCCGGGCGATCTACCGCCTGTCTAAAGGCGCCGATGCCAAGGAAGGTGTGCAAAGCTTCCTTGAAAAACGTCCCCCCGCCTTTCCGCTACGGGTTTCTGAGGATATGCCCGATTTCTATCCTTGGTGGGGAGAGGAGCCGCCGTACTTATGAGCACTCTGGCGCAAGACGTAGCAACCGAAGCGCCTGCGGGCGCGCGCGAGCAATTGCTGCAGACCGCGTCGGACATCATGCGCGAAGGCGATATCGTCGATATCTCGCTTAGCGAACTGTCGCTGCGCTCGGGGCTCAATTCGGCGCTGGTCAAATACTACTTCGGCAACAAGGCCGGGCTGATGAAGGCCTTGCTCGATCGCGACATGGCCGGAATCATCCATGCGGTCGATGCCTTGATGGCCAAGGACATGGCGCCCGAACAGCGCCTGCGCCGCCACATCGGCGCGGTGGTCGACACTTACTTCCAGACGCCTTACCTCAACCGCTTGCTGATGCGGCTGGTGCGTGAAAGCGATCCTGACGAGGCACACCGGATCGCCGACAACTACCTCACGCCGCTTAGCCGGGCCTATGACAAGCTGATCAAGGACGGCGTAAAACAAGGCGTGTTCCGCGACGTCGATCCGCAGATGTTCTATTTCACCACCACCGGAGCTTGCGACCGCTTCTTCTCGTCGCGGCTGGTGCTCAAGCATTGCTATGACACCGAAGCCCTGACCGAAGAATTGCGTGATCGCTATCGTGAGCATTGCATCGACTTCATCATGGCGGGTATCCTTGCTCCGAAATGAGTGACACCTGGCATATTGGAGTGATCGGCGGTTCCGGGCTGAGTGCCGGGATTGGCTTGCAGGACGCACAAGAAATCGAAGTGGCCAGCCCCTTCGGCTTGCCCTCGGCAGCGGTCACTACCGGCACGCTTGAAGGCGTTCGCTTCAGCTTCCTGCCGCGCCACGGACCGGGGCATGCAGTGCCGCCGTCGGCAGTCAACTACCGCGCCAACATCGACGTGCTCAAGCGTTGCGGAGTGACCGATGTGGTCGCGCTGTCGGCAATCGGCTCGCTCAATCCAAATATGGCGCCGGGGCATTTCGTGGCGATTGACCAGATCATCGACCGCACAAGCGGTCGTCCGGGCAGCTTCTTCGGCCCCGGCCTGGTCGCCCATGTCAGCCTGGCCGATCCGGTCTGCTCGCGCCTGCGCGGCGGACTGGTGGCTGCCGCCCAGGCTGAAGGGGCCAAGGCCCACGACGGTGGCTGCTATGTCGCCATCGAAGGACCGCAATTCTCGACCCGGGCGGAAAGCAAGCTCTACCGCAAATGGGGCGGGGACGTGATCGGGATGACCGCCATGCCCGAAGCGCGCCTCGCCCGCGAGGCCGAGCTGCCCTATGCGCTGCTCGGCATGGTCACCGACTATGACAGCTGGCGCGATGGCGACGAAGCCGATGTGGCCGAGATCATGGCGGTGATGAAGCGCAACGTCGAACTGGCGGCCAAAGTGGTGCGCAGCCTGGCGAAGAACCTGCCCAAGAGCCGCAGTCCCAGCCCGATCGACCGTGCGCTGGAACACGCGGTGATGACTGCGCCGGCGTCGCGCGATCCGGTGCTGGTGGCAAAGCTTGACGCGGTTGCGGGCAGAGTGCTGCGGTGAGCGAGATCGTCCTCTACGATTGGCCGCGATCGTCGGCAGCATACCGGGTTCGGATTGCGCTGCACCTCAAAGGGATTGCCTATCGCCCGGTCCCAATCGACCTCAGGGTGGGGCAACAGAGCGGGGCCGAATTCACTGCGCTCAACCCGCAAGGGCTGGTACCGGCATTGGCAATCGACGGACTGCTGCTGACCCAGAGCCTGGCGATCATCGACTATCTTGACCAGACCCGGCCCGATCCGGCGCTGCTACCCGGCGATCCGGCGCAGCGAGCGGCGGCTTTGGCCCGCGCGCTGACTGTCGCCGCCGACATCCATCCGATCCAGAACCTGCGTGTGATGAACCGGTTGAAAAGCCAGTTCGGTGCCAGCGATGAAGACGCAGCGGCGTGGAACCGGCACTGGATCGCATTGGGCTTTGCCGCGCTTGAGGCGCAGGCCCCGCAGAACGGCCTGTTTGGTGGCACCGCGCCCGACCTCAGCGATCTGTGCCTGGTCCCGCAGATGGCCAATGCCCGCCGGTTCGAGCTGCCGCTTGAGCCGTTCCCCAGGCTGGTCCGGATCGACGCTGCCCTGCGCGAACTGCCAGCCTTTGCCGCCGCCGCGCCCGACGCGGTCAAAAATTGACTTCGGCCATTGCACTTTGATTTCTTGCCTCCTAGCAAACTGGTTGCAACAGGAACCAGTTGATGAGCAAGCAAGCCCGCCTCGCCGATTTCCTCCCCTATCTGCTGTCGATCACCTCGAATGCGGTGAGCGACCGGATCGCGGCTGAATATTCCTCGCGTTTCGGGCTGAAGATCCCCGAATGGCGGGTCATGGCGGTGCTGGGGGATAGCGGCGCGCATACCCAGCGCGAACTGGTCGGCGCGACCCGGATGGACAAGGTGGCGGTCAACCGCGCCTGCAAGGTGCTGGAGGAACGCGCCCTGATCGCGCGCAGCCCCAACGCGCGCGACGGACGTTCGCACCACCTTGAACTGACCGTCACGGGGCGCGAGGTTCATGGCGCGATAATGCCGATCGCGCTCAAGATGGAACAGCATCTGTTCGCCGCTCTCAGCGTGGCCGAGCGCAAGACTTTCAAGGACCTGCTTCAGCGCATCCGCGAGCAGGCAGGCAGCAAGGAATGATAGCCCCATGAAACTGGCCTCAATGCCCCATGGCCGCGACGGACGGCTGGTCCTCGTCTCCAGGGACCTCGCCTGGTATACCCCAGCGGACCACCTGGTCCCGACGCTGCAGGCCGCGCTCGACGACTGGGAGCGGCATGCCCCGCTGCTTGAGGCGCTGGCCACCGAGCTCGAACACGGCGCGATCCCGCGCGAGCGGTTCCACGAACGCGAAGTCGCTGCGCCCTTGCCGCGCGCCTTTCAATGGGCCGATGGCAGCGCTTACGTCAATCACGTCGAACTGGTCCGCAAGGCGCGTGGGGCCGAACTGCCCGACAGCTTCTGGCACGATCCGCTGATGTACCAGGGCGGCAGCGACGACCTGCGCGGCGCCCGCGATCCTATTACGCTGGCCGGCGAAGCGTGGGGCTGCGACATGGAGGCTGAGATTTGCGTGGTCACCGACGATGTGCCGCAGGGCACCTCAGCTGCTGACGCGCTGGGCCACATCCGGCTGGTTGGGCTGGTCAACGATGTTTCGCTGCGCAACCTGATCCCGGGCGAGCTGGCCAAGGGCTTCGGCTTCGTCCAGTCGAAGCCTGCAACGCATTTCTCGCCAGTGTTCGTCACCCCGGATGAATTGGGCGAAGCCTGGACCGGCGGAAGGCTCAACCATGTGCTCGCAGTCGACCTGAATGGCCAGCCGTTCGGCCGGGCCGAAGCGGGCGAGGAATGCACCTTCGATTTCGGCACGCTGATCGCGCACCTAGCCAAGACCCGCCGGGTCGGCGCAGGCTCGATCATCGGGTCGGGTACGGTCTCCAACCGCGATCCCGATGGCTCGCCGGGCCGCCCCTGCAGCGCGGGCGGGCGCGGCTATTCGTGCATTGCCGAACAGCGGATGATCGAAGTGATCGCCAACGGCGAGGCCAAGACACCGTTTCTGCGCTTTGGCGATCTGGTGCGGATCGACATGCGCGATGCCAAGGGGCACACCATCTTTGGCGCGATCGAGGGAGAAGTGGTCAGAGCCTGATACACAAAGGCCGGCCCGGATTTCTCCGAACCGGCCTTTGGTTGCCCCCAGGCAACCGATCTTAGTGAGTCGGGGACCCCGGCTTGTGGCTGAAGGCGTCGGCGATCGAGCAGGCCGCCGGGCCAAGGATCACGATGAACAGCACCGGCAGAATGAACAGGATCAGCGGCACCGTCATGATTGCCGGCAGACGTGCAGCCTTTTCTTCGGCACGCATCATCCGGTCGTTGCGGAATTCGGCGGAGAGCACGCGTAGCGCCGAGGCAAGCGGAGTACCATAGCGTTCGGTCTGAACCATGGTCGTGGTCACGCCCTTCACAGCTTCCAGATTGACGCGGTAGGCAAGGTTTTCGAATGCCTGGCGCCGTTCGCCCAGAAATGCCAGTTCGATCGAGGTCATCGCAAATTCGTCACCCAGTTCGGGGAAGGCCCGGCCAAGCTCGCGTGCCACCCGATTGAATGCGGCGTCAACGGTCAGACCTGCTTCGGCGCAGATCACCAACAGATCGAGCGCATCGGGAAGCCCTTTGCGGATTGCGTCGGTGCGCTTGGAAATCAGGTTGCCGATGTAGATTTCCGGCCCCTTGTAACCGATCCCGACAGCGGCGGCGAAGCCCATCAGCTTCTTCATACCGCCCCAGGTGGGGAAGTAATTGACGCCATAGATCATGAAGGCCGCGAAACCGCCCAGCACAATCGGCAGAACCATCCGGGCGAAGATCACCACGATCCCCAGTTCTTTTTTACGGATACCGGCTTGGGCCAGCTTTTGCTGGATCTGTTCGAGCTGGCTCTGCTGCAGCACCTTCAGCGAGGACAGCGTGTCCTTCATCTTGTCGGTGGTTTCGGTCTTGCGCACCAGGCTGGCGCGCTTCTTCGAACCACCGGTGATCAGCCCGGTCTTGAGCTGGTCGCGGCGATCATTGAGTGCCTTGACCCGCTTTTGCATCGGATCACGAATGGTGACCGCGGTGTAGATCGCGAAGATCACAGCCAGGGCTGCACAGAACGCCAGGATCGTACCGACCCAGATGACGTCGATGCCGAGGAGTGTGGGTCCGGTCGGATTAGTAGGCATGATGGTCCGGTTCCCTAACTCAGATTTCGAAGCTGACCATTTTGGCCATGATAAACGCGCCGATCGACATCCAGACCAGGCCGCCAAGGCCGGTCACGATCAGCCGGTCGTCGGTGAAGAAGCCGCCCAGATACTTGGGATTGATCCAGTAGATCATGCTGAACACGATGAACGGCAGCGAGCCGACGATGTAGGCCGAGGCTTTCGATTCCGAGCTCATCGCCCGGATCTTGAGCTTCATCTGGGCACGCTTGCGCAGCACGTCGGCCAGGTTCGAAAGCGTTTCTGCCAGGTTGCCGCCGGTTTCGCGCTGGATCGCCAGCGTGATGCAGAAGAAGCTGAACTCGGGCGTATTGAGCCTGTCGGCGGTATCCTGGAGGGCATCCTCCATGGTCTTGCCGATCTTGATCCGTTCGGTCACCAGCTTGAATTCCTCGCCCACCGGGCCGGGAACTTCGCTCGCGACAACACCCAGAGTTTCGGTAACCGGCAGACCTGAGCGCAGACCGCGCACAAGCAGTTCGATCGCATCAGGGAACTTGGTGGTGAACGCGCCAATCCGGCGCTTGATGAAGAAGTTGACCGCCATGTGGGGAATGCCGAAGCCGGCCACCAGCCCAACGCCCAGCGACAGCAAGGCCGCGCCGGTCTTGAGGAACAACAGCACTGTGATGCCCAACGCGATCCCGGCCGAAGCATAGGCGTACTGCGCCAGTGTCCAGCCCTTGCCGGTGCGGTGCAGGCGCAAAGCCAGCGCCGCGACCCGCGATTCGGAGCCGGCGATATGGTGCATCTTGGGTTTGCGGGCGGCGACCGCCTTTTTCAGCTGCGCTTCGACGCGAGCGTCGGTGCTATCCGAATGGCGATAGCGCACGGCCTGCAGACGGCGCGTGCCTTCCTTGGCCGCCGAAGGCCCTGACAGGGCCAGGTAGCCAAGGACCATGAAGCTCATCAGGCCCATTGCTATCAGCAGGAGCTGTACGATGCTCATCCCAGCGTCACGCCTTCCTTCGGTGGGTTACCCGCCGCATGGCAGCGGGCCCCGGTTTCATCTGCTCGCTCAGGCCTGGGCCGGAGCGGGCGCATCTTTCGACTTCTTGCTGCTGGACAGCATCGACTTGAGGTCGAACTTGCCGAGCAGCGAGCTCTTTGGTTTGATCGCAGAGTCGACAACATCGCCTTCGCCAACATTCATGATCGACTTGGCGATATCGCGGATCGCCGTTCCGGCCTTGGAAGAGCGGTTGGCGTCGGCAAAGGTCTGCCCCAGCTTGGCAGCATTGGTTGCGGCCTTGATGTCATAGGGGATCGTGAAGTTGATCTTGCGTTCGATCGAGGCTTCGAAATCAGACTTGCTGATTTCCGCCACACCGGTCTGGACCTTGTTCGCCACGATCAGCGGCTGGACATGCGCGGCATTGGCCTTGAGCCACGACAGGATGCGGATTGCGTCGCGGGCTGAGGCCAGCGTCATTTCCACGACCACCAGCACGACATTAACGTCGGACAGCAGGTTGGGGAAATTGATCAGCATGTTGCGCGGCAAGTCGATCACCGTCATCTCGAAAGCCTGGCGGAATTCTTCCTCAAGCTGGATGAAAGCGGCGCCGTCGGTCATCAGCGGCGAATTCATCGGCGCTTCGGCCGAGAGGATCGCAAGGTGATCGTTGGCACGGATCATTGCGCGCTCGATGAACAGGCCGTCGATGCGTCCCGGGTTCTCGATCGCGTCGGTCAGGCCGCGGCCCGGCTCCAGGTCAAGCGCCAGCGCGCCGGTTCCGAAGTGAACATCGAGGTCGAGCAGAGCGGTCGGGCTCTTCTCGTCGGCGCTGAACAGCCAGGCCAGCGAAGTGGCGAGAGTCGAAGCTCCCACCCCGCCGCGGGTCCCGATGATCGCAGTCGAAATGTGCTTCTTCGCGACTGAGGGATCATGCTGTTTGGGATTGGCAAACACCGCCTGGGCATTGACCAGCGCATCGCGTACCTGGCCCGGCGAAAGCGGCTTGAGCAGGTAATCGTGGATCCCGCTGGCCAGAAGGTCACGGTAAAGCCGGACATCGTTGACCTGGCCGCAAGCGATCACCACGGTGCCCGGTTCGCAAACCTCGGCAAGCGCGTTGATATCGTTGAGCGGGTCACCGCTTTCCGACAAGTCGACCATCAGGATGTTGGGGCTGGCCGAGATCGAGAGCGACTGCACTGCGTTGCGCAGGCCGCCCTTGTTGCACTTCTCGGGCTGCCAGCCCATTTCGATTACAACGGGGCGCAGCACGTCGAGCGCGGCGTCGTCGCAGATGAAGGCAGCGAACGGATCGCGGTTGCCTTGCACGCCAGGTTTCCAAGGAGCATTCATGGCTTACTTCCCACTCTGCGACGATTGTTCTTTCAGACCCTTTTCGCCGGTCGGCGGGGCCTCGCGATAGCTGTCGATGGCTTTGGTCGAGCTCATCACCGTGGTCACCCCGTTGCCGCTGGCACCCTTGAGCAGGTGCTGCGGATCGGCGACCATTACGGCCATGTTCGAATTGACCGCGCAGCCATAGTTGGCGTTGGTGCCGTTGGTCAGGTTGGCATCCGAATTCTGCGACCAGTTGGGGCAGCCAGGGACTGTGGCGGTGGAACGGGCGACAACCACCCGCACCGTACCCGGCGCGACATCACCCGGGGTCACCGGAGCATCATCGCTGACCAGCAAGCCGTAACGACCGGCCACGCCTTCTACTGCAGCACGACTGCCCGCGCTTTTGAGCGGATCGTCGATGTAGATCCGGTCGCCGTAACGCAGGGCCATGGCTTCGAACCAGCCGGCCAGGCGGCGCTGTTCGGGGATCGAAACGCCCCCGGGGCCAGCTGAGATATCGAGCGTGAAGCTGGTGGTTGAAACCACCGGCTGGCGCAGGCTTTCAAGGCTGGTGTTGCCGGGGAAGGCTCCGCCGCCGCAGCCGCTCAGCGCGAATGCGAGGCTAAGGGTAAGGGCCGAAGCCAACGCCTTGCGGGATTTGATCATACGCATGGTTCGTCCTTCCTCAATTCAGGCTGAAGCCGGGCGCGGCATCGCCTTCTTCGCCCTTCTTCTTCTTGTTCTTCTTGTCTTCCTTCGCGGCCGACTGGGGCACGATCGCCTGCGGGGCGATCAGCTCACCAACCTGCGGGCCATTCGGAGCCTGCTGGGCCGGACCGCTGGTCGGTCCCGGGCGCTGCTCGCCCGACTTGCCGGCGCTGGCCTGGTTGCCGAAGACCTGCTCCAGCATGTTGGGGTTGCGATAGCCGTCGGTCGGCAGCTTGATGTCGCTCGCGTTGACCGGCTGGACCAGGTAGGGCGTGACCACGATCACCAGTTCGGTTTCACCCTTCTGGAAATGGGTCGAGCGGAACAGCGAACCCACGATCGGCAGGTCACCGGCCCCCGGCAGCTTCTTGACGGTGTTCTGCGCGGCGTTGCTCATCAGCCCGGCGATCATCATCGACTGGCCCGAACCCAGCTCAACCGTGGTTTCGGTGCGCCGCACGGTCAGCGCGGGAACCTGGAAACCGTTGATCGTGATCGCGCCCTGGCTCGAAAGCTCGGACACTTCGGGGCGGACCCGCATTGAGATGCGGCCGTTGCCGAGAACGGTGGGCGTATAGGCCAGACTGACACCAAACTTCTTGTATTCGACCGAAGTGGTACCCAGCCCCTGGCTGATCGGGATCGGATATTCGCCGCCCGCCAGGAATTCTGCGGTTTCACCTGAAAGTGCGGTCAGGTTGGGCTCCGACAGGGTCGAAACCATTCCCATCTGTTCGCCCAGATCGAGCGCGCCCAGGATGTCGAGACCGAACAGCTTGCCGGCTCCGGCCAGGGTCGTGCCAACCCCGATCGGGCTGACCGCGGTCCCGGCAACTTCGATGAACTTGCCCGGGTTATTGATATCCGGGATCCAGGTCGACGGCTTGTTGCCAACGCCGGTCACCGTTCCGGGGCGGAAGTTCGAAGAGAACCCGCGGCCCTGACCGATCCCGAACTGGAATCCGCTTGAGGCATCGCCGGTGGTCCAGTTCATCCCGATGTCGCGCACCAGCGTGCGGCTGACTTCGGCGAACTTGACGTGCAGATTGACCTGCAGCGGAGTCGCCATCTTGAGGCGGGTGATGACATTGGCTTCCTTGCCGACGAAGGCCTGGACCAGGCGCTGGGCCTCGGCCGCATCTTCCGGCGCGGCGACGGTACCGGTCAGCAGGAAGGTGTTGGTGCCCATCGTCGAGATCGCGACCTTGGCATCGGGCATCGCCATCTTCAGCATCTGGTCGACGCTGTCGATGTTCGAACCCACCCGGACATTGGCCGACCAGATGATATTGCCACCGGCATCGCTGGCGTAGATCGTGGTTTCACCGCCGGCCTTGCCGAAGACATAGAGCTGACGCGAGCTCTTGACCTGAACGTCGGCGACCTGTTCGTTGGCCACGAAGACATCGGTCATCGCGCCGCCGACCGTGATCAGCTGGCCGCGTCCGATCGAGAGGACCACATCGTTGGCCGGGCGGCTGACCGACTGGGCCTCGGCGGTTGCGCTCGGCAACAGTGCCAGTGGCAGGGCCGCAGCAGTCGCGCTAAGCATGGTGAAGGCAAGGCGTTTCATCGTACGGCCTTTCGTGGCGGGGGAGGCAGGTTGGTTACGGATGGTCATCTCAGCGGCCTCCAACCGGTTCTTCAGTGGTGTTCTTGCCGCGGGTCACGCGGACCACGGGGCCCGGCGAATAGCTGACCGAGCGACCGCCGCGTCCAGCGCCAGCCGGGGGCAGGCCCGCACGGTCAGCGATGGTGTTGGCAACGGTCGAGGCAACAACCTGGGCGGTGCGTTCGGGGCTGGGAGCGGTGCGGCGCTGGAAGCGCGACACGTCGCCGCCGGTCACGAAAGTCGTGCCGCCATCAACCGGACGGTTCATCGCCTGGGCCAGGAACTTGGCTTCCTGGTCCTTGGTGGCACCGGCCGGAACCTTGACATTCCCGCTGGCAATCGCCTGGTCGAGTTCGGATTGGTTGTCGGCCAGGCTGCGCAGCGTCAGGCTGAGCGTGCCGATGGTCTGGGCAACCGCGATCTTTTCGGCGATCTTGGGGGTGACTTCGAGCGTCACGGTGCGGAACGAGCGGACCACGGTCTTGCCGTCCTCGACAACCGAGTCGGTCGACTGGTCGGTCGCCAGGACGCGAACATTGCGCAGGATGGTTTCGGTCGCCTTCAGCGCAGGACCATCGCCCTGACCCGAAACGGTCTGGGTCAGCATCAGGTCAACGTGATCGCCCGGGAAGACAAAGCCGCCAACGCCGGTCTTGGCCGAAACAGGGATCGTCACGGCGCGCATGCCAGGGCCAAGCGCCGCAGCAAGGAAGCCGCGATCACCCGGCGCAACAAGTCCGCCCTGGGTAACCGGCTGGCCGGCGGTGATGGGATAGCGCACCACGGTGCCCAGCAGCTTGTTCATGTCGGCCTCGCCGTCGATGAAATAGGCGTCCTGGACCATTTCCTTCGGCCACAGCTGGAAGGAAACCGAATCGGCGGTGATGATCGTGCCCACCGGCAACGCGCGCTGCGCCACCAGGACCTTGGGCCCCTTGGGGACCTGCTGGGCGGCATCCGCCTTGGGCGCACCAGCGCCAGCGAGCAGGCTACGAGCCGCAAGTGCCGTGCCGATCGCAATGACCAGCGCCCCAAGCAGCAACATAAGCTTCTTTTTATCCATGGCTAAGCAAGCCCCCTAGAAAAATCCCGAAATCGTCCGTGCTTATTCGGGCAAACTGGTTAAAATCCGGTCAACCGGCTCCCTGCGCTGCGGCAGCGCCTTGGAAAGCCGGAACAAATTGAACTGCAAGAACCCACAAGGCCGCGCTTGAGATCGCCACACCGTAAGGAATGGCCAGTTTTTCGCGGCGACGGCGCGCGACGTGCCAGGCGCCCAGTACCAGGGTCAGCACCCCGCCGATCAGCGCCATCGCGATCAACAGCCGCAAGAAGCCCATCGGTTCGATCCACAGCGCCAGCGCGGTAAGCAATTTTACATCGCCACCGCCCATCGCCCGGATTGCGAACAATCCGGCCAGCACCACCAGGGTTACCGCAGCCACGCCCAACTGCCAGGCAATGCCCGGCCACAGGACAAGCCCGCTTGCCCACCAATAGAGCGGAGCGCCGGCGGCGATCACGCCGTTCAGCCAGTTGTCGATTTGCCGGCGGCGAATATCGGTGAACGCGGCAAACAGCAGCGCGATTGCCAAGGTGCCCAGCAAAAGGTAACGAAATTCGAAGTCCGGCATTGCAGCCCCCTGGTCTCGGGAGCCTGTCTAAGCGGCAGGGCTTACCAAAAAGTAACCAGTGCTAAGAGGCTGGAATTATCCAAATGCCGACATCACGTTTCAATTGCCGCGCCATCCCTCCGCAGGCCAGTGAAAGCCGCTGGCAGGCTGCTGATGGCTGGTCGATTCGGCGGATCGATTGGCCGGCACCTGCTGCTGGAGCCAAGGGATCGATCTTGTTCCTGCCCGGGCGCGGCGATTTCTATGAGAAATACCTGGAAAGCCTGTCGCACTGGAACGGTCTGGGCTGGCATGTCACCGCCAGCGACTGGCGCGGGCAGGGAGATTCGGGGCGGCTCGGCAACGATGGGGTCACCGGCCACATCGACGACTTCTCCACCTGGTGTGAAGACCTCGGCCTGCTGTGGAAGCGCTGGAAAGCCGAAACGCCGGGGCCGCATGTTCTGGCCGGGCATTCGATGGGTGGGCACCTGGTGTTGCGCACGGTGGCCGAGGGGCTGGCCGATCCGGATGCGTTGATACTCTCTGCCCCGATGCTGGGCTTTACCGCCAGCCTGCTGCCGCAGAGCGTGATGCACCAGGCCGCCAAACTGATGAAGTCACTGGGCGATTCCCGCCGCCCGGCCTGGAAATGGAGCGAGGCACCGGGGCAGGTCCCCGAAGCGCGCGCGCATCTGCTGACCCATGACGAGGAACGCTATGCCGACGAACTGTGGTGGCGCGATCACCGGCCCGAACTGGTGATGGGGCCGGGCAGCTGGGGCTGGGTCGAGCGCGCCTATGCCTCGATGCGGCTGCTGGAGGAACCGGGTCTGCTCGAAAAGGTCAAAGTGCCGGTGGTCATCGTCGCGACCGATAACGACAAGCTGGTGGGTTGGAAGCCGATCGCCCGCGCTGCAACGCGCCTGCCCGACTGCGAACTGGTTCATTTCGGCAAGGAAGGCCGCCACGAGCTGCTGCGCGAAGCCGATCCGGTTCGGGACCGCGCGCTGGCCGCTTGCGATGCAATGTTGGCGCGGGTGGCCGCGAACTGACGCAATGGAAAGTCGCTTCGATTTCGCGATCATCGGCGCCGGGATGGCCGGCGCCTCGCTGGCGGCGGGCCTGGCGCCGCATGGCCGGGTCCTGTTGCTCGAGGCTGAAGAGCTGCCTGGCTATCACGCCACCGGGCGTTCAGCGGCGTTCTGGACCGAAAGCTATGGCGGGCCGCTGGTCTATCCGCTGACCGCAGCTTCGGGGCCGTTCCTCAAGGACAATGGCCTGCTGCATCCGCGCGGCGCGCTGACCCTGGCGCGCAGCGAGGAGGCCAAGGTGCTCGAAGCTTTCGCCAGAGATTTCGCCGCACTCGGCGTGCGGGTCGAACGGCTTGGGCCTGCTGAATTGCGCCAACGCATTCCCGGTCTGCGGAGCGGTTGGGACCAGGGCGTGCTCGAGCCCGACTGCTGCGACATCGATGTTGCCGCCTTGCACCAGCTCTATCTGGCTCAGGTGCGGCGCGGCGGGGCGCAACTGCAGTGCCGGGCCAGGCTGGCAGCAGCCCGGCGCAAAGCCGGGGCCTGGCGCTTGCAGCTGGATGACCGCCGCGAATTCACTGCCGAAGTCCTGATCAACGCGGGCGGAGCCTGGGCCGATCCGGTGGCCGAGGCCGCCGGTGTCGCGCCGTTGGGCGTTCAGCCTTATCGCCGGACCATCGCCCAGCTGGCGATGGGCCTGCCCGTTCCCGCAGACCTGCCGCTGGTGCTGGGCTTCGACGGCAGCTTCTATTTCCGGCCCGAAGGCGACAAGCTGTGGCTCAGCCCGCACGACGAAAGCCCCAGCCCGCCCTGCGACGCCGCGCCCGAGGAAATCGACGTCGCCACAGCAATCGCCCGGCTGGAGGATGTCGCCGACTGGCCGGTCCGCCGACTGGAGCACAAATGGGCGGGGCTGCGCAGCTTCGCGCCTGACCGGCTGCCGGTCTACGGCTTCGATAGGCAAACGCCGGGCTTCTTCTGGTTTGCCGGGCAGGGCGGTTTCGGCATCCAGACCGCACCCGCGGCAGCCGATCTGGCCACGGCGCTGCTGCTTGGCCGGCAGGGCGGAAAAGTCGATCCGGCGCCTTACTCTCCGGCCAGATTCCGCTAGCGAATCGCCGCAATCTGAGTAGCTTGGCCTCTCGGCAATCAGGAGGAATATCATGGCTCACAAGTTCGAAATCTACAAGGACAAGGCCGGAGAGTTCCGGGTCCGCTTCAAGCACAATTCCGAAGTGATGTTCTCGACCGAAGGCTATTCAAGCAAGGCCAGCGCCCAGAACGCGATCGATTCGATCAAGAAGAACGGGCCCGATGCCGAGGTTGAAGACAACAGCTAGGTACCGCGCTGCTCGACCTGACCCTCAAAAAGCCCCTCCCCGGCGGGGAGGGGTTGGGGTGGGGTTCCACGCTCGATAGGGCAGAACCCACATCCCAACCCTTCCCCCACAGGGAAGGGCTTTCAGATAGGTTGATTGATTTTAGCCCCCACTCAAAGCCGCATCGCTGGCGAGCTTGTCGGCACGTTCGTTTTCCGGGTGGCCGTCGTGGCCTTTTATCCAGTGCCATGAAACCTTGTGGCGGCGCTTGGCCTCGAGCAGCGCCTGCCACAGGTCGGCATTGAGCACGTCTTTCTTCTGCGAATTTTTCCATCCGTTCTTCTGCCAGCCGAAGATCCACTTGGTGATCCCGTCGATCACGTACTTGCTATCGGTGTGGAGCTTGACCTCGCAGGGTCCCTTAAGCGCATTCAGCGCCTCGATCACTGCGGTCATTTCCATGCGATTGTTGGTGGTCGCGGGAGCGTGACCCGAAAGCTCTTTCTCATGTCCGCCAGCACGCAACACCGCGCCCCAGCCGCCGGGGCCGGGATTGCCCTTGCAGGCCCCGTCGGTGAATATCTCGACTTGCTTCATGGACGCGCGAAGACCCCGGCATTGGCGGGATCGGCATAAAACACCAGCCGTCGCACGAAGGCCATCGGGTCTTTCTTGACCACCAGCGCATCGGCGGGAGTGTTGATCCAGTCAAAGGCGCGGCTCATGGTAAAGCGCAGCGCCGCGCCGCGCGCCAGCAGCGGCAGGGCGGCGCGCTCAGCCAAGCTGAGCGGGCGCACCGCTTCGTAGCCATCGAGAAGGGCCTGCGAGATTGCCGGATCAAAAGCGTTTCCGGCATTGTCAAAGCACCAGGCCGCATGGGTTACCGCGACGTCGTAGGCGAGCAGGTCGGTGCAGGCGAAGTAGAAGTCGATCAGCCCGGTTACCTTGTCGCCCAGCATCAGCACATTGTCGGGAAACAAGTCGGCGTGGATCACCCCGCGCGGCAGATCTGCGGGCCAGGCGGCGGCCAACAGCGGCAATTCGCTGGCCACCAGATCGGCCAGCACAGGGTCAATTCCGGCCAGCCCGTCCGCACCGCATTCTTCGGCCAGCCGTTGCCATTCGGTGAGGCCCATTCCGTTGGCGCGGGCTTGCGGAAAGCTCGCGGCGGCCAGATGCATCTGCGCCAAGGCCCGGCCCACCGCGCGGGCCTGCGCCGGTGTGGGCTCGCTCAGCGAGACGCCGGGCAGATATTCGATCAGCGCCACCGCTTTCTGTCCGATCATCCGGTAGAGCGCGCCCGAGCGGTGGTGGATCGTGCGCGGCACCGGGCAGCCGTGTTCGGCCAGGTGATCGAGTAGCGAGAGGAAGAACGGCAGGTCCTCCAGCTCGATCCGGTATTCGTACATCGTCAGGATGAAGCGCGCACCATCTCCGTCCTGGCCGGTGGTTTCGATCAGCCAGTTCGAATTGGACACGCCCTCGGCAATACCTTTGGCCATGACGAGCTGGCCGACATCGAATTCTGCGATGAGGGCGCCAAGCTGTTCCGCGCCAAGCTGCGTGTAGACCGCCACGGAGCCTAATCCACCAGTTGCCGAGGCAGCTTGAAGATCATCTTTTCCTCGGCAGTGACGACCTGTTCCATCGTCACCTCGCGAAATTCGCCGATCCGCGCGATGACTTCCTCGATCAGCTTTTCCGGCGCTGAAGCACCGGCGGTCAGGCCCAGGACTTCTACTCCGTCGAACCAGCTGCCCTCGATTTCAGCCCCGCGCTGGATTAGCCGCGCCTGGGCACCGCACCGTTCGGCCACTTCGACCAGTCGCAGCGAGTTCGAGCTATTGGGTGCGCCGATCACCAGCACCAGCTGGCACTCGGGCGCGATTGTCTTGACCGCGGCCTGGCGATTGGAGGTGGCGTAACAGATGTCTTCGGCCTTGGGTCCGACGATTTGGGGGAAGCGCAGGCGCAGCGCGGCAACAACTTCCGCAGTGTCATCGACCGACAGCGTCGTCTGGGTAAGGAACGCCAGTGGAGCATCCTCGGCGAAGTCCAGCGCCGCGACATCGGCGACGGTCTCAATCAGAGTGATCGCGCCATCGGGTACCTGGCCCATTGTCCCGATTACTTCGGGATGGCCGTGGTGGCCGATGAACAGGATATGCCGACCGGCCTCGATCTGGCGTTCGGCCTGGCGGTGGACCTTGCTAACCAGCGGACAGGTGGCGTCGAGCCAATCAAGTCCCCGCTCGGTCGCGGCGGCGGGCACGGCTTTGGGCACGCCGTGGGCGCTGAAAATCACCGCTGCGCCATCGGGTACTTCGTCCAGTTCCTCGACAAAGACCGCGCCCTTGGCCTTGAGGCTATCGACCACGTAGCGGTTGTGGACGATCTCATGCCGGACGTAGACCGGCGCGCCATAGCGCTGCAGCGCCAGCTCGACGATGTCGATCGCACGGTCGACCCCGGCGCAGAATCCGCGCGGGGCGGCCAGGAGCAGGCGCAGGGGCCGCTTTTCTGGGGTTGGAAATGGGGCGTTCATCTTGGCCCCCCTAGCGTTTTGAACCGAGCGCCGCTAGGGCGTGCACACGAAGACCACAGTGTTACCCCAAGGACACCCCGATGACCGCTCGTTTCCGCCTGATTTCCGCCATCGCGCTGGCTGCCGCGCTCGCCGGGTGCAAGTCCAAGGGTGAAATTGTGGTCGATGAAGGCGTGGGGATCAGCGCGGTGCGTGGGGTTTGCCCGGCGGTGGGAATTCCCAATAACACCGGCGATGTAACCACTTTCCGCGTGCCTGGCGATACCACGGCCGGCAATATCGACGTGGTCGCAGCGATGACCAATGTCCGTAGCCAGTGCAACGACACCGGTGAGAAGGTCTACACTGCCGTGACCTTCGACGTGTTGGGGCGCCGCACCGACACCCGCGGCGCGCGCGCCGTGACTGTGCCCTATTTCGTCACGGTGCTTCGTGGCGGCCGTGCGGTGATCACCAAGCGGATCGGCCAGGTGACCCTGAACTTTGCCGACGGTCAGGAACGTGCCCAGGCCAGCGGCCAGGGCAGCGCCTATGTCGACAAGGCTGAGGCCACCCTGCCGCAGGACGTGCGCGAACGCCTGACCCGCAAGCGCCGCGCCGGGCAAGAAGACGCAGCGGTTGATCCGCTGTCGGATCCGGCGGTCAAGGCCGCGGTCGCGCGTGCGACTTTCGACGTGCTGGTGGGCTTTCAGCTGAGCCAGGAACAGCTGGTCTACAACGCCACCCGATGAGGCTGCCATTCCTCCCCGGTACGGGGAGGGGAACCACCCCGCAGGGATGGTGGAGGGATACGCGCGAGTGATCGCGACCTTTCCGGCCAGCTTGGGACCACCCGCCCGTACCCCTCCACCATGCTTCGCATGGTCCCCCTCCCCCAAGGGGGAGGATTTTCATTCCTCGACAAACAGGCTAACCGCCCCGCCATGACCACTTCGCAGACCCTTTATGCCGCCTATGCCGGGCATCTCCACACCGCGCTCGACGCGCTTGAGGCCGCGGGCACTTTGCCTGCGGGGCTGAACCGCGCGCCGATCACGGTCGAACCGCCGCGCGATCCCAGTCATGGCGATCTGGCCACAAATGCCGCGATGGTGCTGGCCAAGCCTGCGGGCATGAACCCGCGCGCGCTGGCCGAGGCGCTGGTGGCTGAGCTGGCCAAGGCTCCGGGCGTGACCTCGGCCGAGATTGCCGGACCGGGGTTCATCAACCTGCGGCTTGATGCCGCGGCCTGGCTGGCCGAGTTGCAGGCAATCGCCGCGCTGGGGGCGGACTATGGCCGCTCGGCGATGGGCGCCGGTACCACGGTCAATGTCGAATATGTCTCCGCTAATCCGACCGGGCCGATGCACATGGGCCACTGCCGCGGCGCGGTGGTGGGCGATGCGCTGGCTGCGCTGCTCGAATTCGCCGGGCACACGGTGATCCGCGAATACTACGTCAACGATGCAGGCGGGCAGGTCGACGTGCTCGCCCGTTCGGTCCACATGCGCTATCGCGAGGCGCTGGGCGAGACTGTCGAGATTCCGGAGGGGCTTTACCCCGGCGACTACCTGGTCCCGGTGGGTGAAGCGCTGGCGCAGGAGTTTGGCGACAAGTTCGTCGGGGCGCCCGAAAGCGAATGGCTGGTGCTGTTCCGCACCCGCGCGGTCGCGGCGATGCTCGAAGAGATCAAGTCCGATCTCGCCCTGCTGGGAATCCATCACGACCTGTTCTCCTCCGAAGCTGAGCTTCAGGCAGCGGGCAAACCGGCCGAGGCCGAGGCCTGGCTGCGTGCGCATGACCTGGTTTATGACGGGCACCTGGAAGCGCCCAAGGGCAAGCCCGCCGAAGACTGGGAGCCGGTAGAGCTGCCGCTGTTCCGCTCGACCAAATTCGGTGACGACCAGGACCGCCCGATCAAGAAGAGCGATGGCAGCTGGACCTATTTCGGCGCCGACCTTGCCTATCACTTCCAGAAGGCCGCCACGGCCGACGCGCTGGTCGATATCTGGGGCGCCGATCACGCCGGCACGGTCAAGCGGATCAAGGCCGCAGTGGCGGCGATGACGCTGGGCAGTGGCAAAGAAAAACCGTTTGAGGTCAAGCTGGTGCAGATGGTCCAGCTCTTGAAGGGCGGCGAGCCGTTCAAGATGTCGAAGCGGTCGGGCAATTTCGTGACGCTTGCCGATGTGGTCGAAATGGTTGGCAAGGACGTGGTCCGTTTCACCATGCTGACCCGCAAGCCCGAAGCCCAGATGGACTTCGATTTCGACAAGGTGGTCGAAGCCTCGAAGGACAATCCGGTGTTCTACGTGCAGTACGCCCACGCCCGGATCCGCTCGACCCTGCGCAAGGGCGAGGCCGAGGGCTTTGTACCCTCCGCCGAAGGGCTGGATATGCTGGGCGCGGAAGAGCTTGAGCTGATCAAGCTGGGCGCGCAGTTCCCCCGACTGGTCGAAGGTGCAGCCCAGGCGCGCGAACCGCACCGGGTGGCATTCTTCCTCCACGACCTGGCCGCTGCCTTTCATGCTTACTGGAACCTGGGCAACGACAAGCCCGAAAAACGCTTCATCGTGGCACAGAATGGTAAACTCAGCGGCGCAAGGCTTTATCTTGCGTCCCAAATCGGGCAACTTGTGAAGAATGGCCTCGCCATCTTGGGCGTGGAGGCGGTTGAGGAAATGTAGTCATGACGGGCACCGACGGGGATCGCGAAGACAGCTGGGAAGACGTTGCCGACGGCGAGCCGCTCGAAACCGAGCAGCTGGCGCTGAACGACGAGGACGATCGGCTGCCCTGGCTGGAGAGTTCGGACGACGAAGACTACGACGAAGAGGGCAGCGACTGGGGCCAGACCCTGCGGCTGGCGGGCCTGGCCATCCTGGCGCTGGGGGCGATCGTCGGAGGGATCTACTGGGCGACGCATCGCAACCCCGATCCCGCACTGGTTGCCGATGGCAGCCTGATTTCGGCCGATGACAAGCCTTACAAGGAAGCCCCCAAGGACCCGGGCGGAAAAACCTTCGATGGCACCGGCGATACCAGCTTCGCTGTTTCGGAAGGCCAGACCCGGCCCGGGCAGATCGCGGGCGGGGCGCCTGCACCGGCACCAGCGGCACCTGCTCCGCAAGCGGGCGCGGCTCCCGCTGCTCCGGCTTCGGGCGGGGTCGGCGTCCAGGTTGGCGCGTTTTCCTCGAAGGACAAGGCCGAGGCCGCCTGGACCCAACTGGGCAGCAAGGCCGGCGGAGCGCTGTCGGGCGTATCTCACCGCGTGGTTCAGGGCACGGCCGAGGCCGGGACGGTCTATCGCCTGCAGGCGGTCGCCCCCGATGCCGGGGCTGCGCAAGCGCTGTGCAGCAAGCTCAAGGCCTCGGGCATCTCTTGTCAGGTCAAATAGCGCGATAATCCACACGAGTCGGCTTCGCGGCGCTTGCCACAGGCCCGCGTTGCTGCGACTTTCCTGACCTTATGACACCCGCAATCTTTGGCCTTTCCGGATTGACGCTGAGCGCGGACGAGCGCGCCTTTTTTCGTGAGGCGGATCCGGCGGGCTACATCCTGTTCGGCCGCAATGTTGAAAGCCGCGAACAGGTTCGCGCGCTGACCGATTCGCTGCGCCAGGTCCACGGGCGCGAACGGCTGTTGATCACGATCGACCAGGAAGGCGGGCGGGTCCAGCGGATGAAGCCGCCAGTCTGGCCAGCCTATCCGGCGGGTGCGACGTTCGAAAAGCTCTATGACCTGGCCCCGGCCAGCGCGATCGAGGCGGCGCGGGCCAATGCCCAGGCGCTGGGTCTCGATCTGGCCGAAGTGGGGATCAGCTGCACCCACGCGCCGGTGCTCGATGTCCGCCAGGAAGGCGCGCACGACGTGATCGGCGACCGCGCCTATGGCCACGAACCGCTGCGGGTCGCGGCGCTGGGCCGCGCGGTGCTTGATGGCCTTGCGCGGGCCGGGGTGGTGGGTACGATCAAGCACATGCCCGGTCACGGCCGCACGCATTGCGATACGCACAAGGCGATGCCCACGGTCGATGCCAGCGATGCCGAGCTCGAATGGGACCTCGCTCCGTTCAAGGCGCTCAATCAGGCGTTGACCGGCATGACCGGGCACTTGTTGTTCAACGCCTGGGACAAGGAAAACCCCGCCACCCAATCGCCCTTCATCATCCAAGAGATCATTCGCAAACGCATCGGCTTCGACGGCCTGCTGTTGACTGACGACCTTGATATGGAGGCGCTGTCCGGCACGGTACCCGAACGCGCCGAACGCTCGGTTGCGGCGGGCTGCGACATTGCGCTCAATTGCTGGGCCAAGATGGACGATATGGCCGGCATTTGCGAACGCCTGCCCGCAATGAGCGCGGCCACCAAGGCCAGGCTGGATCGCGCGCTGGCGGGGATGAACATGGCTGTTGACCTTGGCGATCAAGGGGCACTGATCGCCAAGCGCGATGAGCTGCTGGGGCTGATGGCGGCATGAAGCGGACGTCCCCCAATCCGTTCGTCCCGAGCGCAGTCGAGGGACGGAATTTCCAAACATCCGTTCGCATCGAGCGAAGTCGAGATGCCGCGCTCAGGTGTCTCGGCTTCGCTCGACACGAACGGAGGTTGGTGTGCGTTTTCGGTCCCTCGACTTCGCTCGGGACGAACGGAGTTTGTGTTGATGTGCTGGGGGCCAACCCATGAACGAGGACAGCCTGATCGACAGCCCGGCGGTCTCTTTCAATGAGGACGAATGGCAAGGCGTGGCCAGCGCCGCGACCGAGGATGAAGCGCTCTACCTTGAGCTTGACGGCTGGGAAGGCCCGCTTGACCTGCTGCTCGATCTGGCGCGGCGGCAGAAGGTCGATCTCAGGCGGATTTCGATCCTCGAGCTGGTTGACCAGTACCTGACCTATATCGAACAGGCCGAGGCGCTGCGGCTGGAACTGGCGGCGGATTACCTGGTGATGGCTGCCTGGCTGGCTTACCTGAAGAGCGCGCTGCTGCTGCCGCGCGAGGAACAACCCGATCCAAGCCCTGAAGAGCTGGCGCTGCGCCTTCAACTGCGCCTCCAGCGACTGGCGGCGATGCGCGATGCGGCTGCGCGGCTGATGGGGCGTGATCGGCTCGGCCGCGATACTTTCCAGCGCGGCGCGCCCGAGGGGCTGCGGGTCGATCGCAAGAACCTGTGGCAGTGTGACTGGTTCGCGCTGGTCCAGGCTTACGGCCAGGTCAAGGCGCGCACCGCGCCAGTGGTGCACATGGTGCGCGACCGGATGGTGATGACGCTCGATTCGGCGCTTGCCCGTGTTTCGGCGATGCTGGGGGTCAATCTCGACTGGATGGACCTGCGCGATTTCCTGCCGCCGCTCGCCGATCCCAAGCTCAAACGCTCGGCGCTGGCGTCGAGCTTTGTCGCCGCGTTGGAGCTGGCGCGGCTGGGCAAAGCCGAATTGCAGCAGGACCACGTGTTCGGCCCGTTGATGCTGCGGGGGATCAAGGCATGACCCGCCCTGACGACCTGATCCGCGCGGTTGAAGCAACGCTGTTCGCGGCTGAAGAACCGATGAGCGCCGAGGCGATTTCCACACACTTGGGCGGGGCCAACGTGAAGGACGCGCTGGCCGAACTTGAAGAACAATACCGCGAACGCGGCGTGCAACTGGTCGAACGCGGCAAGCGCTGGCACTTTCAGACCGCGCCGGATCTTGCCCACCTGCTGCGGCGTGAGCGCGAGGAAACGCGCCGCCTCTCCCGCGCGGCCACCGAAGTGCTGGCGATCGTCGCCTATCACGAACCGGTCAGCCGGGCCGAGATCGAGGCGATCCGCGGCGTGCAGACTGCCAAGGGCACGCTCGACGTGCTGATGGAGGCTGGCTGGGTGCGGATCGTTGGGCGGCGCGAAGTGCCGGGGCGCCCGGTGATCTACGCCACCACGCCCGATTTCCTTACGCACTTCGGCCTTGAAAGCCGTCGTGACTTGCCAGGGATCGACGAATTGCGCGCGGCCGGGCTGCTCGACCCGGTCGAAGATGCGCTGGCGGCGGCGATGGAGGTGCCCGAAGCGGCGCAAGCGGACTCGGCCGAGGCCGATCAGGAAGAATCCGCAGACTGACTCGCAAAAGCCGGTGTAATCGCCTACATGGAGCGCAACAGGGATAGCGGGCGCTATCCGGCGCCGCGATCAGGAGTGTTTCGATGTTCGGTCTTAGTGGAATTGGTCATTGGGTAATCCTCGCACTGGTGGTGCTGGTGCTATTCGGGCGCGGACGGATCTCTGAGATGATGGGGGACTTCGGCAAGGGCATCAACAGCTTCAAGAAGGGGTTGTCCGAAGGCGAAGAGGTCAAGCCGCAGGCCCCGGCCAGCCAGATCCCGCCGCCCGCCGCCGGAACCCCGGCCAATGGCGAGACCGTTGCCGACCCCGCCCAGAACCCGCCCCAGTAATCCGCCGCGCCTGCGCGGGGAGACGCCATGTTCGATATCGGCTGGGATGAAATGCTGCTTACCGCGATCATTGCGATCGTGGTAATCGGCCCCAAGGATTTGCCACGCGCCTTGCGCACTGCCGGTCGCTGGATCGGTAAGGTCCGGCGTGTCTCGGGCCACTTCCGTTCGGGGATCGAAACGATGATCCGCGAGGCCGAGCTCGATGAAATGGAGCAGAAGTGGCGCGAGCAGAACGAGGCGATCATGGCCGCGCATCCACCCGCCGCTGCAACCGAAGCTGCGCTGGTCGGCCCCGATCCGGGGACCCATGCCGCGCCGCTGCCCAGCGATGCGGCTGAGCTGCCGGCTGACCTTCCTGCCAAACCCAAGCCCAAGCGCAAACCGCGGAAGGCCACTTAATGGTCTTCCAGATCGACGATATCGACGAAAGCCAGGCGCCGCTGATGGACCATCTGGTTGAACTGCGCACCCGGCTGATCCGGGCAATCCTGGCGCTGGCAGTGGCTTTTGCGGTGTGCCTCTATTTTGCCAGCGACATCCTCGGCTTCCTGATTCGTCCGCTGACCGCGGCTTTTCCGCCAGGCCAGGGCAAGCTGATCTACACCAAGCTTTACGAAGCTTTTTTTGTCGAGCTCAAAGTCGCGTTGTTCGCGGCCTTTTTCGTCTCGTTCCCGGTGATTGCCAATCAGCTGTGGGCCTTTGTGGCGCCGGGGCTCTACGCCAAGGAAAAGAAGGCCTTCTTGCCGTTTCTGCTGATGACCCCGGTGTTGTTCGTCGCTGGCGGAGCGCTGGCCTATTATGTGGTCATGCCCACCGCATTCACCTGGATGCTTGGCTTTCAGGGCCAGAAGGGCGGGCTGGAAGTGGAGGCATTGCCTTCGGCCGGGGACTACCTGGGGCTGGTGATGCAGTTCATCCTGGCTTTCGGGTTCAGCTTCCTATTGCCGGTACTGTTGTTGCTGCTCAACCGGGCCGGGATTGTCAGCCGCGCCCAATTGATCGGAATGCGTCGCTATGTGATCGTTGCGATCACCGCGGTGGCGGCGGTGATTACCCCGCCCGATGTGGTATCGCAGCTGATGTTGCTGGTGCCGCTCTGGCTGCTGTTCGAAGGCAGCCTGGTGGTGATGTGGCTGGGTGAGCGCCAAGAGGCGAAGGCGGCGGATACCGAACAGGTACCCCCGCCTGCCTGATCATTCCCCGGGCTTCTTGGCTGTCTTGGCGTCCCAAACCAGCCTGCCGTTAACGTAAACCTGTGACACTTTGGTCAACGCCAGCTCGCGAGGCGTGGCCAGCATTGGATCGCGGTCGACGAACAGGAAATCAGCGCGTTCGCCCGGCACCAGTCGGCCGAACTTGCCCTCTGCGAACCCGGCATAGGCACCGTTAACGGTGTAGCCGGCCAGCGCCTCTTCGCGGGTGACCTTTTCCTGCGGTTGCCAGCCGCCCGCAGGCTCGCCATCGCTACCCTGACGGCTGATTGCCGCAGCCAGGCCAACGAAGGGGTCGGCCAGCTCGACCGGGGCGTCCGATCCGAAGGCCAGCTTCGCGCCGGTCGCCTGGATCGACTTCCAGGCATAGGCACCCCTGAGCCGATCGGGGCCGAGACGCTTTTCGGCCATCAGCCGGTCGCTGGTCTGGTGAACCGGTTGCATCGAGGCGATGATCCCGTGCTTGCCGAACAGCGGGATGTCGGCGGGATCGACGATCTGCGCATGCTCAATCCGCCAGCGCCGGTCACCGGTATAAGTGGCGGAAAGTTCGTCGATCGCGGCCAGCAGGCTGCCATCGGCCTCGTCGCCGATCGCGTGGACCGCGATCTGGAAGTGATCGAGCGCGGCGCGGCTCATCATGTTCTTGAGCGCGGTGTTCTCGGTGATCCGCAGGCCCTTGGTCCCCGGCGCATCGCTGTATGGCGCCTTTAGGCTGGCTCCGCGCGATCCCAGCGCGCCGTCGGCATAGAGCTTGACGCCGTTGAGCCTAAGCTTGTCCTGGTAGAGCCAGGGCGAAGGGCCGGGGCCGCCGATCAGCACCATGTTATCGATGCCGCCGGCATAGCTCATCACCCGCATCCGCAGGGTTCCGTTGTCGCCCGCGCGGCGGAAGGCCTGCCAATCCTCGATCGTGGTGCCCATGTCGGCTGCGGCGGTGACTCCGCGGCTGAAGAAGATATCCTGTGCCAGGCTGAAGGCAAAGTCGCGGTCTTCCGGACGCGGGGCGGGGATCGTCTTGCTCACCAGATCCTGCGCATTGTCGACGAAGACCCCGGCGGGCTTGCCGCCCGGCATGATCCGTTCGATCTTGCCGCCAGCCGGGTCTTTGGTCGCGGCGGTGACCCCGGCCACGGCAATGGCTTTCGAATTGGCCCAGGCGGCGTGACCATCGACCCGCTCAAGCCAGACCGGGCGATCCGAGACCACCGGGTCAAGATCGGCGGCGGTCGGAAAGCGCTTGTCGGGCCACAATTCCTGGTTCCAGCCGCGTCCCAGGATCCAAGGACGGTCCGGGTGGGCTTTGGCATAGGCATCGATCTTGGCCAGCGCTTCGGGGAGGGACCTGGTTTCCGACAGGTCGAGCGTCATCGCCGCGATCCCCACGCTCATTACATGGGCGTGGCTGTCGATCAGCCCGGGCATCAGGAACTGGCCCTTGCCGTCGATCGCATAGTCGGTCCGCGGCTTCTTGTCGCCGCGGTGCAGCACCTGCTTGATCCGCCCGTCCTCGCCGATCACCAGGCCGCTGAAATGATCGATGGAATTATTTGCATCGAGTGTCACCCCGTCGACATTGTCGAGCAGGGTATCGGCCTGCGCCGGTCCCGCCAAGGCAATCACCGCGGCCCCAGCCGCCAGCACAGTACGCAACATTATTTCCCTTTCCTGGGCAGACGGCGAACCAGCGCGGAAGTATCCTGCCGTCCGCCCCCCATCGCCTGCACTTCGGCATAGAACTGGTCGATCAGGGCCGCGACCGGCAGCGAGACGCCCAGCGAGCGTCCCTCTTCCATCGCCAGCCCCATGTCCTTGCGCATCCAGTCGATCGCGAAACCGAAATCGAAGCTGTCCTCGCACATTGTCTTCCAGCGGTTATCCATCTGCCACGACTGCGAGGCCCCGCCCGAAATCGCCTGATAGACCTTGTCGAGATCGAGGTGCGCTGCCTCGGCAAAGCGCAAGGCTTCGGATAGCGTGGCGAGGATCCCGCTGAAGGCGATCTGGTTGACCATTTTGGTGGTCTGTCCCGCGCCGGCCTTGCCGACATGGACGATGCGCTTGGTATAGGCTTCCATCACCGGGCGCGCGGCCTCGATTGCTTCGTCGCGGCCGCCGCACATTACGGTAAGGGTGCCGTTTTCCGCTCCGGCCTGTCCGCCGGTGACGGGGGCATCGACGCAGTGGACCATCAGGTCGCGCGCCTCGACCTGGATCTGCCGCGCAATCCGGGCCGATACGGTGGTATGGTCGATAAAGGTCGCGCCCTTGCCGATGGCCGAAAATACGCCGGTCGGCCCCAGCACCACATCGGCCAGGTCATCGTCGTTGCCAACGCAGGTCAGCACAACGTCCGCGCCTTCGGCAGCCTCAGCCGGGCTTTTCGCAACACGCGCGGCCAGACCGGGGTTGGCCTCCTGCCACTTCGCGGCGCGGGCCGGGGTGCGGTTGAAAATGGTGAGGCTATGTCCGGCCTGGCCGATATGCCGCGCAATCGCGCCGCCCATCACGCCAAGGCCCAGGAACGATACGTTGAGGGGTTTGGTCATCGCCTGCCTTTTACCTGCTTTGCCCGCTGCCGCCAGATGCATATTGCCTGCATCGCATAACCATTTGCCTTGCTCGGTGCAGCAGCTATCGGTTTTGTCATGATCGCATTCACCCAACGCCTGCTTGCCCCGCAATTGCTGCGCCCATTGTTCTGGTCGCTGTTCGCTTTCGCGCTGGTCATGGCGGTTCTGCCCAAGCCGCCGCAAACGCCGATCGACAACCTGGGTGACAAGTTCGCGCATATGCTGGCTTTCGCTTCGTTGACGGGGGTTGCCGCGCTGGCCTGGCGGCAGGCTTCGCGCTGGGCGATCATGCTCCGGCTGGCGCTGTTCGGCGCGGCGATCGAAGTGGTGCAGGCCGTGCCCAAACTGCACCGCACTTCCGATTTGCGCGATTGGTTGGCAGACTGCGCGGCGATTGCGCTGGCGATGCTAATTGCGCAACTTTTGATCCGAATTCTGCCGCTGGACGAAATAACTTAGGGTTTGCGGCCTTTGGCGCTTTGCCCTAGGGCGGCGCGACCATGAACATGCAGACCGACCCCAGCTCGCTTTTGACGATCGACGATGTGCGCGCGGCCGCCGCGCGGATCGAGGGCGCTGTGATCCGCACCGCGATGGATCATAGCCGCACGCTATCGGCGATTACCGGGGCAGAGATCTGGCTCAAGTTCGAAAACCTGCAGTTTACCGCAGCTTACAAGGAGCGCGGCGCGCTCAACGCGATGCTGCTGATGGGCGGGGAAAAGGCCAATCGCGGGGTGATCGCGGCCTCGGCCGGCAACCACGCACAGGGGCTGTCGTACCACGGCAAGCGGCTGGGGATCCCGGTCACCATCGTCATGCCGCGCAATACGCCGACGGTGAAGATCCAGCAGACCGAAGCGGTCGGCGGCACGGTGATCCTCTATGGCGAGACCTTCGACGAAGCCTACGCCCACGCCCGCGGACTAGAAGATGAGATGGGGCTGACTTTCGTTCATCCCTTTGATCATCCCCATGTCGCCGCCGGTCAGGGCACCGTCGCGCTCGAAATGCTTGAGCAAGTGCCCGATCTCGACATGCTGGTGATCCCGATCGGCGGGGGCGGACTCGCCACCGGGATGGCGGTCGCCGCGCGCGCGATCAAGCCGGACATCGCGCTGATCGGGGTTGAGGCGGAACTTTTCCCTTCAATGTACAACAAGCTGCGCCACAACGAGCTGCCTTGCGGCGGGGATACCTTGGCCGAAGGCATCGCGGTGAAGGAACCGGGCGAGTTCACCTCGGCGATGCTGCGCAAGTACATCGACGATGTCGTGCTGGTGAATGAGTCTGCGCTGGAACGTGCGGTTTCGCTGCTGCTGCAGATCGAAAAGACCGTGGCTGAAGGCGCAGGAGCCGCTGGCCTGGCCGCAGTGCTGGCGCATCCCGCCCGGTTCAAGGGCCGCAAGATCGGGATCCCGATCACCGGCGGCAATATCGACACCCGCCTCCTCGCCAACGTGCTGCTGCGCGACCTCGCCCGCTCGGGCCGCCTCGCGCGGCTGCGCCTGACCCTACAGGATCGCCCGGGTGCCCTCTTCAAGGTGATGAGCGAGTTCGACGCGCACAACGTCAACATCATTGAGATCTACCACCAGCGGATCTTCACCCACCTGCCGGCCAAGGGCCTGATCACCGACATCGAATGCGAAGCCCGTGACCGCGAGCAGCTTGATGCCTTGGTCGAGAGCCTGCGTGAGAAGGGCTATTCGGTCGATCTGGTCGAGCTTAACTAAGCCGCCCCAGCATGTCCCGTTTTGCGATCAGCCCGGTGGTAGACTCTCCGGCCTGTGCATATTTACCCTTCATTCACCGTGTTTCGTGGTTAAAGTTCTTTCAACGACCGCCGGGCACAGGCATACAGTCGGCAGTAACCCCAGCTTAGGGATATTTCCGCGTCGTGACGGCACCTGTTCGATTTCCCCGGTTCTTCGTCACGAGCCCCAGCCCGTGCCCGTATCTGCCCGGCCGCAGCGAGCGCAAGGTGTTCACCGAGCTGAAGGGGCCGCACGCGGCTGAGCTTAACGATGCGCTGAGCCGGATCGGGTTCCGCCGCAGCCAGACCGTGGCCTATCGCCCCTCTTGCGTCGATTGTTCGGCCTGCATCTCGGTGCGGGTGCTGACCGACGAGTTCCGCCCATCGGGCACCCAGCGGCGCGAGCTGAAGCGTAATGGCGATCTGGTCGCCAGCCTGTGCCGCCCGTGGTCGACAGTCGAACAGTTCGAGCTGCTCCAGCGCTATCTGGGCGAACGCCACCCCGGCGGCGGCATGACCTCCATGGACGAAGTCGATTTCGCCGACATGGTCGAGCATACGCCGGTCGACAGCTGGCTGATCGAATACCGCGAACCGACGCTCGATGGCACGCCGGGCCGCCTGGTCGGGGCCTGCCTGACCGACCGCCAGGGCGACGGCCTGTCGATGATCTACAGCTTTTACGAGCCCGATCACGGCGAACGCAGCGGGCTTGGCAACTACATCATCCTCGACCACATCCGCCGCGCTGCGGACGAGGGCCTGCCATACGTTTACCTGGGCTATTGGGTCGAAGGATCGGTGCGGATGCAGTACAAGATCCGCTACCGCCCGCTCGAACGCCTGACCCGTGCAGGCTGGGTCCGCTTCACGCCCGAGGCCCAGGACGCCTTGATCGCCAAAGCCGCAAGCATGCGCCGCACCGAAGCCCAGCCGCTTGATGGCAGCACCAAGGACGGGGTGCCCGGGGTGCAGGAGCAGTACCGGGTGGTTGGGTAATTTCGCCCTGCGGTGGCCGCGGCGGTGGCCTCACCGGTTGTCCATCGGCAAGCACCCTCCACGCTTTACCCGCCATTCCGGGCTGCTAGACTGGTGAGCATGGAGACCGCCCAGCCGTTGCCGGCGCATACCAGTATCACGATCGAGGCGGCCAGCCCGCTTTCGACCCGTGCTGAGCTGGCCCTGGTCAAGGCCGCATTTCGGCAACGATCCTCGCCCGCCATGCGCTGGAAGCTGGCCAACCTGCTATCGCGGATGGCCGACTGGGAAGGCCTGATCGAACTGCTCGCCCCGCTTGGCGATCTTAGTGCCGATGAAGACTTGCTGCTGGCGGCGGCGTGGCTTGACCTGCACGCGATCGATGGCTGCGACGAAGCAACAAAGTCGATCTACCGGGTCTATGACGGGGCAAACACCAAAGCCCAGCGCGGTGCTGCGCTGGTCTTGCGCGCCAGGATCGCCGCCTGGAACCGCGATTGGCCTGCGGCGCGGGAAAGTCTGCAACAGGCGTTGGCGCTCGATCCCGCCAACCTTGCTGCCTGCATCCGCCTCGCCCGGATCGAACTCGGTGAAAGCCGGGCCGACGCGGCGCTGGCGCTGGTCGATGGCCTTGCCGCGCGGGGTGCCCGGCATCCTTACATTTTCGCCACGCGCGCGCTCAGCCAGGCTTGTCGCGGAGATCTGGCTGATGCGCGCCAGACAATGGGCACCGATTCCCTAGCCGCTTCCCGGATGATCGCACCGCCGCCCGGCTGGAATGATATCGAGGTTTTCAACGCCGCGCTTGCCGCCGAACTGCTCGCCCATCCTGACTTACGCCATCAGCGCTACGGCGCGTCTCCCAAACCTAGCTGGGGAATAGACTCTCCGCTCACCCCCGCCGCGCCGTTGCTGGGGTTGCTGCTCAATAGCATCGTTGGCGTGCTGGACGAACACATCGCAGCATTGGGCGACGGGGATCATCCCTGGCTGCGGCTGCGCCCCGCCACAGCCACGCTGCACTGTTCGTGCGTGATGACCGAAGCCGCGGATTTCGAGGACTGGCATGTCCACCCCACAGGCTGGCTCAACGGGGTCTATTACGTGCAAATTCCCGAAGGAATCTCAGGAGAAAGCGAAGCAGGCTGCCTTGCTTTTGGCCTTCCGGACGAGCTCGCCGGAAGCGATGTGGCCACAGCCTATGGCCATCAGGTTACCTGCCCGAAAGGCGGGCTGCTGGTGGCCTTCCCCTCGCACACATATCACCGCACATATGCGCATGGGTGCGAGGGGCGCCGGATTGCCGTCACATTCGAGTTACGACCAAACTGAAAGCAATCAGGCCGGCAGGCCCGAAATCGCCTTCATTTCCATGAAGTCCTTCAGCCCCGCAAGGCCGCCTTCGCGGCCATTGCCTGATTGCTTGTAGCCGCCGAACGGCGCGCCCGGGGTGGGACCCCAATTGTTGATCGCGACCATGCCGGCGCGCAGCTGGCCGGCAACGCCCGCAGCCTTGGCCGGATCGCCGGTGATCGCGGCAGACAGGCCGTATTCGGTCGCGTTGGCCATTTCGATCCCATCCTCGAGGCTGTCATAGGTCAGGATCGTCGCGACCGGCCCGAAGATCTCTTCCTGCGCGATCTTCATGTCCGCCGTCACGCCCGAGAACACGGTCGGCTGGATGTAATAGCCACGATTGACGTTGGCGGGCAGATCGGTGCCGCCGGTTTCCAGCTTGGCACCCTGGTCGATTGCCGACTGGATCAGGCCCTTGACCTTTTCGTACTGGGCCTTGTTGACAAGTGGACCCAGGTGATTGCCCTCGGCCATCGGATCACCCACCGGCGTCGCCGAATACATGTTCTTGTAGAAGGCGACCACTTCGGCTTCGCGGTCCTTGGCGACCAGCACCTTGGTCGGGCTGATGCAGCTCTGCCCTGTGTTGACCAGCGGGCCCATTGCCACGGCCGGCAGGTGGGCGGCGAGGTCGGCATCGGGCAGGACCAGGTTGGGGCTCTTGCCGCCCAGTTCCTGGTGGACCCGCTTGACGGTCGGCGCGGCGGCGATCGCCACCTGGATCCCGGCGCGGGTCGAGCCGGTGAAGCTGACCATTTCAACGTCGGGGTGGCTGGAGATCGCGTTGCCGGTGGTCGGGCCATCGCCCTGGACGAGGTTGAACACGCCCGGCGGAACGCCTGCGGCATCAAGGATCTCGGCAAAGATCGCGGCGTTTGTGGGGCATTCTTCCGAAGGTTTGAGGACCATGGTGTTGCCACCGGCGAGCGCCGGGGCGACCTTGAGCGCAATCTGGTTGAGCGGCCAGTTCCAGGGGGTGATCATGCCGACCACGCCGATCGGTTCATAGGCAACCTTGAAGCCCGGGCCGTCCTCCATGAAGTTGAAGTCCTTAAGTGCGGCAATCGTGCTCATGAAACCGCCGATCCCGGCACCGACCTGTGCGGTAATCGCGAAGGAAACGGGTGCGCCCATCTCCTCGGCCATCGCCTGGGCGAGGTCAGGTGCGCGCTTCTTGTATTCCTCGACGATCCGGTCGAGCAGCGCCAGGCGCTCTTCGCGGGTGGTCTGGCTATAGCTCTTGAACGCGCGGCGGGCGGCGGCCACCGCCTTGTCGACATCGGCCTTGGTGCCAACGGAAATGACCGCGCAGGCCTCTTCAGTGGCGGGGTTAATCACTTCGCGGCGCGCGCCGCCCTCGCTATCGACCCACTTGCCGTCGATGTAATGTTGCAACCGCTCGCGCATCCTCGAATCTCCTATTAACTGGACGATTAACGAGGACTATGTCGGAGCCTGCGGATCAGATTGCAAGATGCAATCGATCAGTCGCCGCGATAGAGCGCCGCTTCGGCCGCCCGGCGGCGCACAAGGCCTTTGAGGCGCTTTCCGCCCGCGTTGACCCACTTGCCGAATTCGGCCGCAGCCTTGTCGAACTCGCCAGCTTTGTGCAGTTTGGTCAGCGTCGCTTTGGCGATCGCCCCGGTGTTGTAGTGAAAGCTGACCAGCGCATCGAACTGGTGCTGGGTGGTCAGCGCGCCGCCCAAAGCGCATGTGACATCGCGGGCATAGCGGACCAGATCGCGCTTTAGCCGTTCATCGCATTCGGCCTGGGTCCAGACCGTGCCGGGGGCAATGCCTTTGCCGGTTGCTCCCCAGCCAATCGTCCAGGGATCGCCGCCGGTGCCGGGATCGGGATAAGCTTCGAACTGCCCGTCACTGCGTCGCTTCGCGCAGCCTTCGAATTGCTTGATGAGAGCAAGGCCTTGGGGGCCGATGGCAGACCTGGCCGGTTCAGGCAAAGGGGCGGGGGAACTATCCTTGCGCGCATTCATCCGGCGCAGGGCTCCGAAAAAGTCGGACGAAAATTCCATGGTCGGCCTCACGATTCGCTTTCGAGGCCAGACAAATAGACAGCAAGCGCCAGTGTAGGAAAATGCTTTCTAGGCGAAGTTGCGCAATTTCGGGCACAATCGAGGTGTAAAGAGCTCTTGACAGATATGGCGACTCGGTTGTAAAGAGCTCTTGACAGCAAGGGGCAGTCATAGTGAAAAACCGCTTACGGGAACAGCGTGAAGCACGGGGTTGGAGCCAGGGTGAACTGGCCCGCCGCCTCGGCGTATCGCGCCAGACTATCAACGCGGTCGAAACTGACAAATACGACCCCAGCCTGCCGCTGGCACTGCGCATGGCCAAGCTGTTCGCTGTGGCCGTGACCGAAATTTTCATCGATTCCTGGGAACCGGAGAATTGAACAATGACACGCACTGAGAAGATGGCGCTGCGACTGATCGCTGGCGGGCTGTTCGGAGCCTTGGTCGGGCCGGGCCTGGCCCACCTGGTCATGTATTTCGACCTACCGATTGGCGGCGTCACGCTCAGCCCGGGCGGGGTTGTGCTGGCTGCAGTCGGGGGACTCTATGCCCTGATGGGCCTGTTTGTCTGGGTAGGGGTGGCTTGGCCGACGCTGGGCGCTCTGATCCTCAATGTCGCCGATGAAGAAGATCTGCGCGACCGCCGGGGAATGCTGCACGGCAGCGCGGTATCCTGTCTGACCCTGGGTGTTGCGATGATTGTGCTGCCCTTCTCAGGCTCGGGCATGCCGATCGCAGCAGTTACCGCCATTGCAGTCATGTTGCTGGCGCTGGCGGTTGTGGGAGCCCTTTCCTTGGTCGCGATCAAGCACAAGCATTATGACGAATTGTGGAGCCACCTGACTGCGCAGGCATCGGCCATAACCCTAACGATGCTGGCTTCACTAATGGTGGTCTGGGGGGCGATGGCTTATCTTGATCTGGCCTCGCCGCTTGATCCCTTGCTGGCGGTTGCGGCTCCGCCGGGACTGTTCTTGCTGGCGAGTTTCATCGCGGCCGGGCGCAAAGGGATGCTGATGCCGGAATAGCCACAGCTGAAAATATGGAAGTGGCTTTGGGGTCTCAGCTTACCTGCGCAAGATCGCCAGCGCCTCATTCAGCACCCGCTCGATTGCCATTCGCCCTGCGCGTGTGATCCGGATATGCGAAAGAAGTGGCCCCTGGGCCTGCTTCTGCCCATCGGCAAGCCCGGCCTCTTGCAGGTTCGACAGACAACCCAGCAGCATCGTCCGGCCCAGGTGCTTGAGCATTCCGGCGTCCAATGCTTCGAACGACAAGCCGTCTTCGCTGCCCACCAGTTCTACCAGCACCGCCCACATCGGACCACTCAGTGTGCCAGCGCCCAGCACGCGTTCGCGCGCGCGGCGCATGGCCCGGTCAAGCTGGAGGATAGCTTCGGGATCGAGGTTTTCGATGCCTGGGTGAATGAACGGCCTGTGCATTTGCGCTTCGTGTCCCGGCCCGGCCCACAGGCCGCGCGTGCCAGGACCAGCCCGAAGGCTGGCCCTGGTGCGACCCGAAGGACGAGGAATGAAATGTGTGCGGACCCTTGAAACCCGCACTGCTGTTTGACCAGCCAGGTTCATCCCTGCCCGGCGCGCCCTTTGAGGCACTGCCGGTCGTCCTCCGCAAAACCGCGCGGCCCCTATGTGAGATCTGGCTCTATTGGAAACGTTTCCAATGCAGGTATACGTATGCACAAAGCCGTGCTGCGTCGCAGCGAAATTTGCTGGCGCGGATAGGCCTAGGGCGCGCAATGAAAATCAGTTGTTAACCACAACCCATGGGTCTGCGACGCAAAAAGGGCGCCCGAATCGCTCCGGACGCCCTTCTCGGTGATGTCAGCGGCTTATCAGGCGCTGTAGTACATGTCGAATTCAACTGCCGACGGGGTGGTTTCCCAGCGCATCACTTCGGGCCACTTCAGTTCGATGTAGGCATCGATCTGATCCTTGGTGAAGACGCCGCCCTGCAGAAGGAAGTCATGGTCGGCTTCGAGGCATTCCAGCGCTTCGCGCAGCGAACCGCAAACGGTCGGCACTTCGGCGAGTTCCGCCGGCGGCAGGTCGTAGAGGTTCTTGTCCATCGCCTCGCCCGGATGGATCTTGTTCTTGATCCCGTCGAGCCCGGCCATCAGCAGCGCCGAATAGCACAGGTACGGGTTGGCCATCGCATCGGGGAAGCGGAATTCGACGCGCTTTGCCTTGTCGCCCGCACCGTAAGGGATGCGGCACGAGGCCGAGCGGTTGCGCGCCGAATAGGCCAGCAGCACCGGGGCTTCGAAGCCCGGCACCAGCCGCTTGTAGCTGTTGGTGGTCGGGTTGGTGAAGGCGTTGAGCGCCTTGGCGTGCTTGATCACGCCGCCGATGAAGTAGAGGCACATGTCCGACAAGCCGGCATAGCCGTTGCCCGCGAACAGCGGCTTGCCGCCATCCCAGATCGAGATGTGGGTGTGCATGCCGCTGCCGTTGTCGGCCTTGATCGGTTTGGGCATGAAAGTCGCGGTCTTGCCATAGGCCTGGGCGACCTGATGGACCACGTACTTGTAAACCTGCATGCGGTCGGCGGTCTGGACCAGGGTGCCGAACGTCAGCCCCAGTTCGTGCTGTGCGCTGGCAACTTCGTGGTGGTGCTTGTCGCAGGGCAGGCCCATTTCGAGCATGGTCGAAACCATTTCACCGCGGATATCCATGCAGCTGTCGACTGGAGCCACCGGGAAGTAACCGCCCTTGGCGCGCGGACGGTGGGCCAGGTTGCCGCCGTCGTACTTGGTGTCCGAATTGGTCGGCAGCTCGATATCGTCGATCTTGAAGCCGTTGCCGTCATAGCCGTCATAGAAACGGACGTCGTCGAACATGAAGAATTCTGCTTCGGGGCCGACGTAGACCGTGTCGCCGATCCCGGTCGTCTTGACATAGGCTTCGGCGCGCTTCGCGGTCGAGCGCGGGTCGCGGCCATAAAGATCGCCGGTCGAAGGTTCGACGATGTCGCAGTTGATGATCATCATCGGGGTGGCGCTGAACGGATCGATGAAGACCGAGGTCAGGTCGGGCTTGAGGATCATGTCCGACTCGTTGATCGCCTTCCAGCCTTCGATCGACGAACCGTCGAACATCAGGCCGTCTTCCAGCTCGTCTTCGCCCATGACCGATGCGACCATGGTCAGGTGCTGCCACTTGCCCTTGGGATCGGTGAAACGCAGATCGACCCATTCGATCTCTTCGTCCTTGATCCGCTTGATGATGTCCTTTGCCTTGGCCATTTGTGCGTCCTTCATGGTTTCCCCTGCCGCTGGGCAAAGGGTGTCTGTGGAAGTTGGTTGAAATTAAATCGCGTCGTTGTCGCGTTCACCGGTGCGGATGCGCAGCGCGCTTTCGACCGGGATTACAAAGATCTTGCCGTCGCCGATCCGGCCGGTCTGCGCCGCCGCAGCGATCGCTTCGACCACGCGTTCGGCCAGGTCGTCGGGAACCACGACTTCAAGCTTCACCTTGGGCAGGAAATCGACCACATATTCGGCGCCGCGATAGAGCTCGGTGTGGCCCTTCTGGCGGCCAAAGCCCTTGGCCTCGGTCACGGTGATGCCCGACACGCCGACTTCGTGTAGCGCCTCTTTGACTTCGTCGAGCTTGAACGGCTTGATGATCGCTTCGATCTTTTTCACGTCGTATTCCCCTGCGCGGCAAGCCGGTTCCGCCAAAGCGGTCCGGGTTTTGGGATGCCACTGCCGATCCCTGTATCAAGAATCGTGCCAGCAGCCTGTCAGCGGCCCTAGGCCAAGAGACGGGCTGCGAAAAGGGTGGATTCGCAAGATTTGAATCGCTGATGCTGGGCTTGCGAAATTATCGCAATGCGGGGGAGGGGGAAGGCTTGCCTGATTTTTCGGCAGGCGGTGCTCAAAAAAAGGGCAAAAGGGGTTCGCGCAGAGAGCGCAAAGAAGCAGGAAGAGCGCAAAGATGTAGCTCTTGCAGCGCAGCCGCTTTTCATTTCAGAGGCGGCGCAAACCGGAATGCCAGTTGAGCAAGTTGAGCCTGCGGCTCAGGATGACGCCTTTGCGATCTTCCTGCTTCTTTGCGCCCTCTGCGTGAACCCTTTTAAAGTACCAGCCCCGCCGTCTCTTCCAACCCAGCCATCAGGTTGAGGCTCTGCATAGCTGCGCCGCTCGCGCCTTTGCCCAGGTTGTCGAGCATGGCAACGAGCCGCGCCTGGCTGCCGTCCTTGCTGCCAAAGACGTAGAGCTCGAGCCGGTCACTGGGCTTGGCCGAGCCGCGCAGCAGCAGTTCGTCCGGGGTCTCTTCGTTAAGCCGCACCACCGCGCTTCCAGCATAGAAATGGCGCAAGCAATCGCGCAGGCCATCGGTGGGTGCAGCGCGCTCCATTTGGCTGAGGTGCAGCGGCACTTCGACCACCATGCCGCGGTGCGCCGGGACCACGGCCGGGGCGAACAGCGGGGCGTGGGCGAGGCCCGCGTATTTCTGCATTTCGGGTACATGCTTGTGACCCATGGCCAGGCCGTAATCGCGGAAGGCGATGTCGGGGTCGGCCTCGAACCGTTCGATCAGCGCCTTGCCGCCGCCCGAATAGCCCGAGACCGCGTGGCAGGTATAGGGCCAGTCCGAAGGTAGCAGCCCGTTCCGGACCAGCGGGGCCAGCAGGGCGAGGAAGCCGGTCGGGTAGCAACCGGGGTTCGAAACGCGGTTCGCATCAGACACCTTCTCGCGCCCAACCAGTTCGGGGAAGCCGTAAGTCCAGCCCGGCGCCACGCGGTGCGCGCTGGATGCGTCGATGATCCGCACCTTGCTGCCTTCGGCCAGCGCGACCGCCTCGATCGCGGCCTCGTCGGGCAGGCACAGCACCGCGAAATCTGCGGCATGATAGGCCTCGCGCCGCGCCTCGGTGCTCTTGCGCTGGGCGTCGTCAAGGGTGAGCAATTCGAACTCGGCGCGCGGGGCGAGGCGTTCGACAATCTCGAGCCCGGTAGTGCCGACGGCGCCGTCGATGAAAACTGTGTGGGTCATGACCAGGTTCTTTCAGGCATTCTTGCGCCTCTTACCCGTTCGTCCCGAGCGAAGTCGAGGGACTGCGTATGGGGCGGTCCCTCGACTTC